>Ga0307511_10000028_pt1 | contig 109328 bp, 82 predicted proteins | sample 13_EM_MG_FD_200266 | JGI IMG/M metagenome (GOLD analysis project Ga0307511, IMG submission 200266) | Populus trichocarpa ectomycorrhiza microbial communities from riparian zone in the Pacific Northwest, United States - 13_EM | ecosystem: Host-associated > Plants > Roots > Unclassified | place...
TCGGCGCGGCACCGCTGAAAACCGTCATAGGAATAAGCTTACAAACTCCGCAGGAAGTTGAGCACGTCCTGCTTCGAGGCATCACTCAGGTTGTTGAAGTTCGCGATGACCCTGTTAGCCTCCGAAGGCTGCGTGCTGCCAAATCCGCCGTGGTTTGCGGTGGCGTCAGTAGTGGCGGCGTCGGTAGCAGCGTTGCGTCCCCACCCACCAGCACCACTTGCGTGCAGCTGAATCGCCTGCGCCAGGTCGCTCGTCCGTCCGTCATGGAGGAAGAACACACGCTGGCCGAGACCCCACAGCGGGGCTGTTCGGAACTCATCCGGACCCGCAGCGCCCTGGATGACATTGTCGGCGAGTGTCGGCCCCATGTGATGAACCGCGAGGTCCGAGAACAAGTTGACCTTCTGGTTGGACAGTGCCGTGACTTTCGCGGTCGTCGCCGTCGTCAACGAAGGCGTATGGCACATCGCGCAACCGACCGAGTTGAACGCCTGTTGGCCGCGCGTGATCGAGGCAGCCCCACCCGGCGCTGTCGTGGACGCGATAGGCGCTCCGAGGAATCGCATGTACATCGCGAACTTCTCGACGTCACTCAAGGTCATTTTGAAGTCGGCAATTCCCTCCTTGCCTGAGACGTCGTTCGGAGTCGTGTCCGTCTGACAATTGGGGTTGAGATCCCGCTCCGTCTGGAACAGCTCGTTCGTGATGCCCATCTCGACGTTATAGGCCTCGCCTGAGAACAGCAGCAACGACACGTTCTGGGCCTTCCATCCGAACCGGGCGATACGGCCATCATTGCCGTTCGTGTTCAGATGTCCCGAGATACCCAGGGCCGCCTTCTGCTGCGCATTTGCAGCGAGATTGGCGGTCAGCGTGGTGTCCGGAATCATCTCAACCAATCCCAGTCCGTAGGTCGGGGTCGGTATGCGCAGCGACACGTTGCCACGCCGGAACTGCGTAGCGAAGTCTTCCTGCACGGCCGTGCAAGCCGCGGCGCTGCCGGTCGCATCAACGCGGCCGCTGATCACGAACAACGAATGCACGCCACCGTCTCGCTGCCCATTGGGTAGGAATTGGAAGCGTGCCTCGCGGATCGGTCCATTAGCGGTGATGAAAGGGGGCAAAACGTTCTTGGCGCCCAATGCCGTCGCCAAAGTGGCCTGCGGGTTGACGGGTGGAGCGCTACCGCCGTGAACCGGGAACGAATGGCACCCGAGGCAGCTGTCGAGATTGAATCGCGGCCCCAGTCCATCTTCAAGAGCTTCCTTTTCCGCGAAAGTTGCCTGTCCCTCGAAGAACAGACTTTTCTGGTCGGTTGTCAGGTTTGGCACAGGGTCGCCAGCACCGGGCGTGCCTCCGCGAAGGCCGGGGTCAGTAGCGGCGCTCGCAGCGGGCACGGTGAGTGCCCAACCAGCCATAATCAATAGAACGGCATGCGAAGCCGTAGTGAATCCGGATTTCATAACTCCCCTTTACCTTGGTCCATGTAGAAGGCTTGCACGACGTCACTCGTGCGCGGGAGCTAAAGCAAACCCCATGCCGAACATGCATGCGCGTACAGTCGTGGCAGGCCAACCGTTTGATTTAGTAAAGTAAAGTAACAAAGTAATGCGGCGGCCCTTCAACCCGACATCCGCAAATACGTCGCGGCCCGCAGACAGATCGCGGCAGCGTTCCCTAACTTGTTGATTTGTTGGAGCGGGACGTGTCGCGCGCAAGTGACGGGACCGTCCCCGCTTGGCGTGATGTTTGAACCCGAGAACGTTCCTCGAGCACTCACGGGTGAGTTAAATATCGCTATAAACGCCGTCTCAAATCTGAGAAGCAGCTCACACCGCGCGGGCGCGTCGTTTATTGTCTTGTCGCAACGACGAGACCGTCCGGGAACGCGCGCCCGTTCCCGGTTGATGTTAGTTCAGTGCCGTTGCGCGGCAAACCGCCCGGTGCCTTGCGCGGTGTTTTCCTGAATGATGTGCGCTATCCGGGTCATGACTTCCTGCCGATCGATGTCATAGGCGTTGGTCTCGAGCACCGGCCTGCGGCGTGCCGACTGCGCGAGGATCTGTCCTGACACATTGCGGACGTCGACCTGTACCTTGGTCGACAGTCCAACGCGCAACGGATGTCCGGCCAATTCCCGCGGATCAAGAGCGATGCGCACCGGGACTCGTTGTACGACCTTGATCCAATTGCCGGTCGCGTTTTGTGCGGGCAGCAGCGCAAAGGCGGCGCCGGTTCCCAGGCCGAGGCCCGCAATCGTGCCGTGATACTCCACCTGAGCGCCGTACAGGTCAGCTACGACGCGCACGGGCTGCCCGATACGCATCTGGTTCAGCTGCACCTCCTTGAAGTTGGCTTCGACTCGCAAGCGCTCCAGCGGCACGATGGAGAGCAACGGTTGGCCACCGGGAGCCACGCGCTCGCCCAACTGAACGGCCCGCTTCGCGACGTATCCCGAGACTGGCGCCCTGATGCTGGTCCGCCTGAGCGCAAGGTAAGCGCGCTCGACTTCAGTCGCGGCCGCCTGCACGTCCGGATTGTCCGGTACGCCGGTCAGGCCCGTCAGCGCCAGGCTGGCGCTGAGATTTTTCTGCGCGGCCACCAATCCATCCCGTGCCGCACTCAAAGCATCGCGAGCATGCGAGAGCTCCTCGGCCGAGACAGCTCCCGTGCTCGTCAAGTCCTTGCGCCGATCCAGATCCGACTGGGCCTTGTTCAAATCCGCCCTGCGCTGCGCAACGACCGCCTCGAGCTGGTCCCGGTTTGCAAATACGGTCCGTGTCTGGCGAACGACGCGCGCAAGCCGGGCCTCCGAGTCGCGCAACGCGATGTCCGCATCGGCGTTGTCGAGCCTGACCAGTTCCTGGCCAGCTTCGACCAGATCCGTCTCGTCGGCGCCGATACTGACGACAGTTCCGCTCACCTGCGCCACGACATTGACGAGGTCACCGGCCACATAAGCATCGTCGGTGTCCTGGTAGTGACGTGCGTAGAAATACCAGTAGCCGAAGGCCAGCAGGCCGATGAAGGCGAACACCACCGTGACGATGAGGAGCCAGCGACCCCGGCGCGTCTGAAAGAAGCCGGCCGGAGGTGGGGCGGTTGCTGTATTCGCTTCCATAGTCAATTTGCCTTCTCGCTGCGCGCGCGGTCAACCGGCGCGGACGCCGGATAGCCTCCACCGAGAGCTCGTACCAGGTCCGCTGTGAGATTCAACTCCCTGGCGAGCAGCTGTGCGCGTATGGCCTGCGTCAGAAACACCTCGTTCTGGCTGGACAGTACGGTGAGATAGTTGTCGAGCCCGGCGCGGTAACGTTCCTTGGTGATCGAGTAGGAGCTTTGAGCGGCCTCCTCGGCGATCCGTGCATCGGTCGCTTCCTTGACCAGCGAGTCCCAATTGGTCACCACGTTGGCCACTTCATTCACCGCGTCGATCAGCGTTTGGTTGTATTGAGCGACTGACAGGTCGTACTGCGCTTGCTGGGACTCCAACGCCCCACGCAACTCGCGCCGGTTGAACACTGGAAGACTCAGCGCCGGACCCGCACCCACGATGGCACTGCCTCCATTGAAGAGCTTGGAGAGACCCACCGTCTGAAAACCGGCAAACGCGACCAGATTCACATTGGGGTAGAACGCCGCCTCGGCTGCCGCCACGCCCCGTGTGGCCGATTCGACTCTCCAGCGCTGAGCGACCACGTCAGGTCGGCGCCCGAGCAGGTCGGCAGGCAAAGTCGAGGGCAATTCAGCCTTTTCAGGAGCCGCGATATGCGGCCGTTGCAGATCCGCACCGCGATCCGGTCCCGCGCCAACGAGCGCACCCAACTGTGCCCGAACCAGCTTGAGACTGGCCCCGACATACTCAACTGACGTCCGCGTCAACGCGACGTTCGCTTCGGACTGCTTCACGCGCGCGATGTTCTCCAGCCCACGCGATGCCCGTTGCTGGGTCAGGTCGAGAATGGCGTTCTGCTGCTCCAGGCTGCCCTTGGCTACATCGAGTAGCGCAAACTGCAGATCGAGGTTGAAGTAGGCACGCGCCACCGCAACGGTCAACGCCAGTCGGGCAGCGGCGTGATCGGCAACTGCCGCGCGCACGTTCGCGCGCGCTGATTCCAGCACCTCGCGATTGCGGCCCCAGAAGTCCAGGTCGTAACTGAAATCCAGCGCCACTCGCCCATCGGTGTAGTAGTTGCCGGCATAAGGGGCCGGATACAGACCGTTCTCGGAGTAACGCTGCCGCGTTGTTTGAGCATTTACAGCCGTGCTCGGCAAACGGGGTCCCGCTACCCGCGTCGCCTCGGCTTGCGCCGCGCGCAACCGCGCCTGTGCAACTTGCAGCGACGGACTCCCGGCCAGCGCTTCGCCCATCAGCGTGTCCAACTGCGGATCGCCGTAGGCACGCCACCAATCATCTTCGGGCCATGCATCCTCGTTGGTCTGGGCAGTAGCCAGCGCGCGATCGGCAGTTAAGCTGTCCGGTGCAACGGGCCGCGGAGGGTGCCAGTCACGATGGCTCACACATCCAGCCACAATTAAACACGACGCCGCGGCACACGATGCCGTCGTAAAAGCAGCTGCGGCCCGTCGCGCCGCGTAGCGTCGCTTGCCCACCGTAGTCAAACCTTGACCCTCACGAGGCTACCGCCGTTTCCCGGCTGTCCGTTTTCGATCATGCGGCCGAGGAAAACCTGCAGATCGCTGACTTCGGCGGCACTGAACCCGGTGAGCATGCGCTGGATCACGCTCGCGGCGGAATCTCGCAAACGAGGTAGAACGGCACGCCCCGGTCCGGTGATGCGCAGGGACACGACGCGACGATCGTCTTTGCTGCGCTCACGGCGGATGAGGCCTTTTTCTTCCAGGCGATCCACCATCCGGGTCATGGAACCGGTGTCGTAATGCATCAAGCGGCACAGATCGGCGGCCGTCTCGGCGGCGCCCTCGGCAACGTTCTTCAGAATTGCGAACTGCATGCCCGTCATCCCGAAGGGCTGCAGCTCAGCATCGAGCTTCGAAAGCATGACCGACCGCACCCGCCCGATCAGTGGCCCAATGGCGAATGCGTCCTCGGCGCCCGGCCTGACTTTGTTAACATTTGTCGGCTTGGTGGCGGCTTTGTGGATCATGGGGGGCGAGGTCAGGCTGCTTTCTTGCTATTACAAATACTGTCGGTAAGATTACTGCCTCGGCAGATATTTCTGACCGTAAGGGCCGCGTTTGTCAAGAGAAAACCCTATAGGCACATCGCGTTGCCTCGTCATCTTCGCGGCTGCACTGCTGGCGGCGGCCTGTGGTAAATCACAACAGGGTGAGTCCGCGTCACCGCCGCCGGAAGTTGGTGTCATAACGGTACGCTCCGCGCCAATCCCACTCACTCGTGATCTCGTGGGACGACTGTCTGCAACACGCGTCTCTGACGTGCGGGCTCGCGTGCCGGGCATCCTGCTCAAACGGCTTTACAAGGAAGGCACGGAGGTCAAGGAAGGTCAGCCGTTGTTTCAGATTGACCCCGCGCCCTTGGCTAGCGCGCTGGCCGCGGCCCTGGCGGCGCAAGCGCAAGCTCAAGCGACGGCAACCAATGCGCATATCGCGGCAGATCGCGCCCGCGAATTGGTTCCGAGCGGGCTCGTTTCCCGCTCCGACCTGGACAACGCCGAGGCGTTGGAGCGATCGAGCGCCGCAGCCGTGCAGCAGGCCAAAGCGAATGTCGACTCCGCGCGAATCAATCTGGGCTACGCGCGCGTCACCGCCCCAATCGCCGGCCGCGCGGGCCAACAGGCCGTCACCGAAGGCGCGTTGGTCGGCCAGGGCACCGCGACTCTCCTGACCACAGTCGAACAACTCGACCCCATCTATGTCAACTTCGACCAGCCTGCCGTCGAGGTCGAGCGACTGCGGCGCCAACAAAACTCAGGCGATATCTCCCTGGTCGAACCACACAAAGCCGTAGTGCAACTGACATTGCCCGATGGCGGCGCTTACGGACGATCCGGCCTGCTCGACTTTTCGGACGTTGCCGTCGAACCAACTACGGGCGCCGTCGCCTTGCGCGGGCTGATACCCAACCCCGATAAGCAGTTGCTGCCGGGAATGTACGTCAACGTGCGACTCACCATCGGCACGCTCAATCGCGCATTCCTCATCCCGCAGGCCGCCCTGCTACGCGATGCCAAAGGGCCTTACATCCTGACAGTCGGTGACGACAAGAAGGTCATGCAGAAGCGCGTTACTGCCGACACGACCAACGGCCAGGATTGGATCGTCACCAGCGGGTTGAAGGAGGGCGATCGTGTCATCGTGTCCGGCACTCAGGCCGCGCGCCCCGAATCGCTTGTGAACTCAGTCCCCTACGTCTCCCCGGATGATTCCCAGGCCGGGTCCGCCGACGCCGCCCCCTCGTCCGACCCACCGCCACCGCCCGCGGCCTCCAAACGGGCGAGCGCGCCAAGCGCGGGTTCCATGCCAAAACCCGGGCCCCAGTAGACTCGTTACATGCCCCAGTTTTTTATCGATCGGCCCATCTTCGCCTGGGTCCTCGCGATTCTGATCACCCTGGGCGGTGTTATCGCCGTCACCCAGCTGCCTACCGAGGCCTATCCCCCCATTGCGCCACCCCAGGTCAACGTGAGCGCAACGTACCCCGGCGCGGATGCGGCGACGGTCGAAGCGACCGTCACGCAGGTCATCGAGCAACAGCTGACCGGTATCGACAATCTCCTCTACTTCACATCGAATTCCGCATCCGACGGCAGCGCGCAGATCACACTGACGTTTGAAAACGGCGCTGACCCTGACACAGCGGCCGTCCAGACGCAGAACCGGGTCTCCCTCGCGGAGCCGCGTCTGCCGGCAGAAGTCACCCAGCGGGGGATCAGGATCGCCAAATCGAGCGCCGGCTTCCTGGGCGCGGTGGCTCTTCGATCCAGTCCCGGCGGCCCCGACCAGGCCGAGCTCAACAATATCGTCGCGTCCCGCGTCCTCGACCCGATACAACGCATTCAGGGCGTAGGCTCGGTCGGCCAATCCGGCTCCGAATACGGAATGCGGATCTGGCTGGACCCCGATAAGCTCCGCGGCTACAACATGTCGGCCGCCTCGGTGCTCGCGACCGTCCGCCAGCAGAACGTTCAGTTCGCCGCGGGTGCAATCGGCCTGCAGCCTGCCATCCCGGGCCAACAATTCAGCGCAACGGTGACGACCGAGGGACGCTTCACCTCGCCGCGGCAATTCGAGAACATCCTCCTGCGGACCGATGCGAACGGAGCCGCGGTGCGCCTGAAGGACGTCGCTCGAATCGGCCTCGGCCAATCGCAGTACGGCAACGACGCGCGCGTCGGCGATATTCCGGTTTCTGCCTTCTACATCCAGCTGCTCCCCAACGCCAACGCCCTGGCAGTCATGACGGCCGTGAGGCAGAAGCTGCAAGCCCTGGCGCCCAGCTTCCCGCCCAGCGTCAGCTGGTTCGTACCCTTCGACTCGACCACGTTCATCCGCATCGCAATCCGCGAAGTCATCATCACTCTGGTCGAGGCAGTCGCCCTCGTTTTCATCGTGATGCTGGTGTTTCTGCAGAGCTTCCGCGCCACGATCATCCCAACTCTCGTAGTGCCCGTCGCCCTGATGGGATCGCTCGTCGGCATGTATGCCGTCGGCTTCTCCATCAATCAGCTGACCCTGTTTGCCATGGTGCTCGCGATTGGCATCGTGGTGGACGACGCCATTGTCGTGGTCGAGGCTGCCGAACGCATCATGCGTGAGGAACACCTGTCGGCCAGGGAAGCAACCCGCAAGGCGATGAAGCAGATCACGGGCGCAATCATCGCGATCACACTCGTCCTCGCCGCAGTGTTCATTCCGAGCGCCCTGCAACCGGGCAGCGTGGGCGTGATCTACCGGCAGTTTGCCCTCACGATCGCGGTGTCCATGGGCTTCTCGGCCTTCCTCGCCCTGAGCTTTACTCCTGCTCTATGCGCCACGCTGCTGCGCCACGAGCATCTCAGGGGCAACTTCATCTTCAACTGGTTCAACCGCGCTTACGAGCGCACCCAGAAAGAGTATGTCAAGCGCGTCTATCAATCGGTGGCCCATACACCGCGTTGGATGATCGGCTTCGCAGTGATTGTGGTGCTGGCCGGCTTCCTGTTCCTCAAGCTCCCCGGCAGCTTCATCCCTGAAGAGGATCAAGGTTACGCATTGCTGGATGTGCAGTTACCGCCAGGCGCCACGCTGGAACGCACGACGCAGGTACTGAAGCAAGTCGACAAGGTACTGCGGCGAAACCCCGCCGTCGAAGGTGCAACGCTGGTCGCGGGTTCCAGCTTCACGGGTAGTGGTGAAAATGTCGGTCGAGCTTTCGTAAAGCTCGCGCCTTACTCGGACCGCGACGTCACGGCACCGGAGTTCATCCGCTGGGCGAACAAGACGTTGCCCAACGAGATTCACGACGCCAAGGTGTTCATGATCAACCTGCCCACCGTTCGAGGTCTCGGGCAGTTTGGCGGCTTCGATTTCTACCTCGAAGACCGCATTGGCCTCGGACGCCAGGCGCTGGCCGACACTCAAGCCACCATCCTCGAGAAAGCGCAGACCGATCCTGCCCTCACGGCAGTCCGGCTCAATACGCTGCAACCCGCGCCCCGGCTGCAGCTGAACGTGGACCGGGTTCAAGCCGAGGCGCTGGGACTTTCGGTCAGTGACGTATTCACGGAAGTTCAGTTAATGCTGGCGCCTGTTTATGCCAACGACTTTCTCTACGAGGGGCGGGTGCTGCGCGTTCTGTTACAGGCAGACGCGCCCTATCGAATGAGCCCGGAGGCGTTGTCACACTTCTATCTGCCCAATGCCAACAACGCAATGATCCCTCTGTCCAACTTCGTCACGACGTCCTGGGTCGTCGCCCCGCCTGCGCTGATTCGGTACAACGGCTACCCGGCAGTCGAAATCACCGGCTCGAACGCGCCGGACAAGAGCTCGGGCGAGGCGATGGACGTATTGCAGAAAATCGTCAGCGACCACGCACCGCGTGGATTTGGCTACGACTGGGCCGGACTGTCTCTGCAGGAGCTGCTCTCGGGCGCGCAGGCGCCGCTGTTGTTCGCGCTGTCCATTCTGGTCGTGTATCTGTGTCTTGCGGCCCTGTATGAAAGTTGGAGCGTTCCGGTAGCCGTCCTCATGGCAGTCCCCGTGGGCCTCCTTGGAAGCACACTGGCAGCACATCTGCGGGGATTGCCCAACGACGTGTTCTTCAAAGTCGGCCTGCTGACCATCATCGGCCTGTCGGCCAAGAACGCGATCCTGATCGTCGAGTTTGCGGTCACCGCCCGGGCAACGGGCAAGAGCCTGCACGACGCCGTGCTGGAAGCGGCCCGCTTGCGCTTCCGCCCCATTTTGATGACCTCATTCGCCTTCATCCTTGGCGTGTTTCCACTGGTTATCTCGAGTGGAGCAGGCGCGAATGCCCGCCATGCCATCGGCACGGGCGTCGTCGGTGGCATGCTGAGCGCGGCCCTCCTCGGTGTACTTCTGATCCCGGTGTGTTTCGTGGCGCTGCGTCGTCTCATGGGCGATAAGCTCGATGAACCCGTTCGCGCGGAGGCACCCCCGGCGCCATGGGGAGGCTAGATGACACTCGACATCGAGCGGGTGATTGACGGCGCCAAACTCGGCCCCCTGCATTGGCGTGTTCTGGGCCTCTGCGCCCTGGTCACCCTGCTCGATGGCTTCGACATCCAGGCAATGGCCTCGGCGACACCCAGCCTGGCAGCAGACTGGCATGTCGCCCCAGGCGAGCTGCGCTGGATCATTACCGCAGCGCTCATCGGTATCGCAGGCTCTGCCCTCATAGTCAGTCCACTCGGAGACTATTGCGGGCGGCGCACAGTGTTGCTCGGATCCTTCGCGTTGGTAGGTATTGCCACGCTGCTGGCTGCAACCTCTCATACGCCAAACGAGCTTTTCGCATGGCGCTTCCTCACAGGCATCGGGCTCGGCGCCAGCCTGCCCAACGCACTGGCACTCACCGCCGAATATGCTCCGGCGCGCAGCCGCACAGTGTTGGTCGCCCTGATGGCCTGCGGAATTTCCCTGGGCGCCGCTACTTCCGGCTTCGCCGCGCCGGCCTTGAGCGAATTCGGGGGCTGGCGAGCGGTGTTCGCCGCGGGCGGCGTGCTCGCCGCGCTTGCCTGGTTGCCGCTGTTCGCACTGCCCGAGTCGCTGCGCTTCCTCGTCGCTCGCCGTCGCGACCCGAACAGCATCGCAAAGCTGCTGCAGCGGTTGGATCGCACCCATCGCCACAATGAGAGCCAAACCTACATCATGTTGGAGCGTCCCGCCGGCAGGCTCTCCGTCGGCGAGCTCCTGACACCCCGACTGGCGCCCGCAACCCTGCTGCTGTGGCTGGTGTTCTTCTTGAACCTCGGCCTGCTGTACCTGCTGTCGAGCTGGCTGCCGACACTGCTCAGGCAGAGCGGGCTGCCGCTCCCCGCGGCACTGAGAATAGCCGCCATGTTCCAGATAGGCGGCGTCGTGGGCGGTTTCGCGCTCGCCTGGCTGATGCAGCGCTGGGGACCCTTCAGCGTTTTGTGTGTCAGCTACGCACTGACCGCCATAGCACTGGCGATATTAGGGGCAGGCGTGCCCGACGCCGCACTCACGACCCTGCTGATAGTCGTCATGGGCAACGGTGTAGTAGACGGTCAGGTTGCGCTGAACGTCCTGTCTGCAACGCTGTACCCAACGACCGCCCGCGCAACCGGCGTTGGCTGGGCACTGGGCATGGGAAGGTTTGGCGGAATCATTGCCCCGTTGGCAGCGGGGCAATTGATGGCCGCCGGGATACCGATTGGTCACCTCTTCTGGTTGGCGATAGTGCCGGCATTGATCTGCGCAGGAAGCGTGGCTCTCCTGCGCGGCGCAGTGACCCGCTCCCGGGCTATGGCGCCGGCTGCGTAAACACGTCGCTGCCAAACACCGACAGCCCTTTCTGCCCCGCGTACCCCAGGTGCTCCAGTCCAAACTGGTCCTCGACATAGCGCAGCGTCGAGTAGTGGTTGTAAGGCGCGGCTGACACCGTACCGGGTTTGATAAACTGCGACAGCAACACGGCCCCTACCCGGCCACCGCCCGGCCCAATGACTCCAGGCAGCTGCTGCTCGCCCGGCAGCCCTTGTTCACCACAACAATCGGTGGCCGCGTCGGCTCCTTTGCTGTCCGACTCGTCGAAGGTAATGATGAGCAACCCGTCCTGCTTGTAGGCCGGGGAATCCATGATCATCGGTACCCACTTGCGCAGAAACGCCTCCACCGCCGGGTAGCCGCCCAACTTTCCATCGATGCACTGTGCATCATGCCCGTCATTGCACAGATTGGGCGTGATGAATGAGTAGTTCGGAGTCTTATCGGCACGGCGCAGGTCTTCCGGCAGCTTGTCCAGGTTCACGACATGCGCATCGCAGCGCTTGCTGTCGTCGAGGATGCTGTGGAAGTAAACGAATGGATCATGCTTTGCGGCGTACTTGTCGCTGACAGTGGCCCTGCCTGTCCTCTCATCCTGGCCCAGCGGTGAGTGTCCGCAGGTGGAGCGCTCCCGCACGGGATCGTTTCCCATGTCCTCCATGTAGCCTTTCCATGTCAGCTTTGCCGCCTCGAGTTGCTCCGCCAGCGTCTTGACCATGGCCGGGTAAATGCACCCTTTGCCGAGGGCCTGACCGTTGGCATCCAATTTCGGCTCACTCAACTGAAACTCCGTGAGGGTGGGACAATCCGCCTGGGTGTCGGAATTCGGCGCCTGGCCGCTGATGAGCGCCAGGTAGTTGTCCAGGCTCCAGTGGCCAATCCCGTAATAATGGGTCAGCAACGCGCCCTTCGACGGCAGAGTATTGGCCAGATAGGGCGCCGGCGACGGTTTTCCGAACGTCGTCGAGAACGACTGATTCTCGAGCACCAGGATGAACACGTGTCGGACAGGCGGCAACCCGGCCAGAGCCGGGGAGGACGTTGGAATGCCGGCAGGTCCGGCACGAGGATCGTCCGCGGAAGCATGCGCGGCCGCCAGGGCCACACCACTGGTCGCTACAAGTACGGCCAATGCCCGCGCAACAATCGTCCACGCAACAATCGCAACGGGTGCCCTCGTGCCCCCAGCGGGTGATCTCATGCCCCGCCCCCTAACAGCGCGGTGGCCTTCTCCAACCTATCGCAATAGGCAGTGAGTGCGGCCGCGGTAATTACGACGTACTGGTTCGCCTCATCAAAGTGATCCTGTTCGATGGCTTCCCGCACTCCCGGAATCGTCTTGACTCCGTACCCGGTGTACAACCCGGGCGCATAAATCAGGTGTTTGTACCATTCTCTGCCTGGCAGTCCGCGCGCGCTGATCAGCGTCCCTTCCATCCCACGCAGCAGATCGTTCAACTGCCTGCTCTGCTCGGCGCTCAACCGCGAGCTTCCTGCTGAAAGCTTTGCATAACGATCATCGTAGGCCTTGGCGCTCTTCTTCAACCGCGCCGCGACGTTGTCGAGCGCGGCAAAATCGAGGTACGGAACCTCCGGATCCCGGTCCGGCGCCAGCAGTGGACGGGTGGGATCGGAAACCAGCCCGAACGCATTCTGATCCAGCAGCTTGCCCAGCTCTTCTGCGGCTTTGCGCTTGTGATCCGCAAGATCATGTAACTCGGTCACATAACCGTCTACTGTCTCGGCGAATGACCCAAACTGCATTGGAAGAACGTCCGCATCAGCCGCGCGCAGCACGGTATGTCCGACAGTCTTCGCCTCTGCCAGGCCGTACGCGAAACCCGGATCGCCGAACTTGACGTAGTGGTCGTAGGAGTCATAGTTGGAATGGTAGACCCCGCCCTGGTCGTCTTCGCCACCGAACTCGATGGCCAGCGTAGTAATACCGAGATACTGCAGGAATGGCGTGAAGTCCGATCCTGATCCGAGCGCGCCAATCGGCAGATCCCCGCCGGCCGCCGCAACTTTCGCGTCCTTCTTCTCGTGCTCCGAGGCGCCCTTGTCATACCCATCGACGAGCATCTTCGCGCGCAGGCGGGCCCCCACTGTCACAGCCGTTTCCGGATCCTTCACGCTCTGGGAGACATCATTGGCCAGACGCTGCAGCGAATGGCTTCCGGCCATATCCAGGAAACCGCGACCATTGGTATCCGAATTGACATACAACACAGCCTTGCGGCGCAGCTCCTCGGCATGCGTCTCGACCCACTCCGTCGAGCCGAGCAGCCCTGCCTCCTCGCCATCCCAGCTCGCGTAGATGAGGGTGCGCTTCGGCCGCCAGCCGGTTTTCAGGAGCGCGCCGATCGCCTTCGCTTCCGCCATCATGTCAACATGGCCGGAGAGCGGGTCCCATGCGCCGAACACCCAGCCGTCACGGTGATTGCCGCGGATGATCCACTCATCCGGGCTTTGCGACCCCGGGATTTTTGCGATCACGTCGTAGAGCGGCTTCTGATTCCAGTCGGAAGTAATCTCCAGGTGCGCCTTCGCGGGTCCCGGACCGACGTGATACGTGATCGGCAGTGCGCCCCGCCAGCTGGGCGGCGCGACCGGTCCCGCCAAGGCGGCGAGCAGCGGCTGTGCATCCCCGTAAGAAATCGGGAGCACGGGAATCTTGAGAATGGTTTTGGCTTCAGAAATCTTGAGACGCTTGGCGTTCTTCGTCGCGCCGACGCCCGGCGTCAGCGGATCACCTGAGTAGATCGGCATGTCTGCCACGGACCCGCGCTGCAAGCCGTCAACCGGACGCCATCCGCCCTTGGGATACACGTCCCCAGCTCCGTAACCGTCGTCTTGCGGGTCGGAGTAGATGATGCAGCCGATCGCTCCGTGCGTCTGCGCTAGTCTGGGCTTCAGGCCGCGCCATCCGCCGCCGTAGCGTGCGATCGCGATCTTCCCTTTGACGTCAATGCCCCGGCGCGCGAGATCTTTGTAATCGTCCGGCATGCCGAAGTTGACGTACACGAGGTCGCCCGTGACGTCACCATCGGCGCCATAAACGTTGTACGGACCCATACCATCGGTTCGCGTGGAGGTCTCGTCACCCGGGACTGGGGGTTCTTTGAGCGCAGCTACGAACGTCGTCGGAGCGACGAGTTCGAGCGTGTGGTGCTTGAGTGTCGGGTAAAGGGGGTAAAACTCCTCGATCTGCGCGTCCCATCCCCACTGCTTGAGCAGGTCACGCACGAACTCAGCGTTCGCCTTGTCATGCGGCGAGCCCACATGGTTTGCCTCAGAGGACATATTCTTCAGCCAGGCGCTGAGGTCCTCCGCTTTGAGGTCAGCGTCGAAACGCTGTTCGATCGATCTCTGCGCGCCGGACTCTTCGGCTGTGAACCCGAACAGCTGCGTCGGCGGAGCTGCGGCGGCGGCCAACGTGATTGAGCAGACTAAGGTGGAGGCAGCCAGCAAAGCGGGCCGGCGGACGCGGTGATCCATGCTAGGGTCCTTAGGATTGTTGTGCTTGCGAGTTCGCGAACGGGGAATGTTAAACGAACCGACGCCACAGGTAGTAGACAGGTGCGCCGGTAATGATGATTCCGAGCGTCACGCCGGTATTGACCGGATCAGTGACGAGTGCGTTGACGACCATGCCGAGCGAGGCAAGCAGAAACAACGCTGGTACGACGGGGTAGCCAACCGCCCGGTATGGACGCTCGAGGTCAGGGCGCTTCCGCCGTAAAACGTACACACCGGCAACCGCCAGGGCGTAAAACGGCCAGATACCGAGAATGAACTTGTCCGCAAGCTGGGCGAAGTCATTCTGAAGAACGTAGACGACACCCAAACCTGTCGCAAGCCAAATTGCAACGGACGGACTCTGAAACCGGGGCGAAACGCGGGCGACGCTGCGGAAGAACAACCCGCGGTCCGCCATCGCGAAAAATATGCGCGGCCCGGTCATCATCGAGCCGTTCAGGCCACTGAACGTCGATACCATCACGACAGCCGCAATAATGGCCGCGCCAAACCCACCAAACAACGGGATGTGCTCGGCCGCCGTGGCGGCGATCAACTTCGAGTGCGCCATCTCCGGTAGCGGCAACAGGTACATGAACCCGATGTTCACCACCAGGTACACCAACATCACGCAGAGCGTGCCCAGGATCAACGCGAGCGGCAGCGTCCGTTGGGGGTTCTTCACCTCGCCCCCCATGAACGACAAGTCCGCCCAGCCGTCATAGGTCCACATCACCGAAATCAGTGCTGTGGCCAACAGTGACATATGCAGGCCGGAGCCCCAGGCAGGAGTGAAGTGCGAAACGCTGCCGGTACCAGCAGTAAAGGCGAGCACTCCCAACGCCATCACAGCTACGTACTTGGCTATTGTTGCGAACGTCATTACGGCAGCAGCGCGCTGGACGCCGATGTAGTTGATCACGCCAATCAGCATGATCGCCCCGGCGGCAACGTACCGTACCTCGGCTGGCGTCATAGGCACGAAATAGCCGAGGTATTCAGCGAAAATCGTAGACGTCGCGCCAAGCGCAGATGCGCGCACGACGGCCAGCTCCGTCCAACCAAACATGAACGCCGGCAGTGGCCCGAAGCTCTCCAGCAGATACGCGAAGATACCGCCGGACCGAGGAAGAGCTCCCGCCAGTTCGGCGATCGTAAGCGCGCCGAAGACGGCTACTACACCGCCGAGTATCCAGCAAAGAATGACCGGGCCAGGATCGTGCAGCTGGGCTGCCACAGTGGCAGGCACACGGAAAATGCCACTGCCAATGGTGACGCCGACAAGGACGGCAACCGCATTGAGCAACCCAATCTGGCGGGGAAGGCGCTCACCCCAGCGGTCGGCCTGTCCTACTGGCACAGCGTCACTGCCCGCGCCGCCGGCCTGACCTACCGGCACAGCGTCACCACCCGCACCGCCGGCCTGACCTACCGTCATGGCGTCACCCCCGCACCGCCGGCCCAACCTACCGGCACAGCGTCATCGCCCGCGCCGTCGCGGCTCGAGCCGCTGTCTTGGCGCCTTCCCTACGCTTCCGCGGCAAGCGAACCCACGTTCGGGGGCAGGTCTGAAGGAGATGCCGGTTCCGTCTGCACACAATTGCGCCCACTTCTCTTGGCAGCATACAACGCAAAGTCCGCGCGCTTCAGCATGGTGCTTGGGGTATCCGCCCCAGGCATCGAAACCGCACACCCAATGCTAGCAGTAATACGCCGCCTGTCCGCAAACCATCGTGACGTATCGATGGACATAATCGCCTGACGAAACCGCTCGGCCTCCGCCCGCATACCTTCCAGATCCAAACGCGGCAGAACGATGAGGAATTCCTCGCCACCCAGGCGCCCAAAGAAACCCGGCTCGACCACGTTACTGCGCACAGCATGGGCCACCACTTTCAAGACCTCATCCCCGGTTGGGTGCCCGTATTGGTCGTTGATCTTCTTGAAATGGTCGATGTCGATAATGAGCGTGGCGCACGATCCCGCTTCCGGATCGCGCAAGAGAGGCTCGAGCCGCGCCAAGACAGAACGTCTGTTGGGCACTCCCGTCAACTCGTCTGTCAACGCCAGGTATCTCATGCGTAATGCACTGCGCCGCTGATGCACAGCCAGGGTCGCCAGCATCAACACGAGCGTCGCCGACAGCGCGATCACCGCGGCCTGCAGATGTCGCACACTGAGTCCTTGGGCAAGCGCTTGCTGGTTGATCTCGTTCTCGTGGACGAGAAATGCGTTTTCCTTGTCCTTCGCAGCCGTGTCGAATTCAACTTTCAGCGTCGCGAACCGCTGATCGAGCTGGTTGTTCAGCAACCTGTCGGACGTGTCCTTAGCCTGCGTGCGCCGGTCATAGGCAGCACGCCAGTTGCCACTCTCGGCATAGACATCAGCGAGCTCCGAATAGGTTGCGTTCAACTCGCCCATGGCGTCGGCCTGCCGAAACACCTCCAGCGCATCCTCCAACGCCGCAATGCTCTCCGGCAGTCGATCCAGCTTGTGAAATGCTACGCCGCGAGCCAATTGTATCTGCGCACGCAGACGTGCATCTGGGGTCTGCCGCTGCAACGACTCTGCACGAGCCAGAATGTCCAATGCGCCTTTCGGGTCGCCCAACCCATTTGAGACGGCCGCAAGGCCGCGCAGGCCATAGGCCTCGCCACGCGGGTAGTTCAGCTGACGGCTCAAGGCCATTGACTCGGTAAATGACTGTTGTGCCTTGTCCCATTCGTGCAGGTTTTCGTAGGCGCGGCCGAGATTGTGCAGCGTTACCGCTTCCTCGCGCTGCATGCCGGCTTCGCGCTGAGCCTTGAGCGCGCGCGAATAGATGTATCGCGCCTGCGCGTAGTCGCCCATTCGGTTGTATAGGATGGCGATGCTGTTGAGGGCGGTGAGGGAATGCTGGGGCTTGTTGAGCTTGTCGTACAGCGCCTGCGCGCGCTTCAAATCAGTGAGCCCGGATGCATACTCACCCTGCAAGCCGAGCAGATAGCCTCGGGAAAACAGGCTCTGGGCCAGCATCTCCTCGTCGTGCGTTTCCGCTGCGACGGTCACCGCCTGCTCGTACAGCGCGCGCGCCTTGGCGTTGTTTCCGGCCGTCTCGTACATCTGGCCGCGGCAGTCCAGTAACCCTGCCCTGAGCCCGACCCGATGCGCCTTCGGCAGTAACGCCGTGCCCGCCTCGATCTGCTGCTCGGCGGCCTTGGTGTCCCGCTCCGCCTGATAATCGCACAGGATCATTCGAGCCCGGATTTCGAGGTCCGGGTCGGGCCGCTGCTGAAGCAGCCGCAGGGCCTCGTCGGCATCCCGCTTGCTCGCATCGGGGTCACTGCGCATCTCAAGGATGCCGCGCTCGACGTATTCCAAAGCGGGGTGAGGGCCGGCTGGCATGACAGCGCCGGACTTCGGGTCGGCCATCGACGCAGTTGCCCAGATGGCCGCTAGCAGCGCCGTCAGTTGGCAAGCCAGCGCGCCGGATCGGATGTCCCAGGCTCTGCGTCGATCAGGCATCTATGTCGGGCGACAACCTAAGTGGAAGCCGTCCATTATCCCCTACGCCGCAAGAACCGGAAGCCTAAAGTCGCGGATAACGCTCCCAGGCCTACGCAGCCTCTGAGTGGCCCGGTATGGATGCGGGGGCAATGCCCGGTTCCGGCCGGCGGGGCAGCCTGATATCCGCGAATAACGAGTCAACCTCGCTCTGCGCGCTGCAACGGGCGGCCCGATCCACCACCTGGCGCTCCAGGTGCGCAGCTACGAGCGCGAGCAGGTCGTACATGTAGCCACGCAACAGCCGGTCACGGGCAAACCCAATCCACGTCGTATGCACCGGAAACAGGTGCGCGGCGTCGATAGAGACCAGTCCCCGGTCCTGCCTCGGGTCCAACGCAACATCCGCCACGATTCCGACTCCCAGTCCCAACCGGACATAAGTCTTGATCACATCGGCATCGCGTGCAGTCAACGCCACGTTGGCGGTGACACCCGCATTGGCAAACGCCTGGTGCAGTGAGGACTTGCCGTTGAAGCTGAACACGTAGGTCACGATTGGATGGGCCGCCAGGTCTGCAAGCGTTGGCTGCTCGACCTGCGTCAGGGGATGACCCGCAGGCACAATGATCCGCCGGTTCCATTGATAGCACGGCAACAGCGCGTACTTGCTGAACAACTCGTGCGAGCCGGTCGCCATGGCAAAGTCGATCCCGTCGACGTCAGCCATGGCTGCAATCTGCTGCGAAGTGCCCTGGTGCAGGTGAAACTGCACGTTGGGATAGCGAGATCGGAACTTCTGGATGATCGGCGGCAGGACATACCGCGCCTGGGTGTGGGTGGTACCGATCGACACCGATCCTCGATCGTCCTGCCTGAGATCTTCCGACAGTCCGTGAATGTTCTGCGCCTCGCGCAACATCTTCAGCGCGTGACGGATCACCCGCTCACCCGGCGGCGTGACCCGGGTCAGCGTCCGCCCGCTTCGTGCAAAGACGTCGAACCCCAGCTCTTCTTCGAGCAGCTTCAGCTGCTTGCTGATGGCTGACTGGGTGGCGTGCAACTTCGCCGCCGCCGCCGTAATGTTCAAATCGCTCTGGACGACGGCCGCCAGATAGCGAAGTTGCTGCAGTTTCATGAGGAGGCCGCAGTGTAGCGGCCACCGTGCTGACAAGTCGGTCGCGCGGGGGTCACGAAGTGGTGACCAACCGCTTATCGTCACGAGGGTGCAGACTCGACTGCCCCGCAATCACGCGCCAGGCGGTACAGCTCGATGTCCGTGCTGATGCCCAGCTTCTGCCGAATCAGCGAGTGATTGTTGGCGACCGTTTTGAGGCTGATGTTCAGCAGCGCCGCGATGTCCTCATGGGTCTTGCCGCAGGCGAGCAGCCGGAAGATTTCGAATTCGCGCGCCGCGAGCCCGAGGGTGGGTTGCGACATTGCGGAATCGGCCGCCAGTTGCATTTTCCGCGCCAGGTCGGGACTGAACGTCTGAGTGCCGGCGACGACGCTCCGGACGGCCTTAACCATCGACTCCGGCTCGCTGCTCTTGGTGATATAACCCGTCGCTCCGGCTCTCATGGCTTGCACTACGAACGGCAGGTTGTCGTGCATGCTGAACACGAGTACCGGCAGCAACGGCCAGCGCAGCTTCATCCGCCGCAATACCGACAGGCCACCCTGCCCCGGCATGCTCAGGTCCAGAATCACGATGTCCGGCTCGACTGTCTGCAGTAGCAGATAGGCTTCCTCCCCGGAGGATGCCTCGGCAATCACCTGGCAATCGGGCTCCTGCTCCAGGAAGCGCCGATAGCCGGCGCGAACGACCGTATGATCGTCCACCAGCAGTATCCGAATGCGCTTCGGGCTATGCATTGATCTGCAGACTCCGCGCGGTTACTGGCATCCGGGCATGCAGCGATAGACCGCCTGCCGGGTCGAAGTCTATCGTCAGCTCACCCCCGTGTGCCTCGACTCTTTCACGCATGCCCAGAAGCCCTGCGCCGCTGGCGGGATTGTCAGAACTCGCCTGCGGCGCTTCTGCGCCAACCGCCGTCGCATTGGTTGCCATCTGCGACTCCGTCACATCCAGCAGCACACGGCAGGCGCCTGACGAAGCCGATCCCTCCTCGAGAGCCAGCCTGATCGCGATCATGCGTGCGCGGGAGTGGCGCACGGCATTGGTGAGGCATTCCTGGATCAACCTGTACACCGTGATGTTGAGATCCGGCGCCAGGATATCAACATCACCGCGTATGCTCAGCGAGCAATGGAACCGGTCCGCAACACGTGCTTGCCAGCCGTTGACGAGGTCCTGCAGAGTCTCGCGCAGGCCAACGGTTTCCAACCCATGCGGCCGCAGCCGCGCAAGCATGCTGCGAATCAACTCCATGATATTGCTACTCAGCTGTTCGATGGCATGTGCGCTATTGACTATCTTCGGCGCATTACCCGCTGCCTCGCGCGCGATATACGCGGCATCGACCTTGATTGCCGTCAGACTTTGGCCGAGCTCGTCGTGCAGCTCGCGCGCCAGGCGTCTGCGCTCTTCCTCCTCGGCCTCGATGATCCGGCGATTCAGATCGCGCCGTTGCGCGGTGGCTTCCTGCATGGCGGCTGCGCATTGATTGAATCGTAACGAGATGTCATCGAGATCCTTGAGCCGCAATCGCGGCAAGCGCGTTTCCAGGTGTCCGGCCTGCAGGTTCGCGAGCGCGGATTGCACCTTCGCGATCGGTTTCAGCCCCTGGCGCACCATCCCATAGAGAGCGGCGCCCAGGGCGAGGAGAACGAGTGCCAACACTGCCAGATCCCGCCCCACGCGCTGCTCGATTTCCGCGAATTCCGACATCGGGTTGGACGAGACGCGTAACTCACCTAGCGGGACAGCGTGGTAGGCGACCGGGTATGTCAGGTTTGAGGACGGGCTCGAGGAGAGCAGTGCTCTTGTGAGGCGCCCCACTTGGCGCTCTTCAGCAGGGCTCGTGGCAAGCAGAGCTCCAGTGTCATCGACCAGGGAGACTCGTACGTGCCGAAGGTCGTTAGCCCGGCGGATTTCATCGGTGGCTGCGAAGCGTGCCTCGGCGCTGCCTCTCGCACTTCCCACCGCGTGCTGCACGTCGAGGAGTAGTTGCGCCAACTGCATGGAGGCATCGGTTTCGCGCGCGACGTCGCTGCGAATGGACTCGAGCGGCACAGCCAAGCTGATCACCAGCGCCGCCAGCGTCACTGTTGCGATTCCGAACAGCAGCCGGGTATGCAGATACATTGGGTCAACCCCTCGCCGAACCTGGTTTCTCAGCTTATCCTATGAGGCCAACAGCCCGAGGGTACTCATATGAAGATCAAGCGACGCGGCTCCGCGAAGTGGAGTGGTGGAATCAAGGACGGCAAGGGCGCAATCTCCACCGAGAGCGGTGCGCTCAAAGAGTATCCGTACGGCTTCGCGAGCCGCTTCGAGGGCAAGCCGGGAACGAACCCGGAAGAATTACTCGGAGCTGCCCATGCGGGCTGCTTCACGATGGCGCTTTCGTTGATTCTCGGAGAAGCGAAGCTGACCGCAACGCAGATGGATACAACAGCAGAAGTTGCGCTCGAGCAGGTGGAGGGCGGCTACGCGATTACCAGCGTGCACCTCACGCTGCGTGCGAAGATTCCGGGTGCCGATCAGGCAACGTTCGCGCAGCTGGCGGCCAAGGCGAAGGCCGGGTGTCCGGTTTCGAAGCTGTTCAAGACGGAGATTACGTTGGATGCGGCGCTGGTGAGCTGATCGCGTCGCCGCCCCGGCCCCGGTGCTCTCACCCTTTCCGGCCTCACCCTTGCGGCGCGGTCGTCACAAACCGTGCGGCCTGCCTATCTTTGCGGACAGACCCTGCCGGAAACACCTCACCGTTCATGACAATGTATACACCCGGTGGCGCAGTCTGCGCGGCAGCAAACGCCATCCCGAGATTGAATGGCGCATCGCTCTCTGTGAAGCGCGCGGGCGTTAGAGCACCCGTCATGACGATCGTCTTGCCCTGAATGGGTGCAAGGCGTGCCGCCGTCGCGGTCATCGTATCGGTCCCGTGCGTAATGATTATCCGCGAAGTCTTCGCCCCCGCCACGCATCGGTACAACTGCTCGCGATCCTCGTCGGTCATCTCGAGACTGTCCTTCCGTAGTGCCTCAATGACCTCGAACGGATATTTCACGTTAGCAGCGCTGAGTAGCTTGCGGACAACGGACTCTCCGACCTGGTACTCGCTGAGTGAATCGAAATAGAGCTTGTCAATGGTGCCGCCAGTCGTGATGACGGCGATCGGTACAGGTGCAGTCATAGCCCAAGAATACCACCCGGGGGGCGCACTGCCCCCCTCAGGCTGTCAACACGTTTACAATCAGCCACGCTCCCAGTGGCCGGGCTCAAAGTGGTAGCGCCGGTGATGCTCGTCCCAATGTTCCGGCACCCAGTGCCAACCGCGGCGTTCGCGCATGAAATGTCCGTCAACCCAGACGTGCCGATGACCGTCCCAGCGATAATAGCCAGGAGCCCAGACGAATCCGGCACGCGGCGGCGGCGCTACGACCACACGAGGTGATGGCGGTGCGATCTCGATATCGATCCCGACCGCGCAGAAAGCGGGCGCCACGGAGCCCATCAGCATCGTTGCCGCAATAAGACGAACGATAAGGGTGTTCACTTTGAGTCGACCTCCATTCATTGAACAGCCATGGGAGGCTGTCTTCCTACAATAGAAAGAAACGGTTACGGCGGGGTGTCGTTGACGGACACGAGACGGCACGGCGGCCTTGCGCCTTGGCCATTATCCCACAGGTCTACCGGACGCCTTTTCTTCCCGTCCGCTCTCCTTGCCGATGAGATCCAGCACTTCCTGGATCAGCACCCGCATCGCGTTGGCGGCCGCCTGTGACTTACCCGCCATGATGGCGTCGGCGATTTTCTTGTGGTCCGCCACGCTGGCCAGACGGACGCCTTTGCGGCGATTGGTGATACGGATGCTGAAGCGCAGCGCGGTTCGGACGAGCTCGCGCAATTGCACAAAGAACTTATTGCCGCTGGCCGCCAGCACGGCGATGTGAAAAGCGATGTCCGATTCCAGGGGATCGTCGTCGCCATGTTCGGCTGCGATCATGCGCTCCAGCGCCCGCTGTATCGCCAGCTTCTCGGCCGGTCCCGCGACCTGCGCGGCAAGGGCGGCAGCACCCGGCTCGATCGCCAGGCGCACCTGGGTGAACTCGACCAACAGCTCGAGCCACGGTTTGCGCTCGAGCAGCCAACGCAGGACATCCGGGTCCAGAAGATTCCAACTCTCCTCCGGTTGTACCCACGTGCCCTGGCGCGGCCGTGCGCGCAGCAATCCCTTGGCGGTCAGCATCTTGACCGCTTCGCGCAATACGCTGCGGCTGGCGCCGTACTGGCGGCACAGGTCGGCTTCGACCGGAAAGGGGTTGCGTTTCGAGTATTTGCCCGATACGACCGCCACACCTAAGTCCTGCACGATATTCTGGGTCAGGTTCTGGCTGTTTGGACGGTTGGACATAGGTGTTATTACCGTAGCGGCTTGCAGATCGGTCCGGCGCTATTCCACGAACGGTTCCACTTCTTTGCGCTGTCCACACAGAAATGCATCGGCAACGAGTTGCAACGGACTGACATCCACATCGATGGATCGCCCGCGCACGAGGCCTGCGAAATGTGCGTACAGACCCGGATATTCGCTCCCCTGCACAACAGGCACCGCCTTGCCGTCCAAGCTCATCTCGCCGCCACCTTTGGACAGGCTCAAGCGGCGGGCATCGGTATCCACATCGATATCCCACCGTGGCGGACCACCCGTATGCAGAAAATCCAACTCCACACGGACCGGCGCTCCGTTGGCATCGGCCAGGGCAAGGCTTGCCGCAATCGGGGTTTCGCAATTGCGCGGATAGCGCAGCTCCGCGTGTTTCAACACGAGTGTACCGGGAATGATGCGTGTCAGAATGGACAGAGCGTTGATGCCGGGATCGAAGACACCCAGGCCACCAGCCTGCCAGATCCAGGTCTGACCCGGGTGCCAGACGCGCACGTCTTCCTTCCAATTGACCGTCACGGCGCGGATGTTGCGGCCAGTGAGCCAGGCGCGGGCAGGCTCGACCCCTGTGGCATGCCGCGAATGCCACGAAGCAAACAGCGCCGCGTTGTTCCTGGCGGCAAGCTCCGCCAGGGCGAGCACCTCGCTCACCGTCACACCCGGCGGCTTTTCGAGCAGCACATGCACACCGCGTTGCAGGGCAAACCGGGCCGCTGCGTAGCGAACCTGCGGTGTTGTACAAAGCGACACGGCCGCAATGTCAGGCATGGCATCGAGCAATGTTTCTATGTCGCTGTAGCTCGGCACTGCGTCGAGCTTGCTGTGTGGGCTCGCGACGCCAACGAGCTCGAACGAGTCGCTGGCGGCAAGCGCAGGAATGTGCTGATCGCGGGCAATCTTGCCCAAACCGACAATTGCAATCCGGGTCTTTGCCGTGCTACCGGGGTGGTTCACCGAGCTTCAGCCTCCCGCGAGACGCCGCGTTGCCTGCAGCGCTTCACGTTTGCAGATCAGATCCAGGGCCTCCTGGATCAACTTGTGCATTGCCTGGCCGGCCGCCACGCTCTTGCCGGCCAGGATCGCATCGGCGACCTTCTTGTGATCGGCGATGCTCGCGAGCTGTACCCCCTTGTAACGATTCGTCGTCTGGATGCTGAAACGCAGCGCGGTCGCCGTGAAACCGGTGAGCTGCGCATAAAACCTGTTGCGGGTTGCCCGCAGCACCGCCACGTGAAAAGCGATGTCGGAATCGAGCGGGTCGTCATCGCCGCGATCGGCCGCTTGCATACGCTCGATTCCGTGGCGGATCGCAGCCTTCTCCTCGGGCCCGGCCACACGGGCGGCCAGCGTGGCCGCACCCGGTTCCACTGCGAGGCGGATCTCCGTGAATTCGATCAGCAAAGCCGGTGAATACTTGCGCTCCAGGAGCCAGCCCAGCACGTCCGGATCCAGCAGATTCCACTTGTCTTCGGGCTCCACCCAGGTGCCACGCCGTGGGCGGGCGCCGAGCAGGCCTTTCGCGGTCAACATCTTGACCGCTTCGCGCAGTGCGGAGCGGCTGGCGCCGTATTGGCGGCACAGCTCAGCCTCGATCGGGATCGGGTTGCCCGCCGAATAGCTGCCCGTGACGATCGCGATTCCCAGCTCATTGGCAATGCCGTAGGTGAGATTGTGAGCCTGCACCCAGGAGCTCACGGCCGGTACTCTGCCTCGGGCAGCCCCTGAACACCCACCCGGTACAGGAATACGTCCCCGGCGTTATGCTCGCCGAGCAAAGCAGCTTCGGTGAGGCCAGTGCGGGCCGTGGTGACACACAGCACATCGAGGTCTGGACCTGCAAAACACACACAGGTCGGTTGACTTGCAGGAACCCGCAGCGTGCGGTCGATCCGGCCCTCCGGCGTGTAGCGCACCACACAGCCCGCACCCCAGTGCGCACTCCACAGGCAGCCGTCGGCATCGATCGTGGCGCCATCGGGATCGGCGCCCGCGGGGGTTTGCGCGAAGATCCGGGACGCTCCCAAGGTGCCATCCGGCTCATTCAACTCAAACACTCTGATGGTGCGCGTCGGTGAATCGGCAAAGTACAGCTGCCTGCCGTCCGGGCTCATGCACAGGCTGTTGGAGATCCTGACCCCGGTGAGCTGACAGCGGGCCCCGAACGTGGAATCGACGCTATACAGGCAGCCGCTCGCGGCGCTTTGATCGCCTTCCGACATCGTGCCGCTCCAGAAACGCCCCTGGCGGTCGACCCTGCCATCGTTGAACCGCACGGCCGGATCGGAACTCCCATGGCGAGCGAGCCATGTAAGGGTTCCGTCCTGAGTGTCATACAACGCGATGCCGCTCTCGAAGGCGGTAATCAACCGCTCGCTGCCCGCCACGAGGCCAAAGGACCCAACCCGCTCGGGCGTGTCGAGAATCTGCGTATTTACGCGCATCCAGTCATGGCGATACAGCCGCCGGCGCTGGATGTCGGTCCACCACAATACCTGGCGGCGCGAATCCCACAGGATCCCCTCCCCCAGGTCATTGTGGACCGGGAGGATCGCGACAGGCGCCAAAGCCGCGGAACGGGTGCTCATGCCAACTACCACCAGACCGCGTACAGCGCGATCAAGACTACCGTGACAATCAGCGCTGCGATGTTGAAACCCGCGCTGGTCGAATAGTCGATGTTCTTCAGGTCAACTGTCAAAGCCGCTTCCCGGGGGCGCTCCAGGAGCGACAACGCGACCGCAATGAACATGCACGCCAGAAATACCACACCCACGCGATCCATGAACGGCAGCGCGGGCCACGCAAATTTCAGCACCACCGACAGAATCGCCGAGGCAATGGCGGCCACCAGGGCGGCTGTGGCGGTGCAGCGCGGCCAGAACAGGCCTAGGAGGAAAATGACGCAGATGCCGGGCGTAAAGAAGCCGGTGAACTCCTGGATGTACTGAAATGCCTGCTCGAAGCTGCCGAGCAGGGGTTTGGCCGCGAATCCCGCGGTCACCAGCGCCACCACGGCGGCGACCCGGCCAACCAACACCAGGCGCTGCTCGGAGCTCTGCGGAAACGCCACCCGGTAGACATCCATGGTGAAGATCGTGGCAATCGAGTTGATCTTCGAGCCCATGGAGGCGACGATCGCGGCGATCAGGGCTGCGAACACCAGGCCGCGGATCCCGTTCGGCAGCAGGGCCATCAGGTGCGGATAAGCTTCATCGGCGCGCGGCAGGTTGGGCGCGAGAGCGACGGCCGCGATGCCCGGCAGCACGATGATCACCGGCATCAGCAGCTTCAGGAATGCCGCGAGCACGATGCCTTTCTGCGCTTCCCGGATGCTCTTGGCCGCCAGTGCCCTCTGGATGATGTATTGATTGAATCCCCAGTAGGAAACGTTCATGACCCACAGTCCACCGAGCAACACGGACAGGCCGGGCAGATCCTTGTAGTGGGGATTGGCGGCCGGGAGAATCATCTGGAAGTGATCGGGGAAGCGCGCGGTGAGTTCGCGAAAACCCGCGATGACGCCGTGGTGATCAGAGACCGTGTCCAGGGCCAGGTAGCTGATGATCAGGCCGCCCAGGACCAACAGTGACACCTGGACGATGTCCGTGAGCGCAACCGCCTTCAGTCCACCGTAGAGCGCGTAAGCACCGGCGAACACAGCGAGCGCTGCGAGCGCCGTTTGCACCTCGATACCGGCGACCGTATGTACGGCCGTGGCGCCCAGCCAGAGAATGGACGTAAGGTTCACAAACACGTACACGCCGAGCCAGAAGATCGCCATCACGGTCCGGACGCTCGGGCTGTAGCGCTTCTGCAGGAACTCCGGCATGGTATAGATGCCGTTCTTCAGGAACACCGGCAGAAAATATTTGCCGACGATGATCAGCGTCAGGGCAGCCATCCACTCGTAGGAGGCGATGCCCAGGCCGATCACATATCCCGAGCCGGACATGCCGATGATCTGCTCGGCTGAAATGTTCGCCGCAATCAGCGAGGTGCCGATGGCCCACCAGGGCAAAGCGCGGCTGGCCAGGAAATAATCCTGCGCAGTCTTCTTGTGCTCGCGGCCCTCCCGCGATACCCATTGCGCCAGGGTGAAGATACCGACGGCATATATCCCGACGATCCAGCCATCCAACAATGAAATTGTCACGCAGTCCCCCCGTTATCGCCACGTCTCGCTCGAATCAGAGCTGGCGTGCCGTCTGCAGCGCTTGCACGAGTTGGCGCGCGCGCCGTTCGATTTCAGGCAAGTCGTACTCGGGACGAAACAACTCTGATCCGAAGCCAAAGCCGGCGGCGCCGGCGCTGAGCCAGCCTGGAATCTCCGCGGCGCCAATACCGCCGACAGGAAACACTCTGACGCCCGCAGGAAGCACGGCGCGCAGCGCCTGCAAGTGCCGCGGACCGTAGGTAGCCGCCGGAAAAAGTTTCAGTTGCGTCGCCCCGGCGCGAATGGCGCTGAAGGCTTCAGTGGCCGTTGCGATCCCGGGCAGTACCTGCATGCCCATCTGTACGGCGCCGCGGATTACATCGGGATCACAATTGGGCGCGACGATCAGGCGGCCTCCGGCCGCATGCGTCCTGCGAACGGCTTCCAGGTCTAGTACGGTCCCCGCCCCGATGAGGCAGTCGGAACCGTGAGCCGCCGCCAGCGCGGCAATACTTGCGAACGGATCGGGCGAATTGAGGGGTACTTCGATGATCCGAATGCCCGTGGCACGCAGCACAGCTGCGATTTCCACCACGCGCGCCGGCTCGACGCCGCGCAGGATGGCAACGAGTGCGGAGGTTCCTACAGCCGATTCAATTTGCATTGCCCATCGACCCACGTGTCAGTTGTCGTCTTACCTGCGCCAGGCCGGCGACGGCCGCGAGGCCACCATCCGTGCTGGTGATCTCGTAATGCTGCAGTCCAAGACCCGCCGCGTAAAGCTCCATCAGTTGAGGTGAGCCTATCAGGTGCACCGCGCGGACGACGATCGAGTTAGCGAACACGTCCAGGGCGCCGGCAATATCGCTGGCGATCAGCAGGCCCGAAAGGAACGAGGCCACCTCGTGCGGCGCAAGCTCCCCATCGAGACTGCGGCTGCGGCACTCGAACAGCCGCTGCAGTACCTGTGCCTGGGGAAACCGGTCAACCTGGGTCAGCCCGAGCCTGAAGGCCGGGGTGCCGGAATCGGCGGCGCCGCCACGTTCACGCACCAACACGCTGTGATCGCGCAGCAGATTGAACAGCTCGCCGGTCGGGGCCGTCAGGAACTCGATCACCGCACCGTCTTCCAACACGACCCACTTCGTGTGAGTGCCCGGGAGGCACGCAAGACGGCGCCCCTGGCGCAACGCCGGCTGCAGCTCCAAGGCGCCCAGAATCTGTGTCTCCTCGCCGCGCAGAAAATCGGGCGCGTCAAAGCGATTGCGGCAGGAAAGGCCGGGGATGATCCGAATGCGACCGTCGCGCAACGTTGCGCAAGCGGTTGCGATGTCTTCCGGTCTTGCCGGGCAGGGCAGATAAGGCGCCTGAATCCAGCCAATGCTGGAGCCGACCATCCCGCACAGCACTGCCGGCAACTCCTGCGGGTGAGCCGTCCATTTCGCCAGCAAGGAATCGAAGACCTTGTCAAACTCGCCATGACTGTCGGCTGCCCCGGGCCCGCTGGCAGACTCGAGCACCGCGCCACTCTCATCGCACAGGAACAGGCGCAGGTGGCTCGTGCCCCAGTCGCCGGCGACAAACCGGAGATTGCTCATCAGTGTGATTCCCGCTCGACCATGCTGCCGCTGCCGCCGGTCAGGAAATCCAGATCGCACCCCCGATCCGCCTGCAGCACATGTTGGACATACAGACTGTAGTAACCGCGCGAATACTTCGGTGCGGGGCGGCGCTTGCGCCAGGCTTCGGCGCGCAGCGCAAGCTCCTCCTGCGTGACGAGTAATTCCAGCTGGCGTTTCGGGCCATCGAAGAGAATCTCATCACCGTCTTGAACGAGGGCCAGCGGGCCTCCGGCTTCAGCCTCCGGCGCCACATGCAGCACCACGGTGCCGAACGCAGTGCCACTCATGCGCGCATCCGAAATGCGCAGCATGTCGCGGATCCCCCGTTCCAGCAGCTTGCGGGGCAACGGCATGTTGCCCACCTCGGGCATACCCGGATACCCCTTGGGCCCACAGCCTTTCAACACCAGCACCGAATCCTCGCTCACGTTGAGGCCGGGATCGTCGATTCGCGCGCGCAGGTCTTCGATCGACTCGAACACGACGGCGCGTCCTCGATGAGCAAACAGCGAGGGGCTCGCCGCGCTCGGCTTCACCACCGCGCCGTTCGGACACAGGTTACCTTTCAACACCCAGATTCCCGACACGCTGTTCACGGGCTCCGCCATCGTTCGGATGACATCGCGATTGTAACATTCAGCCGCGGCGAAGCTGGGGCCGATGGGCTCGCCCCAAATGGTCGGGGCGTTCAAATCCAGCAGGGGCGCGAGTTCCTTCAGCACGGCCGGCAGGCCGCCCGCGTAATGGAGGTCCTCCATCAGGAACCGCCCCGAGGGCTGCAGATCCACCAGCAGCGGCACATCCGCTGACAGGCGGTCGAAGTCAGCCAGCTCGAGCGGGATCCCCAGCCGGCCCGCAAACGCCAGCAGGTGAATGACGGCATTGGTCGAGCCGCCGATGGCGCTCAGCAGCCGGATGGCATTTTCGAATGCGCGGCGCGTCAGAATCTTCGACAGCCGCACGTCATCGCGGGCCATCTGCACGATCAATCGGCCACTCTCGTGCGCTATGCGGCGACGCTGCGCATCGACCGCCGGGGTCGTTGCATTAAAGGGCAGCGCCATCCCCATCGCCTCCATGAGGCAGGCCATCGTCGAGGCGCTGCCCATGGTCATACACGTCCCAGGTGTCCGGGACATGCCGGACTCTGCCGCCATGAATTCGCTCAGGGACAACTTGCCCGCGCGCACGTCCTCGCTGAACTTCCAGACATCCGTGCCGGAGCCGATGTCGCGCCCGCGAAATTTGCCGTTCAACATCGGGCCGGTTGACACCACCAGCGTCGGCAGGTCGACGCTGGCAGCGCCCATCAACTGGCCCGGCGTGGTCTTGTCGCAGCCGCCGAGCAGGACGACCGCGTCGATCGGATTGGCGCGAATCGATTCCTCGACTTCCATGGCCAGCAAATTGCGAAACAACATGGCCGTGGGGCGCATTTGTGTTTCACCCAAGGACATGGCCGGGAATTCGAGCGGCACACCGCCGGCCTCCCAAACGCCACGCTTCACGTAATCGGCGACGTCGCGCAGACCCGCGTTACACGGCGTGAGCTCGGACCAGGTATTGCAGATACCGATGACAGGGCGCCCGTCGAAGGCATTCTGGGGCAACCCCTGACTCTTCATCCAGCTGCGATGGATGAAGCCGTCCTTGTCTTTCGGTCCATAGCTGTGACTGCTGCGGAGGGGCTTTTTCTCTTTGCTCATTTATATGATTAATATAGCACGCGGGTTGGTTGACCACCAATCGGGCAAGTTACTTGACCACTGGCAGACACTTTTTATAATATAAATGCGATTTAATCAAACCAAAGCTGTCGGCCCCGTGCTGCATGTCAGCGACCTGCGCAGGCTCGCCGCGCTCTTTGCATTTCTCATGCTGAGCGCATTGCCGGCGGCTGCGGCGCTCGCCTCGAACCACACCGACCTCGATCAGGACTGGCAGTTCCGTGCGGACCCCCAGGAATCCGGTGAGGCGTCCGGTTGGATTGCCGCCGTGCCAGCCGATACGCAGTCCGTGAGCCTCCCGCACACCTGGAACATCGGCCGCCTACACGACTACCTCGGCGTGGCGTGGTATTTCCGACGGTTTGACACGCAGCGCCCTTCTGCAGGCGCCCACCTGGAGCTGCATTTTGGCGCAACCTTTTACAGTGCGCGCGTATGGCTCAACGGCGTCGAGCTGGGCAGCCACGAGGGGGGCTTCACCGCGTATTCCCTCGACATCACCCCGCACTTGCGTCCCAACAACCTTCTGGTTGTACGCCTGGACAACCGCCCCGGCGTTGCAACCATTCCGGGGTTTGCAGAGCGTGGCTCACCCAAAGCCAGATATGACTGGTGGACCTACGGCGGTATCGTCCGCGACGTGTGGCTAACTACCAGCGGACCCGCCTGGGTGCAGCGACAGAGCATCCGCACGCAGCAAGGCACCAGTGGAGCCGTGGTTCACGATCATGTTTTTTTGCAGAGCACATTCGCCAAGCCCACCGCGATCAGGTTACTCGCCACGGCCTACGGGCCGGACGGTCGCGCCGAATCGAGTGATTCCAGGTCGCTCACGCTCGGTTCCGGCGCTACGGATGTGGCGATGTCGCTGGCGCTGCCGGAGCCGAAGTTGTGGGGCATCGATCATCCGAACATATACCGGTTGCGTCTCGAGGTTGTGAAGGCCAACGGCGAGCCGGTGGACGAGCACACCGATACATTTGGGGTACGTACGTTTGAAATCCGCGATCGTCACCTGCTGATCAATGGCGAGCGAACTCGCCTGACAGGCATCGCGCGGCACGAAGATTCTCCCTGGGAAGGACTCGCGGAAACCCGGGGTACGATGCAACACGACTACGACGACCTGCTCGACCTGCATACGACACTCACTCGTCCGGTGCATTACCCGCAGAATCCGTTCATTCTCGACTATGCGGACCGGCATGGAATGCTGCTGATTCCGGAGATTCCGGTGTGGCAGTTCACCGAAGCGCAGCTCTCGGACCCGAAGATCCTGGCGCTGGCCCAACAGCAGATGGGCGAGATGATTGCGCAGGCGGGCAATCATCCCAGCATTTTTGCCTGGAGCGTCGCGAACGAGAGCGCTACTGGCACGCCCGGCGGGATCGCCTACTTCCGTGCCATGCGCGATTTCATCCATCGCATCGATCCCGGCCGATGGGTCAGCTTTGCGGACGACACGTTCCCCAAGCTCGAACGCGCCGGGCAGTCCGCCGCCAACGAGGCTGACTTTCTGATGATGAACCAGTATTTTGGCACCTGGCACGGGCCGGCCGCGGCGCTCGCAGCGGCGCTCGACAAGGTCGAGCGCCTCTTCCCGGGCAAGATGGTGATCATTTCCGAGTTTGGTTATCCGGGCTTTTATGCGAAGGATCCGCTGCGGGCCGACCCCAACCGCATCCAGACTCTCGAGGAGCAGATGCCGGTGCTGGCGGCACGCGACTGGATCGCAGGGGCCATACAGTGGTGCTATCAGGACTACAAGTCACCTCGCAATCTGTGGCCGGGCCAGTCGGAGGGTTACGTGGACCACGGTGTCGTCGATGAGAATCGGCAGCGGAAACCTTCGTACGAAGTCTGGAAACAGCTGAACGCCGTAGCCAAACTCGAAGCCCGCTGGGTCGCCCCTGCCGGAGCGCTGCCGACGAAATTCAGCGTCACCGTGACACCCAACTCCCAGCACGACCTTCCGTACCGTCCCTTGAGCGACTACGAGCTCAATTGGATCCTGCAGGATGAGCAGGGCCACACAATCGCCCGCGGTCAGCGTCATTTCGACAAGCTGACCGAGGCAATCTCCGTGGATGGAGCGTTACCAACCGATATCAGCCACAATTACCGCCGACTGGTCGTCACGCTGCTGGCTCCGTCTGGTTTCATAACCGCCGAGCGTACGCTCGAGTGGACCCCACAACACTGATGTTCCGAGGGTACCCGTGCATCGCATTTCAAGAGTCGTCCCTGCTCTTCTGAGCCTGCTTGTGTTGCCGTTGGCCACCGCCTCCGCTACCAAGCCACCCGCAAACCCACCGCAGGGCTCGAATGGAGCCGCGGCTCCGACCTCAGCCCACGTGCCGCTGAATGACACGCGCCGTACGTCATTCAACGACGACTGGCGCTTCTTCCTGGGTGACGCCCCGGCCGCCGAGCAAGCCCAATTCGACGACAGCCACTGGACAACACTGCGCCTGCCGCACGACTGGGCCATCGACGGCCCGTTCGATCCCGCGATCAATCCTCACACCGGAGCCCTGCCGATCTCCGGGACCGGGTGGTACCGCAAAAAATTCAAGCTGCCGCCCGGCACCTCACAACGCTACTACTCCATTGAGTTTGACGGCGCAATGTCAAACTCCCACGTATGGCTCAACGGCCACGAGGTCGGCGGCCGCCCTTACGGCTACATCGGGTTCGCATTCGACCTGACACCCTATCTTCACACCGACGGCACCCCCAACGTCATCGCCGTACGGCTCTCCCCCGAACCCAACTCCTCGCGTTGGTACCCAGGCGCCGGGATCTATCGGAACGTCTGGCTGGACTCAACGGGCCCAGTGTCCGTGGCGCACTGGGGAACCTACATAACGACGCCAAACGCGTCCCGGAGCAGCGCAACCGTCCAGGTGAAAACCGAACTGGTCAATCGCCTGGCGGACGCATCAACGTTGACAGTCCGCTCGTCGATCGTCGATGCCAACGGACAAACCGTGGCCCACGTTGACACAAAGGGCCAACTGCCGGGCAGTGGCAATCAGACCCTGGCGATCCGCCTGACTCTTCAGCACCCCAGGCTATGGGACATCGATGACCCTTACCTGTATTCGTTGGTCACAGAGTTGATTTCGAACGGTGAAGTCGTCGATCGCTACGTCACGCCCTTCGGCGTGCGCACCATCGCATTCGATCCGAACAAGGGCTTTGCGCTCAATGGGCGGATCTTTAAACTCCACGGCGTCTGCCTGCATCACGACCTGGGCGCTCTGGGGGCCGCAGTCAACCGTCGCGCCATCGAGCGCCAGTTGCAGATCATGAAGGCAGCCGGTGTCAATGCGATACGAACGAGCCACAATCCGCCCGCGCCGGAGCTTCTCGAATACGCCGATCGGATGGGCCTCCTCGTCATGGACGAGGCCTTCGACATGTGGCGTATTCCGAAAGTCCCCAATGGCTACAGCAAGTACTTCGACGAGTGGTCCGAGCGAGACCTGCGTGACATGGTGCGGCGAGACCGAAATCATCCGAGCATCATCATGTGGAGCATCGGCAACGAGATCCCCGAGCAGAAGAGCCCGGACGGCTGGCGCGAGGCACGGCGGCTCACGAAGTTGTTCCACGAAGAAGACCCGACCCGGCCCACCACATCCGCCTTCAACAACTGGGATGATGCCATCCGCAACAAGCTTGCCGATGAAGTGGACATTCCAGGCTTCAACTACAAACCCACCTTCTATCAACGCATCCATAAAGAGCATCCCAAGTGGGTCATCTACGGCTCCGAGACTGCGTCCTGTGTCAGCAGCCGCGGGACATACCATCTACCGTTGGAGAAGTACGAGAAGCACCCGTCGTTGCAGCTGAGCAGCTACGACATCATTGCGCCCCGCTGGGCCTATTGCCCCGATCCTGAATTCGCAGCCCAGGACGCAATCCCCGGGCTTCTGGGTGAATTCGTCTGGACGGGTTTCGACTACATCGGCGAGCCGACCCCGTACTTCGGCGAAAACGTCGATGTCAGTCATGACTGGCCGGCGCGCAGCTCCTATTTTGGCATGGTCGATCTGGCCGGATTCCCGAAGGACCGCTACTACCTGTACCAGAGCATCTGGTCACACAAACCGATGGTCCACGTCCTGCCGCACTGGAACTGGGAAGGCCGGGAATCCCAGCAGATCCCCGTCATGGCGTACTCCAATGCGGAGGAGGTCGAACTGCTGCTCAACGGCAAATCATTGGGCCGGAAGAAGACATTCACCACGCCGGTCACATTACCCGTCGGACCCAATATCAGCGCATCACGAGAATTTTCGAGCAAGTATCGACTTATGTGGCCCGTACCGTTCCAACAGGGCGCATTGACGGCGATCGGTTATACCGCAGGCAAGGAGGTCGCCCGAGATGAAGTCAGCACAGCGGGCGCGCCAGCGCGTATCAGGCTCGTGGCGGATCGGGATGCCATCAAAGCCGATGGCGACGACCTCTCCTTCGTAACTGTTCGCGTCGAAGACCGCGATGGCCATCTGTGCCCTCTGGCGGACAACATGGTGACCTTCCAAGTGTCGGGAGCAGGCACCATTGCAGCGGTCGACAACGGTAACGCCGCGACCGTCGAGCCCTTTCACGCCAACTACCGCAAGGCGTTCAATGGGCTCGCCCTTCTTATCGTGCGCTCGAGCCCGCAGGAAGCTGGCCCGATTCAGGTCGTCGCGACGGGCGCCGGTCTGACGCCCGCGCGACTCGTGATTGACAGTCGTTAGAACTTGAACCCGAAGTCGACCAGGTACGACCGGCCGTAGACCTGGTAGCCGCCGTCGTTCGCCAGGTTCTGCGGATTGTTGTCGCTCGAAAAGCGTGCTCTTTCGTTGGTCAGGTTATGCCCCTGCAGGCGCACGCTGAACCCTCTCTCGAAGTTGTAGGAGACGCTGGCATCGAGAGTGGTCTCGGGCGCGAGTTGCTTGAGTACCGTTCCCACCCAGGTGGGCGCCACGGTGAAGGCCGTATGGTGCTTCACCGCAACCCGTGACTCGAATCCACCCTTGTTGTAGTACAGATCGAATTCCGACGTGCCTTTGGCCAGGCCGACCATCGGGTACGGATTCCCTGCCGGCGCCTGCTCGTGAATGTTCGAATCGACGTAGGCGTGATTCGCGTAGACGCCAAAGTCACTCAAGAATCCCGGGAGGAAGAAGAAGCGCGACTGCAGAGTGAGCTCCACGCCGGCAATATTGCCACCGGGCGTGTTCTGCTCGGACGTGATGGTGTACGGCGTGCCACCGATATTCTCGATCGACTGGCCAGCCCCGATGTAGTCCTTGACGTCCTTGAAGAAGCCGGCCACGGCCAGCAGCGACTCTTCGTGGAAGTAATACTCGTACGAGAGATCGAGTTGGTCGGCCTTGTACGGATTGAGCTTCGGATTTCCACCGCCGCCCGTCGCAGGCCCGCTGGTACTCAGGGCCAACCCGGTCACTAGCGCATCCAGCGGCGGCCGGGAGATGCCGATAGACGCTCCAAATCGCAACAGCTGCTGGTCCGTCAGGTGTAAGACCGCGTTGAGGCTGGGAAGTACATCCGTATAGTCATTCGAGATGGATACAGGCGAGATCCCGGTAGCGTCACTCTTGAATCCCGAACTGTCCGTTTTGACATGCGCGACCCTCACTCCGATACCTCCCGTGAGAGGCATGTCGGCAATGGCAGACTTGAAGTCCAACCGCACGAATCCCTCGTACGATTTTTCTTTGACGACAGTGCGCACCAGCGGCAGATCAGACCCCGCGGGCACCGCGTCGTTCGGGTACAGCAGAGCCCGAAGGCTGTCGAAGTTGCCGTACACCATGGGAGGCGCCGTGAACGACGGAATGGTGAAGGATTCGAGTCCTGAGTTTGCGAGGGAGAAAACCGCACCAGCCGGGCAGGCCGTCGCGCTGAGATCTGATCCACTTCCCGGGCACAAGTTATACGTGTTCTGGTGGTGCGTTTTCTGGCGGTCCGAGTAGCGCCCACCGAACTTCACCGCCGAGAAAAACGGCGAATCGAAACTGCGCGACAGGTTGATTGCCACCGCACCGATCCGGTCCCGGGTATTTTCCGGACCGGCACTCTGGCCCAATCGCCCCGTGCTTGCCGATTGCAACGCTGGATCGGCGGGGTTGAAGCCCGGCGTCGCCGCATAAGGCGTCTGCCCGTCAGTGACATTGAACGCAAGATTCGGCGGAAACAGGTCTGTCAGGTAGATCGCCTCCCACCGGTTTTCGCGCCAGGCTTGCGAGTAGGACAGATCCAGCTCGTTGTCCCACTGGCCTGGCTTCCACTCGGCGTTCAAACCCGTCACAACCAGCGTGTGCTTCTCGTTGTAACGCGCAATTTCACTCTCGTAGTTGGGGTATGCGCCGTTGAGATTGGCAGCCACCACGGTGCCGTTGACGATCTGGTAGGAATTGCCAGGGGCGTTGTAGGGCCCGGAATTGTCCCAGTTGCCCGTGATGTTGTTCCCGAACCAGGCCTGAAACTGATTTTCCTTGATCCGGTACTGCGACCACAGAGCGTCCGCCTTAATGGTCAGATCGTCGCTCGCGCGCCAACCGGCGCCGCCAGCCAGGGCATACCGATCCTGGGTCACTTCCTTGACCTCAGTATTCAAACCCCAGGTGGTGTTATCCAGCTTGCCGTCCCCGTTCAGATCGCCTCGGTCGGGGCCCGTATTCCAGCCCCAGGTGCGAAAGTCGGGGAAGCCGTTCTTCTCGCGCTGTATGCTCCCGGCCAGCGAAATCGCAAAGTCATCGTTGATATGAGTGACGTAACCGGCGCTGCCCCGATACCCCAAGCCGTTGTAATGGGGCAGGTCCTTGCCTTCTTCGTTATAGGTAGGACCGGCACGGACACTGAAGGTCGGCCCGTGGTAATCAAGCGGTGACAGTGTACGGATATCTACCGTCGCCGCGATGCCGCCCGGCACCAGCGTGGCGTCCTGGGATTTGAAGATCTGAGCACCGGACAGCACCTCCGACGGATAGATCTCCCACCGCAGATCCTGCGAGGGCTCCGAAGATGCCACCTCCCGTCCATTGACCAGGCCCAATACCAGACGCGGTCCCAAACCGCGGATGGAAGCCTGACTGGCGTTGCCTCGATCACGCGTAGTGTTGACACCGGGAAGGCGGTTGAGCTCCTCTGCAATCGTCACATCGGGAAGCTGGCCGATTTCCGCCGTCGAGATGCTGTCGCTGACGAGGTCGCTGTTCTGCTTGGTGGCGATGGAATCGAGCAGCGCCCGGCGCTGCCCTGTCACTATGACTTCCTCCAGCTTCTGATCGCTGGAGGCCGCCTGCGCGAATACCGCACCACTGATTGAGCCGAGAATGGCCAGCAAACCGGCGCGGCCGGCAATTCGATACTTTGCTTTCACGTCCCCCCCTGATTACACGTTCCGCGCGAGTCGTTTCGCTTCGTGTACGTTCCTGTACCTGCGGTTCTGCAATTAGTATGATAAATCCGATGATAGCTGTCAACGCTGTCATCGCTAGGAAGGGACATGTCGCGCGAATACAACATGCACGCGCAGGGCGTGCGCCGGCGGCCCGTTGGATGGCTGCTCTGGGTTGGTTGCCTGTTGACTGCGTCGAGCGCCGCGCTCGCGCGGGATGCGGACAACAACTCGACACTGCGGCCCGTCTACCTGGATCGTGCCGGCGTGGTGCGCTGGCAGGACTCAGGTGAAGAGCTCGCGCTCTACGGAGCGAACTACTGCATCATGTCCGGCTCGGACTACCGGATGAGCGGGCTCGTCGCGCAGGATCGCAAGGCGATGATCGACGAGGACATGGGACAGTTCGCACGCATGGGATGGCAAGCCTTGCGCCTGTGCTCGTGGGGAGACTGGGAGAATGCCGATGCGGGGGGCAATCTCATCGTCAACGAGCATGTCGAGCTGCTCGACTATCTCATCGCGGCGGCGCGCAAGCGCGGCATCTACATTCTTCTGACACCGATCCACACTTACGATCCCGCGTTTGCGGACCAGCTCGGCAGGCCGTCCGCCAATGTCGGTTTCTCGAAGTACTTTACGCGGCAGGAGATGGGCACAAATCCGCAATCCATTGCTGCCCAGGCCAACTACATCGGGCAACTGCTGAATCACGTCAATCCCTACACGGGTGTCGCACTCAAGGACGAGAAGGCCATCCCCTTCGTGGAGTTGATCAATGAGCCCGTGCATCACCCCGAGGATCCGGCGGGATCCATCAGCTACATCAACACGCTCGCCGGCGCGGTGCGCGCGACCGGCAGCAGGCAGATTACGTTCTTCAACGTGTCGCAGGACTTTGCCATCGCGCCCGCCATCCAGCGCTCGAATGCGGACGGCGTGAGTTTCGGATGGTATCCAACGAGCCTGGTAGCCGGCCACACCCTGAAAGGCAATTTCTTGCCGGCGGTGGATGCCTACCCGGACATGCTGCGGGCGGAATTGGCGCCGCGGCCGCGGATCGTCTACGAGTTCGACCAGGCCGACCTGCTCTCGGGCTACCTGTATCCGGCGATGGCGCGCACATTCAGATCCGTCGGCGCGCAATTCGCCACGATGTTCGCGTACGACATGCTGCGGACTGCTCCGTACAACCTCGGTTGGCAGACTCACTACCTCAATCTCGTGCACACGCCCAGAAAAGCGGTGAGTGCGGTCATCGCCGCGGAAGCCATGAGACGGCTGCCACGAATGCAATCCTACGGGCGCTACCCGCAGAACACGCGCTTCGGCGATTTTCGGGTCGACTATGACGGCGACTCGAGCGAGCTCAACGCGGCGGAGGTATTCATGAATGCGGGACCGACGACATCCAGCGCACGCGCTCCAAAGTCGTTGCGCCGTATCGTCGGTACCGGATCATCAGGCTTGGTCAGCTACGAAGGCACGGGCGCTTACTTTCTCGACAAGGTACGGGACGGAGTCTGGCGGCTGGAGGTCTATCCGGATGAGATCCTGGTCCGCGACCCTTTCGAACAGCCACGGCCCGACAAGATCGTCTCGCGCCTGTTGTATCGGGCGTGGCCCATGACAATCCACTTGCCCGACTTGGGCAATCAGTTCTTCGCAGCTCCCATCAAGGTGCCGCAACTGCAGATGCCCCGACCTGATGGCGCTGCAGCCCGCAGGGCAGCGAATGCATCGTTTCCCGTCGAGCCCGGTGTCTGGCTCCTCACGAAAAGCGAACAGATCGACCGGTCAGCCCTGCCGTCCCGCATCAACCGCGTCGGCTTCGACGAATACCACGTGAATGAGCGCGTCGAGTATCCCGATTTAATCCAATCCCTGGCCCCAAAGGAGTATCTCGCAGGCGTTCCCGTAGACATCCGGGTCCGTGTAGCAAACACCGTATTGCCCGATAGAGTCAGCTTGTGGCTGCGCGCCGCAGGAGCGCGGACATTTTGGAAGCCAATTGAAATGAGCCGCTTGCAGGGCAACGACTACCACGCGAGTCTACAGCCCCAGATACTTGCCCCAGGCCTGTATGAATTCGTAGTGAGTTCGAGGACGGCCGAGCGCGTCTCGACGTTCCCCGGTGCCGTGCCCCAGGAACCCAACGAGTGGCCGTTCCAAACAGACACGCTATGGACGTTCCGGGTATCGACTCCCGGCGCGGCGCTGCGGCTCCTCAACCCACGGGAAGACTACTCCCAATTGTCCTTTGTCCGGCCGGGCGAGCAATACCGGACTGCGTTCTTCCAGATCGTGCCCGGTGAGACTTCCGACGAGTCTGCTCTTTCCCTGACGCTGCCCGCCCTGGGTAACGACACTCCTGATCGCTATGCGGCCGCCCTCTACATCGGCGAAGCAATTGCGAACCGAACTGCGCAAGTGCGGCGGGCGGATTCACTCGAAGTCAAGTTGCGGGCAGTGGGCGGCGCTCACAAGATGATCGGAGTCACTTTGATCGAAAAAGACGGTGCCGCCTGGAGCGCGGCGGTGCCCGCGGGCGACGCATGGTCTACCGTCATCATCCCGCTCAGCGCACTCCACATTTCCCGCAGCATCCACATTCCCAGCCCTTATCCGGGGCTGTGGAACTATTGGCGCGCGATTCCGGCTGGGCGTGGGCGTGAGGGGGATCACGTCCACGTCGAGAATGTCGAAAGATTGCAGCTCACCGTGTACCCCAACACGGCCGAACATTCGACCGATGATGGCAGCGGTGCGGCTGTCGAAGCGATCCGACTGCACTTCGCCGGCTAACCCGCGCCCGCGAACGCGAGACACTCGATGGCCGCCAGGCCCCATTGCGCCACTGTATTCGTCGAAATCCAGGCCACCTCGTCGATCGGATTCAACACCGCGGGACCTGCGATGCGCTGCGGCTCGAACCGCTTGCCTGGCCCGATACCGGCTTCACCTTCGTCAAACTCGCACCATGCACGCGCGGCCAACGTGGCCTCCTGCCTGCGATGCGCGGCAAAAGCCGTGAGTCGCGCGTGCCCTTGTTGGAGGTTGAGTGGCCCCACAGACGAACCCAGCGCCCGCTTCTGATCTTCGGGCGATGCGTTGTACAGCTCGCAATATTGCACCCAGGTGCGCTCAAACTCGGGCACGGGCAACAGCTCGATCAGCTCTGCGCAGACCTCCGGCAGACCGAACGCGGCACTCAGATGCGATGCATTGATCTTGTCGGTCTGCGCCATATCGAACGCTCCGGTGTGCAGATTCATTCTGCCGGCGCCGGTGAAAAATCCTTTCGGTTGCATGCCGATCGTACGCATGCTGGCAAGCAGCCTCGAGTTCATCACCGGATCGCGCGTACGTTCCCATTCAGTCAACCATGCACCCGCGATCGAGCCCCAATCGGTGCCGAAGCCCAAGTACGCGTACTCGCCATTTGGGTCGGGCCGAGGTCGCGATCTCGCGTCGGGTAACTTCCGTCCCGGCTCAATGGTGCGCAGCGTGCGGGCCGCCTCGATCTGCTCGCGCATCAGGTCGCCGACCCGCTCATCAGCCGTCAGATAGTAGTAGTAGCGGCGATTCAGCGCCGTGCTGATGCGCAGTTGTTTGGCGCTGCATCCCCAATGCATGACGTTATGGCGGGAGCCCAGTGGCGCAAATCTTCCGCAGTGATGAACATCGACCTCGCCGGTGTGGCGCGTCATGGCCTCCGCGAACCTGAACACGTCCGCGCGCCCGCTGTGCAGGAAATATAACCACAGCCAGATGTCAGTCGACAGCTCGGAGTTGTCCCACGCGAACCCACCGACATCATAGCGCCATACGTGCCGATCCGCGTCGTAGGAGTGCATCACATCACCATAGTTCCAGAACCCGTACCAACTTCTCTGGTCCTGTTGCTCACGGTAGAAGTCGAACACCCAGGCAAGCCGCTCTTCGATGCGCTGGGTTCGCGGTGTGATGCGAGCAGGCCGGACAAACGTGCCAGCAAAGACCCCGGAATCCTGCAACGTTCGTGGTGTGGCAACGATCAGCGGCGGCGTACGCAGTGATTGCGCCAACTCTGCGACGTACTCCCGTGTCGGAGTGGCTGGGAGCACCCACAGCCGCATCTCGCTGGTGCGCGCGACGCCAAGCGGGGTACCGAACCCCGGCTCATAGTCCTCGTAGGTGATCTCGAGACCTTCCCGCTGCTGCTCGAACGTGTCCTGCCCGAGGCCGTCGTGATAGAAGCGCAGATCCATCGTCGGGGCATCAGGTGCCCAGACCCACAGAGTCACTTCCGCCGAATCGCTGACGGCCCGACGGATATCCAGTTGCGCTGGATAACTCTGCCAGAAGTTGCGGATGCCGAATGCGATGCCGCCTCGTGGGCCGCCCATGTACCCCAACCCGGATGCACGGCCGCCTCGATCACAGTCGAGCCAGCCATGCCCCTCCTTCGTTCGCTTGCGGATCACGAACGAATCCGCGGTGGGTTGCAGCAGGGTCCAGTCACCGAACGCCGGGATCAGATCAATTCGACTACTGACGGCAGAGGCGATTGAAGTCACAGCGAGCCCGGCGACCTGTGCATGCCGGGCAGCCTCGCCGGGATCACGACGCAGGCCAGTCAGCCCTCGAACGGCTTCGCCAAACATGCCGTCGCCTCCACCGCAGAAGCGTACGTGGCGATCGTGGAGAGCATCCGACAATGGTGTCGCGAAGCGCAGGCCTACACCACGGATGAAGTCACGTGACTCATCACCGTCGAACACAATTGTGTGCATCACTCGTACGCTGTCACTGCCGGCATAGCAATAGAAGCGCAGCGTGAAAGGCAGCCAGCGCCTCCCATCCGGTCCCTCGTGCCGCCCTTCCAACTTAACGACGGAGCGAATGGGGCCACTCTGCTCCACGGTAATCCGGTCGATGCTGCTCTCGAATGCCTCGTGGTTGACGACCCCTCGTTCGTCGGCCGAAGGGCGATCCTGACGAAGCAATACCAGCCGGCCATCCCGCAGCAAGACGCGATCATCGCGGGAAATCGAGCCTATGACGAGCGCGCCGGATCGGGGGAACTGACAAACGATGACACCCGTATCCACCGTCACGCCCGTCGCGTCCTCTTTGACGCTGACTGGCGTCGACGGTGCCATGGGTTCATCTACAGGCACAATCTCGATTGCCCCATCGGGGTTCGCGGACATGCTGTGCGCGGTCCACTTCAAAGAGCCGTCGGGCCAGTAAGCAAGCGGCCAGCTCTGCAGCGGCAGAAAAGTGCCGGTGGCGTCTCGCACGGAGAAATGGGTTGTGTCCGCGTGGTTCCCACGTGCCCACGGCGTGCCCCAAGTGACGCCTGTTGAAATAGCCGGCGCGCGTCCGTCCAGCCAGCGAACCCACGCCCCAGGACCCGGATTCGTAAACGCGACCTCCGGCGACACCTTTGGAGGAGCCGTCGTTGCAGCCAGCAGGCAACTGAGAGGCACAGCGGCGGAGCCCGAAGCTCCTGCGGCAATGAACTGTCGACGTGAGATGAGGTTGGTCAAAGTCGGTCCCTCGTTGTCAAAGTCAGTCCCTTTCAAGCAGCGCAAACATGAACTTAGGCATTAGCGAAGCCCCATCGGTCGCCCCCTCCTCGTCCAATGAGCGAAGCTTCGTACATTTGAGCGATGTCTGAATGAATTTGCACAAAGTTGAGCGATTATGCACACTGCAGTGCGTCAACTCTATGGCCGATCGGATCAATGCGCGTGCGGACCCCCTGAAACAGAGGGTGGGAGCGCACCCACTTTGATCAAAGGGGGCGGATCATGGATTCACAGCACAGTGTCTTCGGGCGGCGGCTTGTCGGCGGCGCGGCAGCCTTTTTTTGCTCCATCGCGTTGCTACCGGTGTCAGTCGGCGCCGAGGAACCTCCGCCGCTGGCGGAGGTAGTGGTGACCGGCTTCAAGCAGAGCGTCGCCACGGCCGTCGAGGAAAAACGTAAGTCCGCCGAAATCGTCGACGTCATCAAGGCGGACGATATCGCGAGTTTTCCGGACAACAATCTCGCGGAAGCCATTCAGCGTATTCCCGGGGTCTCGATCGAGCGGGACAGCGGTCAGGGACGGAGCATTACCGTGCGCGGACTGGGTGAGGACTTCGTCCGTACGCGTCTCAATGGCATGGAAGCACTGGCGACCACGACAGGCTCGACCCTCGGCGCCGGCGTCAATCGCAGTCGCGGTTTCGATTTCAGCACCTTCGCGTCCGAATTGTTCAACACCATCGCAGTCCACAAGACTCAGTCGGCCGAGTTGGACGAAGGTTCGCTTGCTGCCACGGTCGATCTGTTCACCGCCCGGCCGTCCGACTTCCACGGATTTCACGCCGCTGTCTCGACCGAGGGGTCGTACAACGACCTGGGTGGAAGTTATCAGCCGCGGGTAGCCGGTCTCATCACCGATACGTGGCTCGACGGGCGCGCGGGCGGACTGTTCTCAGTTGCGTATTCCAAGGCACACATCGTCGAGGAGGGATACAGCAATACCTCGTTCTCTGACTTTTCGGACGTCAACAACGGATTTTGTCCGCCCACTCCCGGTACGTCTGTGGCGTTCGTCAATCCGATCGTCGGCACGGGAACCTACACACCCAATTGCACGCGCGCGACCGGCTCCACACCCGGCTCAGTGCCAGCGGCCTACAACCGGCTGAACCAACCCAACGTGTTCGTGGTCCGCAACCCGGGTTACGGCCGTTTCGTGAATGACCAGAAGCGGCTCGGGTTGACGACCTCACTGCAGGCGAACCCCTTCGAGTCCACTCACATCACGCTCGATGGCGTTTACTCGCGCTTCACCCAGGTGCGCACCGACTATGCGCTTTCCAACTCTGCCTTGAATCGAGGCAACGGCGCCCCGGTAGCCGGCTCGGGGTTGTCGCCCGCGGCGGCTACCGGCCGCCCCAACATGAAAGTCATCGACGACTTCGTCGATCCCACCGGCGAGATGACCTATGGCGTATTCGACGACACCAAGGTACGCAGCAATCTCGGCTTCGACGACTCCAAGACGACGTTCTGGCAGTCCGTTGTGTCCGTGGACCAGGACCTCGGGCACAAAGGCCATCTGCATCTGCTGCTCGGCAAGTCGGATTCACTGTTCGATGACCCCAAGCAACGGCTCCTTGCCTGGGACAACATGAACGCCGATGGTTTCGTGTACGACGCGCGCTCGAACGCCAAGACACCGTACATCAACTGGGGCTATGACGTCGCCGATCCTGCGGCCTGGTCCTTCGTCAACGGTTACTCCGAGATCCGTGAGTTCGCGCAGACCGTGGACAACAAGTACGACACAGTCCAGGCGGATCTGAAATTCGAGCTGTCCGAACGGCTCAGCCTGAAGTTCGGTGCTTCCCACAAACGCTACACATTCGACAGCACGAGTTTCCGCAGACAAGTCCCGACCCTCATTCCGTCTCTGCCCGCCGGTGTAACGATCGCAGATTTGAGCTCGATCGTCAGCGGCTTCGGCCAGGGGCTCAACCTGCCGCCAGGGTCGGCAACCTCCTGGATCGCCCCCAACCTCGACAAGATCACGAATCTGTTCGGCATCGACTGCAATTGCGTGAATCAATACGGCGACTGGCGGCTCACCGGCATCACCTCGAGCTCGATCACCGATAACCGCAGCGTGCAGGAGAAGGACAACGGCGCCTATATCCAATTCGACTTCAATGCCGATGTACCGCTCGGAATGAAACTACGCGGCAACTTAGGCACACGGTTCGTGCACACGAGCCAGAGCGCTCTCGGCTATCTGAGCGCCACGCAGCCGGTGAACGTCGAACGCAGCTACAATGATTGGCTGCCCGCACTCAACCTCGACCTGGAGGTCACGCCGCAAATCATCACGCGGGTGGGAGTGAGCAAGGCCATGTCGCGCCCCACACTCAACTTTCTTTCCCCGGGCGGTACGCTCACGCTGACCGGAACCCAGCCGGCGGCCAACATCGGCAACCCCGATCTCGAGCCCTTCCGATCGACCAACTACGATCTGAGCCTGGAATGGTATCCGACGCACGGCTCGCTCGTTTCCACGGCATTCTTCTACAAGTCCGTGAAGAATTACATCCAGAGGCTGCAGGTCGTGGAGCCCTATGGCGACACCGGCCTGCCGATCTCGCTACTCGGAGCGGGCCAGGATGCAAACACAGCGTTCCTGGTCACGACCTACCAGAACACGCCCGGCGGGTTCGTGAAGGGCGTCGAGCTGAACTACCAGCAGGCCTTTACATTCCTACCGGCGCCCTTCAACCGGTTCGGCTCGCTGTTGAACTACACACACGTGAGCTCCGAGACCACTTATTACCTCGCCGCCGTCCAGAATGCATCTGTTCTGAAGGCTCCTTTCGTCAACGTGTCCCCGAACTCGGTGAACGCCACGATCTTCTACGAAGATCGGCGTTTCTCGGCAAGAGTGTCGGGCGCCTATCGTGGTCAATACCTGCGGACCGTCCCGATTCGGGCTGGGCTGCCCGACACGGCCGGCTCCTTCTCCACATTCAATCTGGACGCCACGATGGGTTATGCCCTCTCCGATCACCTGTCCCTGCGAGTGGACGCGCTGAACCTCACGGATCAGCCCGCGGATTATTGGAATGGGCAGGTCCGGCAGGCGCAGACGGTGTACAGCCATACCGGTCGCCAATACTACTTCGGCGCTCAGTTCAAGTACTGACGGAGGTGCACCGGCAATGGCAAACACAACAGCGCTCTGGAAGTCCCTGCACATTCCCCGAGGAGAGGCGGTGCGGTCAGCGCCTGTGGTTGTCGCGCTATCACACCTGCGACAGTGCTACGGCATACCGATGCTCCGACTGGCATGTCGTCGCATTCGGTATGTCGTAGCACCGTCGCGCCTCGTGAGGTACTTGCCGGTGTGGATTGCCAGGACTCGCACGCTGCTCCGGCTGATCTGCAGACGGGGCGAGGGCGCTGGCCCAATCGCTGCCCCAGTCGCTGCCTCGGTCGCTCGCCTGATCGCCAGCCTCATCGCTGGCCTGATGGCCGGTCCGACTATCGCCCTGGCGCAGGAGCCGCCCACCCAATGGGTCGATCCTGACACCGGCCATACGGTTGTGCGGCTATCGGTGGAGCCCGGAAGCAGCAGCCTCTATTTCAACTACAACGGGTATACCGCGGACGGAACACGCCTTGTGTTCTCCACCGCCCACGGTATTTCCTCAGTGGACCTGCGGACACACAAGATCACTCCAATCGTCGTCGGGGAGGTCAAGCTGCTGTTTGTCGGGGGACACTCGAGTCTCGTGTATTACGCCAAGAGGGACCACGACAGCGGCACCGCCCCGTTGGGTGCAGGGGTCATCTACGCTGCTGACATTGCTACCGGCAAATCGAAGGAGGTGGCGCGCATTGCGCATGGAAGCATAGGCTCAATCAATGCCGATGAATCACTGCTCGCGGGTACGGCCGCCGAACGTGACATGCCGGTGGCTTCCGGCGATCGCGCCCGCAGGAACAAGGACGGCAAAGGCCTGACCTACGCGGACTCGAAGGAAGTCGGGCTGAACGAGCGCCTGGAGGCCCGCATTCCCATGGAACTGTTCACGGTCAACCTCAAAACCGGCGAGCGCAAGGTGATTCACCGGGCGACCGACTGGCTCAACCACGTACAGTTCTCGCCGGCCGACCCCGGTCTCATCCTGTTCTGCCACGAGGGCCCCTGGCACAAAGTCGATCGCATATGGACGATCCGCACCGACGGCACTGGGCTCACCCGGATTCATCGGCGCACGATGAACATGGAGATTGCAGGACACGAATTCTTCAGCCCGGACGGCAAGACCATTTGGTACGACCTCCAGACTCCACGCGGGGAGGATTTCTGGCTTGCCGGTTATGAGATCGCGACAGGTAAGCGCACCTGGTATCACCTGCAGCGGGACGAATGGTCCGTGCATTTCAACATTTCCCCGGACGGCCGCGCATTTCTGGGCGACGGTGGCGATTCCGAAATGGTCGCACACGCGAAGGACGGCAAGTGGCTGTACCTGTTTCAGCCCGAAGCCATAGACAACGTGGCCGGCATCGGCGCTGCAGATGCGAACGAGCTGATCCATCCAGGCATTTTGCGGGCGCAGCGTCTCGTGAATCTGTCGAAGCACCAATACAAGCTCGAGCCGAACGCGACTTTCACGCCGGACGGAAAATGGATTGTGTTTCGTTCCAATATGCACGGAGGGTCGCAGGTCTATGCCGTTGAAGTCGCGAAATCGCGGTAGCCAACCTCTGGCCCCGCCGACCCGCGCCATGCCGCCATCGCGAGGCGCTTGGGTCTGCCACTTCGCAGTCCATCCGCTGCAGACCTCCGCGCTCCAGGCCCCCGCGCTGCGGGTCCACGCGCTCGCGGCGCTCGCGGCGCTCGCGCTCACGGCACTGGCACTGCTCCCCGGCTGCAGTACCTTGGCTCCCCGAAGCGGCGCGAAGGTGCTCATTGCGAGTGACTCGACGGCCGCTCAATACGCACCGGGCCGTTGGCCACAGATGGGATGGGGAATGTTGGTGCAGTGCTCGCTCGATGCGAGTGTCACAGTTGACAACCGCGCCAGAAGCGGCAGGAGCACCCGCACCTTCATCGCCGAAGGGCTGTTCGATGCGCTCGCGGAACAGACCAGCCCCGGCGACACTGTGTTGATCCAGTTCGGCCATAACGATGCCACTGTCGCTAAACCGGAGCGGTATGCAAGCCCAGCTGACTACGGTGCAAACCTCCGCCACTTCATCGCGGTAGTACGCGAAAGAAAGGCGCAGCCCGTTCTGCTGACACCGGTTGCGCTCAGGAAATTCGAGAACGGCCGCATGGTCGAATCCCATGGCGAGTACTCACGAGTCGCGCGCGAAGTGGCCGCACAAACCCACACGCCGTTCATCGATCTCGATGCCGACAGCATGGCGTATTTCCAATCGATCGGAGAGGAAGGCTCGAAGAAGTACTATTTGCACTACACCGCCGCGGACCACGTTCCCGCCTTCCCCGCCGGTATTTCGGACGATACGCACTTCAGCGAGATCGGAGCGCGCGCGGTAGCCGCACTGATTGGACGCAGGCTCAAGGAATTGCACATCCCTTTGTCGAAACACGTGCGGCCGGTCAAGCTGGACACGCTGCAGGCGGTTGGCGAACCGTCGTGCGGAGGACCGCGAAAATGAGCGATCGAGAGAGCGCAGCCGGTGCGTCACCTGCGAGTCAGCCAAGGAAATTCAAGATGGAAATTGTTGCCTTTCGCATGCAGCTGAAACCAGGTAACGCCGACGAGTACCGCCGTCGCCACGATGCTTTGTGGCCGGACCTGGCGCAGGCACTGCGCGCGGCTGGAATCCACGACTACTCCATATTTCTTGACGAACAGACCCTGCATCTGTTCGCCGTCATGAAGCTGCGTCCTGGGCATCGCGTCGCGGACCTGCCGCTGCAACCGGTAATGCGGCGCTGGTGGGATTACATGGCCGATATCATGCTGACCGAGCCGGATAACAGTCCGCGCCAGTGGCCTCTCGAGCCCATGTTTCATTTCGACTGACCTGACAACCATCGGGAAGATAGTGAGTATGCCCGCTATGGCTCATTCCATTGCCCGCGCGGATGTGCAGCGCTACATCGAGCTGCTCATCCGCAATCTCGTGGACATCAAGGACGAGAGCGGCCAGTTCCTGTTGAAGCTGGCCGACGGCCGTATCATTGACACCAAGGGATGGAACGACTGGGAGTGGACCCACGGTATTGGCCTCTATGGAATCTGGAAGTTCTATGAGGGGTCCAAAGATCCGCGGGCGCTCGAAATAATCACGAGTTGGTTCCGCGACCGCTTCGCCGCGGGCACACCGACGAAGAACGTGAACACGATGGCGCCGATATTGACATTGGCGTATCTCTACGAGCTCACCGGTGAGCGGACCTACCTGCCCTACCTCGATGTGTGGAGCGAGTGGGTGATGCACGAGATGCCGCGCACGGAAGAAGGCGGACTACAGCACATCGTGTTCAACAGCGAAAATCCGCAGCAGCTCTGGGACGACACGCTGATGATGTGCGTCCTGCCCCTCGCGAAGGTAGGCCGTCTCCTCGGCCGGCAGGACTATCTCGCCGATGCGCACCGGCAATTCCTGCTGCACGCGAAATATCTGCACGACCCGAAGACCGGCCTGTGGTTTCACGGCTGGACCTTCGAGGGCCGCCACCATTTCGCGCAGGCCCTGTGGGCGCGCGGGAATTGCTGGGTGACGATCGCGATCCCGGAATTCATCGAGCTCATGGGTCTGCCGGCGGGAGATCCGCTGCGGACCTTTCTGCTCGACACCCTGCACTCGCAGGTGAGAATGCTCGCAGAGTGCCAGGATACAAGTGGGCTGTGGCACACCCTGATTACCGATCCAACTTCGTACCTGGAGGCTTCCGCGACGGCAGGTTTCGCCTACGGAATCATGAAGGCGGTCCGCAAGCGCTACCTGCCGCCCGAATTTGAGCCGGTCGCAATCAAAGCGCTGCATGCGGTGATCGACAACATCGATTCGAACGGCGAACTGCGCAATGTCTCCTTCGGTACGGCGATGGGTAGCGAGCTGGAGTATTACCGTAACGTGCCCCTCACCTCGATGCCTTACGGACAGTCGCTCGCCATCCTGTGCCTCACGGAGTTTCTTCACAGGTATATCTGAAGAACTGCCGCGCGCAGCACCACCAACTTGAAAAGCGCCCCCACCCCTCGGATCATCCGCCCGGTCAACTATCTCGCCTATGGCGCCAACGACCTGCTGGGTGCGGGTGCGATGGCGGTGTTGAGTGGCTGGATTCTGTACTTCTACACTACGTTTTGCGGTTTGAGCGCGGTTCAGGCGACCTCAATCTTCGCCGTGGCGCGCGTCATCGACGCGGTTGCAAGCCCGACTATCGGCTATCTGTCGGATAACTTCTGCGCTACGCGCCTCGGCCGCCGGTTCGGCCGGCGGCGTTTCTTTCTGCTGCTGTGCATTCCACTGGTAGCCAGCTTTGCGCTCCTGTGGCTGAGCGGGCGCAGCTACGGGTACTACCTCGGCACGTACGTGTTCTTCGAGATCGTGTACGCGCTCGAGCTGATTCCGTACGAGACTCTCGCTGCCGAAATGTCTGACGACTACAAGGTCAAAGCCCGCTTCGCGGGCAGCCGCATCCTGTTCGGTCAGTTCTCGGCCATCCTCGCCGGGATCCTTCCCGGCCGGATTGTGGCGTACTTCGGCAGCGACTCGGCCGAGACATTCCTCTACCTCGGAATCTTCTTTGCGTGCCTGTTCATGCTCGTAGTTGCGCTGGTGTACTTTTTTACCTGGGAGCGCGAGGCCGGAAGCACACAGCGCAGCGAAACCGGTCCGGTGAGTCCGGGGGTCTTCGCCGTGCTCAAAGGACTATACACACAGATGGGATCCACGCTGCACATCCGCGCCTTCCGATTGCACCTCGGGATGTATCTGGGAGGCTACATCAGCCAGGACATCTTCAACGCCGCGTTCACGTATTTCATCGTATTCGCGCTCGGCGCAAGCCTGGTCACTGCCTCCAACATGTTGGGCGCCATGGCCGTCGTGCAGTTGATCTCGGTCGCCGCGTTCATCCAGCTGTGTCTCAGGATCCATCCGGCTCCGTCGTACCGCATCGCCGTGGCGTTGTTCAGCGCTGGCGTGGTCGGATTTCTGTTGCTGTACGTGTTTGCGCCGGCACAGCTGCAATGGTGGCTACTCGCGCCAGTCATTGCGGCCGGCCTGGGCCGGGGCGGTCTCAACTACATTCCCTGGAGTCTCTACAACTACATGGCAGACGTTGACGAGATCGTCACCGGCAGGCGCCGCGAGGGCATTTTCGCGGGCGTCATGACCTTCGCGCGCAAGGCTGCGCAGGCGGTGGCCGTGATGACCGTCGGCCTCGTGCTCAACTGGAGTGGATTCGCGCCCTCCGCATCGAAGCAGAGTACTGGCGCAATAGCAGCGATAGTCGCGGTTCTGGGGCTTGGTACCATTGCGCTGCTGGTACTCGGGGCGCTCGTCTCGCGACGCTTCACGCTCAACGAATTTACGCACGGCATTCTTCTCGAGGAAGTTCGCCGTTTCCGAAGCGGCTGCGCAACGGAAGCCCCGGCCGGCAATCGTGCAGTGGTGGAAGCACTCTCCGGTGTCCGGTACGAATTGCTGTGGGGGAAGTCCAGGGAGAAGCAGTGATGTCAAATCGCCCAAAGCACAAAGACCACACGCAGGCCATGGAACGAGTCATCAGCCGCCGTGAGTTTATTCACACCGGGGTATTCGCGAGCCTCCCCCCAGTGCTGGCGGCCTGCGCAAGCAGCGGCAAACTCGGCGCAGCCCGAACGAGTGAGACCGTTGAGTCTATGGGCACCGTCTTGAACGTCTGGCCCTCCTCGCCCCCGGGCGGTGAGAATGTGACAGTGACTCAGGCAGAAGTGGAGCGCTCGAAGGATCCAACTTTCCGCGATGTGGCGGTGGTCAACACAACGACCCCTACGCTGACTCTCTTCCGGTCGAACAAACCCAGCGGCGCCTCGATGCTCATCATCCCCGGAGGCGGCTACCGGCACGTGGCGGTCGGAAAGGAGGGCTACCAGATTGCACGGTGGTTGACGAACGAAGGAATCGCCGCCTTCGTTCTCTTATACCGGTTGCCGGCCGACGGCTGGACTGCCGGCCCAGATGCCCCGTTACAGGATGCGCAGCGGGCAGTGCGGCTCATCCGCAGCCACGCCACGCAATTCGGACTCGATCCGGCGCGGGTGGGTGTCATGGGATTCTCAGCGGGGGGCCATCTTGCTGCACGACTCGCTACCCGATTCGATTTGAAGACCTACACAGCGCTGGACGATGCTGACGCCATCTCAGCGCGCCCTGACTTAGCGGCTCTGGGATACCCCGTCATCTCATTCAGGGAGGGCGTCGCCCATATGGGCTCCCGGACGAAGATGCTCGGCACAAATCCGGATGCCGACAGGATCAAGGAATATTCGGCAGAGATGGACATGCCACACGCAACACCTCCGTGCTTTCTCATGTGTGCCGCCGACGACCCGGTAGTGTCCGTCGAAAACTCGTTGTTGATGTTCCGGTCGCTCCGCGAGGCAAGGGTCCCGGCGACGCTGCACGTCTTCGAAAGCGGCGGTCACGGATTTGGCCTGCAATCCGCCACCGACCCTTCCGTCGCCGCCTGGCCGGGCCTCTTCCTGGAATGGAGCCGACGGCACCAATTCATGACAACCCACTGACGGTTATGCGCGTTCGCGCTGACGCATTGCGGCAATCATGTCGCCGCAGCGCCCTTTGAGGGACTAGCGGAAAGTCGAGGTTCAAACGTCCCTACAGCTGTCCCCGATATGACTGACACCCGAAGGCATTCGAGTGGGCATTAACGGGGGGAGATTCACAGTGCGCATCAAGCTGACGTTAGAACATCGAGTCGACGATCTCGAGGAACATATCGGCCCGGTAATGTGGGACGCGCGCGCGCTTGCAACGCTGTGGCACCGCGCACTGGCGGAAATGGCGCAATTAGCGGATGCCGGACACGATCAGACGTTCCTGAAGCGTGTAGATGCGGAGTGCTCGCGACTGGCGAGAATAGCGAGCTCATGACAAGATCATGTAATAGCTGTTCGGAATCTCGAGACCGGGGTCCGGGTATGCAGAGCGCATAAAGCCGAGACGCTCGTAGAGCGCTATCGCAGATGTATTGGTGACGTGAACAAACAGCGAGCTTTGGGTGACGTCGAGCTTTTTTTTGCCCTCTCGCAGCAGCCTCTCGATGAGTTGTGTGCCGAGACCTCGGCCGCGAGAGCTCAGCGCAACGGCCAGGCGGCTGAGGTGACATCGACCGGCACGCAAGTAGAACTGGCCAAACCCACACAGTTCAGCCGACTCCCGGATCAGGGCGTAGGACGGGAGCCTCGTCAGGCCCGAGTCAGCCAGGAAGGTCTCAGCCGTAAACGGGAAACGGAATTCCGGGCCGCCCCAAACGCGGCAGCTGTGCTCGGTCGCAAACCACGTCATTATCTGTGGCACGTGAGCTTGCGTCGCTTCGATGAGTTGTACGGGGAGGTTGTCCATTAGAACCTCTGACGCTTGCAGCCGTAAGCGTTGCTGAGTCCGCGGATTCGCGAGCTCTCGCAGCTCGAGGCGGCCGGGAACCTTCTCCTGAGCCGCAGGAAGTGTATACTATATGCATCGCGATTAATGTCAAACGCGAACCGCCTGCAATACCCATGGCCCGCGATCCCGCCGTCCCTGCCTCCCCACCGTCCGAGCTGCGCACCCCCTCGACGCTCAAATCGCATATTTTCCACGGTCTTCGCGAGGCCATTGTGGCGGGCCGCTACCGTCCGGGCGACCGCTTGAACGAGAGCAAGATTGCGCGTGAGTTTGGTATCAGCCGCATTCCGGTCCGCGAAGCGCTGATGCAATTGCAGGAACATGGCCTGGTCATGAATCACGAACGGCGCGGGATGTTCGTAACTCGACTGAGCGAAGAAGACGTGCAGCGCATCAACAGCTTACGCGTGGTGCTCGAAGCCGAGGCCCTCAAGCTGTGCCGGCTCAAGATCAGCACGAAAGATGCGGCGCGGCTCACTGACATCATGACGCGCATGGAGGCATGGACTGAAGGCAGCGAGATGGACGCGGCCGCACTGGACCTCGAGTTCCATCGAACATTGTGGGAAGCGGCTGGCAACCCTTATCTGACCAAGGCACTCGACTCTCTCGTCACGTCCTTGTTTGCTCACAAGGCACTCGAAAATGTCAGCGCCGATGTGCAGCGCTGGCTCCTGCACCATCACCGTGCCTTGCTCGATGTCGCTTTGGGTAATTCCAACATCGAGCCGGAGGCCGCCATCATCTTCCACATGCGGACCGGCTATAACGAGCCCGAACGCTTCTCGAGCTTCGGTGTCGCGAGGGCGCCAACGCAAGAGACATCCTCGAACAAGAAGCGTGATCGTCCACGTAAGGCGTGAGATCACACTCTCTCGCCCGCGCGATCAGCGCCGAGGTCGTCCTACAGCAGGTGGCTCAGCGCGAACACTAACGCGAGGCAAGGTTCACCGAGTACAGCGCATGGTGGGTGAGAATGAACAAGGTCTGCCGGTTCACGCCACCCACCAGCAGTTGCAGCGGACGTTCCGGCACGTCGATGGTTCCCAGTGAATCCTTGTTGGCCGCGTACACGAAGACCTGGCCGTTAGCCACATAAACGCGGCCGGATGCATCGGTCGCAACGCTCTCGCCGCCGCGCTCCACGAATACCTCCAGATCTTTCAGTGCGCCATTTGGCCCGGCTGTAGCGGCATAGGTCCTCCCCTGCGCAGCCGCACTGACATAGATGCGTGCGCCAGGCTTCACGATTGCAAATCCGTAGGTGTCGAGCGAATGCGAGAATCGCCAGCCACGGTAGTCAGGCGGGCCCTGATGGAAGACGCGAAAGGCCGGCAGCACCAAGCTGCCATCGGGTGAGGCATACTCCCGGCCAGGCGGCGTGGCGACGTCGCGCATGAAGAGCTCCGCAAGCGTCGGGAACCGATCGTTGGCAGGATCATACTGATCCTTGAACTCGCCATTGACCCACCAATTGACCGGCAAGGCGATGGCGGCATCGGGATGCGTGCCGGCGGGCCCGGCCTCAATCCGGGTGAGCACCCCATCGAGTCCGTCGGGCTTCAGACTGTAGACCGCACCTTCAAGCCCGGCTGAAGACAACACCAACAGGTTGTCCGAATGATCCACCGCCAGGTTGATGGGATCGAGCGGGTGACTGCTAACGATCTTCAGTCCCTGAGCCTGTGACCAGGAGTAAATGCGCTGCAAGATCCGGTCGACAAAGTAGAGCGTGCCGTGTGAGTCGAGGACCCCTCCTCCGAGCGCCTCGAAACCGCCGGCGAGCTTCTTGACCGGGGATGAAGCGACTGCAGGCGCCGCAGTCCCTGATATGTCGAGACGCGCGAACTCGCGCTCGCGCACTTCCAACCCGCGGCTCTCGTCCTGAACGGCATTCTCGTATGGATATTTGCTAAGGCGCAGGAACGTGGCGCAGTCGTCGCCGTCGCAGGTGGCAAATCCGCTCTCCGAGTTCACATGAACATTGCGGAAATGGATGTCATGGGCTCCATACAGCCTCACTGCCGCCGGTGCGGGACCCACGGTGCGGGTCACGCGATAGCCGTGATAGTTTGCGATCAGAATGTCGTGAGAGTCGCGGATTTCGAGCGAGACGGCATTGAGGCTCTCCCGGAACTCCTCCTCCGTCTGCGGTGCGAGAAACTCCCAGTTGGCGACCCGATCCAACACGATCTCGTTGCGAACATGATGCTCAACCGAAATCTCATACACGTGCCCGGGCGTATCGGTGTCCGAGACGTAGAGGCCTGCGCTGGTGAAGGTATCCGGACTCCAGATGCCGTTGAAGGTGCCGCCACCACCATTCGTCACCCACAAACTGGGATATTGACCATCCCAACGATGCGCGGGATCCGGCGCGCCGCCGCGATTCGAGTTGTAACGGTTGAATCGAATGGCGCTCGCCGGTGACATATCGCGGGCGAGCTCGAACTTGACGTCGTCGACGAGAGAATTCTCGCCGGCGCTCCACAGCAAGGCAGTGGCACGCGGGTTGACGCCGCCGGTGTAAAGCCCGACACCGGACACGATCGCATCCCCGCCTCGGGCTGACTGGATCAGCGCCTTCGGCTCACCAACATCCTGGTAGCCAGGCGTGCCGTCGGCCAACACGATTTGAGTGAGGCTCGGATGCAAGGCGATGAGCACCGAGCTCTTTCCCAGGCGAATTGTGTCGCTCACCTTGTAAGCGCCCAACGGCAGATAGACGACGCGGTGGCTATCGATTGCGCGCTGAAGTGCTGCAGTGTCGTCGGCCTCTCCGTCGCCAACGACGCCCAGGTCATGTGCATTTGCCCACTCAGAAACCGGCGGCAATGGGCGGATCGCGACAGGCTTGGGGGCCGGCAATGAGCTGATTGGATCGATGTCGGCGCTGGTCTCAAAGTGACCGGGCTGACCTGCTGCCGGCACCGTCAGCCCATAGCTGAACGAGCTGACACGATAGGTCTGCCCTTTGCCGTTCACGGTATGTCCACTATCACGGAAACGTGCGAACACCGGTGTGTTGCGGGCAAGCGCGTTCGCGAATCCGACTTGCGTAAAGACGTTGTTCTCATTTGAAATGACTACCGCAGCCTGCCGCACGTTCTCGAATCGGACGTCCTTGCCGAACATCGAATCGCCATAGCCCCGGTCAATCTCGATCCCCACCGGTACATCGCGCAGGGTCACATTGACCAGAGTAAGGCCTGCCTCATGCTCGCGGATTGCGGCATTCTTCTGGCCTTCGAAGGTGGAGTCGATGACGGTGAACTGCCACGCCGGCGAGGTCTTCTCGGTCACGATCCCGTAGCGACCGCCCCGGAAATGCAAGTTGTGAACCACATTGCCGGCCTGGTAGATCCCGGCGAAGCCGGAGCCCAGCTCGAAATTCATGTTGCTGAGGAAGGCGTGCTGGGCGATTCGCAAGCGCACGCCGGTGGCCGCCGGGTTTCCAGCGCCGATCTGAATATCGATGTTGCTCATCGCCGAGTAGAACGTACTCGGATTGGCATCCCAGATCCTGGGGTCGAAAGGAACGACTGTAGGCGGCGGAAAAGGGACCCGCGGTAGTTCGATCTTGCCCACATCGCCATGAGCGTTGTCACCGCGTGCCGCACCGGTGAAGACAACCATGCTGCTCACGCCCTTTTGGAAACCAGGCGTGTTGTCGCCGAGGACGAGCACCGGCCGCGTCCGACCGGTGCCAAACAGACGCACGGCGGGCCAGATCAGTATCGTGCGACTGATCTTGTAACGCCCGGACGGAAGAAAGACTACGCCGCCGCCGTGCTCGGATGCCTCATCGAGGGCGTGCTGAATCGCATCCGTGTCGTCCGCCTTACCATCACCCTTAGCCTTTACGGTGACCGCTCGCGGATCCGTCGGTGCCGTCTGCAACGCCGATGTCGACGCGAACGCCGTTGTGGCCAACAGCGTCAGCGCTGTGAAGCAGGCCAGCGTGCATTTCATCCAAATGCCCTCATCAGAAGTTGAACCGGAAGCCGGCGCGATAGACCCGCCCGATCGTATCGTAAAGCGCGGGATTGACATCCAGTCCGGTGTTCGTTTGCGGTGCGGGCACCGGGTCCTTGTTGAACGCATTGTCGACCTTGACGAATGCCGTGATCCCGTCAGTGATGGAGTAGCGCGCGCCAACATCGAAATACAGCGCACCCGCCATGTGGTTGTAGTTGATCGTCGGATTGTTCGTAGTCGAGGCAGGGCAGTTGCTCTGGCAGACAACGTACTGGTAGCCGAACACGCCGGCGCTGAACCAGCGCTCGGTCAGGTCAACACCCACGTTGTTCCAGTCCCAGCTCTGAGTGCCATACAGCTTCCAGTGCGGGGTGTTGCCGAAGGTTCCGGGACCGCTTCCGGAACCGCCGCTGTTCTGCCCCGCGAGCTCCACGTTGGGCACATTTTTGATACCGGAATAGGTGGTGAAACTGATGACGTGGGTCGCGAGAGCGCGAATCGTCAGTTTGCCCGGCGCATGGATCCGGTCGAGCGGCATCTGATAGCTCGCCTCGAGGTCGAGGCCCTTGGTCTTGACCGATGCCAGGTTGAACGCTTGAACGTTGACGAACGCTTGCGCACCATTCGTGGGAGCCAGATTCAACGTGTCGCAGTACAACTGCAGGGTGGCATCCTTGCAGAAATTGACCTGCTGCTGAGCCGACAAGGTCGAGATGACGTCGGTGATCTTGATGTTGTAGTAGTCAACCGAGGCGCTGAACCCATCCAATCCGTCCGGATTCGTCAGCACGAGACCGGCCTCGTAGTTCTTCGCTTGTTCCGGTTTGAGGTTGGGGTTGCCGATCGTATTCTGCAGTACCGTAATCGGCGGATTAGGAGTGGTCTGACCCGGCTGAAGGGGAACGGTGATCCCCGGAGTGGTCGTCGTCGTCGGGGCGGCAAACAGCTCCGACAGGTTCGGCGCGCGGACGTCCCGCGAGACCACCGCGCGCAGGCGCAGAGGTGAATACGGTGTCTGCCAGGACCCACCGATCTTCCAGGTGTAAACCGTGCCCGAGGTCGAGTAGTCCGTCCAACGGCCGGCGAGGTTCAGGTTGGCTTTGCCGAGGACTTCCGAGTCGATAAACGGCAGGTTCGTCTCGAGGAACGCCTCGGTCACATGATATTGACCGCTACCGTTATGGTAGTTGCCTGCATACCAGTTAGCTCCCCCGGGAACGAGGACCGGGTCGGCTGGGTAGTCGTCAGTGTTGGGGCTATTGGCTGTCACGCCGTTGCCGTACGGGTCGCCAACCACGCGATAGTACTCGCGACGCCATTCAGCACCGAAGGCCACCGACAGTGGGCCTGCCCACAGCGAGACGGGCTCGCCGTTGATGGCCAGACTCGCCGCGTCCTCGGTCTGATGCGTGTGTTGGAAAGGACCGGGGCTCGGATCGACGTAGGCCAACTGCTCCGGGGTGAGTGCGATGTCGCCACCGAAAATATTGATCGGCACGCAACCGGCGGCTCGCGCGACAGCGTTCGCACAGACGATCTGACCGTTGAGCGTCGTAGCGTTGATGGCCTGGGTGTAGTGCGGGTTCAGTGGAATGTCGAACACATGAATATTGGTCGTATTCATGGCGTGTTCGTAGTAGGCATCGTAGTGCCAATCCGAGCCCACGGTCAGGCTACCCTCCGCTCCCAGCACATAACGCTGCTGCTCGCGCTTGGGCTTTACGTACGGGTTCGGGAGGAAAGCATTGTCCAGACCGTATTTGAAGCTGGTGCCGGTACCGCAACCCGTCGCTGCAATATCCGCCGGCAGATACGGATTGGTACACGAGATGTCGAGTCCGGACCTGAAGGCGCCCGGGTTCGGCTGGTTGCGCGACTTGACGCTCGCCAGATTGAAGGTGGCGTAGATCTCGTTGTCGTCATTGAGACTGAAGCCGACACGGCCAAAGCCCACCAGGCGTTCCACTGATGACACCAGCGACGCACCGGCGCCTACGGCGCCCGAATTGTCGCCGCCCACGCAGAAGCCTGTGTAACACGGCGAACCGTACTGAAATGGAGCGTGGTTTCCGGAAGCGTCGAAAGCCGTACCCTGAAGCGGGCCGGAGGTAATCAGACCCCACTTGGAATAGGTGGTCGACTGCGCATGATCCGAATAGTTGTACTGCGGCAGACCGTTGTTGAGAGCTTTGGTATCGAGCAACGTCGAGGCTCTGAACCAGTTGCGACCACCCGCCAGACGCTCGCCAAAGCCACCGGGGCGGACGCCGTTCTCGTGGGCATACTCGACTGAGCCCTCGAGGTGCAAACGATTGTCGAACAGTGAGTGACCGGCAGCCGCGCCGACCAGGAACTGACCGTCATCACCGTAGGTGGTGATACCACCCTGGACGATTCCTTTGACGCCCTCGAAGCGCTTGTCAGTGACGAAGTTGACCACTCCGCCGACTGCATCCGAACCGTAGGAGGCCGATGCACCGCCGGTGACGACGTCCACGCGTTGGATCAACAGTTGCGGAAACTGGCTGATGTCAGGAACTCCCGTGACATTCGCGCCCACCACCCGTTGGCCATCCAACAAAGTGAGCGTGCGGATCGCCCCGAGGCCGCGCAGCGAAAAGGAGCTCAAGCCCTGCTGGCCGCTCGACGTGCTGAAAGTGCCGGTATTGGTGCCCGACGATCCCTGTAATGAGGGAAGCTGAGTGACCGAAGTGAATATGTTGGGCTGTGCGGTCTTCGCAAGATCTTCTGAGGTGACGATGGTGGTCGGCGTTGGCGCACTGAAACCTCTCGAGGTGATGCGCGTACCTGTGACTACGATCGTCGCCGCATCTGAGCGCTCCGCCTCGCTGCTGGCAGCCGGTGAGCCAGTGGGGGGCGGTGACCCACCGGTGCCAGCAGCGGTTTGGCCATGAGCCGGGCTGTGATGGAGCGACAAGGCTACGGACAACACAACACCGCCGAACAGGCGCATTGCAGGCTTGATATGTACCATTGAGCGAATCCCCTCTATTCGTTCTTTAGCAGCTGAGCACGAGATGCTCCGAAGGCAACTTGCGCCTTCACGAGCCGATCGCCGGCAATGCACCCACGATCGCAAAGAAGCTTTACATCACTGACGCTGAGGAGCCGGCGGTGGCTTGTAATCCGCCGGCTCGTCCAGCGCGCAGGTAGACCTGCATACCGTTTCCGATTCTGGCCGGGGGTGCGCAGCGGACCCGCTGACGCGCTGACGCGCTGGCCTGGACTTGCGCGTTAACTAGGCCGCAAAGACCGAGTGCCACAGAGGCACTGCATACGCACAAAAGACTCTGATTTCGCCTGGAGATGCGCACTCTTCCCCCTCCCTTCAGCGCAACGGCAGCATAAGCGTATACAGTATGCATCTGCAAGCAAATTTGGGAGCGCTACCAAATCTGCAAGGTGTTCGAGCTCCCTGCCTGTTCTTCGACCCCTGGAACGATAGACAGCGGCGGAAAAAGCCCCGGCAATTTGTGTAGAACGGTGGCCCGCTACCGCCGCTGAAAGAGACGCGAGGGATGTTGGACGGCCGCGAAGGATGTGCGCGGCCGGAATGAAACGTTACCGATGTGCTCGGTAAGGACCCGCTGGGAAATGGCGCGGCCGGAGGGATTCGAACCCCCGACCCCAACGTTCGTAGCGTTGTACTCTATCCAACTGAGCTACGGCCGCGCTCTAAGAACCCAATTTTAGCACCTGCGCCAGGCATTGCGCCTGCGCAAACCACCCCATTTTTGGGGGCCGCGATCTTACCACAACGATCCCGCCCGCCAAGGCCGCTAAAGCCATCCCGTCAGCAGCATTTCGCAGCGCCGGACAAACCGATCGGACCCGAAGCGGCCGGCCGACAGGATCACAGCCCCTATACCCGCGCAAATGCGCCCAGCGAGCGATGGGGAGACGGCCGCCAGGGCCGGCACCAGTTCCAGTGAGAATCCGAGCGCGACGAACGCCCCGCCCAGTAGATATAGAAAGTAACGCGCGCGGCGCGCAGCTCTATCCTCGATCATGCAGCGGCATATTACAGAGCGCCGAAGTTGCCGAGTCGGACGCTGCCGCCGTACGGCGCCGCCAGCTGCCCCGTGCTTGTCTATCGAACCAAGCCCACCAGTCGGCTAATTGCCGGCTCCCGTGCGAGGCGCCCCAACAATCCTGCTCGCGACGTCTGCAAACCGGCTGGCCGCCCGCTCAGCGGCGGCGGTGCCAGGGTCCCCTCCTCTTGTTCGGACCATCCTGGCCTCACCCACGTCCTCATACGCTTTGGTCGCCGCACGTTACTCTCCCCGTCCTCATTGCGAATGATACACAACGCTAGGGATTCGCAACGGCCTCGTCTGCCGCTGTACTGCGCGCTCAGCCGTCGGATTGTTCCTACCTACCGCGAGGAGCTTGCAGTTAGCGGTGCTTCGAGTAGGCGGTAGCCGCAGCTTCTCTCGATGAGGGCTTATCGGCCGATGCGACACCAGACTTCGGCGGAGGCGGACCTTTATGCTCCGCCTCCGCCAGCATCGCCGCACAGTTCTGGTCCTTGGCAAGACCAGGATCCACGAACGCAAGGACCGCGGCGATGGGAGTAGCAATTGCCCCGAGCGCGGCGGCGATCGCACCCTGCTTCGCAGTGCTGCCCACATCAATGCCCACCGAAGGCTTCAACAAATGCCCCCTGACCTCAACGGGCGTGCGCAGGCGGGTCAGGCGGATCTTCTTCGGCTCGCCCTTGATCTCGAGACTCAACTCCTCAGGCCCGAGCTTGACGTCACCCTTGCCCTTGATGAGCACGTTTTGAGTATCGAACGTCACGTTCTCGGCGCTCATCAAGCCGTCCTTGATATTGAACTGCGCTACACCGCAACGGATCTCGGCACGATCGTTGGGTTTGGTCAGCAACAGGCCGACACCCTTCGCCACATTGATTCCCGTCAGCTCAGCAAAGGCCGACCGGACTTCGCCATTGGGAAGAATGACCGTGAGCATGCCGTTCGCGTTCGACATGACGCTGTGAACGGAGTCTCCGGTTCCGTCAATGACAGCGCGCGCCTGCATGACACCACTGAGCGGCGCCGGTGCGTCTGCTGCTTTTCCCTTACCCTTGAGCTGATCGAGCTGAATGTCCTTCACGCGCACATCGACGTGAACCCTCGGTACGTTCTTACGTGCATCAATCTTCACATTCCCCGTCAGATGTCCCTGCGGCATCTCGAACGCAAACGGGTCCAGTGCAAGCACCCCATTGTTGAGCTTCACGTGCAGCGCGACCTGTTTAAAAGGAACACTCCCCGCCTCGATTGACTTGGCGCGCAAGTGCACGTCCCCGTCCATTGCCCGCACGCGCTCGAGCTGCAGATACGCGTCGGGGAAGAGGCGCGCATCTGGGTCAGGAGGCGGAGCTTTTTCCTTTCGCTGCGGCTGCCTGGAGGCCTCGGTCGCTTCCGCCTTTGCATCCAGAGAGTTCCCACCTTTGGGCTGGTTGCCCAAAGAGGCCGCAAGGTCTTTCATGCGCAGCTGCGTCGAGACGAGATCACCCGTGACGGAGGGACGCTTTCGAGTGGCGTCAATGTCGAGCTTGCCTTGCCAGTCGCTTTCACCCACTTTGCCGGCAATGTCGGTCACCCCGATGCGCATGCCGTTACGGGCAATGTGCGCATGAAGTCTGAACGGCGGCGTATTCGGTAAAGCCAACTGCGTCAGGTAGAAGCCCTCCGCCAGATCCCGACCGCTGAAGTTCACATCGAAGTCCAATTCCGCCAGGCTGAACGGCTTGAGCACGCGGCCGTCGGAATCCACTTTGATATCACCCGCCGTAATATTCAGTTTGAACGGATAGGGATGCTCCGGCTCGAGATTCATTAGTGGGCCGCCCGCCACTTGCAGCTCGAAAGGTTGATCATTGATCGTCCCCTTGCCCTCGATACGAAACGGCTTCGAGTCCTCCTTTGACGCCTTCTCGTGGGCCTGGATCGTGCCCTCCACCTTCAGGCGACGCATGTCATCGGCAAGCGTCAACGTGCCCGACTCGATCAGAAGATCGCGCACCACTGGCAGCTTAGTGGGCCCGGAGGCCCGCTCATTCGTGGGTGCCTTGTTCTCAAACGTCCAGTTGGCTCGGCCCGACTTCTCCTGGTGTAAATACACATCCGGCTTCAGCACAGCGACCCGCGGCAGAATGACCTCGCCCTTCAAAAGCGGCAGGAGCTTCAGCCGGATCTCGAGCTGCTCGATCTTCGCCATCGGCCTGTTGACCTCCCACGGCGGATTCCCGAGGGTGAGCTGGTTCACCGTGACGGTCGGCGTCCAGGACCAGATGTGAACGTTCAAATCACCACCGATCGTAACCGCGCGCCCGAACTTCTCACTCGCAACGCGCTCGATGGGATGTTTGAAAAGATTCCAATCCATGAGCGCCAGGGCGAGAAGCACGATCACCGTCAACCCGCCAAGGCTGATTGCCGTCCAGCACAGCGTTTTCCTGAGCGTGGGGTTCATGCCGCGTTACCGCAGCAATAGTCATTCCGATCGATGCGTCAAGTGCTTGATATATGAGAAGAGTCGGACTGCGCCGACAGCGCAATCATGCATCGGCTGACAACGAGCACCCAGCGCAGACAGTAACTTCCGACCATGAAGCGAGGATGTCGCTCGCCAGCGGCAGGCGAGTCAGCCCGCACGTAAGTTGCTGCGCTCGCTGCTGCTCGAGAGCCAATGCCTCCTTTGAGTGAGGCACAGATGGGCCGTTGCGCCAATGGCGTACGCGGCTTGCGCACAGCAGCATGCAAGTAGCGAGACGTGATAGAACAATTGTAGCAATCAGGCGTTTTTATACTTGTCTGACGCGATTCAGGATCAAAGCGACATGGAACACCGCTGGGGACATCGGCGCGAAATCAGTAGAGCCGTCCACCTCGGGACACGGAGCGGTTTGGCAGCGCGCGGACGTATAACCAACGTCAGCATCAGCGGCGCGTTCGTCGTTTCACCACTACCGGTCAGTCTGTTCTCCTATATTGAAGTCCAGTTCACGGCCATGGTGACTGGCAAGCGAGCCAGGATGACGGTGGAAGGTCAGGTCGTGCGCAAAGAGGCCGGAGGTTTCGGTATTGAATGGTGCGAATTCGCACCGGAGGCCGTGCGAGCGCTGGTGACGGTGCCGCCCTTCCGCCTGGCCGACCCGCCGCAGCCGCGCGCAGAGTGGGAGCCGGTCGTCCATCCGCCGCGGATCATCCATAACTAATCCCAGCTACGGCACGGGATCTTGCGCCGCCCTTGGCCGCCACCCTTCGGTCTGTTGCTCCGCGTCAGTCTTCCGACACCACCTTCCCTTCCCGATCCGTAAAAGCCAGTCGGGTCCCGGACAGCCGCCTTTCGTCAGCCCCCGAGGCGGGCCTCTGCGATGAGTCCCGGGATAACAACGTCCGCGCCGCAAACCTCGAGACATCCCTATCCACGGACGCAGCGCCCGCCTTCAATAGAGCAACGCTCGAGCGGGTTTGAGCAAACAGCACGGTAGCCAACATCAGCACACCGGTGGTGAGAAGCGCAGCATACGGATTGAACTTCATGACGCACGCTCCCGTTAAGGCCGCTCGAGCAACAAGTAGCATGAAACGCTCCAGGCACTGATTCGGGCCCGCAACGGCACGTCCAGCGGGCCGCTTGGCCGTAAGCCAAGCACCTCGCCTGCAGGATGTGCACCCGTGAATTTATTTCAAAGCAAGGCGGCTATCCGCACGACACGGCCGACGACCGATTTGCGCCCACCGGGGAACACACTTTGCTCACCCTGTTCGCCGTCCATCCAAACCTCACCCGGAACCCCATGTCCGCCGCAGTAGTCATTGGACTCATCGTAATAGCGATAGTCGCCGGCACGGCCATCTCCCTGCGCAGTACGGCCAGAACCGGGATGCCGTCAAAAGAGGTGCTGGACCGGGCCAAGCAGCGCTCACGCGAGCTGGAGGCCGCCGAAAAAGCCGAGCAATCTGAGCGGAGCGACTGATTCGCCCGCGCGGCGACCGATCTGCGAGCCAGCATCTGATGGTGCAACCCATGCGCGCCTGGACGGGTTGAAGGCGACCGGCTGACAGCGGTTCGCACCGGAGCGTATGGTTCACCACTCGTGCGCACCAGAAAGGCGAACCCGTGATGAAGACCTTCGACGCAATTGTCATCGGAGCGGGCCAGGCAGGTCCCTCGCTCACGGGTCGGCTCACGGCGGCGGGCATGACCGTGGCGATGATTGAACGGCACTTGTTCGGCGGAACCTGCGTCAACACCGGTTGCACGCCCACCAAGACTCTCGTAGCCAGCGCCCGGGTTGCGCATCAGGCGCGGCGTGCAGCCGAGTACGGCGTCAAACTGGAAGGCTCCGTGTCCATCGATATGCGCGCCGTGAAAGCGCGCAAGGACTCGGTCGTGGAGAAGTCTCGCACCAACCTGGAGAAATGGCTGCGAGGCATGGAACGTTGCACAGTCATTCAAGGCCATGCCCGTTTCGAGTCACCGCACGAAGTGCGTGTCGGCGACGAAGTAATCAAGGCAGAGCGGATTTTTATCAATGTCGGGGGACGCGCCCACGTCCCAGACATGCCAGGCGTCGACCAGGTGCCCTACCTGACAAATACGTCCATCCTGGAGCTCGATACCCTGCCGCGGCACCTGATCGTCGTGGGCGGCAGCTACATCGGACTCGAGTTCGCCCAGATGTACAGGCGATTCGGCAGCGAGGTCACCGTAATCGAGATGAAACCGCGCCTCATCTGGAAAGAAGACCCGGACATCTCCACCGCAATCCAGGAGATCTTCGAAAAGGAAGGCATACAGATCCGCACGGAGGCGCAGTGCATCCGTTTTGAACCGCGCAAGCAGGACATCGCAGCGGGAGTCAACTGCGCTACAGGGGAGCCCGAAGTGTTGGGCTCACACGTCCTGCTGGCAGTAGGACGCCGCCCCAACACGGACTCCCTCGGAATAGACAAAACCGGCGTCGAGCTGGACAAACGCGGTTACATCGTCGTTGACGATCAACTGAGAACCAACGTACCGGGCATTTGGGCGCTTGGTGACTGCAACGGCGCAGGTGCATTCACCCATACCGCGTACAACGACTTCGAGATTGTCGCCCAGAATCTGCTCGACGGCCGTGCGCGCCGCGTGAGCGACCGAATTGCCTGCTACGGCCTGTTCATCGATCCGCCGCTGGGACGAGTTGGTATGACCGAAGCCGAAGCCCGCGCGAAATATCACAAGATCCGCATTGGCACCCGGCCCATGACGCGCGTCGCGCGCGCCCTCGAGAAAGGCGAGCCGCAGGGCTTCATGAAAGTCATGGTCGATGAGCACAGCAATCAGATTATCGGCGCCGCCATTCTCGGCGTTGGAGGCGACGAAGCCGTTCACTGCATCCTGGACACAATGTCTGCCAAGGCTCCGTTCGAGACGCTACGCGATACTGTACATATTCACCCTACTGTATCGGAGCTCATTCCCACCGTTCTCGGCGAGCTCAAACCTGACAAATCCTGAACAAACCCTGAATAATAGTCTCGTACAATAGTCTCGTTCGGCGTCGCAATTTGAAGACGTCTGGCAACGGACCCCGAGTAATGGCACAACAGCCGCCCCGGCGTGCGCCGATCGGATAGGACGTGCCAGATGACCGAACCGCGCCGTCTACTGCAGCGACTGCTCGAGTACATTGAGGAACAGGCCAAGGAGATCGATCCGCGGCAATTCAGCCTGGGAAGCGCAAAGGGCTTCATCCGCCGCAGCACCGAGATTGCGGGACTTCCGGGTGTTGAATACGACATCAAAGTGGAAGGCGACCACATCTGGTTGCGAGTCGCCCGTTTCACTCCCACCGACGCACCCGCCGTCCCGGACCAATTTCGCGCTTTCATTCGCGCGGTAAATGATCCGGATGGCAGTGCTCCTCTGCTGGATGACGCTGCATTTCGACGTTGGCTCAACAAGACTGCGGAAGGGAAAGGACCTGACCGGCGCGCGGAGCTGGAGAAGCAAGGCCGCGCCACGGTGGGCAAGGCCCTGCACGAATACGTCACACTCTGGAACTCCTGGGCCAACGAAGAGCGCCCGAGGCGCAAGACCATCGCGCTCTACGGAGATCTGTTCTCGCTGCGACACCAACTCGCCGCGGAAGAGACCACGCGGCCACAGGAACTGGTCTGGGGTATCGGCATCGCGACCCGCAAGCTCGAATTCGAACGCTCCGAGTTTGATTTCGAATACCCGATACTGAGCCAGGCTGCGGAAATAGCGCTCGATGAAATGACGATGTCACTCGAGATCCGTCCGCGCGCCACCGACACACGGGTAGAGCTCGATGCTTTCGTCGCGTGCTCCGTGCCGGGAGCAACGGAGGTCGAACGCGCATCGCGTGAGCACCTCGCCCGCAACAAGGATCGCCCGGTCACTCCTTTCGAGCCAGCAAGCTACACGGAGGTGCTGAAACTCGCCGCGTCCAACCTCGACAGCTTCGGAACCTATCGCGAGTTCGCTGCCGACACCGAGCCGGTGCCCGCAGCCGGTGAGCATCTGGTGGTCACTGACGCCTGGGTACTCCTCTCGCGGCCGCGATCGAACAACTACCTGTTCGCCGATTTGAAGCGCCTGCAGGAGAAGCTGCAAAGCGGCTGCGAGATTCCGGCCGGCCCGCTCGCGCTGGTGACCCCGTCGTCGGACCAGCCGGTCGAGTATGAGCCCGTGCGCTTCAGAGGACTGTCGAGCCGCGGAATGCCCGACAGCGGCAAGGCTCAGGAAGAGCTCTATTTCCCTCTTCCCTACAACGATGAGCAGGTCACTATCGTTCAGTACCTCGAGCGCGCCCCCGGCGTGACCGTTCAGGGTCCTCCGGGCACTGGCAAGACGCACACCATCGCCAACATCGTCTGCCACTACCTTGCGAAGGGCCGACGCGTGCTGGTCACGTCCCGCGGTGAGCGCGCGCTCGAGGTGCTGAGAGACAAAATTCCGGAGGAGGTCCGTCCCCTGACCGTGGCGCTGCTCGCCAGCGACCGCGAGGGTGTGCGGCAATTCCAAACAGCCATCGAGGCCATCCAACACCAGGTTTCGCAGCTCAATCCCGAGATCACCAAGCGCGAGATCGTCACCACCACCAGTGCCATCGATCGCGCCCACAGCGAGCTGATCGATCTGGACAGGCGGGTGGATGAAATCGCGGCCGCACAGCTTGCCGATATCAACGTGGATGGCGTGCTCATGCGCGCGCAGAAGCTGGCTCAGCTGGTCGTGGGCGGCGCTGCGTGGCATTCATGGTTTGACGACGAGGTCAGCCTCGAGCCCCAACATGCTCCGCCCTTGACTGACGATGAGGCGGGACGGTTGCGCGATGCGCGCCGCAGACTGGGCGCGGACCTGGTCTATGCCAACTCGCGTATCCCGTCTGTCGATGAGCTTCCCACGCCAGTGGAGGTTGGCGAGCTGCACGAGCTTTTGTCGAAGATCAAGGAAATCGAGGATGCCGTTGCCAACGGCCAGGTCCTGCCATTAGCCGCCACCACATCCGATGTGCTCGAGGCTGCGCGTGGCCTTTTCGGCCAGGTCCAGGAGGCCATGCAACTGGCAGAGGCGCTCGAGACCGCGGCCAGCGACTGGCCGAGTCAGCTGCGCATCAAGTGCCGCCAGGCCTCATTTGCCTCCGAGCGGGCGGCACTCAAAGCGCTGTTCGGTGACCTGGATGTGCTCATCGATGCCCGCGCGGCCTTCCTCAAGCGGCCGGTGGATTTCCCGGAGGCCGGCCTGTATTCCGTAAAAACACGCGAGGCCATCGCCCGCGGCGCGGAGTTGGGACGGCCGTTCGGCGCCATTGCCATCGGCGCCGCCGAGGCCAAGGAGCACATCAAGCTCATACGGATCTCCGGCCTTCCCCCGGCGCATGCCAATGACTGGGCTCACGTGCGGCGCTTCGTTGAGCTGCATGAGCAGGTGCTGTCGTTCGTTACGCGGTGGAATCACTGTGCCGCCGAGCTTTCGATCCCGAAGCTGGATGGTGGGATATCCAAGCTGCGGCACATCGAAGTGACCGCGAACCTGGCGCGCACGGCTCATCGGCTGGCGACTCAACATGACGTATTGCTGCCGCGAAACGCGGAAGCGGTGTTTGAAAAGGTACCGGTTGCAGAGCTCACGGGAACCGGCGTACAGCTGGCCTCGATACTCGAGCAGCTCAGGCGCCATCTGACACGTGCGGAGCTGGCTGAGGCACTGACGTTCCTCGCATCCATGCAGGAGAAACTGGCAGGCACGTCCGGTCCCGTGTCGAGCCAGCTTCGGCTGTTCATCGATTCGCAGTTGGGCAATCCGCAGCTGTCCTCCGAGCGTGTTGCGGCTCACTACGCGGAAATCTGTGTCGAGCTGCGCCGCATTGGCGCCCTGTCGGGCGAGTTCGCGCTCATCCAGGAGAGCGCCAAGCGCTTCGCCGCGGCCGGGGCGCACAAACTGGCGGCCCGCATTGTCTCGGTGGCCGTCAGAAGCTCCGGAGAGGACCGGGTGTTTCCGGCAACCTGGCGCGAGGCGTGGAACTGGGCTCGGATGCGCAGGCACCTGGACAACATCGAGTCGCGGGAAGAGCTCATCACGCTGGCGGAACGACGGCGGGAAATCGAGTCGGGACTCGCCCGCCGTTACGTGAGTGTCGTGGCGAAAGCGGCCTGGTTGTCGACCAAGCGCAACGCAAGCCCGCGGCTGCTGCAGGCGTTGTCCGGTTATGCGACGGCCATTCGCCGCATCGGCCAGGGAACGGGCCCCAACGCAACCCGTTATCGGCGTGATGCCCGCGAGGCGATGCTGGATGCGGCTGGCGCGGTTCCCTGTTGGATCATGAGCCACGCCCGCATTTCGGAATCCATCCCTGCCGAGATCGGCGCATTCGATCTCGTCATCGTCGATGAGGCCAGTCAGTCGGACCTGTGGGCACTGCCCGCCATCCTGCGCGGCAAAAAGATCCTGGTGGTGGGCGACCACAAACAGGTCTCTCCGGATGCCGGCTTCATTGCGGCACAGCGGATCCAGGAGCTCAAGCAACGATTCCTGGCCGAACAGCCGTATCGTGACGAGATGACACCGGAGAAGTCGCTGTATGAGCTGGCGGTACGAGTCTACTCGGCGGCCAACATCATGTTGCGGGAACACTTCCGCTGCGTGCCGCCCATCATTGCCTATTCGAACCGGGCGCATTACGGTGGCCAGATTCAGCCGATCCGGATCCCCAATGCCACGGAGCGCATCGACCCGCCGCTGGTGGACATCCATGTTCCGGGAGGTGAGCGCGACAAGCGCGATCGCAATGACCTGGAAGCTCAGGCCATCGCCGCGGAAATAGCCTCTTTGATCGCCGATGGGCAGTACGCGGGCCGTACGATCGGCGTGGTATCGCTACTCGGTAGCGAACAGGCCCATTACATTGACGCTCTCGTGCGCCGGCAGTGCGACGCTGGTGAGCTCATCCGGCGTCGCTTTGAGTGCGGCGATGCGCGTAATTTCCAGGGCAGTGACCGCGACATCATCTTTCTGTCCATGGTCGTTGACCCGCAGAACTGCCGCCCGCTATCGGGACTCATGTTCGAACAGCGATTCAACGTCGCCGCCAGCCGCGCGCGGGATCGAATGTATCTGGTGCGCTCGGTGACAACGTCCGACCTGTCGGATCGGGACATCCGTGCCGGTCTGTTGGCCCACTTCGACAAGCCGCTTGCGGCCGAGACCCAGGAATCGGAAAGCCTCCTCGATCGGTGCGAGTCCGAGTTCGAGCGGGAGGTGTATGGCGAGCTCGTATCACGCGGCTATCGCGTGATACCCCAGGTGAAGACCGGAGCCTACCGCATTGACCTGGTCGTCGAGGGCAGTGGCGACACCCGGCTTGCAGTTGAGTGTGATGGTGACGAGTTCCATGGGCATGACCGCTGGGCGCACGACACGGCCCGGCAACGGGTCCTCGAGCGCGCAGGCTGGACGTTCTGGCGCTGTTTCGCCTCGACCTGGACCCTGCGTAAGGACGAGGTTTTCGCCGAGCTTCTGGAGCGCCTGGGAGCGTTGGGGATCGAGCCCATCGGGGCAATCGACCGGGCCCCGAGCCTCGTGGAGAAGCGGACCTGGAGAGCCCCCGAGGCGCCCGAAAATCCGCTACCGGCGCCGCAGATGCAGCAGACTGGCGATGCCGGCGACGAGCTCGCGCGCCTCGATCGGCTTGGCCAGGTGCATCTGGTAGCCGGCCGGGAGTGAGCGCTGCCGGTCTTCGGCGCGCGCGTAGGCCGTCACAGCGATGGCTGGGATCGGGCCCGGGCGGCCCGAATCCAGCAAGCGCGCACGGCGCATGAGCTCGTATCCATCCAGGTCAGGCATGCCGATGTCGCTCACCAGGATGTCGAAGTGCTGCCGCTTCAACAGCTCCAGGGCCTCGGCTCCACCGGCTACCGCGGTTACGCGCGCGCTGCGGCCTTCGAGAATTCGGACCATCAGCTGACGGCCGTCCGGCTCGTCATCGACAATCAACACGCAGGCCCCGTCCAGGCCCGGCAGCTCGATCGACTCGAGTGGATCCGCGAGCACAGGCAGCCGCTGACTGCGCTCCACTTCCTCCTTGGTGACCTGCGAGACCGGCAGAGCGATCACAAACGTCGCGCCCTGATTCTCGCCTGCGCTTTTGACGCGAACCGATCCTCCGTGAAGCTCGACGAGCGTCTTGACGATCGAAAGCCCTATTCCCAGCCCGCCATGCCGCCGCGTCGTCGCCGCATCAGCCTGCCGGAAACGCTCAAACACGAGAGGCAGGAAATCGGCGCTGATGCCGATCCCCGTGTCCTCGACCACGATTTCCACGTGCGAATTGACTCGCTCGAGGACGACCTGGATGCGTCCGCCCGCAGGTGTGAACTTCACCGCATTGGTCAGGAGATTCCACAGGATCTGCTGCAGGCGACTCGGATCGCCTCGAACAAACCCAACGCGCGAATCGAGCAGCGTGGAAACGCGCAGCTTCTTTGCATCCGCGGAAGCATGCACGGCGTCGACGGCGTTGTGAATGACTTCCTGCAGGCTGATGAGCTGCACTTCGAGATGGATCTTTCCGGAGATGATGCGGCTCATGTCGAGCAAATCACTGACAATCTGCGCCTGGGCCCGGACGTTGCGCTCGATTGCCTCGAGCCCGCGGGCACGATCTTCGGCAGCGACGTCGCGCTGACGCAGCAGAGTGGCCCAGCCCTGGATGGCATTGAGCGGGGTGCGCAACTCGTGGGATAGCGTGGCGAGAAACTCATCTTTCATGTGGCTGAGCCGTTCGGCCTCGGAACGCGCATAACGCTCCGATTGCAGCAAGTGCTCGCGCTCCATGACCACTTGCCTGAGCCGCGCTTCGCTGAGCCGCAGCGCTTCTTCGGCGGCCGTACGGGCTTCCTGCGCCTGTTTGTTCGCCGTAATGTCATGCGCGATCTTCGCCGCTCCGACAACCGTGCCGCTCGCATCGCGCACCGGTGAAACCGTGAGCGAGGTACTCTCTCATGCACTATATGAACCCATCCGCAGCGACGGAAGTTCGGTCCGGATGCGCAATGAGAGCGCCGCAATCGCAAGCACAGGCGATACGGCGCCCGAGAATCGTCGTCACCACCATTGCGCCACTACTGAACGACGATCTTTCCAACCATCTGCGGATGAATCGAGCACACGAAGGTGTACGTGCCGGCCTTGTCGAACTTGTATGAAAAGCTGTCCTTCGTATCCAGGCCGTTGGAGCGAAACAGGCCGCTGCTGCTCACCACTGTGTGCGGCTCTTCGTCCATGTTCGTCCACGTCACCGTCGAGCCCACCTTTACGGTCAGGGACGTCGGCTGAAACATGAAATTCTTCACCACGACCCGAGTCGGCTCGGCGGTCTGCGCAAGCGATGTACCCTGCAATCCGCTCCACCCGAGCAGCGCGCAGCCCACAGCGGCCAGCAACGGCCGGTATTTTTTGTCAGTCATAGGTAGTTCTCTTGGTTTCAGTGCGCACGTCAGACGATCGAGGTGTCGACCAGGGCGAGTGAGCGGGGGCGCTCTACGACCAACACGCTCGTGACGCCGAGCATGCCGGGCAGTTGGTCCGCTGCGACTTTCAGGGGCCCCGGACCGGGACCCACGCCCGCGGCAGCCTGTGGAAATGCAGTCGAGCGAGCGGTGTGGAAAGTCATGTTGCCTTCCACTTTCTGGACGATCTGATGAATGTGACCATTCAGAACCGTCACCGATCCAAAGCGGCGCAGCTGGCTCATGGCCTGGTCCGCGTCCCCGGTACCCCAACCCCAGGGCTCATAGATGGTCCACAGTGGCATGTGGGCAAAGACCACAATGGGCGTACTGCTCGAGCGCCCTTTCAGATCCGCCGCCAGCCAGGCGAGCTGATCGGGTCCCAGGGTGCCGAGTCCACCGGGTTTGAACTGCAGCACGTTGATCAATGCCACGAAGTGCACGCCGGCATGATCAAAGCTGTAGTACCCCTTGTTGTCGGAGGCCTTGCCGAATCGGCTGAAGTATTCCGTGACACTGGCATCAGCCACGTCGTGTTCGCCCGGCACGGTGTGCAACTCGGTTGTGCGCAGACGTGACAACATCTGCTGGGCTGCGTCAAATTCGGTGGGCTTCGACAGCTGCGTGATGTCGCCCGTGTGAATGATGAGCGCAGGCTGTTCGGCCATCTCGTTCACCAGATCAATGGTCCGCGTGAGGGTTGCATTGACATCGGGATTCGCTTCCTTGTTGAAGCCGATGTGAGTGTCGCTGATCTGGACGAACAGCGGTTTTCCCAGCCCGATCGTGAGGCGCCGGTCGGTCGCGGCCGAGGCGAGATCGATGGGGGTGAATACGCCGCCTGCCAGGGTGAAGAGGGTGCCAGCCCCGCCGAAAGCCATGCATTTCAGAGCGTTGCGACGCGATAGAAGCGTTTGGTCATCCGCCACGGTCGTCTCCTTTGTAGTGACTGGGAGAGAAGACTGGGCAGCGGATGGTTTTATTCCCTGGCCGACGGATTCGCGCCGGGAACAGTTGGCGGGTGCTCGAGGGAATAAAGGTTTCGGCTCGGACGTCCTCATGCATACCAAGACGTGGGCATGCAACACGCATTGCTCGGGTAACACAGATACAGGGAGAAATCCATGCTGCGACTCTGGATGTCACTCACACTTCTTGGCCGATGAGCGCCTCCCCTCAGGATGCGCGAGGACTATGTGCTCCTCAGCGGCCGCCATCCCCACATGGCTCGCTCGGTACTCTACCTGGCTTCCGGCGATTCGGCCTTCGTGACCGGCACCGCATTGCTCGTTGATGGCGGTGTCTCCATCACGCGCACCTGATTCATCGCGACCGCTCTTCCTCGCGTAGGGACTCGCTCAATAGCTCATTACTCTCATGGAAGCGATTTGCCCACGCCGGCAGCTCTGGAGGTGCTGCTGCGTGGGCGAGTCCTTCCAGCAGTTTTCCCGGTTCAATCGGGCCGTCGGGTCCCTTGAATACACCGCGAATTGCAACCACCCCGATCACTCGGCCCCCGTGCACGAAGCGGTGCTCGAGGAACCCCCATTTGTGATTCCAGCCGATCAATCGTGAGTAGATCTCGAAGGCCTGGAATGCACGCAGATCGCGTCGAAACTTTGCGATTGCATCGCCCACGACGGGGTATGCTTTGTACCGGCGCGCGACTCCAAGCACGCCGGTACGCACGAACCAATGCATGCGTCCAATATCGGCGAGCGCCAGATACCTTCCGTTGTTGACGTGCAGATTGAAGTCCAGGTCGTTCGGCCAAACACGCAAGCGGACACGAGTCGTGGCGAGCAAATCAACTTTTGACGCGCCCACGAGGCCCAAGCCGACACGAAATAAGCGAAACCATGGAAACACTGAGTGTCCTTTGTCGAATGTTTTCAAAGTCTAGACCCATTCCGAGCTCGCATGGAGCCTGATCACCCTTCTGGGAGGCTTCAGAAGCGGCAGGTGCTTGCCGTGGTCGTGGGCAATGGCCTCGAATACTACGACTTCGTCACCTATGCGTTTTTTGCCGCACAGATCGGTCGCACCTTTTTCCCCTCGAGTGTGCCTGGCACGAGCCTCCTGGCGTCACTCGCCACCTTTGGCGTGGGATTTCTGACGCGTCCACTCGGGGCATTCGTCATCGGCCGTTTCGGCGATCGTGCCGGCCGCAAGGCCGCCATGCTGTTGTCGTTCCTGCTGATCGGCGTGGGAGTGGTCGGGCTACCACTCATTCCCTCGTACGCGTCTATCGGCGTCCTTGCGCCTCTCCTGGCGATCGCGTTTCGGTTGCTGCAAGGATTTGCGCTTGGCGGAGAAGTGGGACCGAGCACAGCTTTTCTCATGGAAGCCGCGCCGCCGTTAAGGCGCGGCCTCTACATTTCGCTGCAGGCGACGAGCGCGGACTTCGCCGTCTGTATCGCCGGCCTCGTCGGCGTTGGTCTCGCAAGCGTGTTGGACACGGCAGCGCTCGATTCCTGGGGCTGGCGCGTGGCACTGCTGTTGGGCGCCGCCATCATCCCCGTGGGATTCGTGCTTCGCCGAACGCTCGTTGAGACCTTGCACACGCCCACTCACGCGGACGAAGAGCCACCGCCCAGGGGCTACGCGCGGATCGTCGTACTGGGCCTTATTTTATTGGGCGCCGCCACGACTACGAACTATCTACTCGAATACATGACGACCTACGCGAGTGCAACGCTCGGCATGTCAGCAAAAATTGCTTTCGGCGCGACCGCCGTGATCGGTCTTAGCGGCCTCGTCTGCGATACATTGGGCGGGTGGTTGTCAGATCGGTGGGGTCGCAAGCCGATCATGATCGTGCCCTGGTTGTTTCTGGCCATCGCGGTGTTCCCCTCGTTCTGGCTGCTCGAGCGGCTGCGAACGGGGGCCGCGCTCTATACCGCATGTGCGGTATTGGGGTGCCTGTCGACGCTCTCCTCGGCGACGATTATCGTGGCCATCACAGAATCACTGCCGCGCAGGGTCCGTTCCGCCGGGCTCGCAATCGTGTATGCGCTGGCAATCTCGGTGTTCGGCGGATCCACTCAGTTCCTGGTTGCGTGGCTCATCCGGGCAACCGGCAACCCGATTGCACCCGCGTGGTACATGTTTTGCGGTGTCATCATTGGACTCATCGCCCTGTCTCAGCTACCGGAGACAGCACCCTTGAAAACCTACCTCAGGCCGGCGCGTACGGGTACCCCACAAACGACGTGACCGCTGGTGATCACGAGTCAGGATGCAGCCGATACGGAACGTTGAGCAGGCTCGCGATACCCGCAATCAGCTCGCGCGGCTCGATCGGCTTGGCGAGGTGCATCTGGTATCCCGCAAGTAAGGCACGCTGGCGATCATCGGCGCGTGCATAAGCAGTCAGAGCAATGGCGGGGATATTCCGCAGGGGCTTCGGCTGATCGCGGCGTATGTGTTGGATGAATTTGTAGCCATCGTAGTCCGGCATTCCGATGTCACTCACGAGAATGTCCACCGATTCTGTGTTCAGCAGCTTCAAAGCCTCCGCGCCGGTCTGCGCGTTGAGTGTGCGGGCGCCTCGTTCCTCCAGGATGCGGCTCACGAGTACACGTGCATCCGGCTCGTCATCGACAACCAACACCGTGACTCCGGCCAGGCTGGGCAAGCCGACCGAGAATAAATCCACGTCGGCAAAGCCCGGCCGCTCATGCCGGGCCGAATCGCTGGCGCGGGCTACTGATATGGGCAGCGCAACGATGAAAGTCGCTCCCTGACCTTCGCCAGGACTCTTGACGCGCACCGTCCCTCCGTGAAGCTCGACCAGATGTTTGACGATGGACAGTCCAAGGCCCAGGCCGCCGTGACGGCGCGTGATCGATGCATCGGCCTGCCGAAACCGATCGAACACAAACGCCAGAAACTCAGGTTTGATGCCGATACCGGAGTCTTCGATCGAGACTTCAATATGTGAGTTCACGCGCTCGAGAACGACGTCGATGCGGCCTGCCGCCGGCGTGAACTTGACTGCGTTGGTGAGCAGATTCCAGAAGACCTGCTGGAGCCGGCTCGCGTCGCCGCGGATGCGCCCTGCTTTCGCGTCCAGCGTCGCACGCAGGCGCACCTGCTTCGCATCCGCCGAGGGACGTATCGCATCCAGCGCCGCCGAAATGACTTCTTGCAGGTCCACAGGCTGCACATCGAGCTGCACCTTGCCCGAGATGATGCGGCTCATATCGAGCAGGTCGGCGATGATTTGCGTCTGCACACGTGCATTGCGCTCGATCGTCTCCAGGCCTTTTACGTAATCGTCACTGCCTACTTTCACCCGCCTGAGGAGAGTTGCCCAGCCCAGGATGGCATTCAGTGGGGTACGTAACTCATGTGAAAGGGTCGCGAGAAATTCGTCCTTCATCCGCCCGAGCCGCTCGGCTTCTGAGCGCGCCGCACGCTCAGATATCAACAGCTGTTCGCGATCCGTGGCAGCCTGGCGGAACTCCGTAATGTCAACGCATGAGCCGATATATCCCGAGAAGGTTCCGTCCGATCCTTCATAGAGCGGCACCGCGTTGTCGATCAGCCAGCGCCATTCGCCATCGTGACGCCTGAAGCGATACTCCGCTTTGAATGCGGTCCGTGCCTCGAAGTGGTCGGAATAGACCTGCAGGAAACGATCGAGATCCTCCGGGTGAATACTCTGCACCCAGCCGAAACCGAGCTCCTGCTCCATCGTGCGATTGGAAAACTCGAGCCACGCTTTGTTGAACCAGGTGCAGGCCTTGCTCGTGTCCGCTATCCAGATCAACACCGGCGCGGAGTCCGCCATGAGACGGAATCGCACTTCGCTCGCCCGCATCGCCTGTTCGGCGCGCCTCTGATGGGTCACATCGCGAGCAATCTTCGAGGCTCCAACAATGGTGCCGTTGACGTCCCGCACGGGTGAGACACTCAGAGACACATTCAGCAGCGCCCCGTCCTTTCGACGGCGCACGGTCTCATAGTGCTCGATGCGCTCACCGCGCCTGAGGCGCTGCAGAATGCCAGACTCCTCGTCAAGATGGTCCGGTGGAATCAGCAAGGTGACAGGTTGACCGATGACTTCATCCGCGGCGTATCCAAACATACGTTGGGCGCCACGGTTCCAGCTCGTGATGATGCCATCGAGCGTTTTGCTGATGATGGCATCATCCGATGAGGCTACGACCGCGGCGAGAAGAATGCGGATCTCCTCCGCCTGTTTTCGATCGGAGATGTCCTGAGCGACCCCGGCCATTCCCAGGGCGAGGCCATTGTCCGCATACAGTCCTCGTCCGCGAGCAGCCACCCACCGGTGGTGACCCCCAGGGAGCTCAATACGAAACTCCACGTTGTAGTCCGACCTCGTTGCAAGCGCCTCCTGGAAGGCTACATTTGCCTGCTCGCGATCGTGTCGCGACATGCGTTCCTGGATCTGCGCTCGCGTGACGGGTGACGTCGCAGACAGGCCGAGGATCTCCGCGGCGCGCGCGCCGACAGAAAACAGATCCGTCCTGGCATCCCAGCTCCAATCGCCAAGAGTTCCTGCGGCAAGGGCGAGCTGCAGACGCTCAGCGCCTTCGCGAACAGCCTCCTCGGCGCGCTTGCGATCAGTGATGTCAATGACGACACCCGGGAAGTGACTTGCGGCGCCTGTCGAGTCTCGCTGCACCTTGCCGCGGGCCGAAATCCAACGAACCGAGCCGTCGGCTCGAAGGAGCCTGCAATCCAACTCGTAGTTGTCGTTTTCACCAGATAGGGCGCGCGAGATTGCGCGCTGCACTTGCTCCCGATCATCGGGGTGGATCGTGATCAAAAAATCCTCCAACGTCCCTGCCGCAGCCACATTGGAGTCCATTGAGAACATGCGTGCCAAGATTTGATCGGTCACTAGCCGATTCTTGCGCACGTCCCACGTCCACGTACCAATCTCGGCGGTTGCGAGCGTATGCTCCAGGCGAGCCACGGACTTCCCGCAACTCCTCGGATGTGCGCTCCAATGCCTCCTTGGTCGCGAGCAGCTCACGCTCCGCGCGCTGTCGCGCGATCAGAATACTTTCAGCATTCTTCAGCGCAGCGGAACGTAAGACCTTTTGCTCGTTCTCCTCATCGACGTTCACTAACGCACCCCCAGCACCTGTTCCGCCAAGGCCGTGCCCTGCACACGCGCACGGATTTTTGCAAAGGCGGTTTCCCGCGTCGTGGACACATCGTCACAAAACGGGGCGAACCCACAATCATCGGTCGTGCCGAGTTGGGCGATCGGAATGTACCGGGCGGCCTCGAGCACACGGTCGCGAACCTCTTCCGGTGTCTCCACGTGCGGGTCGATGGGGGCGACGACCCCCACAAATACCCGATGCCCGGGCTGCAGGTGCTCGCGAATCATCTCCAGCACGCGCACCCGGTCGGGCTCTCCCGCCAGCGCTATATAGAAGCTGCCCACGTTGAGCTGGAACAGGCACGGCAGCAGGTCTGCGTAATTGACATCGGCACTGTGCGTGGAATCGCGATCACCACCCGGACACGTATGAACTCCCAGCAATGCGCGTTCCTCCGACGTGAAGCGCGCGAGAGCAAGGTTGTTCAAGTCGATGAAGCTGCCGAGAAGGCCTCCGGACGGGTCAATCTTGACCGCAAGACGACCCTCGGTGAAGTCGATCTGCACCTTCTGAGCGCCCTTTTCCAGGCACCGGCGAACTTCCGTCACGTGCTCGCGCAGCAGATCCTCGATGAACACCTCCCGGGCGTACCCTGGAATACCTTCCTCTGGATACATCAGGCTCAAGGCAGATGGAGAAATGACCGCCTGTTTCAGCGGCACCCGGGCGTGACGCAGGGCCTGATCGAGATAGCGATCTGCGTAGTAACGGTACCTGAAAGGGCCCGAGAGCAGGCGCGGCATCCGCCGGACGTGTCCAGCCGCGAAAGGAATGCGGAATCCGTCCGGTGACGTGTTGGGCAGCCCTTCGACGCTGTAAGTCCAGAAGTTATGAAACTTCCTCTGCTCGCCGTCCGTGATCAGGGGCGATCCAGTCTCCTCGAACTGCTCAATGGTCTGGCGGACGGCCACCTCATATAGGGGGTCCAGACGCGGGTCCGTGCCCCCGCACGAGCGAATGGCCGCGAGCAGCTCGAGCGGCCGGGGAATGCTACCAATGGGCTCAGTGGGGATGCGCATGGCGTGGCGGAGCCTGCCATGGTCGAGGTCAGTGAATACAGCTCAACCCAAGGCCGAACCGTCCGTAGACTGGACCGGTTGGGTGCTCAGCCGCTCGCAAGCGCGGACCACGCCGGCCTCGTCGTGTACATCGGCACGTTGTCGAAAATCCTCGCCCCCGGCCTTCGCGTTGGTTATGTCGTTGCGCCGCCGCCCGTACTGCGCAGTATGAGTGCGATCCGCTCATTGTTCGATATCCAGGGCGACCGAGCGGCCAGCGAGGGAATCCCCAGCGGGGAGACCGAGCCACTGAGGCCGCCGTCGCGACGTTGATTGAAGATGGCGAGTTGCAAAGGCACGTCGCACGAGTCCGCCGCGTTTACGCGAACCGTCGCGAGATTTTAGCGAACAGCCTGCGCCGTACGTTCGGCGATCAAGTGGCATTCACGCTTGCCCCAGGCGGAATGGCGCTCTGGGTTCGGCTGTTGGGTTCCGTCGACGTCGAAGCGCGGGCGCGCCGCAGTCTCCAGCACGGGGTATCGTGGTACCCGGGCCGCCGCTACTCCTTCGATGACCGGCCCTATCCCTTTGCGCGATTCAACTTTGCCTCGCTGAACGAGCGCGAGCTGCCCGAAGCGGTGAAGCGGATGGCGGCCGCACGGCGTTGACCGGGAAGTTCCGCAGACCTTTGTCCTTTCGGTTCAACCGGATAACATTGACCCCGTGACATCCCCGCGCGCACAGCCCGCAACCATTACGGTCGATGACACCCATCGCGTTTCCGCGCTAACCCTCATTCCGCCGTCCGCTCGCGCCTGTTTCGTCTTTGCGCACGGGGCGGGAGCCGGCATGACGCATCCTTTTATGGAGGCCATCGCAGCGGGCCTGGGCGAGGTGGGCATCGCCACGCTGCGCTTCCAGTTCCCCTACATGGAGTCCCGCTCCCGGCGCCCGGACCCGCCCCCACTTTGCCACGCCACGGTTCGAGCAGCCGTCGCCGAAGCGACGCGGGTCTCGCACGGCTTACCCTTGTTTGCGGGCGGCAGGTCCTTCGGCGGGCGCATGAGCTCGCAGGCACAAGCCAAGTCCCCGCTGCCCGGCGTGCTCGGCCTTGCCTTTTTGGGGTTCCCCTTGCATCCGGCGAAGCGGCCCTCCGATGAGCGCGCAACGCACCTGTTTGAGGTAACGACCCCGCTATTGTTTCTGCAGGGCGACCGTGACGAGCTTGCAGATCTGAGTCTGCTGCAGACTGTCGTCGACCGGCTGGGCCCGCGAGCCACTTTGAAGCTGATCGGGAACGCCAACCACTCGTACAAGGTGCCGGCGCGCACCGGACGCAGCGAAGCGCAAATCACGGGCGAGCTGGTACAGACCTTCGATGATTGGACCAGGACGGTGATTGCCAGCTCATGAAGCGGCCCCTCGATCGCTACGCCGCGAAGCGCAGCTTCTCCAACACCCCGGAACCAACACCCAAGGTGGGCGGAGTCCGCCAGGGGCCCCTGTTGTTCGTGGTCCAGAAACACGCCGCACGCCGGCTGCACTACGACTTCCGGTTGGAGCTCGATGGGGTCCTGAAGTCATGGGCGGTCCCCAAGGGGCCCTCGCTCGTCGTGACCGACAAGAGGATGGCCGTTGAGGTGGAGGATCACCCATTCGATTACGCCTCATTCGAGGGCGTCATCCCTTCCAAACAATACGGCGCCGGCCAGGTCATCGTCTGGGATTGCGGTGTCTATTCTCCGGACGAAGATCAACAATACTCCTTCAGCAATCGCACCGAGGCCGAGGCCCGGGTACGCCAAGGGCTGGCCGACGGAAAACTGAGCGTGTTCATGCGCGGCGAGAAGCTCAAGGGCTCGTTTGCCCTGGTCCGTACTAGAACCGACAAACAGTGGCTCCTGATCAAACACAAAGACCGCTTTGCGAACAGCAACGACCTCCTCGCTCATAGTCGTTCGGTTTTGTCCGGCGTCACCGTCGAGGACATCTCACCGGCCAACACCGCGGCGCGTGTGGAAGCGGCCAGCCTGGTATTGTCCGGCCCGGCCGAAGCCATGCCCACCGAGCTCAGCCCCATGTTGGCTGAGACTGACACGACTCCCAGCTCGAACCCGGGCTGGTTGTACGAGCCGAAGCTGGACGGTTATCGCGTCATTGCGTTCGTGCGGGACGGGAATGTGCGGCTGCAATCACGCCGCGGAATCGATCTGACGGGCGTATTCCCCGAAATCATCGCAGACCTGGCGCTCCCGGCGAACGGCCAGATGGTGATCGACGGCGAGATTGTTGCGCTGGATGCCAACGGACGCCCCTCATTCAACGCGCTGCAAAACCGCGTGCAACTGAAGACTTCAACCGACATCGCAAAGGCGCAACGCGCAAGCCCGGCCGTGCTGGTCTGCTTTGACTTGCTGCACTGCGCAGGCGTCAATCTTCGCGGCATTCCTTATGCCGCCCGGCGGCGCTATCTGTCACAGTGCCTGTTACCTTCAATGCGCATTCAGCTCATTCACGTAGCGACGAATGCCGAGCAACTCTATGCTGCCGCTACCGCCAGCGGCTTCGAAGGGATCGTTGCCAAGCGCAAGGACAGCCTGTATCAGCCCGGAAAGCGCTCAAATGCCTGGCTGAAAATCAAAACAACCCGGACAGCGGAATTCGTCGTGGGCGGGTACACCAAAGGCAAGGGCGCACGCGAGCCCCTGGGCGCACTCCTGCTCGGCTATTGGAACGGCGGCAAGCTGCACTACGCGGGTCATGTTGGCTCCGGGTTGACCGATGATATCATCGAGACACTGGGCAAACGCACGGCCGAGCTGGCGCGCAAGCAGCCACCGTTCGCCGGCAAAGTGCAACTCCATCGCCCCACGAAGTGGCTCGAGCCGCAGGTAGTCGCTGAAGTGACATTTCAGGACTGGACAGCAGATGGGTTGTTGCGCGCTCCAGTATTCATCCGCCTGCGCGATGACATCGCGCCACAAGACGTCGCAGGAGGTCCACCGGGGCGGGGCACCGAAGCCAACGGAGGTCCGCGCAAGGCGTCCTCGCGCGCGAAAACTTCAACGACCCCGTTGGTTACGCCCGCCAGCGAAATCGAGATGGTTCTGAAACAACTCGACAACACATCCGCCCGAGTTGATCTGGCCGTGGCAGGAACGCGTATCCGGCTCACGAACCTCGACAGGATCTATTGGCCGGGCGATCCGGGTGCGCGCCAGCCGCCGACAACCAAGCGCGATCTGATCCGTTATCTGGCCCGCGTATCCCGTTTCATGTTGCCTCACCTCGAGAACCGGCCTCTGACAATGATCCGTATGCCGGAAGGCATACACGGCGAGCGCTTCTTCCAGAAGCATTGGGACCACGCGCTGCCGGATTTCGTTTCGACCGTGAATGTCTTTTCCGACCACAAGGACGAGAAGCATCGCTATATCCTCGCCAACAATCTGCCGACATTGTTGTGGCTCGGACAGAATGGGACACTGGAATTTCACATCTGGCACTCGCGCGCACAGGTCGCACCAGACAGTCTCAGCCAAAGCACCGACTACTCCACATCACTCGAAACGCTCAAGGACTCCGTCCTCAACTATCCGGACTACCTGGTCTTCGACATCGACCCCTACATTTACTCGGGCAAGGAAGCCAAGGGAGCCGAGCCGGAGCTGAACGCACGGGGGTTCGCGGTCGGGCGGCGAGTTGCGTTCTGGCTGCGGGCGCTGCTGCGGCAGATGTCTCTCGATGCCCTCGTAAAGACCTCCGGCAAGACCGGCCTGCATGTCTTCGTGCCGATTGATCGGACGGTGACGTTCGAGGCGGCCAGGCACATCTGCGAGACGGTCGGCCGGCACCTGCTCAAGGACCACCCGCGGGAGATCACCCTGGAGTGGGCCATCGAGAAACGTACCGACAGGATATTCATCGACTACAACATGAATGTCCGGGGCAAGACACTGAATGTGGCCTATTCACCCCGTGGACAGCCCGGGGCGCCGGTCTCGATGCCGCTCACCTGGGAGGAGCTGGAAGCCGCCGAAGTGATGGACTTCACAATCGCCAATGTGCCGGCCCGGTTGGAAAAGACCGCTGACCGGTGGCAAGATGCACTATTGACCAAATACAGCCTATCCCGGGTTTTAGGCCGGGGGTCTGACGGATCGGACCAACCCACATAACTGCAGGTGCACCATGGCCGCGCGCTCTATTGGATCCCTGACAATCTCCTTCGGGCTCGTCGCAATTCCCGTGAAGCTTTACTCGGCGACCCAGTCCGCGAACGCAATCTCGTTCAATCTCCTGCACAAGGGATGCGGATCGAGGCTCAAACAGCAGTACATCTGCGCGAAGGACGGCTCCATCGTCGAGCGTGACGATATGGTGAAGGGCTACGAGTTCGCCAAGGACCAGTACGTGACCTTCGCCCCGGAGGAGATCAAGGCCCTCGAGGAGGCCGGTACCCATGCCGTGGAGATCTCCGAATTCGTACCCGTCGAGTCAATAGACCCGGTCTATTTCGACAAGACCTACTACCTGGCGCCCGACAAGGGAGCGGGCCGGCCGTACGGGTTGCTCACCGAGGCGCTCAAGCAGGCGGGACGGGCAGCCGTGGGCCGCTGGGCCGCCAGGGGCAAGGCGTACGTCGTAGTGCTGCGCCCGGTCGGCGATGTACTCACGATGCAACAGTTGCATTTCGCCGCGGACGTGCGCAGCTCGTCGGAAATCGAAGTTCCCAAACCGGACGTGAAGCCCGCCGAGCTGAAACTCGCCCAACAACTCATAAGTCAACAGACAGCCGACAAGTTCGATCCAACAGCCTACACGGACGAGCTGCGCGCGCGCATCGAAGCGTCCATCCAGAGGAAAGTAGAGGGCGCCGAGATCTCCGTCTCCGAGCTCGCCCCCGCTGGCGAGAGCAAGGTCATCGATCTGATGGAAGCGCTGCGCGCCAGCCTGGAAAAGACCGAGACCGCGCGCACCTCCGCATCGCAGCTCGGTCCGCGCAAAGCACCCAAGCGCGTCGAGCAGGCAGCGCCCGCGAAGGCGGAGCAACCTGCCAAGCCGGCGCGCAAAGCAACCAAGCGTTAGGGCCAACAAGGTACAGATGCCTTCCTACAGTGTGCACGACGTGGAGCGGGTTCTGCACCTGTCGCGTAGTACCATCCGCGGCCTGGTCGCTGCTGGGTTCGTAAACCCTGAGCGTGGCGCGCGCCGCGAATACCGCTTCTCCTTCAGAGACCTGATTGTGCTGCGCACTGCCCGCGCGCTGATAGACGCAAAGGTTCCGCGCAAGCGCATTCTGAGTTCCCTCGAGGACTTGCGCCGTCACCTCCCTGACACGGTGCCGCTCTCGGGATTGAGCATTTGCGCCGTGGGCGAACGTGTTGTAGTGCGCGACGGCAAGACGCGTTGGCAAGCCGACAACGGGCAGTATCTGCTCGGACTTGACGTGGTGCTGGAGAACGGCGTCCTACACATGGTTGAGCGCTCGGAGGCCGTCCCTGTCGCCGCCGAGACGAACGGCCACGAAGTTGCCCCCAAGACCAAAACCGCCGAGCAGTGGTTCATCGAGGCCCTCGAGCTGGAGAGCGCGGATGGACGCGCAGCACGGCGTGCTTATGAGCGCGCCGTGAAGCTCGATCCCCGCCACCTGGCGTCGTGGATCAACTGGGGACGCCTGCTGCACGAACAAGGCTCGATCGCCGAGGCCGACAAAGTCTACCAACGGGCTCTCAACGAGTGCGGTCCCGACCCTCTGCTCATGTTCAATCGTGGAGTGTTGCTCGAGGACCTGGGCAACGCGGGAGCGGCCTTGGAAGCCTATCAGGCGGCCATTGAAGAAGACCCCGATATGGCCGATTGTCACTACAATCTCGCCCGGCTGTACGAGGCGCTGGGCAAGCCTCAACATGCCATTCGGCACCTCGGGCAATATCGGCGCCTCGTGACCGGCCCCGGCAACTGACCAGGCCGCGGTGCCCCGCATGACTACCTGGGTCGGCACCTCTGGCTACAATTATCCCGAGTGGAAAGGGAGCTTCTACCCGCAGAAACTGCCCACGGCGCAGATGCTGCCTTACTACGCCGAGCGCTTCTCCACAGTGGAGATCAACTACACCTTCTATCGCATGCCCAACGAGAAGATCCTCGCCGGGTGGAATCGAGAGACACCGGACCGATTCAAGCTCACTTTGAAGGCGCCCAAGCGCATCACGCACGATGCCCGCCTGCGCGATTGCGCGGATCCCTTGAGCCATTTTCTGCGGGTCGCCAATACACTGGGCCCGAAGCTCGGCGCGTTGCTGTTCCAGCTACCGCCCTACTTCAAAAAGGATCTCGGTGTTTTCGATGCATTCCTGGCGGAACTGCCGGCGGGTGTCTGCGCCGCATTCGAGTTCCGTCACGCCTCGTGGCTGGACGAGGAGGTCTATGCGCGCCTGCAGGCCCGGAACCTGGCGCTGTGCATCGCCGATAGTGAAAAGGCATCGACACCGCTGCGCATGACCGCTGACTACGCCTATTTCCGCCTCCGCGATGAAGGCTACACGCCGGACGATATCGCCCGGTGGAGCCAGGTCATTCGCGCTCAAACGACTCATTGCCGCGACGTCTACGTTTACTTCAAACATGAAGAAGCGGGCGCCGGCCCGCAGTTCGCGCGCCTGCTGTTGGGCGAGCTCGAAGCGGCCTAGCCTCGAGGACCTGTCCAAGCCCAACGCCGAATCCGCTGCCGCATCCTTGACCGCCATCTTCCTGCCCCTCAGCTCACCCGTCGGGTAGCATGCAAATCACTGTCATCGCCAGGCGCTGCGATATCATGGAACCATGCGCACCTCACTCTCCGCCCTTCTCGCAAGCAACCGCGTGCTCCTGGCCGATGGCGCCACCGGCACCAACTATTTTCTTGCCGGCCTTGCCTCGGGTGATCCGCCGGAATTCTGGACGACCGACCGGCCCGAGGCCGTCACGAACCTGCACCAACGGTTCGTCGATGCCGGTGCGGATATCATTCTGACCAACACGTTCGGCTGCAATCCGCAGCGTCTCAAGTTGCACAACGCTCAAGACCGCACTTATGAGCTTGCCAGGCGCGCCACCGAGCTCGCGCGGGGAGTGGCCGATGCCGTGGACCGGCCGGTCGTGGTCGCAGGCTCGGTGGGCCCCACCGGCGAGCTGTTCGAGCCTATGGGAACGCTTACGCGTGAAATCGCCGTTGCGTCATTCACTACGCAACTACGCGGATTGCTCGACGGCGGTGCCGATGTGGCCTGGATAGAAACAATGTCATCACCAGAAGAGGTCAACGCTGCAGCGGAGGCTGCGACCGCGGTCGGCCTGCCTTACGTAATCACTTGTTCGTTCGACACGGCCGGTCGCACGATGATGGGTCTCCTACCCCGCTCGCTGGCAGATACTGTCGCATCCCAGGCGGTAGCACCGTTGGCGATCGGCGCCAACTGCGGTGTGGGTGCCTCGGATATTTTGGTGACTCTCCTGCAAATGCAAGACGCGCCGTGTGCGCTCGTGACTAAGGGCAACTGCGGTGTACCTCACTTCGAGGGAACCGAGGCCGTCTACTCTGGTACACCCGAGCTGATGGCCAACTACGCCCGCTTGGCGATCGATGCCGGCGCCCGAATCATTGGCGGATGTTGTGGCACTACGCCCGAGCATCTTGCCGCGATGCGCATGTCCATCGATACACACGTACGCCGGCAACAGCCGACGATCGAAACGATCGTGGAACAGATCGGGCCGCTCACCAATGCTCCTCCCTCAGAAAACATAAAAAGGCCCGCTCGCGGGTCACGGCGCTAAAGACCCCAAGGCTATAGCTTGGGCTGGACAGGACTGCCGAAAAACTGCCCGCTGGTTCCTTTTCCGGTGTCGGACACGGTGTTGCACCGCATCATGTCCGTTGCCGCAAAGGGATTCCCACTGCCACTTTCAGGAGTACACTCTCTCACCAGACAATAAAGTCACTCCCGTGCCAGACCGTCAGAAGGAGGGAGACATGAGCGCTGTGTTACTCGCCGTGTTCAATGACTATGAGGCAGCTGATCGCATGCGCGTGACGCTGGTCAGGGACGGCTTTCCTACAGATCGCGTGCATCTTACCGCCTCCTGTGAGATGGGCTGCGCTGGCCTCGAGCCGGCCAATTCAACGCACGCCAAGTGCCTCCAGTACTTTCGAACACTGCTGAAGCGCGAGGACGAGCGGGAACTACCTGAAATTCTCGCCCAGCGGATCGACAACGGAGCCGCGACCATTACCGTGCTTCCACGCGGAGCGGTCGAGACCGAACGTGCCACCGAGCTTCTCAAACAAGCTCACGCCGCCGACTTGCTGGAACACGATTGCAAGCAACACGGTTGGGAGCACGCGGCCTCCAAGCGCGGGGGCGGAGCTTATTGGGTCGAGCACATCTGGCTCGAGCACTCGCCTGACAACGATTGCATCTATTGCCGTCTGTTTCCGGGCACTTCGCACTGACCGCACCCACACCCAACCCGTGGAGCGTCCCGCCATGCACGACATGCCCATCTGGCTACCGGCGCTTCCATTCGCCGTGATCGCCCTGACCCTGTTCAGTTGTGGTGTCTGGGCCTGGTTCTCGGGCAAGCATCGGTAGGTCCAGCCGAGCCCTTTTCAAAGCCCGAATTGTTGTGAGAGACTCCGATAGGTTGGGGACTGCCGCGCCGCAGGAATTTCCTGCGTGTGAGACACCTCGACACATTCGGGGCACGGCAATGCTTACACATCGAGCCACAGCCCGGGTCATGCTTGGGCCCCCACCTGACTGCCGCGTTGACGCCGCAGGCGCCACGATCCTCTCGCCGTGGCTGTGAAATCAATAGTACCCACTCTTCGCAGGAGATCTTGACCGGCACATATCCGTAAGCCGCGACCACTATCGACCTAGGGGGACGAAAGTGAAATGCCTCTATTACACAGCGCCCACATTAGACAGCGCGCGTCATATTTCTGACGATCTACAGGCGGTTGGTGTCCGCGATTCCTTCCTGCACGTCATAGCCAGGGACGCGGCTGGCCTCGAGCAACGGCACATACCTGCCGGCAATTACCTCGAAACCCTGGATCTCGTTCACGATGGGTTGCTTGGCAGCGCAATCGGCGCGTGCGCCGGGTTACTGGGCGCCGCACTTCTGAAGTTGTTCGCGCCTTTCGGTCCGAATCTCCCCAACATCGTGTACTTCGCAGCAATTGCGGCGGCCACCTTGTTTGGCGCCTGGGAAGGTGGCCTGACTGGCATAGCCAGCGAAAACAGGAAGCTCGCCAAATTCCATGACGACCTCGAGGCGGGCCGCTGCCTGATCCTGATCTATGCACGGCAGGAGCAGGAGCCGATTGTCGTGCAGACGATGCGGGTGAGACATCCGGAAGCGCAGCTTGCCGCCATCGACGTGCACTTCGTCAACCCATTCAGACCGTTGCGGCGCCGAGAGGATTCTCCCCTTCTGGAAGGTGGACTCACACAGGAGGACTGAGGAATGGTACTGGCAGTCGCACTGCTCTTGTTGGTCGTTGGAACGATCCTGTTCCATTTCCTCAGCCCGTGGTGGTTTACACCGATCGCGTCCAATTGGAAGATGATGGACGACACGGTCAACATCACGTTCGTGGTCACCGGGATAGTCTTCGTAGCCGTCAATCTGTTCATGGCCTATGCGATCCTGCTCTACCGCCACCGCCCGGGACTGAAAGCCCAGTACTCGCCGGAGAATAAAAAGCTCGAGTGGTGGCTCACCATACTGACCTCGGTGGGCGTCGCTGCAATGCTGACCCCGGGCTTGTTCGTATGGGCTAAGTTCGTCACCGTTCCGAAAGACGCGGCGGTGGTTGAGGTCGTGGGACAGCAATGGACCTGGAGCTATCGTTTTCCCGGGCGGGACGGCGTGTTGGGCACCACCGATGCCAAGCTCATCACTCCCGTCAACCCGTTCGGCATCGATCCCAAGGATCCCAAGGGGGCAGATGACATCCTGGTCTCGAGCCAGGAGCTGCATCTGCCTGTCAACAAGCCGGTCAAGGTGCTGCTGCGTTCCAAAGACGTCAACCACCAGTTCGCCGTGGCCCAATTCCGGGTCAAGATGGACATGGTGCCGGGGATGGTCACTTTCTTCTGGCTGACCCCCACCCGTACCGGCCGATTCGATGTTCTTTGCGAACAGCTGTGTGGACTTGCGCATTTCGCCATGCGTGGGCGCGTCGTGGTGGATGAGGAGAAGGCGTTTCAAACATGGCTGGCCAGCAAGCCAACCTACGCCGAGTCGCCGACGCGGGTCGCGGGCGACGCCGTGGCCGGCCGGGCAGCCTACGCTGTTTGCAGCGCCTGCCACGGCCCTCAGGCACAGGGTAATCAGGCGCTGAATGCCCCGAAGTTGAACAGCCAGGCGGGCTGGTACCTGGCCAGGCAGTTGCAGCATTTCAAGCAGGGTATCCGCGGGGCTGACGAGCGTGACACCTATGCAAAGACAATGATACCCATGGCGGCGACACTGGCGGACGACACGGCCATCAACAACGTCGTCGCCTACATTGATTCTCTGCCGGATGAGCCGGCGCCAGCCACACTGGCGGGAGATCCTGGCAGAGGCAAGTCGCTCTACACAACCTGCGCGGCCTGTCATGGCACTGCCGGCCAGGGTGTCTGGTCGACGAATGCCCCGCGGCTGGCGCAGATGAGCGACTGGTATCTGGCGCGCCAGCTGCACAACTTTCAGCAGGGTATTCGCGGCAAGCATCCCCAGGACTTCCCGGGCGCGCAGATGGTGTTGATGGCCCAGATTCTGCCGGATGACAGGGCGATCAACGATCTGCTTGCCTACGTTCATACGTTGGATGGCCGGGCCGCCGGCCCGGATGCGCTGCCGGCCCGCACGGCACTGGAGAGCGGCGCGAGCACTCGCAGGAGGGGTTTGTAATGGCATATGTTGCAATTGCCGACCGTGACCACGTCCTTCATGACCCGCAGACCTTCATCAGGAAGTACATCTGGAGTCAGGACCACAAAGTCATCGCAATCCAGTACGCGATTACCGCCATAGCGATCGGCCTGGTTGCCTTGGGCATGTCAGTATTGATGCGCCTGCAACTGGGATTCCCGCACGCCTTCTCGCTCATCGCCCCGAACAACTATTACCAGTTCATCACCATGCACGGCATGATCATGGTGATCTACCTGCTCACCGCGCTGTTCCTCGGCGGCTTTGGAAACTACCTCATCCCGCTGATGTGCGGCGCACGGGATATGGTCTTTCCCTACATGAACATGCTCAGTTACTGGGTGTACCTGCTCGCTGTGCTGGTGCTGGTGGCCGGCTTCTTCATACCCGGCGGACCTACCGGCGCAGGTTGGACCTTGTATCCGCCGCAGTCGGTTCTTCCGGGTACTCCCGGATCGAGTTGGGGCATTGTCTTCATGCTGGTGTCCCTTGGCATATTTATCGTCGCCTTCACGATGGGCGGATTGAACTATGTGACCACCGTCCTGCAGGCGCGCTGCCGCGGGATGACGTTGATGCGAATGCCGTTATCGGTGTGGGGCATTTTCATGGCCACCGTCCTCGGGCTGCTGGCCTTTCCGGCCTTACTGGTCGGCGCCGTGATGATGACCCTGGATAGCCTGCTCGGCACCAGCTTCTTCCTGCCCGCGGTCGTCTCCATGGGACAACCGCCCACACACAGCGGCGGCAGCCCCCTGCTGTTCCAACACCTGTTCTGGTTCTTCGGGCACCCGGAGGTGTACATCGTTGCCCTGCCGGCCTTTGGCATCGTCTCCGACCTGCTCAGCACCCACGCGCGGCGGCACATATTCGGCTACCGCATGATGGTCTGGGCCATTCTGGCCATCGGCTGCCTGAGCTTCGTCGTGTGGGCCCACCACATGTATGTCAGCGGCATGAACCCATACTTCGGTTTCTTCTTCGCCACGACCACGCTGATCATCGCGGTCCCGACGGCGATCAAGGTCTACAACTGGGTGCTCACGCTGTGGCGCGGCGACATCCATCTCACTGTCCCGATGTTATTTGCAATCGGCTTCATCTTCACGTTCGTGAACGGGGGCTTGACGGGCCTGTTCCTGGGTAACGTAACAGTAGACGTGCCACTGTCGGCAACCTACTTTGTAGTCGCTCACTTCCATATGGTGATGGGCGTGTCGCCGATCCTGGTGGTGTTTGGGGCGATCTACCACTGGTACCCGAAGATCACGGGGCGCATGTTGAATGATACGTTGGGCCGGATCCATTTCTGGCTGACATTCCTGGGAACCTACGCGATTTATCTGCCCATGCACTACCTGGGCATCCTGGGTGTGCCACGGCGCTACTATGCCTTTGGCGGCACCGAGTTCCTCCCGGATTCGGTCCAGTCGGTGAACGCGGCCATCACCATCTCGGCCCTGTTCGTAGCGGCCGTGCAGATGGTGTTTCTGTTCAACCTGATCTGGAGCCTCAGACACGGCAAGCCGGCCGGCGGCAACCCGTGGCGGGCGACGACGCTCGAATGGCAAACACCCGACACGCCCCCCAAACATGGCAACTGGGGACCCAGGCTGCCGGTGGTCCATCGTTGGGCTTATGACTACAGCGTACCGGGCGCGAAAGAAGATTTCATACCACAGAACCAGCCGCAGGATGCCCAGACACTCGCTACGCATGAGCAGGTAAGGGCGCCGTGAGTCTTATCGTTGCGTTTGCAGCCCTCCTTGCGGGCGTCGTCGTATGGGGGTTGCTGGCAAGAAGATTGACCGCCAAGCCGTGGGAACCGTCTGTAGCCCCTGAAGAGATCGAGGCGGGCAGCACGGCAGGTATGCCGCCCGCGAAGATCGGCCTATGGGCCTTCCTGGGCGTGATCACGTCGTTATTCGGGCTATTCATTTCCGCCTACTGGATGCGCATGGGGCACGCGCACGCGGATCACGGAGACTGGAATCCGATCGCCGTGCCGCGGCAGCTATGGGTAAACACCGCCTTGCTGATCCTGAGCAGTGCCGCCATGCAATGGGCGCGCAGTGCGGCAAGCCACGCACGGGCGGATCATGTGAGGGCGGGTCTGATCGCAGGTGGCGCATTCGCCTGGGCGTTTCTGGCCGGGCAGCTGTTGGCGTGGCGCCAGTTGAATGCGTCTGGATTCATGGTGAACAACCCCGCCGTCGCGTTTTTCTACCTGCTCACAGGAGTGCACGGGCTGCATCTGCTCGGCGGCTTGCTCGTTTGGGGCAAGACCATCGTCAAAATGACGCGGCCCGGCGTCGAGCTCGTCGATCTGCGCTTGAGCGTGGAGCTGTGTACGGTTTACTGGCATTACCTGCTTTTGGTATGGCTGGTCCTGTTCGGTGTGTTGCTATCAACCTGAAACCTCGGATCAAACGCGTATGTCAGAAAATGCCCTGACCCACGGAGAATCCACCCCGGCGCTCGCGAGCTTGCGGGGCGCCACCGCAGATAGTGCCCTGGCGTCCGCCAGGGAATCCACCTCAGCGCCCGAAGGCCTGCCGGGAGTCGTGTCCGACTGGTCGGACGACAAACAGGCGTTTCGCGTGCCCTGGGGCAAGGCGATGATGTGGATCTTCCTCCTCAGCGACACCTTCATCTTCACCTGTTTCCTGACTTCGTACATGAATGTACGGATTTCCACGACAGTGCCCTGGCCGAACCCGAGTGAAGTCTTCGCACTCAACATCGGGAATGCGCACATCCCGCTCATCCTCATCGCGATCATGACCATGGTGCTGATCACCAGCAGCGGCACCATGGCGATGGCCGTCAACTTCGGCTACCGCCGCCATCGCACCAAAACCACGGCGTTGATGCTGATGACTGCAGGGTTCGGCGCCACCTTTGTCGGCATGCAGGCGTTCGAATGGACCAAGCTCATCACCGAAGGAGTCCGCCCGTGGGGCAATCCGTGGGGGGCGGCGCAGTTCGGGTCGTGCTTTTTCATGATCACCGGTTTTCACGGCTTGCACGTCTCGGCGGGCGTGATTTACCTGGCTGTCGTGGCCCGCAGGGTCTGGACGGGGTTTTATGACCGCAAGGGAACCTATGAGACCGTGGAGATCACGGGCTTGTATTGGCACTTCGTCGACCTGGTGTGGGTATTCATCTTCGCATTCTTCTATCTGTGGTAGGGCGCGACGCGAAGCGCCTCGAGGGGACAGCCATGAACCGAGCCGTGGAAACAGCCGAGGGACACGAGCACGCCGAAGGCCAGCAACATCCCGTCGCCATCTATCTGTGGATCTGGGCACTGCTGTTTGTTTTCAGCACGTTCTCCTACCTGGTCGACTACTTTCATTTTCATGGCTACCTGCGCTGGTCGCTGATCATCCTCTTCATGTTGGTCAAGGCAGGCTTCATCGTCGCCATCTTCATGCACATGGCCTGGGAGCGCCTGGCGCTGAAATTCGCAATTCTCATCCCGCCGTTGGTCCTGCTGGTCCTGATCGGGCTGATGGCCATAGAGGGCGACTACACCTTCCTGACGCGGTTGGCCGCATTCTTGCGATGAACACCTGACGGGAGCGTCAGCCTCCATCCGGAGGTTGATCGTATATCACCGACCAGTAGACCTCGGCGTGCTTTTGATGCACGCTGGCGGATATGTTCGTCATCGAGCTCGTCTACGAGGCCAGCCTCGAGGTAAGTGACGCGATACGCCGTGCTACACCATCGCCTGATTGTCATAACATTATTCTGCAACCTGTTCTTCGGCAACGCGCATGGGGGTGATCGTCCTTCAGCAGATTTTCCGTGCACAGCGAATGGCGAAACGGCCGATGACGTTATAACTGTGCGGACAACGCTCGCGGGCGTACCCGCGATTCTGCGGGTACCGAAGGCGATCAGGAAGGTTCCTATTGTTCTTTGGCACGGCCTTGGTCCGCCAGCCAGTGAAGGTGAGCTGATGAAGGCTCTCCCGCTTGACGACGTGCCATCCGTAAAAGTTTACCTGGGCCTGCCACTCTCAGGCGCCCGCGCCCCATCGGACGATGCGGAATCACTTGCCCATCGGCAGGCCGAAGACTATGCGTTGAGACTCTTCAAGCCAGTGGTCGTCGGGGCAGCGGCAGAGTTGCGGGCAGTGTTGCGAACGCTCCGCGAGGAGAAGTGTCTCGGGCCGAATGATCGGATCGGCTTGTTTGGATTCTCTGCAGGCGGCGCCGCGGTGTTGACGGCACTGACTGACCCAGGCATGCCCGTGCGTGCAGCGATCACAGTAAACGCGCCAACAGGGCTGAGTATAGCTATCGATGCAGTCGAGCGCGCTACCAAGCGGCAATACGTGTGGACGGATTCCGCGCGTCAGCTAGCCGAACGCTCCGACTCGGTTCGCCATGTCGCGGAAATTGCCTCCGGCGACCCTCCACGTGCATTGCTGCTTTTTCATGGAGCAGACGACACGGTTGTCGCGCCGGTTGGCGCCGTATCGTTGCGCGACGCGCTGCTGCCCTACTACCAGCGCTCGGGCAACGAGCGACGGTTGAAGCTCGTGATCGCACCTGGTGTATCGCATAACTGGACCGAACCGCGACCGCTCGAGGAACTGCGCACTTCGGTGGCAGACTGGTTCAACCGATACCTTTAATGCGAGTAAGGTAAATCTGTTGGACGGACATAATGGGGTCGCGCTGGAAGCGGTAGCAGGTGACCCGGCCGATCACACACTAACAAGACGGTCTGTCGCGCCATACAGACACTGTACAACTGTCGGTGAGACGCTCTACTCCGTGTTGATGATATCTTCGCATACACAATGGGAGCGGGTCGTCCTTTATGAGTGCGGAACCGACACGAGTCACGAAGACGGAGGCCTGGACACAGTGGGAGGGCCAGGTCGTCAATGGCACCTTTCCACTGCGACGGTATCTCGGCGGCTCAGATCACAGCGTGGTCTTCCTGACCGAATACAAGGCAGCGAACCTTGGCGAAGTCGCAATCAAGTTTGTGCTGGCCGACACGGTACAGACGCAAGCGCAGCTGGTGCAGTGGGGAACCGCCGCCACCCTCTCGCATCCTCACCTGGTCCGCATTTTCGACGTAGGCCGATGCCAGTTTGGTGGGCGTGGGTTTCTCTTCGTCGTGATGGAATATGCCGAACAAACTCTCGCTCAGATTCTTCCTCGGCGCGCCCTGACACCCGACGAAGTACGGGAAATGCTGCTTCCCACCCTGGACGCCCTGGCTTTCCTGCATCGCAATCATCTGGTGCACGGCCAGCTGAAGCCGTCGAACTTCCTGGTCGTCAATGACCAGCTGAAACTGGCCAGCGATTCCATCCGTCCAACGGGCAGTGCCCCGAGCGGCATCGCCAGAGCCTCTGCGTACGATCCTCCGGAACTGAAAGGCAGCGGCAGTTCCGCGGCCGGCGACATCTGGGGCCTCGGCATGACATTGACCGAAGCTCTCACCCAACGCACGCCGGTGTGGTCTGATGAAAAAGGTGAATCGTTGCAATTGCCCGCGAGCTTGCCTGCTCCATTCGCGGACACCGTGCGGCGATGCCTGAGCCGTACCCCCGCCAATCGTCCGGGTGTCACTGAGCTCGAAGCCCAATACAAACCAGCGCCGCCAGCGCCTGTGATGTCGGTTCCTCAGCCGCCCGCACGCGAGGCGTCCCGCGAAGCCACTCCTGCGCAGAATTTGTCCAAGAAACGCCCGTTGCTACGCGCCTTGTGCGCTGTGCTCCTGATATCGCTCGCGGCTTGGGCCGGCTTGCGTTTTTTTCAACAGTATTCCAACTCGCCCCAATCCGCTTCCGCCACGCCGCAAGCTCCTGTGCAGCCGCCTGCTGAGCCTTCTGCGCCTCCTGCGCCGGAGCCTGCAGCTTCAGTGTCCGCTGTTCCTGCGCCCGCCGCTGCCGCGCCCACCACCACTGCCGCCTCTCCCACTGCCGCGCCTGCCGCAGCCGCCCCTGCGCCGGGTGAGCCCCCTGCGCCGCCAGAGGCCACTTCGCTCTCCGTGCCTCACGAAGTAGTTCCGGAGGTTTCGCAAGTCATCCTCGAAAAGATTCGCGGCCATATCAATGTCACGGTGCGTGTGCTCGTTGACCCTTCCGGCGATGTCGTCGGCGAGTTCCTGGAAAATCCCGGGCCAAGCAGGTATTTCGCGCGGCTCGCCAGCGATGCCGCCGTAGGCTGGAAGTTCGCTCCCACAGACGATCGAGGTCCTCGAGTGTGGCTATTGCACTTCGAGTTCACTCGCGACGGCGTCACCACAAATTCAACCGCCGCCCAATAGACCCACGCCACGGGCGGCGCCCTCCAGCGCCTTGCGTCGCATTTGGCAGCGGACTGACTGCTAAAGAAGCCTCCCGCCGCACTGCCGGTCCCGTTTAAACTCGCCAATTGGCGAAATTCGCAGTCGAACGGGGCATCGAGTTGGCAAAGAAGTTTTACGTGGTGTGGGCGGGACGCAAAACCGGTGTGTTCACCGAATGGGCCACAACCCAGCAGCAGGTCGATAAATTTCCCGGCGCGAGGTTCAAATCGTTCGCGAGCCAGGCGGAGGCGCAGCAGGCCTTCCAGGCCGGCCGACCCGCATCCGTGGGCAGGCGATCGGCGCCCGCGAAAAGCAGTGCCCCCGCCGCCAAGGAGGTCCACGCCTCCGCTGTTGGTTTACAGATCTACTGCGATGGCGCTTGCGAGCCTAATCCCGGCAATGCGGGCTCAGGCATTGCTGTCTATCGCGACGGCGCACTCGCGCAGTTGTGGTACGGCCTTTACAACTCGAACGGCACGAACAACATAGCTGAGCTCAACGCGCTGCATCACGCGCTGCTGATGGCGGAAACAGCCATCGTTGCCGGGCAGACGGCGCAGATACTTTGTGACTCGACGTACGCGATCAACTGCGTGTCGAAATGGGCCGCGGGTTGGGAAAGGAAGGGCTGGCGCAAGGCCGGTGGGGAAATCAAGAATCTGGGTATTATCCAAGCTGCTCACGCCGTGTATGGCCGCATTGACGATCAGCTGCAACTAACCCATGTAAGCGCACATGTGGGAACGGAAGGTAACGAGCTGGCAGACCGGATGGCGATGTTTGCTGTGGAAAGTCGCAGTGAGGAGCTGCGCTTGTATGGCCAAGAGATCGATATCAAAGCGATTCTGCGCATGCGCACGGGATAGTCCGGAAAGACCCTTCAGTTACCAGCGAGACACTTGTAGTACCGCCGTTATGTGAACAGGCTGAGAAAAACGTCTTGAGACATCTTAAGGAACGGCCGGGCAACCGTTCCCGACCGGGGCGCAACCCAGGCCAATTCTTTCACGAACCTTTCGCCGCAAGAATCACCTGACCTCCTTGGGCGCATGACCTGCTCCACCGCGTTGATTTGATGTATTGTGTTGTGGGACTCCTGAGCAGATATAGCAACGGTTGAGTTTGCTTGGAGAGCGGTACACCACGTACGGTGATGCGAAGATGCGCGATCATCAGCGCCGCGAGGCGGAAGTCCTGATCGGTAATTCGGCGGGTGCGCGCCGCCGCAATCCAATTGCCCGCTTGCTCACGGACCCTGCATTTGCGATGCGGGCCGCCCGCTTCGCGCTCGGCCTGCCAACAAAGATGGAGACCGAAGACCGCCGCGTCCTGGAAGAGATCATCTTCCCATTCTATGTCGCGTTACCTGACATTAAGTCAGTGCTCTTCGTGGGATGCGACTGGTACACCAAACACTACGCGAAGGCGTTCTTTCGTCGGCACGACTATTGGACTATCGACGTCGAGGAGAGCGCACGTAAGTATGGCGCGCGCCAACACATTGCAGACTCGCTGGAATTCCTGGACCGGTATGTCCCGGCGCAGCGGTTCGATCTCATCGTCTGCAATGGTGTGTTTGGATTCGGGCTCAACACTCAGGAGCAATGCGAGCGGGCAATCGGAAATTGCTACTCACGGCTGAAGGCCCGAGGACATTTCCTATTTGGCTGGACGAACGTTCCCGCCCGCACGCCCATTGCGCTCGATGGCATCGAGAGCCTCAACCGCTTTCAGCGATTTACATTTCCTGCGCTGGGTACATGGAGGTACGTGACGCAGACCCCCTATAGCCACACATACGATTTCTACCAGAAGGCCCCAGGCAGCAACGGCAATTGAGCTGCCGGCGTCAGCGGAAAAAACACGTTCACCATAATTGACCGGTCGCAGGGCGAAGCTCACTCAGTGCCCGGCCCGCCCTTCGGCAGTAGCTACGCCGATTAACGCGCCACGGCGCCGAGGCGCCGCTTGCAGCGCCGCGTGAAATTCGCGCAGCGCTTCGGCGGGCCTTCCGGAGGCAAGGAGGATTTCTCCAAGCTGTTCGCGAGCAGGGACAATCGGCCCCGGCGTCACCGGGAGCTTTTCGACGGCATCTTCTTCGATCGCAGCGACCTGCATGAGCGCAATCGCAGACTCGGGATCGTTCGAAGCGATGGCCATCCAGGCACGTGCTTCCTGTTCCAGAATTTTCGCCTGCTTGGCCCAGTAGTCGTCGCCGGCAGCCCGCAGCTTTGCGTTACATTCTTTGATCTTCGCAAGATCGCCAGCGGCGCTCTGCGCGTCGCCGTCACGCGCATGTCCAACCGCGCGTGCCCAGTACACGATCGCGGCAACCTGGGGGCTGGAATCGGCGAGCGGCTGCAAAGCGGCCGCGGAAGACCATTGACCACGCTCGATAGCCAGCCGCACAGGCATCGCGTTAGCTGCGTAGCCGATTTTGAAGTCACGCGCGGATAGTGAGGTCATCGCCGTGGCCTCGCGCACGACTCGCTCCGCATCGCTGAACTGGCCGAGCTGCAGATATGCGTATGCCAGGTAGTCCATCGCATGCAGCTCCTCCCCGACGTCACCCTGATCATGCGCGGCCTTGCGCGCGCCCAGGTTGGAGGTGACGGAGTCTTCCCACAGTCCCAAGCGCGTGAAGATGTGTGAGGGCATATGGAGCGCGTGCGGGGCAGCGGGGGCGATCTTTGAATACGCGCGTGCAGCTGTGAGCCCGCGTGAAGCGAGCTCCGAGCTATCGTAGGCGTGTATCAAATAGTGAGCGAGTCCTGGATGGTCGGGAAACTTGCGGTACAAGGGTTCCAGTAACTGCGCAGCATGCTTCTGATTGGCATGCGTCCCGTCGGTCGGGGGCGCCGATGCCAACAGTGCCAATGAGTAGAAGATTTGGGCTTCCTTATCGGCAGGATAGTGCGCCGCGACCGCGGCCATTGCCCGCTCGTAAGCCTGCGCGCGCTTGGAATGCGAGAGGCGATCCGAGTCTCGATAGAAAGTCGCCGCAGCCTCTATGTACTCCTGCTCACGCGGGGTAGCCGATGCACGGCCGGCAGCCTCGATCTCCTGCATCCCCTCGCGCAAATGCGCCGCGTCAGGCGGGGTCCACAATGGATGGTAGTAGGAGAGCGCAATGCCCCAATGCGCCATCGCGCAGCTCGGGTCAGCCTTCGCAACATCGCGAAACTGTTGCTCGGATGCGCTGTACGCAAACGAATGCAACAGCGCGACTCCCCGATTGAATGCAGCGCCAACTCCAGGCGAGCACGAGGTCTTGAAATCGACCCTGCCCAGCTTTTCCGGTGTGGGATGCGAGTGCTCTTCTGCGAGGGCCCCAGAGAGCGCGCAGCTCAGGATTACGGCGCGGGAGAATGATTGCGCTCGCATGGAGCCATCGTACTGCTGATCCTGCCTCATGCAGGAGATCGTGCACGTCTCTTCTGCCATAATTTCATCCATGAACTCATTATTTCCAAGTGGAATGGCGCGGCGCCTGGCCCGGCCTCGTTCGACCTTCGTCGCAGCAGCTCTGCTGTCGTCACTCGCGATCGGCGCATGCGCAATGCGCGAAAGGGGCCACGTGCCGCAGAGTGCGTGGATCGCGGGCTGGATGGCAGCCCTGGCGCCTTGTCGCGCCTCGATCGCGACGTTCTGTCCTTTGCCGGTGTGTCGAATGTCATCCTGCTCGAAGGAATCAATGACATTCGGCGAGCCGACGACTCGGGCAGCGCAGGAACCGCGGAGGATCTGGTTGCAGGTTACCGGCAGATCATCGGACGCCTGCACGCGCGAGGCATCAAGGTCATCGGCGCAACGCTCACGCCCTATGAAGGTACAGCGCGACAGACGCCCCGGGGCCTCGCTTCCGTCGCACGCGTCAACGAGCTGATCCGCGACGGCGACCTGTTCGACGGCGTCATCGACTTTTATCCCGCGCTCGAGGACCCTGCGAGGCCGGGCCGCATGCGGCCCGAGTTGTCGAGCGGCGACTGGCTGCATCCCGCCGAGCGTGGCTATGCAGCTATGGCGGGGGCGATTCCTACTTCACTGTTTGGTCCCTGCAAGTCCACGCCGCGCTGACGCGTGTTGAACGTTGTCCAGATCGATACGTCCGACACGGTACAAGGATAGTGGTGATTGGCGGCCGCAAAACTATCGGCATCCGGACGGGTCCGCGAACTGACTGGCATTACGCCTATAACTCCGACGGGAGTTACACGGAAAACGGGACCGTCACGGCAGCCAACGTTCAATCCCAACACCAGCCCGCAGTTCAGTGCCTTCCTGGCGGAGCATCACGCGTAGCGCGATAGCCGACCATTGCGTCAAAGTGCAGGCGAGTCGCCCGGCGGCCTATTCCGCCGGGCGACCCGCTCGTCCGCCGACACGACCACCAAGGCCGATGTTTGATGCGTTGCGCGATCGGGTTCGCGGCACCGCAATGACCGCACCGCCGCATCTGATCCGATTGACTTCAAACATATTGGCGTGCAGTATTCGCGCGCCCAGTGTTATGTATAACAACATCAGGAGCGTCAATGGACAATCAGAAACGGATTGATTTGCAAAGCACCCCGGAGAAGACGCAGGCCACCCACAACGAACTGCGCCCGGATCCAGTCAAGTTGGTCGAGATGGGAGACGTCTCGGTGGAAACAAAGGGAACCATCCACGGTCTCGAGCTCGGGTTTACTCCCCGGTACTCATAATGCGCCTTCCGCGTTAGGACACTACGTGGCGCTCGCCACGTAGTGTCCGCATCCCACCGCGGACGGGGGCCCGTGTGCACTGCGCTTTACTTTCTGCAACCACATGCCTTCCTTTGCAGGCAGAAGCGGCATTGGGTCATCCTGGATGTAAAGCGGGACAAATACCTTTGCGTCGATCGGCGCCAGTTTGAGTCGCTAGGTCCATGGATGCATGGGTGGGAAGACGGCGCTTGCGATCCGCTGGCCACGGTAGCCCAAGGGGAGCGCAGTGCAGCGACGTCCCGCGATGATGCCATTCCGCTAGCGCACAAATTGCTGAGTCTTGAGATCTTGAGCGGGCGCTCCGATAGCGCAAAGTACGCCCGCCCTACCGCGTACCCGCTCCCGACTGACGCAATAGATTTGGATCTTCCGGCGCCCTCACGCAGATCCCCATGCGCGCATGCGCCGCCCTTCTTCCTGAGCTGCGCGAAGGCATCCAGGCAGCTGCGCAGCCAAGCCTTTGAATCCACCGTTGCATTCGTGCGAGCGCGCAAAGGCCGCAAGGGTGATTCCAAAAAGCCGCTCGATATAGGCCGTGCGCATTCTCTCGCGTCGGTCTTTGACAGGCTGCGCCTGTTTTATCCGCGCTCCTATCTGTGCCTGTTCGACTCGCTCGCGCTGATCAACTTCCTGGCGCACTTTAACCTGTACCCCGACTGGGTATTCGGCGTGACGGCCGAGCCTTTCGAAGCGCACTGCTGGGTCCAGGCCGGGGGCATCGTTCTGAACGATACACTCGCGCGAGTGTCGGCATTCACTCCGATCATGTACCTGTAGATCCGTATTCGCGCAAGTCCGCCGGGAGCGGCAACATGTACCATTTCGTTGCACTGTTTTGGAACCGCGAAGATCCGGCAGCGCGGGAAAGGGCAGCACAGTTAGATCAGAAACTGCACCGATCCCCGCTGCCCTGGGAACACCAGCTCTCGACAGACGGGCTGAGCGTCTCTGCGTTGGCGCCGTCAGATCCGGGCCTGCGCTCCTACGTACTTCCCGGCGACGCCGGTGTCGTACTGGGCCGGTTATTTACAGGAGATCTCTCGAACCCGCACCTCGCGCCCTGCAACCAGTTCGATCAGGGCGCAACTGCCGAAATAGTCAGGTCAGCGGGAAAGCAGCTGCTCCGGAGCTTCTGGGGTGGTTATGTGGCACTCCTGCGCGATCCTGAACGCCGTTGCGCGTATGTGATACGGGACTGCTCAGGGAAGATTCCCTGCTACTACACGCAATCGGGCGACATCACGATTGCGTTCGCCGATATCGTCGATCTGGAACCCCTGCAGCTGCCTGCGTTTACCGTGAATTGGGAGTACCTTGCAGCCTTCATCTACTCGAGCCAGCTGCAGGTCCGAGCGTGCGCATTCAACGAGATCCAGGAGATCCTGACCGGCGAGTGTTTGCAAGTACAGGGCCATTGCGTTCGTCAGACCGCCCTCTGGGACCCGCGCGCTGTCTGCCGGAAGCGGCAGATAGACAGGTACGAGGACGCGATCGCGGAGCTCCAGGAGGTGACCCAGAAATGCACCGACGCCTGGGCTCAGACTTACAACCCCATCCTGCACAGTCTGTCCGGTGGATTTGATTCTGCCGTATTGCTCGGATGCTTGCGCAACTCGCCCGCCTCTCCGGAAGTCACGTGCGTCAATCAATTCAGGGCCGCCTCGCAGGCTGATGAGCGCGGCTATGCCCGAGTTGCTGCCGCGCGTGCGGGGGTAACGCTACTCGAGCTTCCGATGGATTCGGCCGCTGATCAGTTTGATTCGCGGCTGCTCTCGGGACCGAAGACGCTGAAGCCCACGGTGCCCGGGCTGTTTCGCCTGCTCGAGACCGACCTGATCAATCGAATCGCCGCCGCAGCCGGCGCGCGCACGCTTTGGACCGGGCAAGGCGGGGATCATATTTTCCTGCAGACCGCCGACCCCTCGAGTGCCGGAGACTATCTCGAAACGCGGGGTCTGCGTCTCGGGTTCGTCGCAGCTCTGCGCGATGCAGCGCATCTGTCGAGGCAACCGTACTGGTTTGTACTCAGATCGGCTTGCAAGCGCAGCTCAGCTAGCCGATTGCCCGCGGACCGCCTGGCCCGACAACCCTACTTCGTCGACCCAGTAGCTCTGCCGGACAACGTGGACCAATATGTGGCGCATCCCTGGGCCGCCGACGCGGAAGATCTGCCCAAGGGCAAACAGATGCAGATCCGGTTGCTGGCGGACGTGACGAACCGGCACAGGCCGCTTCCCCGCTTCGAGCGTGCGCCTCAGCACCATCCACTCATGTCACAGCCGCTGATGGAGACTTGCTTGCAGATTCCGACGTACCTTCTGGTTCGAGGAGGGCGCGAGCGAGGTCTGGCCCGAGAGGCATTTGCGGACCGGGTGCCGCCCGAGATCATCCGGCGCCGTGACAAGGGATCGATCGTGTCACACGCAACGGAGGTGATCCGTCAAAGCGAGGCATTCGTGCGCGAGCTGCTGCTCGGGGGTGTTCTCGCCGATGCAGGAATCATCGCTCCGAGCGAGTTGAAACCCTATATTGTCCAGGGCCTGCCGTTTCGTGAGGACCACTTTCTTCCGCTCCTCGCATGCATTGCGGCCGAAGTGTGGGCACGCACTTGCACTCGCGCAAAGATCGCTGTTGCAGCGTGATCCGCCGGCTACCAGCGCTTGGAGAGCTGCACCGAGAAGAACCGGCCGAGCGCATTGGCATTGGCGCCGTCGAAGTTGATGCCAAAGAGCGGATTCGGTACGAAGGGGGGCTTGCGATTCCCGATGTTGGTCACGGCGAGGAGGATCGACGCATCGGCAAGCGGACCGTTGTCGGCGCTGAAAAGGTACTTCGCCGTCACATCTACAGTGGTCCAGGCCGAAATCGGCCGCACGTCCTGTGTGCCATCCTGCCCGACCACCCCATTGTCCCGATACGAGTTGGTGTAGTTGATGAATGATGCGAGAGCCAGGCCGCCGCGTCGCAGAACTGCCCGGCCACGCATCCGCAGATCGACCGGGTTGTAGGCAGTATTCAGGATCGGGACCGCGGCAGCGTTGCTGGTGAACTGGTTGTCGAAGCCGAAGATGTAGGTCCCATTGACTCCGAGCTCAACATTCCCCAGAGGCGTCGGAGCGGTCCACGACTGATCCATGTCCAAACCCCTGGTGCGTACGATCGAGAGATTGTGCGCGCGAGAATCGACGATCGCGCCAATGGTTGCCAGATCAATGTCGAAAATATTCGCATACCCGGGAGACGCCGCGAGTTGTTGCACGCGGGCTGCAGATGGATTCCTCTGGATGATCGCAGGTCCCAGTACCGCCTCTTGTGTCAGTGCATCCGTGATATCGACGCTGAATTCCGGATCGGTAATCACGTTCGTGAATTTAATGTCGTAGTACGTCACACTGGCGTGGAAACCGGGCAGGGAACGCGCTGTGAAGTCCGCGCCCACTGTCCACGTACGCGCCTTCTCGGGCCGCAGGGCCGGATTGCCGCCGAAGACGGCCACCACGTTCGTCGCGCCTCCGGTAGTGGGATCAAACTCCGGCAAGGGAACGACTTGGAACGGTACCGGATTCAGGTCATTCAACAGCGGGGCCCGGAACGAGGTGCCATAGGTTGCGCGGAATTTGAGCTCCGCCAGCGGATTCCAGATCACGCCAATCTGCGGATTGTTTGTCGAGCCGAAATCGCTGTAGCGCTCGGCTCGGTCGGCCAGGGTCAACTCGAGCCGGTTCGCCACCGCACGGGCCCTTCCCGCCCCGATCAGCGGCACCCGCAGCTCCGTGAATACGGCCGTGACATGCCGGCCGGGACGGAATTCACTCCCTGCCGACAGATCCGTGACAGCGAAATCCTCCTGCCGGAATTGAGCCCCCACCGCAAACCGTACGTCACCGGCTGGGAGCGAGTACAGCCTTCCATCCACTTTTGCATCGATCGACAGGATGTCCGATTTAGCCCGTTGACTTGCCGCGGCCTCGTCCAACCCTGGGACAAAGACCTCGTAGCGGGTATCGCTCGCGGTATACGCACTGCTCAATTCGAGCTGCGCGCCACGAGGTAGCTCGATGCGCGCTCCGGCACTCGCGCTGAAGGCCGCGATCACCGAGTGGCTGTGTTGCGGAGAGTCGAACGGCGATCTGTCGGTGGAGGTGGATCTATGGGAATAGCTCCCGTCCCCGAACAACTGAATTTCCGGAGTCACGGAGTCATCGACCGAAAGGAATGCCCCGTGCCGCACTTGCTCGGGAAGCAACATGAAGGGCGCCGAGGCGGAATCCGTGTAGCTGCGGCTGCTGGCGTCCAAAGGCGTGCGATCCGAGTACTCGTAGATCAGCAGAGCGGAGCCCGAATCCCAGCCGTGCCCGAGCGTCTGTCCGACCTGCTTTCCTTGAGTGGATCCACTTGTGACACTGCCGTAACGAGCGCGTGTCTCAGCTCCGTCGAGGTTGCGGCCGAGAATGATGTTAACTACCCCGCCAACGGCGTCCGATCCGTAAATTGCAGATGCACCGTCCGTCACCACTTCGACACGTTCGACCGCATAGAGCGGGATGAGTGACAGGTCGACAAAGTTTCCCTGGGTGTTACCGGGAGCCATTCGATGACCGTTGACGAGAACCAACGTGGAGTCGTTTCCCAGGCCGCGTAAGTTTACACCTGTACCTTCAACACCATTGGCCGCATTCCCACCGCCTGAGACGGAGCCGAGCGTGTTCTCCGATGCGCCACCGCTGAAATTCTGGGGGATCATCTGGATGAACTGTTCCAGCGTACTGGCACCGGAGGATTCGATCGCCTCTCTGTTGTACGTCCACAGAGGAAAGGCCGAATCCGCGGATCCGCGGATATGAGTTCCCGTTACGGCAGCCGCGTTCAGAACGGCATCCGCTGCAATTGCGCCGTGGCGAGACGGCGTAAGCGTGCCGGCCGCGAGCGCCGCGAGCACCGCCCGCTGTAACAGTCGCGCAAGCAGGCGCGGCCCTGTCGATGACTCATATGGATGGCGTAACATCAGAACTCCGAATGAAGAATGGGCGACAGCAACTCGGCACCGCCTCCAACCCAATCCGCTGTGCACGGATCGTGGTTCATGCGACAGCGCTCGTTTGAGGCGGCTCGGGGATCTGCGCAAGGCGCGCTTGTCCACGGCCGGCTCTCTTTGCGCTGTACATTGCGGCATCTGCGCGGCGCAGCAGTGCATCGGGTGAATCTGCCTGCCCTGTGGCGAAAGCAATTCCAATGCTGGCACCGATGCGAACGCAGTGGCCCCCTATGTCGATCGGACGCTGAATCTCGCCGATAATGGCGTTTGCAATCTCCTCAGCCTTGGACCGATCCGCGATGCCGACCAGCCCGACGACGAACTCATCACCGCCGGGCCGCGCAATGAGATCTCCTCGACGCGCTGTGCGCGTCAGCACCGCGGCCACCTGGCGCAGGACCCGGTCGCCGCTTTCGTGTCCGTATGAGTCGTTCACCTCCTTG
>Ga0307511_10000029_pt1 | contig 108570 bp, 111 predicted proteins | sample 13_EM_MG_FD_200266 | JGI IMG/M metagenome (GOLD analysis project Ga0307511, IMG submission 200266) | Populus trichocarpa ectomycorrhiza microbial communities from riparian zone in the Pacific Northwest, United States - 13_EM | ecosystem: Host-associated > Plants > Roots > Unclassified...
CCTGAGGAGACGGCCTGCTCGCTGGTTCAGAACGTGCCGGCTCGGTGGTGCGCGTCAGCGGTGGTCGACGTAGGCGACGAGTCCGCCGATGGTCAGGCCCAGCGCGCATCCGCGGCGGAAGGATTCGTGGCGCATGCGCGGGGTGTGCTGGGCGTCGGTCATCGCGTACAGTCCGCGGATCCCCAGTTCCACGCCGCACAGGCACATGACGTAGCCGTGATGCAGGGCGGCGGCTGCCCACTCGGGGTCGTGCGGGACCCAGGTCCGGGAGTAGATCTCACCGTCGGGCGTCCGCAGTTCCAGCCGGGAGTAGGCGTATCCGTAGTGCGGGTCCAGTTTTGGCTGTTCATCGGGTATCTCGTGCAGCTCCCATCCGGGGATCGAGCACAGGTCGGACACCTCGGGCTGTAGGCGCCTCATGCCGAACAGGATGGCGCCTTCGATCTGCGGTTCCTCGGGTATCTCGTCGAGCGGGGCTCCCTTCGGCGCGATGTACCCGAAGTGGCCCACGCCCCGGGCATGCCTGAACTCGAAGAGGGCAGTGGGCATGCGGGGTGTCTGTGCGGGATCGAGGGTGACTGTGCCTTCCGCGGTCTCCAGCCCCCCCAGCACGCACTCGAGCTGCAGCGCGGGGTCGTCGCAGAACAGGATCCGCCCGAGGTCGTCGACCTGTTCGAACTGATGCCGGCTCATCTCCTTCAGCCCTCCGGTTGGTTGCCGCCCAGCGTCCGCGAAGCAGACGACTCAATGTTGAACCATTCTATTGAAGGATCGTTGAACAATCCATACATTGGAACGCGTGCACCACCAGGCCGGCGGTTTCGTCGAGAGCAGGGGTGAGGGTGAGCGCGGAGGAAGCAGGCAAAAGGCGGACAGGTGTGGGCCGGCGAGCGCTGGTGGGCGCCGCAAGCACCGGCGCGGCGTTGGCGCTGTGGGCGATCGTGCGTCTGATCGTGCGCACGGCCTTCGTCACGCACGCCCAGTGGATCGACGCGCTGTGCGCGCTGGCGATCCTCCTCTGCTGCGTGTTCCTGTGCACATGCTGGTACTTGGACCTCCGGTGGCTGCTGTGTGCGGTGTGCCTTTTCGGGGTGCTGATCCTGCAGAACCTGGAGCTGGACCAGCAGGCACTGCACCAGCACGGGCGTACCGAACACGTCAGGGTCCGACAGATTCGGTGGTCCGCCGGTGACGGCATGGATCCGGGCGTCCACCGCTACACGGTCGATGTCCTCGACGGCCCGCCGCTGGCTCCGTTCGAGGAGAACGGGCTCATGGGCTGGAAGTGGGTGGTAGGCGGCACTTACACGGTGACCGTCGATCCGCAGGGCAGTGCCCCGCTCAGTCGGGGGGACAAGCCCGGGCCTCCGGTGATCCAGCAGTTCCTGCAGATCCCGCTAGGCCTCGGCCTGGCCTTCGCCCTGTGGCGGCCCGCAGGACTGCTCCTGCGCCGACAACGCGTCCCGTCAGCCGGACCCACTCAGCCATAGGGGGCTGTGATCGAGCGGCGAGGCCGGTGTCTTTGACTCCCGTCGGGACGACGTGCGTCCCGGCGCCGAGTGGTCAGTCCGTCCGCCGCACGGCCCAGGTCGTCACCACCGCCAGTGTCGCGGTGATCACGGCCATCAGGGGTACGGCCGCGGAGGTCCGGGCCGCGGCCAGGACCAGGACCGCGGCCACGGGCGGGGCCGCGACGGCGGGACCGCGCAGCGGCGGGCCCACGCGCAGCCACCGGACCGCCGCGATCCAGGCGGCGAGGGGGATGCCGACAGCCAGGCCCTGCTGCGGGTGCGTGAGGTGCGCGTGGCCGGTGAGGGCGTCGGCGGCGACGGCGAGTCCGGCGCCGATCGCCGCCGTCGAGGCGAAGACGAGGTAGTGGCCGTAGCCCCAGATGATCGTCGTGCGCATGGAGCGCAGCATGCGCTGGGTGGTCCGGTCGAAGTAGAGCCACCACAGGCTGAGGACGAGCAGCAGACCGCTGCCGGCCAGGACCAGCAGGTCGACGTCGAGGCCGTCGCGCGCGTCGGCCGCGGTCTGTACGGCGGTGGTCGCGGCCAGCACCGCCTCGCCGAGCACGATCATGGTGAACAGCCCGAACCGCTCGGTGATGTGCTCCGGGTGAAAGGTCGTCACCCGCGCCCGCTCGGCCCAGATCGGGACCAGCAACTCGCCCACGGCCACCGCCAGTCCGGCATAGAGGTACGCCGGCTGGTCGAAGGCGAGGCGAGCGACCCATCCGGCCTGTACCAGGGCGTAGCCGACGGCGTACCGCAGGGCGGTCGTGCGCCGTTCCGGATCGGCCTCGGCCGCCCGTAGCCACTGCGTGACCATGGCCAGCCGCAGGATCACGTAGCCGACGGTGACGACGAGATAGTCGCCGGACTCGAAGGCCCGGGGTACGCCGGCGGCCAGGGTCAGCGCCCCGGCGATCTGCACCATGGTCAGCAGACGATAGGCGTCGTCGTCGTTGTCGTACGCGGAGGCGAACCAGGTGAAGTTCCCCCAGGCCCACCAGATCGCGAAGAACACCCACAGGTAGTTGCCCACGGCATGGCCGAGGTGTCCGGCGCTCAGGTCGTGATGCAGATGGGCGGCGGCCTGCGCGACGGCGGCGACGAAACAGAGGTCGAAGAAGAGCTCCAGCGGGGTGGAGGACCGGTACGCCTCGTCGGTGCGGCGGGCCGTCATTCTGCGGAGGTTCAGCACCCGCGTGTCGGTGCGCCCGTCCGTGCCGTCCGTGCCGTCCGTGCCGTCCGTGTCAGGTTCCGGTGGTGAGCAGGTCGTGGGCCGCGACCCACAGGGTGTAGGGGTTCGCCAGGTCCGGGTAGGCGGCCGTCATGCGGTCGATGAGCTCGCCCGGCGTGGAGCTGCGTTCCAGCGCCGTCTCGAAGTCGGCCAGGTAGCGGCGGCTTTCGGCGATCTGGCGGTGGGCGTCGTCGTCGGCGGCCCGAGGATCGCGGTGGCCGGCGATCAGGGTGTCGGCCTCCAGCGCCGCCACGGCGTCCAGCGCCCGCGCCCAGTCGGCCCGGGAGTCCGGTGTCGATCCCATCAGCCACATGTGCGTCCGGTTGTAGACGACGTCACCGGAGACGACCAGGCTCAGGTCCGGGACGTGGACGACGCTGGAGTGCCCGGTGTCGGTGGTCCCGACCGGGATCAACGTGGCCGTGGAGGCGCCGATCGGGATCGTGCGGCCGTTCAGCGGCCCGGGCGGGACGGGCTCGGCGGTCAACTGGCCGGGGAAGAACCCGCCCCAGACCCGCATGTACCCCGGCGAGATCTGCTCCTCCATCGCGGAGATCGACTCGGCCAGGGCCACCGGCCTCGCCTGCGGGAACGCCGCCAGGATCTCCGGCAGCCCGAGGAAGTGGTCGGCGTGCGGATGGGTGATGTACACGTAGTCGGGCTCGCGGTCGTGGGACTTCACCCAGGCCGCCAGCTCCCGGCCCTCGCGCACGGTGATGAGGCAGTCGACCAGTACGGCACCGTCGTCATCGCCGATCAGCGTCGAGGTGGACGGCGGCCAGGTCGCCGGGCCCACCACCTCCTCGAATCCCGGTACGGCACTCGGGATGGGCTTGGGATCCACCACGAACACGTCGAAGTCAAGGCTCATCGTCTTCTTCTCGCCTTCTCCGGCATCGTCCGGCATCGCTGACCCAGCTGGACCTCATGGTCACCCCGGGGACGGCGGCGGAGTATCAGCATGTTGACTGCAGTGCGAGCCTGAACCACGGCCGGTTGCAGTCATGTTGCCGATACCACTCCACGGGGCGTTGCCGGATGCCGGTACCCATGAACCCGAACGCGGCCACACCGTTCGCGGTGGTGAGCCGGTCCACCGGCATGGTCGCGGAGGCCGCCGGCGACCCGACGCTGGCGGGGGCCGAACCGACGACGAACTCGTCGCCGCGGCGGTCGAGCAGATCGCGGAGCTGAAGGCGATGGCCGGGGAACAGCAGTGAGGCAGGCGGCGGTCACGCCTGTTCGTGGATCCAGGCCTGTGCCAGCGTGGTCCAGATCGCGGCCTCGCCGGCGTTCCGGGCGAGGCCGAGGCTGTGCGGGCCGTGGGCGAACACGTGCACGGCGTGCGGGACCTGGCCGGCCGCGAGGGCCGCGGCAAGGCGGTAGGCGTGCTCGACGGGGACGTACGGATCCTCCGCGGTGTGCCAGACGAAGAACGGCGGCGACCCGGGTGTGACCAGCGCGTCCAGTGACGTCGACCGGCGCAGCGCGGGGTCGGCTTCCTCGCCGAGGAGGATCAGCCGGGCCGGACGGTAGGTCTCGGTCTCCATCGAGGTGATGGCGTAGCCGAGTACGGCGAAGTCCACCGCCGCACCGGGCCCGGCGCCCGGCGCGAGCGCGGCCAGCCCGGCCAGATGACCGCCCGCGGAGAACCCGATGAGACCGATGCGCCGTGCCCCGGCCGCCCGCAGGCGGCGGATCTCGGCGCGCAGCGCGTCGAGCGGAACCGGGTGCCGGGCGTGCAGCGGATAACGGAACACGCTCGCCCGTACGCCGATGCCGCCGAGCCAGTCCACCACCGGCCCGGCCTCGTGCGCGGCGTGTACGGCGTACCCGCCGCCGGGCAGGACGATCATGTGGGTGCCGGTCATCGGGAGCCGCCGCCGAGGAAGGCGTCGACATCCGCGGCGAATTCCGCGTGGTGCTGGAACAGGAACCCGTGTGCCGCGTCGGGATAGATCTTCACGCGGGCCTGCGGGATCAGACCCGCGAGCAGGTGGGAGTAGTGCGGCAGGATCATCGGGTCGCTGTCGCCGTTCGCCACGAACACGGGCATCCGCAGGCAGCCGAGCCGCTGGAGCTTCGCGTGGTCGGGGATTCCCCACGTGCACACCGCGTCGTACTGCGCCTCGCGGGTCGCCCAGTCGGTCGCCGGATCCCGGTCCGCGCTCCGGGCACCGTAGATCCGCTGCAGGGTCTGCCGGCCGGCCCGCAGGCTGGTCTCGGACCGGGCGAAGAAGACGCTCAGGTATTCCTCGGGGCTGGTCTCGGGGTTGCCGACCGCGCCGATGACCTCGGGGGCCCAGCCGTGCATGCCGTCGGCGCCCTGCGGGGCCGACGAGGCGAGGACCAGCCTTCTGACGAGCGCCGGCCTGGTCAGGGCGACGCGCTGCGCGACGAAGCTGCCGAGGGAGAAGCCCAGTACGTCGACGGGGCCCTGGCCTCCGCCCGCCCCCATCGCCTCGATGAAGGCGATGGCGTCGTGTGCCATCCGGTCCACGGTGTGCGGAGTCGTCCCGGTGGAGCCGCCGACTCCGGCGTTGTCGAAGGCGATGACACGTCGGCCCGCTGCCAGCGCGTCGATCAGCGCCGGGTCCCAGTTGTCGAGGTTTCCGCGGAAGTGCTGGAGGAGGACCAGCGGCACACCGGCGCCGTCGTCCGTCGGCCCGGTGTCGCGGTACGCGTAGTCGATGCCGTTCGCGGCCTTGACCCGCTCGTTCGGCAGACCTGAGTACGAGGTGAGCTCCATGCCCCGAGCGAACCAGCCGCGGCACGGCGGCGGAATCCGCATGTTGACTGCACCGGAGCAGGTACGGGCGGGCCCGCGCCGTGGTCCTCGTAGCGGATCGGGATGTCGCCGGTGTTCTCCCGGCCGACCATAGACTCGACCCTGTGCCGTGTGGCGGCCGTCCGGTATCCGCAACCTGACTGCACACGAGGTGAGGGTGGCGTTTCCGCGATGACTCGCAAGGACACGGACGTGATCGGGCGGCGGGAGGAGCTGTCCCTGCTGCGGGAGCTGATCGCCCCGCCCCACAAGGAGAGCCACGTTCTGCTGCTCCTGGGCGATCCGGGTCTGGGCAAGACAGTCCTGCTGGCCGAGGCCGCGCGGGAGGCCCGGGCGGTGGGGATGCGGGTACTGACGACCACCGGCCGGGAGTCGGAGCGGGACCTGGCGTTCGCCGGGCTGCACCAGCTGCTGCGCCCGGTGCTGGACGGCGTGGCCCAGCTGCCGACCCGTCAGGCCGAGGCGCTGCGCGGTGCGTTCGGGCTCACCGACGAGCCCGCGCCGCCCGACGCCCTGCTCACCGGGATCGCCGTACTCACCCTGCTGTCCGAACTCTCCGACGAGCAGCCGCTGTTGGTGGTGGCCGACGACGCGCAGTGGCTGGACGGTGCCTCCCTCGACGCGCTCGCCTTCGCCGCCCGCCGGCTGGAATCGGAGCAGCTCGTGCTGCTGGCCGGCGCGCGCGGGACCGTACCTCCCGCCGGTTTCGGGCGGGACCTGCCGCAGCTCCTGCTGCGCCCCCTCACCCGGCCGGAGGCGGGCCTGCTCCTGGACGCGCAACCGTGCCCGGCGCACGGCCGGCTGCGGGAACAGGTGCTGGCCCAGGCGGCCGGCAACCCGCTGGCACTGATCGAGCTGGCCAGGGTGATCGCCGCGGATCCCGACGCGGGCCGCCGATGGACCGCCGAGCCCCTCCCGCTGACCGGACGGCTGACCGACCTCATGGCCGCCCAGTACCTCGCTCTCCCCCCGGCGGCTCGGACCGCGCTGCTGCTCGTCGCGGCCGTCGACAGCCCGGAGCCGACCACGGCGCTACCAGGGCTCTTTGCCGAAGCGCTCGCCCCGGCGGAAGCGGCGGGCCTGATCCGGCTGGACCCGCCGGGCCCGCGGTTCGCCCATCCGCTCACCCGGTCGGCCGTCTACCACGCCGCGCCGTTCGCCGAGCGGGCCGCGGCGCACCGACAGGTCGCCGACGCGCTCCGCGACCAGCCCGACCGGCACGCCTGGCACCTGGCCGCCGCCGCGCCGGCCCCCGACGAGCACCTGGCCGCCCTGCTCGAAGACAGCGCGGCCCAGGCGCAGCGCCGCGGCGGTGCCGCCGCGGCGGCACGCGCTCTCGAACGCGCCGCCGAACTCAGCCCCGCCGAGGGCGACAAGGCCCGGCGCCTGCTGGCCGCCGCCGACCTCGCCCTGCCCGCCGGACAGGCCGACTGGGTACGCGAACTGGCGGGCCGGGTCCTCACGTTGACCTCCGACCCGGACCTGCGCATCGCCGCCCGGCTGGACATCGGCTGGTCGCTGCTGTGGTCCAACCGCAACGCCGACGCGTTCGACACCCTGCTGTCCGTCGCCGCCGAGGCAGCCCCGAGGCGGCCGGCCATCGCCTGGCAGGCCACGTGGATGGCCGCCACGGTCGCCCACCAGACCGGGCTCCCCGAAGTCTGCGCCAAGGCACGCGCCGCCCTCGACCTGCTCGACTCCCGGGACGGTCCGGCGCCGGAGCCGGCAGCCGAGTACCGGATCTGGATCCGGGCCTGCACCAACCCGTACGGCGAACGAGCCGACCTCGTCCCCCGCCTGCGCCGCACAGCGGAAGGCCCCCTCTCGGACCCGGGCACGTTCGGCGCGGCGGCCTGGGTCCTGGACGAGACCGAACTGGCGGTCAGAGTGCTGCGCGAAGCCCTCAGCCGACTGCGCGCCCCGGGCGTCCGCGGTGCCGGCGGCGGCGTGCTGTCGGCCCTGGAATGGGCCTGCGTCGACAGCGGCCGCTGGGACGACGCACTCGCCGCCGCCCGGGAGGCGAACGACATCGCCGCCGCGTACAAGATGGAGACCGTCGCGGGTTCGGCCGACCTCACCACGGCCGTCGTCGCGGCCATGCGCGGCGAACACGACCAGGTGACACCACTGCTGTCCCGCGTACGCGCCGCCGTGGACATCGGCGAGTACCGCGGCTTCGCCGCCAGGATCTGGCAGACGTCGGGTCTGTCCGCGCTGGCCCAAGGCCACTACACGACCGCGTACGCACAGTTCAGCCGCCTCTTCACCGCTGACGGCACCCCCCTGCACCACCACTTCTCCTACCTCGCCGTCGCCGACCTCGCCGCCGCCGCGGTGCGAGCCGAACGACACCTCGAAGCGCGTACGTCGCTGGAGCGCGCGCTGGCTCGCCTGGACCCCGCGCCCGGTCCACGCCTGGAACAACTCGCGTCCCGCGCCCGCGGACTCCTCGCCGGGCCCGACAGCGCCGAAGCCCACTTCGCCGCGCCCCTCGCCGATCCCACCGGGGACACCTGGCCGTTCGAACGGGCCCAGCTCCAGCTGGACTACGGGGAGTGGCTGCGCCGACAGCGCCGGATCAACGACGCCAAGCCCCTCCTCGTGATCGCCCTGGAAACGTTCCGCCGCCTCGGCGCCGCACCGTGGACCCGGCGCGCGGAATCCGAACTGCGCGCCTGCGGCGTAACGGTGCAAGCCCCGCAGGCCACCCCGGGCGCACTGAACGCCCTCACCGCCCAGCAGCGCGAGATCGTCACCCTCGCCGGACACGGCCTGACCAACGCCGAGATCGCCGACCGCCTGTTCCTGTCCCCGCGCACCGTCGCCTCACACCTGTACCGCTCCTACCCCAAGCTCGGCATCGCGGGCCGCCGCCAACTCCGCGACCTCATCGACGAGCAGACCACCCCACGGGCCGACAGCGGCCGGTGAGACACCGAGGCATCCACCTCGCGGCCATGGCGAACCGGGTCCGGGACGAGCCGCTGTTCCCTCAGCTGCCTCGCACCTCGTCGTAGCCTCGTCATCACCTCGCTCCTGGACTCGCCGGAGTTCGCCGAACTGCACCGGGAGACGGCCGGCGACCCCTACGCCGCAGCCGTGGCCGTGCTCGCCCAGGCCGCCGCGCTGCGCCGGACACTGGAGCGCTCCCGGGACGCCCGGGAACACGCCGAGCGGGCGAAGAAGGCCCGGCAGGCCGCCGAAGACGCGGCGAGCGCCGTGGGCGAGGCGCTCCAGGAGGCCGCCGACGAGACCGACGAGGAGGGCACCGTGCCGTCCCCCGTCGCCGATGCCGTACACCTTGCCATCGAGGCCGCCGGCGCCGCCGAGGCCACTGCGCGGCAGGACGCCCGGGCCGCCGCGCAGGCCCTCACGGCGGCGGCCCCCGCTGTCCGTGCCGCCGCGCGGAACGCGGTGGCGAAGGCCGCCGAGGGCGCACGGCAGGAGTCCGCGCTGATGCGGGCGTGGGGGGTCGGTCCCGGCGAACTGGAGCGGATGCCGTTCGACCAGCGGGCCCGGCTCGCCGGGCGGCTGCGCGCCGGCCGGCTCGCCGAGTGGGCCGAACTGATCGGCCGTTTCTGGCAGATGGCCGACGGCGAGCGCGCCCGCAAGGTCGAGAACGCCACCGGGGAACTGGTCGGCGTCACCCTCGGCAACGACCTCTCCCGCGTCATCCCCTCCGAACTGGCCAACCTCGGCCTGCCCGCACTGCGCGCGGTGTTCGCCGCGCGCTATGCCGCCGGTGAACTGATGCTCTACGACAGCCAGGGCGAGCAGAGCACCGGCCAGGGCGCCGTCATCGCGTGCGTCGACACCTCGCACTCCATGTACGAGGCGGGGCCCGGCGGAGTCACCCGGGAGGCGTGGGCCAAGGCGTGTGCCCTGGCGCTCCTCGACCAGGCCCGCCACGCGGGGCGCGACTTCGTCGGCATCCTCTTCTCCGCCGCCGACAAGCTCCAGGTCTTCCGTTTCCCGGCCGACCGGCCCGCAGGCATCGCCCAGGTCCTCGACTTCGCGGAGACCTTCCTCGGCGGCGGCACGAGCTATCAGCGACCGTTGTCGGCGGCCGGCGAACTGCTGGAGGCGGAGTTCAACGACACCACCCGCGCCCGCGGCGACATCGTGATGCTCACCGACGACGACTGCGGCGTCACCGAGACATGGATGCGCGGCTGGAACGAGGCCAAGCACCGGCTGGGCTTCCGCGTCTTCGGCCTGGCCATCGGCGCCCCGCGCGTCGCCGCAGCCGACTCGGTCCTGGACGCCCTGTGCGACAACCTCCGCTCCGTCGAGAACCTCACCGACGTCCACGCGGCCGCCGACCTCTTCCGCGTGATCTGACCTGGGCCTGACCCGGGCCGGCCCGGTCGCTGGATAGGGTCGGGGAGTGGACCGCAGCAGCAGACAGCCGGGCGACGTGTTCGCCGGAGAGGCGCGGAGCGAGCTGTCGTCGCGGGCGGTGCGGGCGCTGTGGTGGGGGTCGGCCGGTCTGGTGCTCGCCGTACCCGGTACCGCGGTGCTCGTCGCCGGCGCGGAGCGCGGTTGGCGACTGCCCGTGGCCGTGGCCCTGGTTCTTGTGCAGGTCTGCGCCCTGAGATGGCAGGTGCGGGCCCCGGTCGCCGTACTCGCCGTGAACGCGGCGACGGGGCTCGCGGTGTGGACGCTGCTGCCCGCGGTGTCCTTGACGGGGGCGCTGCTGGCGGCGCAGGTCGCGTTGTGCGTGCTGTCGGCCACCAGGCCGCGGCGGGCGTCGGTGCGGGCGCTCGCGGCGATGTGCGTGCCGGTGCCGCTGGCGTTCGGGGCGGGTGGTGGTCCAGCGGGGGTGACGGTCTATCTGCTGGCGGTGGTCCTCGCGTGGACCGCGGGGCAATGGCGCCGGGCGCAGCGGGCACGGGCGGGGGCGGAGATGCGCCGGGCCGTGGTCGAGGAGCGGGCGCGGATCGCGCGCGAGGTGCACGACGTGGTGGCGCACACGTTGTCCGTGATGGTCATTCAGGCAGGTGCCGCAGATGATGTGTTCGCGGAACGCCCCGACCAGGCCCGCCAGGCGCTGCGGGCCATCGAGTCGGGCGCCCGCTCGGCGCTCGGGGAACTGCGCCTGCTGCTCCAGGCGTTCGGACCCGAGGCCGGGGAGGCCGATGACGGCGGGGCCGATGACGGCGGGGCCGATGACGGCGGGGCCCGTGAGCAGCGGGAGCCGGGGCCCTCACTCGCCCGCCTCGACGAGTTGGCCGACACCGTGCGCGCGTCCGGGATGACCGTGAGCGTGCACCGCGGGGGCGCCTTCGAAGGGCTGTCGGCCGCAGTGGGGCTGGCGGCGTACCGGATCGTCCAGGAGGCCCTCACCAACACCCTGCGCCACGCGGTCGGCGCCGACGAGGTGGGCGTGTGCGTGAGCGTCGAAGGGGAGTGTGTGACGGTCTCGGTGGTCGACAACGGGCGTACGCCACAAGGCCGTTCGGACGCGGCGGGAGCGGGACGAGGCCTGGTGGGGATGAGGGAGCGCGCACGGCTCGTGGGCGGCAGCCTGCGCGCCGGTCCGCTGCCCGGGGGCGGGTTCGAGGTGGCGGCGCGGCTGCCGGTGGAGCGCGTGTCATGACGCTGCGTGTGGTGGTGGCCGACGACCAGGCCCTGGTCCGTACCGGATTCCGCATGATCATCGATGCCCGGGACGACCTGGAGGTGGTCGGTGAGGCGTCCGACGGCGGTGAGGCGGTGCGGCTGACGCGGGAACTGGCACCCGACGTGGTGGTGATGGACGTACGCATGCCGGTCATGGACGGCATCGAGGCGACGCGGCAGATCGCGGAGTCGGGCAGTGGGGCCCGGGTGCTCGTGCTGACCACCTGGGACGCGGACGCGCACGTGGTCGCCGCGCTGCGGGCCGGGGCGAGCGGTTTCCTGCTCAAGGACATGCGCCCCACCGAACTCGTCGACGCGATCCGCCTCACCGCGCGCGGCGACGCGCTGCTGGCACCGGCTGTGCTGGGCCGCGTCCTCGACCGCTTCCTGCGCACCACGCCCGACGTGGCGCCGCCGCCCTCGCTGCGGAATCTTTCCGGACGCGAGCGGGAGGTGCTCACCCTGATCGGTCAGGCGCTGTCGAACGCGGAGATCGCGGAGCGGCTGCGCCTGTCGGAGGCCACGGTCAAGAACCATGTCACCGCGGTGCTGCGCAAACTGGGCCTGCGCGATCGCGTCCAGGCCGTCGTCGCCGCCTACGACCACGGCCTCGTGGAGCCACGCCGTCCCTGACAACGCCTCCTCCTCAAGGAGGAGGCCGGGCCGCGGTCCTCCTGCGTTCCCAGTGCCGTTCCGTCCCCGTGGCCGATCCGTGGCCGCGGCGCCCGGCCGTAGCGTCGAGGTGTGAACGACGATCTGGCCTGCCTCATGTATCTGCTCGCCTACGACGACGCGGCCGAGGGCCCCTACGACCGTTCCCGCACCCGGTTGCTGGTGCGTGCCGCCGCCCTGGTCGACCTCGCGTCGCGCGGCCGGCTGGCGGAGGACGGCGGCGGCAAGGTCACTGTGTCCGGCACCCGGCCGACGGGTGACCCGGTCCTGGACGGCGTGCTGCGCGACGCCGCCGCCGGGCACGGCTGGAAACACCTCGTCCGCCGCCACCGCAAGCAGACCCTGACCCAGGTGGAGGACCGGCTCGCCGCGGCGGGAGTACTCACCGTGAAGGCGCCCCGCACCCCCTTCGGCACCCGGCGCCTGACCGTGACGGACCGAGCCGTGCCCGCCGCGCTCCGAGCCAGGGTGTCGGCGGCGCTGCACGGAGACCGCCCCGTCCGGGAGCTCCCCGCCGCCGACGCCGCGCTGCTGGCACTGGCCGCGGCGGGCGGCATCCGCTCGGTCGTCCCACGGCAGGACCACAAGACCTTCCGGGCCCGTATCGACGCCTGCACGAGGTCGCTGGCCGCTCTCGCGCCGGGCCTGGAGAAGGCCGTGCGCACTCTGCCGATGACCATGATCGCCGCGAAGGGCGGCATGGGCGGCAGCTGACCGAACGGGGAGACGATGACCATGCACCGCGTCCTGACCACCCTGGGCTGCGCCCTGACCGCCGTCCTCGCGACGGCCTGGTCCGCAGCGCCACCGACCCAGCCCGCCCTCACCACGGTTCGTATTCACGGCGGCCTTGTGCGGGGCGCCGCCCACGACGGTTACCGCACCTTCGAGGGCATCCCGTACGCGGCGCCCCCGGTCGGCAGCCTCCGCTGGGCACCGCCCCACCCCGTGGCCCCCTGGCCCGGGGTACGGGACGCGGCCCGGCCCGCGAGCGCCTGCCCGCAGCCGGCCGGCGAGGTACCCGGCGGCAGCACCGACGAGGACTGTCTCCACCTGAACGTCACCACGCCCGACGACGCGGGACCCGCGCGTCCCCGGCCGGTGATCGTGTGGCTGCACGGCGGCGGCTTCACCACCGGAGCGGGCAGTTCCTACGACGCCCACCGCATGGCCACCCGGGGCGACGTCGTGGTCGTCACCGTCGACTACCGCCTCGGAGCCCTCGGTTTCCTCGCGCACAGCGGGCTGCCCGGCTCCGGCACCTTCGGCCTGGCCGACCAGCAGGCGGCACTGCGCTGGGTCCGTACCGAGATCGGCGCCTTCGGCGGCGATGCGCACAACGTGACGCTGGCCGGTGAGTCCGCGGGCGGCTACAGCGTCTGCGCCCAGCTCGCCTCGCCCGCCGCCGCGGGCCTCTTCGACCGGGCGATCATCGAGAGCGGCCCGTGCACCGGTCGCCCCGACCGGCCCTTCGCCCCGTCCTCCGTCACTCTGTCCACGGCGCGCGCCACGGGCGCGGACCTCGCGGCGAAGGTCGGCTGCGGCGCCGTCCACGACGTCCTGTCCTGCCTACGACGCGTGACCGTCCCGCGCCTGCTCGCAGCCCAGGACACCGACCAACAGCCCGCCTACGCCACCCCGTTGCTGCCCACCGACCCCGCGGCGGCGATCACCGCCGGCCGCTTCCACCACGTCCCCGTACTCATCGGCAACAACCACGACGAGGGCAACGGCTGGGCCGCCGGGATCATCCAGGCCGGCAACCCCGTCACCCCCGACACCTGGCCCGCCGTCGTGTCCGCCTTCTTCCCCTTCCCGGGGCAGGCCGAGGCGATCGTCCGCGTGTACCCGGTACACCCGACCGACGGAGGCCCGGTGTTCGGCGCGGTCATCGGCGACGCGAACTTCGCCTGCCCGACGGCACGCACCGACGCCCTGCTGGCCGCCCAAGTCCCCACCTGGCGCTACGAGTTCGCCGACGAGCACGCCCCGCCGCTCACCTCCGGCACACCGCCGTTCCCACTCGGCGCACCACACGCGAGCGAACTGCCGTACCTGTTCGACCTGGGAGGCCGCCCCCGCGACCTGACCGCGGCACAGCACCGGCTGGCCGACACCATGATCGACTACTGGACCCGCTTCGCCCGCACCGCCGACCCGAACGGCCCGTCATCGCCGCACTGGCCCCGGCGCACCGTACTCTCCCTCGCACCGGACCACATCGCCCCCACCCACACGGCGGAGCCCCGCCACCACTGCGCGTTCTGGAACACCCGCGGGTGACCACTGTGAGGGCCTGCCACCCCGCCCGACACCGGTCTGAAGGGCACGCTGTGGGCCCGCCGTCGGCTCGGAGGATTGACGGGCCACTCCGGGGGCCGGCGAGCGGCCGAGCCCTGGAAGCGGGCGCCGGCCGGACGGGCGCCATTGCACAAGCACACGGCGGAGGGTTTGGCGATGGCCGGGTAACTCTGGGCCGAGGTGGCCTGGAAGGACTCCCGTCGGCGGATTAGCTCGTCGGGGATGCCACGCGCCGATTGGCTGTAACGCAGGCGGTGACGGCAATGGCTCCGGCGCGAACACGCCGGAGCCACCCTTCCGGGCGGTTGCACGTGAGAGTGAACCAACCCGCAGACAATAATACTCCGGATGGCCCAGCTCGGGCATATCCGCCGCGATGCGCCGACCGCGCACTTTCCTTCGGCCCGCCAGGCACGGAATACCGGATGCGGCGACTCGTCCGTGCCGGGTGGGTCACGCGCGGCCGGTCTTTCGCGATCAGGCCCTCGTGCATCAGATAAGTGCAGGCGGTGGCCGGATCCTCGCACAGGTCCACAAGATCGCGAAGTGGACCGGCCTCGACCGACACCCACTGAAATGGCTTCCTTCTGTGGGGGGCGTGAGTGATCTTCTCGCGGTGGCCTTCCGTCTCGCCGACCACGCCGGGCGGTCGCGCCTGGCGAGGATTATGGATTTACAACCACGCGGCCCATTAAGCATTTCTATGCATTTTTTGGTACCCCTCGCGGAAGGAATCCGTCGGCACGCTCCTGAGTAATATGCCAGCGCCAGAAACAGGCGATTCTGTGCGACCGGGAACCGCCAAGAAAATCCGCTCAAAGGAGTTGGCCCCTCGATGACGCTGAATATCCCTGAAGCGCCCCTACGGCGCACCATGTCGGTGTGGCTCGCGGCGGTAACGGCCGTGGTGATCGCCGCTGTCGTCCTCGCGATGACGCCGACAAGCGCAAGCGCCGTTGCCACACCTGTGCCGCTGGGTACGGCGACCAGCTTTGCCGTACTGGCCGGTTCCCAGGTCACCAACACCGGGCCCTCGTCGATCACCGGTGATCTCGGAGTGTCGCCGGGCACGGCCATCACCGGATTCCCGCCCGGCACCGTGATCGGGGCCCAGCACTCCGCGGACGCGGTCGCGCTCCAGGCCAAGAGCGACCTGGTCACGGGGTACAACAACGCCGCCGGACAAGCGCCGGACGTCACCTACCCCACCGCTCCCGACCCCGTGGAGCTCGGCGGCAGGACGCTGGATCCGGGCGTCTACAAGGCACCCATCTCCGCGGGTATCACCGGCACGCTCACCCTCGACGCACACGGCGATCCCAATGCCGTATGGGTCTTCCAGATCGGTTCGACCCTGACGACGGCGTCCGGCAGCAACGTGTCGCTCGTCAACGGCGCCTCGCCGTGCAACGTGTACTGGCAGATCGGCAGTTCGGCCACGCTCGGCACCAACTCCACGTTCGTCGGCACGATCATGGCCCAGGAGTCGATCACCGTCACCACGGGAACGACCATCGCCGGCCGGGCGCTGGCCCGTACCGGCGCGGTGACGCTGGACAACAACACGATCAACCGCGGTACGTGTGCCGCCGGCGGAACCACCGGTGGCCTGATCACGGGTGGCGTGGTGGCCGGTGCCACGTCGGGCGGTACCACGTCGGGCGGTGCCACAGCGGGCACGACGGGAAGCACCACGGTCGGCGTCATCGGCGGTGTGCCGACGGGCGGCGGAACCGGCGGTCTTCTCGGCGGTGTCCTGACGTCGGGCGGAACCACCGGCGGCGTGCTGGGCGGCGTCATCGCGGGCGCCACCACCAGCGGTACCACGGGCGCTACCACGGCCGGTACGAGCGGTGGTGCGACAGGCGGGTCGACCGGTGGGAACGGCCATCACGATCACGGCCACAAGCCCGGCGGCCACGATCACGGCCACAAGCCCAACGGCCATGACCACGGCCACAAGCCCAACGGCCATGACCACGGCGGGAAGCCCGAAGAGCACGGCGGCTATGGGCAGGATTACGGCAAGCCCGACAAGCCCGAGGGCTATGGCAGCGATCACGAAGGCCACGACAAGAAATCTGCCTAGCTCCAGCTCCCCTTGAGCGAGCAGGGCGAGCGGCGCGCGACGGATCGTGGTCGATTCCGTCGCGCGCCGTTGGCGCAATCTCAGGAGACACGGTGAGAGAAGCCAGAATGGAAAGCCCAGGTGGGGACGTGCTCGGCGGCATCGAAACGGCGGACGTCGACGAACCGGACCAGAGCCGGGATCGGGGTGACGACCGGGGTGACGACCGGAGAGGGGGCCGGACAACCCATCCGCGCCAAGGGCTTTCGAAGCCTCCGCCCGTTCTCCTGAAGGCGGGAACGAGCGCAGCTGTGGCCCTGTGCCTGGCGACGGCCCTGGTCCACGTTCTCCTGGTGTTTCTGCACGTGGCGCCCCCGAACCCCCTCTCCCGGCAGTACAGCCGGCAGGTCAACGCCTGGGTCTTCCCCCTGTTCGAACAGAACTGGCGGCTCTTCGCCCCGGATCCGGAGTCGGTCAACCGGCAGATCTCGGCCAGGACCATGCACACCACCCAGGACGGCAAGGTGCGGGTGAGCGGCTGGTTCGATCTGAGCGGCGTCGACGACTCGGCGGTGAGGCACGACGTCTTCCCGAGCCACACCGCGCAGAACATGCTGCGGCGGGCCTGGAGTTCGTACCTCGAAACCCATGGCGGTGACGACCGGCCCCGCTCGGAGCGGGCGCTGATGATGCAGAAGTACCTGACCGACATCGCGGCGGACCGCATCACCGACCACGGCGGCGGCACTTTCGAGTCCGTCCAGCTGCGGGTGATCACCGTGCCCATCGCCGCGCCTGCCGAGGGGCCCGGCCCCGGCTCGTCAGCTGCCGCGCCGAAGTCCGTCGAAACGCGGTATCTGCCCTGGTGGAAGGTGACCTCCCATGGAAACTGAGCAGGCACTCGCTCCGCACCGAGGTGTCCCCCGTATCCCCGACGGGGCGGACGCAGGCCCTCCGCGCCGCGTACCGGAGCGGATCGGTGCGTTTCTCACCGTCCTGACCGAACGGCCGGTCTCCCTCTACGCCGCGGCCGTACTGCGCATCGGCTACGGACTCCTCTACCTCGTCTTCCTCCTGCGTGAGTTTCCGCACCGCGACGAGATCTGGGGGCCCGGGTCACCGTGGACGCCCGAGCTGGCCAGGCAGCTGTTCGACCAGACCGGGTGGGCCAGCATTCTCACCCTGTCCGACAGCCGGCCCTACTTCGAGACGTGCTACGCGCTGGCCCTCGTCACGTCCGCGCTGTTCCTGCTGGGCTGGCGGACCCGAGTGGTGTCCGTGCTGTTCGCGGTCGTGGTGGCGTCGTTCCACGCCAGGGCGATCTTCATGACCGACGGAGGAGACAACCTCATCCTCCTGATGGCGATCTACCTCACCCTCACCGCGTGCGGCCGACGCTGGTCCCTGGACGCGCGCAGAACCCGTCGCCGGGCCTCCGCGGGGAAGGGGAAGAGCAACTCGGCGGACTCAGGAGCAGACGACCTCCGGCACCAACTGGCCATGTCCCGCCGGACCTTGACGGCAGTACTCCACAACTGCGGCATGTTCGTCATCGCGGCCCAGGTCTGCTTCCTCTACGGATCCGCGGGCCTTTACAAGGTGCAGGGCGGCTCATGGGGCAACGGAACCGCCCTCCACTACGTCCTGAACCTCGACCTGTTCCGCCCATGGCCCGAGCTCTCCCTCCTGGCGGACGAGCACGACGTGCTGATCGCCGTCGCCTGTTACCTGACCGTGCTGGTGCAGGTCGCCTTCCCGTTCGTCCTGTTCGGACGGCTCAAGTACCCGGTCCTGACCGTGCTGCTGGGCATGCACCTGGGTATCGCCGTCCTCATGGGCCTGCCGCTCTTCTCCGGCGCGATGATCATCGCGGACGCCGCGTTCCTGCCGGACCGCTTCTACCGCGCACTGGGACAACGGCTGCGTCCCGTCGGCCGATGGGCACCTGTTGGGGAGGCGGAGGCTACGGCCCGCGGAGGGGCGGCACTCGTGCCGCCGCAGCCGACACAGTCGAGCCAATGAAGGTCCTGTGGTCCGCGCGGCGACGGCATGCGATGGCTGTTGCGGGCGGTGGATCGAGGTGTCTGCACGCGCGGCAGCCGTTCGGTGATCTCCCGGTACTGGCGGAGCACGAGCTCTCGCATTTCCCCGGTGGACGGAGAGGACGGCGAACTGCTCCTCGAACTGCGCGCCGTAGCCCGCGTCCCGCCGTCGGCCCGGATGCGACCACGCGATACGGGCGCCGCCCGGAGCAGTGCCGGTCAGTGCTTGAAGGCGTTCTTGGCCTTGTCGCCGAACTGCTTCAGGTTTCCGGAGATCTGGTCGGTCCTGCCGTGCCGCTGCAGCCGCCTGTTGCGGGTGGTGCGGCCGATACGTTCGGTGACCCGGCCCTTGAATGCCTGGGTCTGGTGCCTGATGGTCTGTCCGATGTTCATGACTGTCCTCTGCTCATGTGCTGGATGGGCTCCTGCGGGCGGGAGAGCGTGCTGGTGTGGACTACCTACCCGCGCCTGCGGCTGTACCGGCGGCCACCGCGACGCCTGCCTCCGCCGCGCCCGCGCCTCGCGAAGCCGAAGATCCAGACGACCAGGAGTACGGCGGCGACCCACCAGAGGGCCTGCGTGGTGAAGCCGAACCCGAATACCACCAGGATCAGCAGAAAGAGAAGGATCCACGGGATCATTGCCGGGCCTCCGGGTCGCGGGAAGTTCCTGAGTTCCGCGGGGGCCGGGCGAAGCGGGGGAGGGGGAATGCCGCCCGAACGATCCGGAGCGGCACAGCCCTGCACCGTGCTGTCAGTCAACGCCCGGTGACTTCCCGTGTCAACGCGGTGTCGATACGGGGGAGTTCAGAGAGCTGGGCAGGGGCCGCTGGGGCCAACAGGTCCTCGATGAGGGCTTCGACCGGCTCTGGTGTCGGCAGGATGAGGTCCTCCCACCAGGACAGGCCCAGCACAGTGGCGAGGAGGACGAAAGGGGTCGAGGCCGGAAGGATCAGGGCGTACATGTGTGCCGCCTGCGGTGGTGTGCGTGCGAGGCGGCGGGCAGTAGAAGAGTGCCCGCCCCGGGGCGCATCGATGCCGCGCCGGATCTGGTGGCGACGGCGGGTGGGGAGCGGCCCGTTGGTGACGGGACGGGTTCCGGCACTGATGCGCGAGATGCGCCCGCGAAGGGGCGCGAGAGGTGATCGACGCTGCCGGGGGCTCGGGCCGTAGCACGCACGGTAGCCCCTCGCCGCACTCCCGCGACAGGCGTCAAGTGGCCATTCGTTCCGGGTGGCAGACCGTTACACGGGTCGCTGTCCGCAACCTCTGGGCAGAGCTACGCTGTTGGAACAGGCCCCGGCCCCCGGCAGTGACGCGTTGTTCCGCTCCGGGGAGGCCCGCCGTGTTCGTTCTGCTTTTCATCCTCATCGTGGTCCTGTTCGGCCTCGGCTTCCTCCATCCCCTTTGGTGGGTCGCGGCGGCCGTGTTGGTCTTCGCCGCCACCCGGCACGGCCGCGGTGGTGGCGGCTGGATCCGTGGTGACGGTTCCGATCTCGGGGAGTACCGGGATTACGAGAACCGCCGGGATCGTCAGGACCGCTGGGACCGCCGCTACAGCCGTCGGCACCGGGCCCGCTGGAGGCGCGAGGACCGCAGGGACCGTGAACGCCGTGGGTGAGCGATGAACGGCCCGACATCCAGAGGTTCCGGTACGGCTTTCGCCGTACCGGACGCTCGGAAACCGTGGAGAGGCGGATGCCATGCGTCGCACAGCCTTCCTTCCGAAGGACTGGTGGAATCCGAGGGCCGAAGTCTCGGTGGAGGAGGGCCCGACGGGCCAGGATGTCGTGGCGCTGCGTGCCGAGCTCGATCAGCTCCGTCGCGTGCTGGCCGGCCGGACGGTCGTCGACCAGGCGTGCGGGATGGTGATGGTCCTGGCCCCCTGCCGCCGTGGGCCGGCCAGGGGCCTGCTGGTGGACGTCGCGCGGCAGTGCAATGCCCAACTTCCGGACGTGGCAGCCGCCGTGGTCGCTGCTTGGGAGGGTGAGCCGCTCTCGCGGCTGATGCGGCGCGCGCTGCGGCATGCGTTGCGGCGGCTCTACGCGGAAGACCGAGGGTGCGACGCACCAACCGTCGGATGAGCCGGCCGCGGCGACGGTATGGACCGGACTGCCCACGAGGCACCGCCTGTTCTTCGTCCTCGTCCAGGACACAGTCATCACCTACTGCGGCCTGCCCTACCAGCCCGGTGCGGCCGGCGAACGGCAACTGGCCCGCCGCTGACCGTTCATGGGCACGACTCATGGGCACGACGACTGCATTGTGAGGACTGCGTTGTGAGGTACGCACCATGCACCAACTGACCACGCCCCGCGAAGAACAGCCTCTCCCGACGGCTGTGACGTCGACGGAGGACGCGGCGTTGGCCATCGAGATCCTCCAACTGCGAGCCAGGAATGAGCAGTTGGAGCAGGCACTGACAAGTCGTGCGGTGATCGACCAGGCGCGCGGAATGGTCATGGCCCTGGCGCCGTGCTCCAGTGACAGGGCCTGGGGCCTGCTGGTGGAGGTGTCGCAGCACTGCAACGTCAAACTCCGGGACGTGGCCGCGGCACTGGTCGCCACGACGAACGACGAGACGCTCCCGGCACCCGTACGACGGGAACTGCGCCGGGCGCTGCGGCGCCTTCACATGGCAGACCAGCGGTAAACGGACCGCATCTCCAGTGAGTGGGGGCGGCACCGGGAGCTGTGAGCTCAACTCACCGGTGCCTTCGTCCAGCACGGCCGTCCGACGCCTCTGTTGGGTAGCCCACCTCGTGGAACTCAAACACCGGGCCCGGCCCCTCCTCGAGTCACCGCGGTGGTGGCAGGTAGACCGTGAGCGCATGGGTCGCTTTGGAGAGGTGGAGGGTGTCGGAGGCTTGGCTCACCTCGCCGTCACGGGTGTAGTCCTGGTCGTCGCCCATTCCGTCGATCCGCAGCCGGGTGACCATGGTGGCCCGGTAGACGCGGGAGCGGGCGAGGGTGCCGGTGAGGAAGGCGGCGACGAGACGGGTGCGGGCGAAGGGGTGGCTGCCGTCCACGGTGCGGATGTCGAGGAGGCCGTCGTTGAGACTGCGGCGGTAGGAGGGCGCGAAGCCGGGCGGATCGTAACGGCTGTTGCCGGCGAAGAGCAGCCACAGCTGCCGACGTCGCCCGTCGATGACGACCTTGCGGGGCGTGCCGTCGGCGAGGACCCGGAGCAGGCCGACGCACAGGGCGGGCCACTTGCCCAGGCGCCTCTCGCGGGCCTCCCGGGCGCGGACGAGTTCGGGGTATACGCCGATGCTGAAGGTGTTGAGGAAGTACGTGCCGGTACCGTCCGCGGACGTGACCCGGCCGAGGTCGACGGCTCCGCCGCGACCCGCCTCCACGGCGTCGGCGGTGGACTGAAGGGTCGTCAGCCCGAGGTCGGCGGCGAAGTGGTTGAGGGTGCCGGTGGGGAACACGGCCAGGGGCAGTCCGCTCTCGGTGGCCCGGACGGCTGCCGCGTTGACCGTCCCGTCGCCGCCGGCGACGCCGAGTGCGCCACCGTGGGCGAGTACGTCCTTGGCGGCCTGGTCGAGCACCAGGTGCAGGTCGACGCCACTCGCGCAGAGTCGTATGTCGGCCATGGGCAGGAGGATCCGTAGCTCGGCCTCGGCAGGGGTGTCACCACCGGCATCGCCGTTGACGACCGCGATCAGCCCCAGTCCCGCGGGAAGCGCCGGGACGGAGACGTTCGGCCGGGCGGCTTCCGCGGGCTCGTCCACATGCACCGGCCACCAACGGCAGGTCGCCGCCGCGGCACCGACCCCGAGCGCGGTACCGGCGAGCACGTCACCGGGCGAGCGCGTGGCGTGCCGGGCACGAAGGACGGCGGCCGCTGTGGCGAGGGGGATGAGAGCCATCCCCAGCCAGGGCGACTCCAGCGTGACGGCAGTGGTGAACGCGGCAACGGCGGCCGTATGCCCGGACGGCAACGTCGCGGCGGCGGGCCGAGGGAGAAACCGTTGGCTGGAGGCCGACTTGGCGGCGATGCCGACCGCGGCGGAGGCCAGAGCCAGCGAGCCGGTGCCGCGCAGGGCGGCACGGCGCGCGCCACGGTTGCCGGACAGGCCCATGACGGCCGCGCCGGCCAGCCAGGGCAGCAGGGGGTGGGCCGAGGCGACGCGCGCGAGGAGCCGTGCGTCGATACCGCGGAGGTGTCTCATGCCGACTGCGTACCCGCAGAGGTACCGACCACGCGATTGCCCGCCCACGGGAATCGCCCAACGACCCATTCCACATTGCCCGTTGACGATCGGGATCCCCGCGGTACTGACGGCGCCGGCCTTTCACCAGAAGCCACGCGGGCTCCACCGGGCGTCTGATGCCGCCTGTTTGAGAGCGGGCTGTGCGGGAAGCCGTCCGGTGTGCTTCGGACCGGAGGCACGCCCGTGGGAGCGGTGCTCACTGCTCCCCGTGCGCTGAGGTCTGCCGGCTCCCACGGTGAGCGACTCCACCGATCAGGGAGACACGCGCCCATGCCGTACCCCCGCACGCAGAGCCGCCGCAGCGTACGCACCCATGACGACGCTCCGGACACCGACGCCGCGTTCCGCCGTATCGCTGCCCTCCCTGACGGTCCGGAAAGGTCCGTGCTGCGCGAGGAGGTGGTGTGCGCCTGGATGCCGATGGCCGTACGGCTGGCCCGGCGCTTCCGGCATCGCGGTGAGACCTTCGACGACCTCGAACAGGTTGCCCAACTGGGCCTGGTCAAAGCCGTGTTCCGGTTCGACCCGAGTCTCGGCACCGCCTTCTTGAGCTATGCCATACCGACGATCCTCGGCGAGGTGAAACGGCACTTCCGCGACAGCCTCTGGAGCAACCCGCTGACCGAGACCCTCGGCGACATGGAGCCCGGCTTCGACCGGATCGTCGACCGCGAGGCACTCCGGCCCCTGCTGCGGGCCCTGCCCGAACGCGAACGGCACATCCTCTACATGAGGTTCTTCTGCGAGATGACACAGAGCCGCATCGCCCTGCAACTCGGCATCTCCCAGATGTACGTCTCCCGACTGATCATCCGCACCTGCGCACGTCTGCGGCACCAGATGATGGCCGACACCCACGATCAGAGGACGGCATCGTGACAACGTCCAGAGTCCGCGGGCGCCGCCGGACCGCCGGGCCCAGGACCCGGCGCTCGACGGAGCAACAGACGCTGACGGGCGCCGGGCGGGCGGGCTTTGCCGCACGAGGCGTGGTGTATGTGCTCATCGGCGTACTGGCCGTCCGGATCGCCCTCGGCAGCGGCGGCGGGACGGCGGACCGCCAGGGTGCGCTGGCCCAGGTCGCGGCGCAGCCCCTGGGGAAAACGATGCTGTGGGCGCTGGTCGTCGGCTTCGGCTGCATGGCGCTGTGGCGGGGCTCCCGAGCGACCCTGGCCAGGAGACCTCGACGTAAGGCGGCCTCGCGCGTCCTTGACGGCGGACGGGCCCTCTTCTACGCCTTCGTCTGCTGGGGTACGGCCGTGTATGCCGGAGGGGGCGGGCAGGGTTCCAGTGGCAACGCGAAGTCGCAGGACTGGACGGCGTCGGCGCTCGAACTGCCCTACGGCCAGGTGCTGGTGGGCGCTGCCGGGTGCCTGCTGATCGGCATCGGCGCGGTGCTCGCCGTCCGGGCGGCCATGCGGCGCTTCCTGCGGCAACTGGACACCGCCGGCATGAGCCGCGGTTCGAAGCAGGTCGTCACCGCTCTGGGCGTGGGCGGAGGCGTGGCACGTGGCGTGGTGTTCGCCGCAGCCGGAGTCTTCATCCTGGTGGCAGCCGTCCGCTACGACCCGCACGAGGCCAAAGGCGTGGACGCGACGCTCCGCAGCTTCGCGCAGACACCGGTGGGGCCATGGCTCCTGGTCGCTGTCGGGATCGGGCTCGTTCTCTTCGGCATCTTCTCCTTCGCCTCGGCCCGCTGGCGCCACCTGTGAAGGGTGACCCGAGCCGCTTCGGCAGCGTCTGAAGGTGTGACAGCCGGCGCCAGGCCGGTTGGGCGGTCAGGCCGCCAGGCCGGGGAGCGGCTCGGAGCCGTCGATGAAGGCGCGGGCCACGTCGGACAGTCGTCGGTTGTGGGCGCGGGCGTAGCTGCGCAGGGTGGTGAAGGCCCGTTCCATGTCGACGTTCTGGCGTTCGGCGAGTTTGCCCTTGGCCTGTTCGATCAGGATGCGGCTGTTCAGCGCGTTCTGCAGCTGTTCGTTGAGGACGGTGCTGCGATGGGCGGAGCGTTGTTGCAGCAGGCTGATGGTGGCGACGTCGGCCAGGGCCTGGGCGATGGGCGTGCCGACCGGGTCGAAGGAACCGGGGGCGGCGCGGAAGAGGTTCAGGGCGCCGACCGTCTCGTCCCGCAGGCGCATCGGCAGTGCCTGGACGGCTCCGAATCCGCTGCGGTGGGCCGCTGTGGCGAAGCGCGGCCAGCGGTCGACCTCCCGGGTCAGGTCGGGGACGATCACCTGTGTGCCGGTGCGGAAGGCTTCCAGGCAGGGGCCTTCGTCGCTCTGGAGCTGGAAGAGTTCCAGCAGGCGTACCTGTTCGTCGGAGGCGGCCATGACACGCAGTTTGCCGTCGTGGTCGGCGAGCAGTACGCTGGCGGCGCTCGCGTCGAGCATGTTCACGCAGCGGTCGGTGAGCAGGCGCAGGAAGTCGATGAGGTCGAAGTCGGCGACCAGATTGTCGGCCAGCTCGACGAAGGTCTTGGCCAGGAGTTGCTGATTCATCGTAGGCACCCTCTGTTGAGACCAGTCCCGCCGGGAGGGGGCGGGAAGCGCAGCACGTTCGTCGCCGGAGCCGATGGGTCAGGTGCCGTCGTCGGTACGTTTCGGTTCGTTGTCCGGAGAGAAGCGGATCCGGTGGGCCACCACGTCGGCGGCCACGTCGGCGAGCCGGCGGCCCTGTGTATAGGCGTAGGCACGGAGCCGTACGAAGGCTTCGTCGATGCCGATGTCGAGCTGGACGGTGAGGATGCCGGTGGCCTGGTCGATCTCCGCCCGGTAGCCGCCCAGGTCTTCGAAGCCTCGGTCGAGCAGGGCTTCGTCGACCGGTGCGCTCGTCTCCTCGATCCGTGCGTCGAGCAGGAGCAGCGTGGCGAGATCGGCGAACGCCAGAGCATCGGCCAACTGCTCCGCGTCCAGCACGGTGGGTACGTCGGCGTACAGGTCCAGGACTCCCGGGCTGATCGCCCCCATCTGCAGGGGGAGTGCGAACACCGCGCGTGCCCCGGCTTCCAGGGCCGCATCCGCGAACACGGTCCAGTGGTCCTGCAGTTGACCGCTCAGCAGGTCGGGCGTGAGGACGGCGTAGCCGTGGGTGAAGGCGTCCACGCAGGGTCCCTCACCGAGGGTGAGCTGGAGTTCTTCCAGTTGTTCGCTGATGGTGTCGGTGCTGCACAGCGGATGGCTCGCGGTGGTCCTGGACATCGCTGATACACCGGCCCCGCCGACCGGCAGTGCGGCCACGGCAGCGGTGCACACGTCGACCACGCCGACGCGGGCACCGCGTTGCGCGGCCTGCTCGGCGACCAGCACCTGGATGCGGACCGAGCGGCTGTCGGACCTCACGTGGGCCACCGGCTCCAGGCGTCGTGGGCCAGGCCCTCCAGCCGCGCCGTGGTTCGTTCCCCGACCGGGAAAACCAGCGCACGGAACATGGTCGGGCCCGCCGGCCGCCACACTTCTCCGGGATCCACCAGGGTGGCGCCGAGTGTCGCCTGGTGGTCGCTCAGCAGCCGCTCCTGCAACCGGCGGCCCACACCTTGGTCCTGCGGGCGGACCAGGATGTCGGTGATGGCGAAGACGCCGCCTGACGCGGTGAGTTGCTCGATGCTCTGCGGCAGTGCTCCGTCGAACCTGCTGTGCGCCGCAGCGGCGGACCTCTCGCGGGAGTCGACGTTCAGGTCCGCCGGCTCTCCGCCCGGGCCCTGCGCCGGCCAGCGGTTCACCCGGCGCAACCGCACCGCCTCCAGAGTGGACGACTCGCCTGCGCGGGGCGTGTGTTGCTGCCTCTGCTCCGGCTGGGCCGTCATCGCGCATCGCCCGAGCCGGCAGCCACCAGCGGAGTACTCCGGGGCGGCGGGGGTTGGACGGCTGGGGCCGGGACATCCCCGGGAGGAGGTGACAGTTGCCCGACCGGAGGGCCGAGGAGCAGGAGCTCGCAGCCGGTGAGGTCGAGGATCCGCTCCAGTGTCGGTGGCGGGTGGTGCAGTTGCAGGATGCCGCCGGCCTCGGTGGTCTTCTGCGTGGCGTAGAGGAAGGCGTTGAGGCCGCTGCAGTCGCAGAAGGTCACGGGGGTGAGGTCGACGTCGACGGTGCGGATGCCGTCGCTGAGGCACTGCGCCAGTGCTGCGCGCATCAGCGGTGCCGTTTCGAGGTCGATCTCGCCGGTCAGGGTGATCAGTGCCCGGTTGCGTCGGTCATGACGGTAGACGGTGAGCTGTGGGAAGGGCATGACGCCTCGGTTCAAAGACCATCCGGCAGCGAGGTGGGGATGCCGGGGTTCCCGGCCCCTCTTGGCGCGCTGTCGGCAGGGGCGTACGTTCGGCGGAGGCGGAGCGAGGGCCGGTCCGAGGGCCTGTGCGACAGGACAGCGGACCCACCCGGTTCCCTCCAGGGATGCGCCGGGTGACGGACGAAGAATCCGCTCCCCGCAGCCATCTGTGTCGAGCAACGACAAGCCGCCGGGGTCTGGGACGTCCGTACAGCAGCATAGTCCTCAACCCGGCGAGCCAGACGGCCCGAAGCCGCCCAGTCTCAGGATGTGGACGGCGTCAAAAGGCCGGTGGCGCGTGCATGTCCCGTGCCCTGCGCGGTACTTGGGAGAACGGCACCAGCGTGGCGGCCGACAGCCGCTCAGGTATGGCAGTCGGTCGACTGCCCGAGGAGGTGGCTTCGCATGACGGAGCCGAACGGTTCGATCCTGCGGAACTCCGATCCCGATGAGCCCCGCACCAGCATGGGCACGACGCTTCAGCCCGCACAGCCCGGGCCTTGGGAACCGCCGGAGACCCGCGGCCGGACGACCATCGCGGACGGGGTGGTGGAGAAGATCGCCGGAATCGCCGCCCGGGAAGTCCCCGGGATCAACGCGCTGGGCGGTGGATTCACCCGCACCATGGGCGCCGTACGCGACCGGGTCCCCGGCGGGCACGCGAGTGCGGGACGCGGCGTCACGGTCGAGGTCGGCGAGAAGCAGACCGCCATCGACCTCCAGGTCGTCGTCGCATACGGGGTGAGCATCCGCGAGGTCGCCGCAGAGGTCCGCGAGAACGTGATCGCCGCGGTGGAACGGATGACGGGCCTGGAGGTCGTCGAGGTGAACATCGCCGTCAACGACGTGCACCTGCCGGACGAGGACACGTCGGAGACCAGCGAGGACCGGGTGCAATAGCGCCATACCTCGGCAAGAACGCGCGAGGTCAGTTCGAATCGCACTCTTCCCTGGCTGATCGAGCGTTCGGGGAGAGGCGTCGGGTAGTGGCGGACCTGGAGCGGGATCGCCGGTGACAGGCCCTCCTTCTTTCTGGCCGGGGACAGTCGGCGGTCAATTCCGTCGCGCTCTGGTGGACGCGCTTTCTCCTGATGCGGTGGGTTCCTGGCACGCGCCGTCCTGGACGCTGCCGTCCGGCCTTCCGCCCGGTCGCCGCGCGTTCCTCGGCGAGTGCGTCAGCAGGTGCCGCTGGTGGCCGCGTCCGCGGTGCTGGCGCTGGGGTCCGCCGGACCACCCGGCAGGTGGGGAGTGGCGGCGCTGGCGGTGGCCGGCCTGGTCGCGGTGGCGGGGACGGTGCTGGGACGCCCCCGGGAGCGGGCGGCGTTCGCGGCAGCGGTCGCCGTGGCGGTGGTGGACGTGGCGTTGCTGCTGGTGCGCGGCACCGGGATCGCCTGACCGCGTCGTATCGCACCGCACGGAACCAGCAGGTGGCAGAGGGAGTTCCCGAACTTCGCCGTGGATGTCGTCCGTTCGCGAGTCAGTGATGACCTGGCGACGATGCCACTGGCCGTACGCATCACAACCTGCTGGTGACGGTGGACTGTCGTGAGTTGGAAGTCGGTCGCGGATGGTCACACGACCAGGCAGTTGAGGGGTTCGGTGCCGTCGATGAAGGTGCGGGCCAGGTCGGACAGGCTGATGGTGGCGACGTCGGCGAGGGCCTGGGCGATGAGCGTGCCGACCGGATCGAAGGGACCAGCGTCGGAGCGGAAGAGGTTCAGCGCGCCGACGACCTCATCTCGCAGACGCATCGGCAGGGCCTGGACCGCCGCGAACCCACTGTGGTGGGCCTGCGCGGCGAAGCGCGGCCAGCGGTGGATCTCTGTGGTCACGTCGGGGACGCAGGGACCTTCGTCGTTCTGGAGCTGGAAGAGTTCCAGCACGCGTACCTGTTCGCTGGAGGCGGCCATGACCCGGAGTTCGCCGTTGCGGTCGGTGAGCAGTACCCCGGCCGCACTCACACCGAGCATGCCGACACAGCGGTCGGTCAGCAGGCACAGGTTTCCGCTGAGGAACGGTGTGACCTGCTGTCAGGCGTCGTCGTCGCGCCGATCGTGGTTCGTGTCCGCAGGTGATCGGAGGCGGCGGGCGATCACGTCGCCGATGGCCAAGCCTCCGTCGCGCGGCTCACCCGGTGATCCCCTCGCGCGCGGGCCCGACTCCTGATCCTCCTGCGGCTATTGGACTCGTGCTGGGTGCGCGAGGCCACCCGGCTCCGCGGCGGTCCGCTCTGCGAGGGGAAGGACCAGGGCCCGCAGCACGGTGGGGCCCGGTGGCCTGTAGAGCAGGCCGATGTCGTGCCATCCTCGCGACCGGAATCCGGCACAGGCCGCACGATGGGTCCGGTCCACCAGGGTTGCGCCGAGCAGAGCCCGGTGGTCGGCGAGCAGATGTTCCTGCAGCCGGTCGGCCAGGCCGTGGTACCGCTCGGAGGGACGGACCACCGTCCCGCTGATGGCGAAGACCTGTCCGGACGTGGTGAGTTGAGCGATGTGCTGTGGGAGTGGTCCACGGAATCCCGTCCACCAGGAGCCGTCGCGCGCTACGGGAAATCCGAACGCGTATCCCACCAGGCCGGGTGCCTGGGCGGTCAGCATGGTGAACCCCGGTCGCCAGGTGTCGTGAGTGAGACGGCGCAGGAAGTCCTTCCGGCCGCGGTGCTCCCAACCGGGTGGTGTGGCGCAGGACTCCGCGTACAGGTCTGCCAGGTCCTCGCGCAGGCTCTCGGCCTGCCAGCGGTTGAGCCGGCGCAGGCTCAGGGGCGTCGTGCGCTTGGCGAGCGGCAGGCGACCCGAGCCCGTTCGCGGTCGGCTCGGCCCGGGTAAGGCCGTCACAGCACACCGCCCGGGAGAGCGGGCAGGGCCGGAGCGAGCCAGTGTGCGGCCTGGGGCAGGGGAAAGGGCTGCGGGGGCGGCCGGTTCCCGGCGTGGGCATCGGGGAGGGTGAGGAAGAGGGAACCGGAGCCGGTGAGTGTGACGAGGCGTTCCAACGCCGGGCTGGGGTCGCGCAGTTGCAGGGATCCTCCGGCCGCGACGGTGTGCAGCAAGGCGTAGAGGAAGGCGTTGAGGCTGTTGTGGTCGCGGAAGGTCACGGCGGTGACATCGACGTCGATGGCGCGGATGCCGTCGTGGAGGCAGCGCTCCAGTGACGCGTGCACCAGGGGCGCGGAGTTGAGGTCGATCTCGCCGGTCAGGGTGATCAGCGCCCGGTTGCCGGTGTCGTGCCGGTGGACGTTCAGGACAGGTGGGACACGCATGGGCGGGGTGCCTCGGTTCACGAGACCGTGCCGGGAAGCCGGGACGGTCGTACTGTCGTGCGGGCAGGTGAACGGCCGGTCCGGCAGCCGATGTTCCGGGCGTGGGACCCAGCCGGTTCCCTCGGGGATGCGCGGGGCGAGGGGAGAAGTGATCCGCTCTCCGCGGGCATGTGGGCCAAGCAGCGATGGCCCGCCGGGGTCTGGGACGTCCGTGTGAAGCATAGTCCTGGAGCCCGTCCCACGGTCGGCCTCGAAGACGGGTGCCACGATGTTTACACAGCGGTGATCGGGGGGCTCGCATGCCCTTCCGCGCTGCGGCCGTGCGGGCACGCGCCGACGCCGTCGGTGAGGGCCTGGTCGCCGACTGCCGGAGCGGAACCCGCGTGGGCAAGCCTCCGGGTGTGTGACCCGCTCGGTCGATGCGCTTTTCCGGCTGGTCGGGCGGCTGGGTCAGCGCAGTCCCAGCTTGAGGAAGAAGATGTTGTCGCCCTGGCTGGCGTGCGCGGCCGGCGCGTCGAACTTCTGGCCGCTGAACGCGGTGGTGTCCACCCAGGTGGTGATCTTGTCGTCGGGGAGGCCGATCTTGGCCATCGCGGCGAGCTTGGCGAGGCCCGGTTCCGGCATCTCCGGATGGAACTCACGCATGATCTCGCCGAACTGCCGCATCGCCGAGCGGGGCATCGTCGTCCAGTACACCTTCGGTGACGGCTCGGTCGTCTCCAGCGCCGCCATCGTGATGCGGTGGGCCTGGATGTGGTCGGGGTGGCCGTAGAAGCCGTTCTCGTCGTAGGTGACGACCACATCGGGCCGGTAGTGCCGCATGAGGTCCGCGAGCCGGGCCGCGCCTTCCTCCGCGGGGTCTGCCAGAAGGTGGGTCTTCCAGGACGGTCACCTCTCCGGACTGTTCCAGATCCCGGCGGCGGCCCCGATGGCGTGCTTCGTGCCGGTCCTGCTGATCGGCGTCCTGTTCGGCCTCGCGATGGACCAAGAGGTGTTCCTGGTCAGCCGGATGCGGGAGCACTTCCACCATCAACGGGACACGCGGGCCGCGGTCGAGTACGGCGTGGAGCGCGGCGGCCGGGTCGTCACGGTGGCGGCTGACAACAGGAACAGCCTCGGGCCGGCCCGGCGTGGGCCGGTCACCGGATGAACGTGAGTACCCGGTCACGCAGTTCGGTCATCGCGGCCCTGTCCGCGGCCTCCACGTTGAGCCGTAGCAGCGGTTCCGTGTTGGACGGGCGGAGATTGAACCAGCGGCTGTCGCCCAGCTCCACGGTCAGGCCGTCGAGGCGGTCGACGGCGACCGTGGCTCCGTCGGCGCCGCGGAACGCGGCCTCGACCTCGTCCAGAGTGGCCGCCGTGTTCGTGACCCTGGAGTTGATCTCCCCGGAAGCCGTGTAGCGCGAGTACTCGGCGACCAGTTCCGACAGCGGTCGGTGCTGCTCGCCGAGGGCCGCAAGGACGTGCAGGGCGGTGAGCATTCCGGTGTCCGCCCGCCAGAAGTCGCGGAAGTAGTAGTGGCCGGAGTGCTCGCCGCCGAACACCGCGTCGTACTCGGCCATCCGCGCCTTCATGAAGGAGTGGCCGACCCGTGAGCGGACCGGTCGGCCGCCGTGCTCGCGGATGATTTCCACGGCGGCGGCGGAGGTGATGACGTTGTACACGATCGCGGCACCGGGATGCCGGGTCAGCTCACGGGCCGCGACCAGGCCGACGATCGCCGACGGGTCGACGGGGGTGCCGCGTTCGTCGACGAAGAAGCAGCGGTCGGCGTCACCGTCGAAGGCCAGTCCGATGTCGGCGCCGCTGTCGCGTACCTTCGCCTGGAGGTCCACGAGGTTCGCCGGGTCGAGCGGGTTCGCTTCGTGGTTCGGGAAGGACCCGTCCAACTCGAAGTAGAGCGGCACCAGTTCGAGCGGCAGGCCGGCCAGGACGGTGGGGACGGTGTGTCCGGCCATGCCGTTCGCGGCGTCGACGACCACCTTCAGCCGGCGGTCGCCCTTGATCTTCACCAGTGAGTTGAGATGGGCGGCGTAGCTGCCGAGCAGATCGCGGCGGGTCGTCACTCCCGGATGACGGACGGGTTCCGGTATGTCGTGGGTCTCCAGCCACGTCCTGATCAACTCCAGCCCCGTGCCCTCGCCGACGGGGGAGGCTGCGGCCCGGCAGAGTTTGATGCCGTTGTCCCGGGCCGGGTTGTGGCTGGCGGTGATCATCGCGCCGGGCATGTCCAGGCTGCCGGAGGCGTAGTAGAGGTAGTCGGTCGAGCCGAGGCCGGTGTCGATCACATCGGCTCCGGCCGAGTTGGCGCCCGCGGCGAAGGCCGCGGCCAGTTCGGGTGAGGTGGCGCGCATGTCCCGGGCCACGACCACACAGGTGGCCTCCGTCAGCCGGATGAACAGGGCGCCGATCCGTTCGGCGATCACGGGATCGAGCTGGGTGGGGACTTCTCCGCGGATGTCGTACGCCTTGACCAGACGGGAGTAGTCGGTCATGTGGTGCCTTTCGGGTGTTCCGGGCGGGCAGGGACGTCGGTCAGGCGGCTTCACCGGTGGTGAGCCAGCCGAATGCCGTCACCTCCGCGGACGCGGCCTTCAGGTCCTTGGAGTTGTCCACGCCTCGCCAGTAGCCGTTGATCCGGTAGGCCGTCAGCCGGTCCTGCTCGGCGAGGGACGGGAAGGTGGTGTCCTCGTGGTCCCCGAGATCCGGCAGCAGAGCGGTCACCTCGGGCTCGAAGAGGTAGACGCCCGCGTTGATCCAGTGCGGCAGCACCGGTGCCTCGGCGAACCGGGTGACACGGTCGTCGCTGCTCAACTCCACGACGCCGTACGGTGACTTGAGCGGGGTGACCGCCACGGTGGCCAGCGCGGAGCGTTCGGCGTGGGTCCGGGCCAGGTCGCGCAGCGAGAACCGGGTCAGGATGTCGCCGTTCAGCCCCACCCAACGCTCACCGGGGTGCGGCAGGTGGCGCGCCGCGTGCTTGAGTCCGCCGCCGCGGCCGAGGGGTTCGTCCTCGACGACGACCTCGACCCTCAACGGCAGCGTGTGGGACGCGACGTACTCCTTGAGGACATCGGCCAGGTAGCCGCAGGAGACGACGACCTCTTCGATGCCCTCGGCGGCCAGCCAGCGCGCCTGGTGTTCGAAGATGGGGCGGCCGGCGACCTCGACCAGGGCTTTCGGGACCCGGTCGGTGTACGGGCGAAGGCGGCTGGCCTGGCCGCCGGCGAGGATCACCACCTGACGGACCAGCGATGCGTCCGGACCGGTCGGGGCGGGCTTGAGCGTGCTGTTCACGGTGTCTCCCGGGGATGGATGAGCGGGTGGTTCAGACGGGTCCGATGGGACGGGTGGAGACGGCGAAGCCGGCGAAGTCGGCGTACTGGGCACGCGGCGTCGCCCAGCTCGGGTCGCTGCCGCCGAAGAAGGTGGAGAAGAACACCCCGTCGATACCGAGCCGGTTGGTCGTACGGAACTCCAGACCGCCGGCATGCAGGACGCGCCTGCCGTCCAGACGCACGTCGATCGTGCCGTCCGAACGGCCGGGGGTGTTGAGCCGGACGGCCTGCTCCACGCAGACCCAGCGGCCCGTCGGCCAGTGCCACGAACCCCGGCCGAGCGACGTGCCGTGCTCGACGGACGTGGGCAGATAGGCGTACACCTCGGCCGCGCCGCCGGTACGCCACATGTAGCGGGTGGACAGGCCGTTGTCGCCGTCGGGAATCCGTCGGCCGCTGGTGACGGTGCCGCCGTACAGGCCGGGCAGCTTTCCGCCCCTGACGAAGTCGAACTCCCGCGGGAAGCGGACGTAGTACCGCAGGTGGAGGGCGTTCACGGGGCCGGACTTCAGGGGCAGGTAGAGCTGTGCGCCGCCCTGCGGCCGGTGGTAGTCGCGGGACACCGTGGGACTCGCCGACAGGGCGGGGTACCGGACGCGCACCACCTGTCCCAGTCTGCTGTCGCGCTGCGGCAGGAACACGGCCCGGGACAGCCCGAACGAGCCCTTGTTCCCCGGCCGGACCGTGGGACCGAAGAACTGCTCCACGCCGGCCGTGTCATCACTCAGGCCCTTGCTGGGGCGAGGGTCGGGTGCGGCGCTGTGGCCGTCCTTTCCGTCGTCACCCCGGTGATCCGGGGACGTACCCGAGCAAGAGGCGAGCAGGACGACCGCTGCCGTCACACCGAGCGCGACGAGTCGCCTTCTGCGCATGCTGCCGCTCCTGTCCGTGGAATACGGGGGAAGTGAAGTGCTGGGGAAGTGCTGAGGGTGGGGTGGTGGCCGCCTCAACTGTCAGGCGGTGTTGCGCACATGGCGCGCGACCTTGGGCCGCGGGGTGCGGCGATGGCGTACCTGATGGACGGTCTGCAGACCGATCGCCGAGAGGAGCGCGACGATGGCCGCGAAGCCGAGCCAGGGGAACGGCGGCAGGGTGACCTCCGTGTGGCCGTGGCGCACGATCTCGCCATCGCCGGCCATGGCCAGCGGCGCCCGGACCCGGGAGTCGGTGATGTCGATGACGGCTCCGCGGTCGGCTTCGATGCCCTTGCGCTCGGCGAGGACGTCCAGTTCCGTGCCGGTCGCCCGCACCGCCCGGCTGAGGTGTATCCCGCGTTGGGCACCTGTGATGGTCAGTCCGTCGAGGCGGGCAGGAGCGCCCAGGTCGACGGCCGTGCCGGCGCCGGAGACCGAACCGCCCTTGATCCGCAGCCCTGTCGAGGCGGATGCCAGGCCCTTCCCGGACGCGTTCCTGACCTGTACCGAGGTCAGTGAGACTCCGGTGGTGGTGGCCGCTGCCGTCACCGCGGTCCGGCTGCCGGCGATGGTCACTTCGCGCAGGGCGACGTCATGTGCCCTGCCGGCGACGGAGATTCCGGTGCGGGAGCCGTCGATCCGAGTCCCCGCGACGGTGACCCGGGGACCGGACACGGAGACGCCCCGTGTGAAGTCGCCCACCGTGCCGCCCGTGACGGTGGCGGAGCGGATGTCCTCGCCGAGCGAGATTCCGGTGCGGCCGTCGCTGAGCCGGGGCTTGTCGACGGTCACCCGGCTGCCTGGGCCGGTGACGGACACCGCGGTCTTCGTGTGCCGGACCGTCGCGTCGGAGACGGTGCAGTTCACACAGGACAGCAGCCGAATGCCGCCGCCGCGGTCGGATCCGGAGTCGGCACGGACGAGGCTGAGGCCGTTCTGCGGGGTGGCTCGGACCCCGAAGCCTTTGTTGTCCCGGGTGGTGACCCGCGACAGCGTTCGCCCGTCGGTTCCGCCGACGGTGACGCCGTTGCGGCCGTTGCTCCGGGCGGTGAGCCCGGTGACGGAGGTTCCCGTGTCGCGGTTCAGGACGAATCCGTCCTCGGCGGAGTCCTTGGCGGTGACGTCGTTCAGCCGGACGCCGACGGAGCCGGCCAGCCGCAGGCCGGTGCGGTTGCCCTGGAAGGTGGAGCGGACGGCCGAACCGGTACTGCCCTTCCCCCAGGTGACACCGGAGAACCGGGAAGGGGCCCGGCCGGACAGCCCGAAACCCGAGACGGTGCTGTCACTGATGTCGAGCCGGCCGCCCGCCCCCATGTACAGATAGGGGCGTGGGCCGGTGCCGTCGGCGAGGTCGCCTCCCCCGGGGCCGACCGCGGCGAGCGCGGTGTCCCGTATGTCGAGAGTCGCCCTGCTGCCGCGTATCCACGTTCCCGAAGCCGCGGAGCCCCCCGCGGTGAACAGCACCTTCTTGGTCACCCGTCCGATCCGCAGGGTGGTTCCGGGAGTGAGCAGCACGGCCGCCCTGACCTGTACGGCGGAGGGGTCGTCGCTGTCCTGGGTGATCCAGTCCGGCCCGGCGTTGGCGGCCAGCCAGCTCATCCGGACATCTCCCGCGCCGGGCGAACGGCGGGCCTCGATGACGCCGTGGTGGACGAGGTCCACGACACCGGGCCGGACCACGATGAGCCGGTCCGGTTTCCCGTTGCGCTGCCAGGCGGCGAGGTCGGACTGCGCGGGGTCCGCGGCCGCCGCGGGGGACATCGCGGCGGACACGGCCGACAGGGCGGTGAGTACGGTCACGGCCACGGTCACGGCCGTGGAGATCCTGCTGACGGTGGTGGGTTTCACGCGGTCGCCTCACTTTCCGCCGGCTGTGCCGCGCTCTGGCTGGTGCGTACGACGACGCCGTTCTCCACGGAGACCTGACGGGTGAGCCAGCGCTGCTTGCGGATGGTGGCGAGCGCGCCGAGTTTGACCACGGCCATGGCGAAGGAGACCAGCACGAAGCCGGGGACGAGAAAGAACGAGGACGGCCTGCGGACCAGATGGGGGAGGATCTTCATGGACCGGCTGACCCACCACCAGCCGGCCAGACAGGCGACGAAGAACCAGTCCTGGCGGATCACGGCAAGGGTCATGAAGGCCGGGGCGAGCAGCAGGGTGAAGCTGCTCACGCCTTTGTCGATCATGGTGAAGGCGAGGAACGGATGGCGCCAGACCCAGCGCCGGGACAGCGCTCGCAGGTCCGACCGCCAGGTGTTGCGTGCCCAGCGCAGCCTCTGCTTGAGGAAGATCCTCAGCGTGCCGGGGAAGGTCGACCAGACCCTTGCGGAGCGCTGCATGAAGGCCAGATGCCCGCGCTCCAGGATCAGGGTGGTCAGCCGTTTGTCGTCGCCGGACATGCACGGGACGCCCATGAAGGTCTCCGCCATGAAGTCGTCGGAGATCTCCAGCAGCAGTTCCCTGCGGTAGACGGCGGTACGCCCCGACAGACACGAGACGGCCCGGCCCATCACACTCTGCGAAGCGTTCTCGTCGAAGTACCGGTAGTCGAGGAACATGTCGTTGACCCGCTGGAGGAAGCCCTTCGGGTTGTAGACGTTCTGCCGGGTACCCACCCCGCCGATCCTCGGGTCGATGAAGGGCTTGCAGGTCTCGGCCGCCACGTCGTCGGCCCAGATGGTGTCGGAGTCGACGAGGGCGACCAGGTCCGTGCTCGCCGCCTCCCAGCCGCGCACCAGGGCGTCCCGCTTGCCGGGAACGTCGGTGACGACGACGGTCACCGGATAGCGCGAGGCGATGTCCCGGCACGCGTGATCGGTCGCGTCGATGACGAGGATGACCTCCTCGACATCGTTCGCCAGCCACGACTCGATCGCGTGGGCGAAGATCTCGGGGTCCTCCTGGTAGACCGGGACGACGACGCTCATCGGAAGTCGGAAGCCGTTCTTGACCGGCTTGTACAGGGCGGCGGGCGCGCGGCGCAGCAGCCAGCAGCCCCATCGCACCAGGCCGAGGACGCCCAGCGGCAGATAGATCAGGTAGTACCGGAGATTGATGAGGGTGTTGTCGAGGAGTCCGTTCATGGAGCCTGTTCTCAAGAGGCCCGCACGGCCGACGGCAGCGGGGAGCGGGCAGCGGGGAGCGGGAAGCGAGGTGCCGGCGGAGGCCGCGAGGGCGGTGGGGAGCGGCGGATGCGCCGAGCCGGGCCGGGAATCGGGGCTCGCGCCGGCGATCGGGGCGCACGCAAGGAAGGCGATCGGGGCTCGTGCAGGGAAGGCGATCGGGGCTCGCGCAGGGAAGTGGGCTTGCGGCGGAAGCCGGGGCTCGGGCGGGGGGCGGCCTCGGGGCAGGAGGGATCTGCTCCGGTCAGGGACCCGCCCCCGGGGGAGGGGGACAGTCCCAGGGCGGGGCGACAGCCCCGGGCACCCGAGCCCCAGCGGTCCTGGCGGATCAAGCGGTCCTGGCGGATCCAACGGGCCCCGCGGACCCGGCGGACCGGGCGGTCATGGGAAGCGGGGCGCGTGGTGTCGGCACGCGCGGGTCGCGCGGCGCCGTAGGTCAGCGCACGTCGGCCGGTCCGCCGGCTGCTGCCTGGGCCATCCGGTCATTGACCTCGACCACGGCCTTGAGCAGCGGCATACGCAGTCCCATGGAGTCGGCCACGCCCAGGAAGCCCTGGGTGTCCTTCGGCAGGCACACCCCGCCGTAAGGGGTTCCGCCGCGAATGCCGTAGAGAGGATTGAGGGACCCCTCCGCGGACCGCGCCACGGTCTGGGCGATCGGATCGAGCTCCAGACCCAGCTCCTTGGTCACCAGCCACATCTCGTTCCAGAAGCTGATCTTCGTGGCGTTGTAGATGTTGTGCGCACACTTGATCAGCTCGGCCTCGGCCGGGTTCGAGAAGTAGCGGATGTCGCCGCCGAAGGGCTGGAGCAGCTCGCCCAGTCGTTCCCGGGTCCGCGCGCTGCGGGACGCGACCACCGTCATCCACGGGTGCCGGAAGTCCTCCACCGCCGACGCGGCGCGCAGGAACTCCGGGTTGCTCGCGACCGTGAACCCCTCACCGGGCACCTTGCCCGAGTTCATCTCCAGCAGCGGCTGCACCACTTGCTCCGCGGTGCCCGGCGGAACCGTCGAACGCACCACCACGACATGGGACTCGTACGACTCCCGCAGGGCCTGCCCCACCGACACGGTGCCCGCCTCGAACGCGGAGAGGTCATAGGTGTGCCCGACGTTGGGCGTCGGCAGCGTGAGGATGATGAACGAGCTCGGCTCGGCGCGGAGGTCGAGCCTGTCCTGTGCGTCCAGGCCCTCCGAGCGGAGCGCCTCCAGGCGTCGTTCGTCGACGTCGATGAACGTCACCTTGTGGCCGGCGTGGAGGAAGCCTCTGCCGGTCGCGGTTCCCACGACACCTGAGCCCACAACAAAGATTCGCGCCATGCGAAGTTACCTCCTGTGAAGTGTCCGAAACCGGCCCGCGAGTAGTGGAGAAGCCCGCGGGAACGGCTGATGTGTGCGAGGTGCGGGAAAATGGGAAACGCTGTTCTGCCCTTGCACGACCCAGTAGACGGAGCACTCCGCCAATGGGTTCCGTCACTTGCTGGGAGAGCCGGTCCAGGAGGCTCAGAGAGAAGGCTTTTGTCCGAAATTCACAGCCCAGGATTCCAAGAACATGCAGCTCGGTGGCGCTTTGAAGATTCTTTACCCCGACTCTGGAGTGAGGGGGGAAGGCGCCACGGAAACCCTTGGAAAGCGCGGCCGGCCAGGGGGAATGATGTCGCTCGGGGCGCGCTATCCCACACTGTCGGGCCCGGTGTCAATCCCCTTCTTTGTCCCGGGTCACTTTCTCGGACATTATTTGGACGGATTGATTTCGGTGGAATGGATTGCGGAATTCCATCGGCCGGGCTTTGCGAAGGGGAGGGTATTCGCGGTTCCCCAACATTTGAGAATCCTGTGAGGTTTTCACGGGTCTTGGGGTGGCTTTCCGGGGAGCTCCGGGGCGGGTGGTCCATGCATCCAGTCACCGCGTGGTGCCGCGCCGGCGGGATCGACGCGGTCTCACCTGTGATGTTGACTCGCAGTGGCCGTGCCGTCGCGCTTCGGGTGCTGCCTCGAAGTCAATCTCGGGGGTGTAACGATCGAGTCGTGAATGACCTTGAGTGGCGGCCTGCCGTGTGCGCCGGGTGACCAGTGACAGACCCCGGCGCCGTGCCGGGCGGGGGCGTGGCAATGACGATCTCGGGACGGGTGGAATTGTCCACGCGTTCGAGCCGACATCGAGCGCGGTAGCGCTTGTGACAGCGGTGCCGATACAGGGGTAATGGTCAATACCTGTGGCGGTGTTGTCCGGCCGCAGCGCCAGTGGGTGGGGGCTGGAGGGGGGACCGGCTTGCGGGCCGGCATCCTGAAGGCGGCCCGCCGACGCGCTGCGTTCGGCCGGGCCGCGCAGATCGGTGCGAGTCCTGCGCTGCTCGGCCACGCGCCGCTCGATGTCCGTGCGGTGCTGCTGGACCAGGTCCGTGACGTGGGCGGCCCGCTCCTGGCCGCGGCCGTCGCCACGCTCCCCCACGGCTTCGCGGCACTCGCGGTCCTGCTCGCCGCCGGAACGGCATGGCACCGACTTGCGTATGACGCCGGCCGCCTCGGCAGGGGATGCGGGGTGTGACGCCGACGCCTGACGTGCTGTTCTCGGCGTGGGCGCCGCCCGCCAACGCGGCGGCCACGCACGGCGGTTCGCCCTCGTCGGCTTGGTGGCCCGACACGGTCGGCGAACCCCGGAACGGCACACCGCGCCCGGCTCCCGGTGGCCGCACCGCACAGCCGGACGACCTTCTCCGTCCACCGTGTGGGCGCCCCCCTACCGTCGCGGCCCCCTGGCCCGCAGGCCATCACCGAATGTGGACCGGACAGCAAAGAACCCCCGGGCCAATGGCCCGGGGGTTCTTTGCTGGAGCGGGTGACGAGAATCGAACTCGCACTCTCAGCTTGGGAAGCGACGGCGCTTGGATCGCTGTATGGCTGCTGACCTGCGTTGATCTGCTCTGTGTGCGCCGTCGTGCGGGCCTGGTGGCACCGCTGTCGACGGTCGATCGACGCCGGTCGCCCCGACGAAGGGCTGGCGCGCCGGGCAGGTCACTGGGTCCTGTCGATGGCCCGGGACCTGACCATGCAGGGCCGGAGAGCGGACAGGCAGCAGTAGGCGTAGCACCCGGTGGAGGCTCGCGGAAGGCGCGATCGGGCCTGGACAAGAAACAAACCCCAGGTCATTGAGCTGGGGTTTGTCCTTGTTCGGGCCCTCACGGAAACGGACCATGAGGGTCCTGCGCTGCGGCGGCCGGCGCCCGGCCGCAGGGCCGCCGGAGTCCGGTCAGAACTCCAGCACCTCGCGGTCGAGCGGATACCGCGCACGGTGACGGCCCTCGTACGGCGAGGGCGTGATCGGCAGGACGCCGGTCGGCTGCAGGCCCAGGTTGTCGTCCCAGAGCCGGGGTACGACCTGTCCGAGGACGCGGAACTGCCGGAAGGTGAACGGCGGGCTGTCGGTCGGGAAGAACTCGGCCGTGGTCATCACCTGGAAATGCAGGTGCGGCGTGGTCGAGTTGCCGCTGTTGCCGATCAGCCCGAGGACCTGGCCGCTTTCGACGCGGTCGCCCTCCCGGACTTTGAGCGAGCCGGGCTTCAGGTGGGCGTAAAGCAGATAGCGGCCCGGCGCGACTTGCACGGTGACGTGGTTGCCGACCGTGTTCTCGATCGGCGGGATGGGCGGCGTGACGGGCGGCGTGTTGTCCGGGATCCCGTCCTGGACCTCCACCACTCTGCCGCCGGCCGAGGCCACGACCGGCTGCCGGTAGCTCAGATAGCTGGTGAGCCGTGTGGGGTCGCCTTCCCAGGTCTGCCCCTGCCTGCCGACCCGGTACCAGTCGATCGCGAAGCGCTGCGGCACGTAGAAGCGGCCGTTGATCGGGCCGAGGCCGCGCCGGTGGTGGGTGTTGCCGCAGCACGACTCGCTGGCGTACCAGGTGCCCGGGCGGACCGGCGAGCCCAGGTTCAACGGCGGGGTACCGCCGGTCCGGGTGGCCTGCACCGTCTCCTCGAAGGCGGAGGGTCCGGAGGGGGCCAGGACGGCACCGGAGAGATGGTGTTCGAGGACCTTGGGCACCCGCTGACCGCGGTCGAGGGTCAGGTCGAGCCAGATGATCCACTTCTGGGAGCCCTGGATGACCGTCGGTGTCGGTGCCGGGGGTGCCGGGGTGTACCCGTCCGCACCCGGCAGGGGGTCTCCCACCGGATTGGCGGCTTCGGCCAGTGCCTGCCCGCTCAGCGAGCCGACGACCCGGTGCGTGCGGGCGTCTTGGACGTCGACCCGGTCGAGCCGCAGCGGCAGGTTGCTGGGCAGGGAGCTCGTGGTGAGCAGTTCGTACGAGAGGTGCGTCTTGCCGTCCGTGGCGACGAACGGCGTCGGTTCGGTCATCACTGCCGCCGTCAACGGCGTGAACTGTGCGCCGGGCGCCGCGGTGGCCGCGCCGGCTCCGAGTCCAGCTCCGTATCCGGGTCCCGCTGAGGCCACCAGCATGCCGGCCGCGAGCACGGCAGCGGCGAGCCCGCGGAGTAGCGGGCTGCGGCCAGTGCGGTTGCGAGGGTCGCGCTCTGCCATTGCGCTCTTTCGTTCGTCGGATCCGGGGCCGTGAAGGACACCGGCACGCCCCGCGCCGAGACGCAGGCCCATGTAATCCGGCGGCGCGTCGCTCCGGTTGGAGGTGGCCGGGCTCAGCGCCGAACTGCACCCGACCAGCCGCATCGACCACCGAGCCCTCGCCTCACGGGATGGTGGACAGCACAAAGGCCCGGAACGCTTGGTGGGCAGTTCGCTGACTCCCGGTGTTTCCCGGTGTTTCCCGGTGTTCCCCGTGGTTCCCTGCACGATCTGGCACGCGCCTGGCACGGACCAGGCCCGGTTGACCTTCTCGGTTGCGTTCTCTGCGGAGCGGGCCCGAGGCGTTCGGATGAACGCGCGCTGGGGGGCGGCGTGGCGCTGCGGGCAAAGACCTGGAGGAACTTACCTAGAACGCATGTGCATCCGGAAGGGCCGAACTGCCCTGCTCAGCATCGCGATGGTCATCTCTGCCTGCGCGGCGGCCGCCCTGCCCTCGGTTGCCACTCCCGCAGCGGCCGTACCGGTTCCCAGGGAATCGGCCGCCGCGTCACAGCCCTGGGAAGCGACCGCGGCGAAACTGGACCGGGTGATCCGGCAGACGGCCACCGACGCCGGTGTCCCTGGAGTGATCGTGGGCGTCTGGAAGCCCGGACAGCCGCGCTACGTGCGGGCTTTCGGCGTCGCGGACACGAAAGACCACGCCCCGATGCGCACTGACCTGAACATGCGGATCGGCAGCGAGACCAAGACCTTCACCGTCACCGCGCTGCTCCAGCTCGTCGACCGCGGCAAGGTCGGCCTGGACGACCCGATCTCCGCGTACGTCGACGGAGTGCCCGACGGAGAGCACATCACGCTGCGTCAGCTCGCGAACATGCGCAGCGGCCTGTTCGCCTACACCCAGGACGAGGGCTTCCAGCACCTGCTGGCGACCGAGCCGCATCGCCAGTGGACGCCGAGTGAGCTGCTCCGCATCGCCTTCGAGCACCCCAACCAGTTCCCTCCCGGCACGCAGTTCGACTACTCCAACACCAACACCGTGCTGCTCGGCCTGGTCGTCGAGAAGGTCACCCACCGTCCCTTGAGGAACGTGATCCGGAACCTGATCACGCGGCCGAGCGGCTTGGAACACACCTTCCTGCCAAAGGCGGCGGAGTTCCCGCAGCCGCACGCCCACGGCTACACCGATCAGACGCCGGACGGCACGGTGGCGGACGCCACGGACTTCAACCCCAGCTGGGGCTGGGCAGCCGGCGCGATGATCTCGAACCTCGACGACATGCGTTCCTGGGCGAAGAACGTCGCGACAGGCGGACTGCTGACCCCGCAGACCCAGGCGGAGCGCCTCGACGCGCAGCCGACCGGCGCGCCGGGTGACGCCTACGGGCTGGGCATCGACATCAACCACGGGTGGATCGGCCACGCGGGCTCCCTGCCCGGCTACCAGAGCCTGACGGTCTACCTGCCCGCCCAGAAGGCGACGATGGTGATCCTGCTCAACACCGACATCCCCTCGAACGGCGAGAATCCCAGCACCCTGCTCGGCCGGGCCATCACCCAGGTGATCAGCCCCGCCAACGTCTACGGCGACGCATCCGACCAGAACTGACACCCGCCCAGGCATTGAGGCCCTGGGAGATCACCGAGCTGTGACTCCTGGCACACGACAACTGATCACCAAGCACAACAAAAGGGCCCAGGTCGCTGACCTGGGCCTTATCCATGGAGCGGGTGACGAGAATCGAACTCGCACTCTCAGCTGGGGATCACACGGTTCTCCGCCCCTCATTGAGTCCGGGCTCCTTCGTATCGCCGGTCGGTTTGGTGTGCCGGTGCGGGTGCACATGCGGGATTTCGGTCGTGGGCTCCCCCGGGGCGACGGCGAGGTCGGCGACGCGCAGGGGGCGGTGGTCACCAGGCAGCTGTGTGACGGCCCGCGGCCGGGAATGCCTCACTTCCCGTCACGGGCGCCGCACCGGAGGCCGCTGCGGCCGAGTCGGGCTCCGACGTGGGGCGGAAGGGGAACTACGAGGCGTCGATGAGCTTTCGGTGCTCAGGTACTGAGTCGAACGTCGTACGGGCCGGAAAGCGGAGCCTCACGTGGATGGGCGATCCGTACCGGGGTGTGCGAAGTCGGCGCGTGGCGGGGGATGACTCCGGCGTTCCTGCCCACCTGTTCGAACGCGGCCAGGACGCGCTCCAGTTGGGTATCGGTGTGGGCTGCGGTCAGGGTGATCCGCAGTACCTCACGGCCGGCCCTGACGACCGGGTGGACCATGGGTGCGGCGAACACTCCGGCCTCGCACAGTTCCTGCCACATACGCACGCAGCGCTCACGGCCCGTCACGAGAACCGGCACCACCGGAGTGACGGACGTGCCGGTGTCGAAGCCGAGTGACCGCAGGCCGTTGTGCAGCCGCTCGGCGAGTTCCAGCACACGGACACGCCGCTGGGGCTCGGTCTGAAGAATCTTCAGTGCCGCCAGCGCGGCGGCGACGTTGGCCGGGGACGCCGCCGCGGTGAACATCATCGCGCGCGCGTGGAACAGCAGGTAACGGATCACCTCGGCGGGACCGGCGATCACCCCGCCCACCGAGGCCAGACTCTTGGACAACGCGCTGGTGACGACATCGGGGCGCAGCCCGAAGTGTTCCCCGGCGCCGGCCCCGGTCGGGCCCAGCACACCGAGGTCGTGCGAACTGTCGACGACGACCCGCGCCCCGTACGCGCCCGCCAGCTTCATCAGCCCGGGCAGATCGCACAGGTCCCCCTCCACGGAGAAAACCCCGTCCGTGAGGATGATTTTTCCCGCGTCGACGCCACCGCTGATTCCGTGTTTGTCGGCCGCCTGAAGCAGTTCTTCCAGATGCTCCAGGTCGCCGTGCAGGAATTTCCTGCCCTTCGCCTTTCCGTGAGCGACGGCTTCGTCCAGTGAGGCATGGTTGGAGAAGTCGCTGAAGACGAGATCGCCATCGGTCATCAGCGGGGCCAGCATCAAATTCGCCTGATAACCGGACGGGAGAACGGCCGCTGCCTCCTGGCCCATGAACTCCGCCAGTCGGCTCTCCAGCTCCTCGTGCAGTTCCAGGGAGCCGCTCACGCCACGTGACCCGCCCAGTGAGGTGCCGAAGCGTCGAACCGCAGTGACAGCGGCCTCCAGCACTCGGGGATCGGAGGAGAGGCCAAGGTAGTCGTGGGAGGCGGCGATGATCACCCGGCGGCCCTCGAACTCCGCCTCCGTGCCGTCGAACGTATCGCCGAGCGCCCGGTAGTAGCAGTCCCGCCCCGTCCGCCGCAGGTGCTCCGCGGTCCATGGACGGCACTTTTCCAGAATATCCATTCCCGTGTTCCCCGGTCGCTCGTATGTTGCATTAATCGCCTTGGAGGAATTCCGCTTCCCTTGCGGATGCTACTTTGAGAGCCTTCCGTGTCCTTCCTGTGACGGAGAAAAAATGTCATACGACGAACTTAAAAGTGTTCTGGTTTCTCTCGGCATCCCCGAGGATGACATCAGCCCGGAGGCGTCACGCGAGGAAGTCGGCCTGGATTCCATCGCCGTCGTCGAACTGGCTCTGGTCCTCCGCCGCGAGAAAGGCGTGGACGTGACGGAGGAGGAAATCGGCGGCACCCTCACCGTCGCGGATGTCGCCGCTCTTGTCGGAGCCCGGACGCCCGCATGACCGTTCGACAGGGCGTGTGCGTCACGGGTCTCGGCCTGGTGACCCCGGCCGGCGACGGCTGGGCCCCCAGCTGGGAACGGGTCTGCAAGGGCCTGCCGACCGCGGTACTTGAGCGGGAGCAGGAGACGGTTCCGGCTCACCTCGCCTGTCGTGTGGGCGGCTTCGACCCGGCCCGGCTCGGCCGGGCACGCGCCCGCAGACCCGACCGCTGCGCGCAGTTGGCGCTGCTCGCCGCACGCGAGGCGCTGGCGGACGCCGGACTGGACCCGGCGCGCTGGGAAGGCGCGCGCGTCGCTGTGATCGTGGGGTCGAGCAGCGGCGGAGCCCAGACCCTGGAGACCGGACACCGCGCGCTGCTGGTGGCCGGCCCGCAGGACATGTCGCCGTACGCGGTGCCCGCCTCGTTGAGCAACACGGTGTCCGCCCAGCTGACCATCGAATTCGGGGCCGGGGGAGCCAGCTGCACGGTCAACACCGCCTGCGCCTCGGGTGCGAGCGCCATCGGCATGGCGCTGGACCTGCTGGCCCTGGACCGGTGCGACATCGCCCTGGCGGGGGGAGCCGAAGCCGCCATCACGCCGTTCTACGTCGCGGGATTCGACCGGATCGGCGCCCTGTCCCACCACTTCGACGATCCCGCCGGAGCACTGCGCGCCTTCGACAGACAGCGGGACGGCTTCGTCATCGGCGAGGGAGCCGGGATGCTCGTCCTGGAGCGCACCGCCGACGCGCGGGCCCGCGGGGCGCGGACCCGTGCCCGGGTCAGCGGCTTCGGGGCGGCTTCGGACGCGCACCATGTGGTGAAGCCTCACCCGGACGGCACCGGCCTCGCCGCGGCCGTCCGCGAAGCACTTGGCCGTGCCGATGTCTCTGCCCGGGACGTGGCGCACATCAACGCCCATGGCACCGGCACCCCGGCCGGCGACCGGGCGGAGGCACGCGTACTGGACGCACTCTTCCCGCACCGCCCGCCGGTGACGTCCACCAAGCCGGTGACCGGGCATCTGCTGGGCGCGGCGGGCGCGGTGGAGGCGGCGTTCACCGTGCTGGCCGTCGAGCAGGGCCTCATTCCGCCCACCGCCAACCTGACGGACCATGATCCGGCGATCGACCTCGACATCCCCACCGAGTGCCGGGCGGGGGGCCTACCACTGGCCCTCTCCTTGTCCATGGGCTTCGGCGGACAGAACGCCGTCCTCGCCGTCACCCCCGGCTGACACCTGGTCCCCGTCATCGGGCCGGTTCCTGTCACCGGGCCGGTCGGCTCCGTAAGAAGTGACGGTGAAGTCGTCGGCCAGGTGGGGCAGTGCCAGGAGCCGGTGCGGAAGATGCCGCAGCAGGCCCGCCACCAGCTTGTAGCGGACGCTCGGCACACAGACGACGGGCGGGCGGCGGCGGTGGATGGCCCGCACCGCCAGGTCGGCGACGTACCGGGAGGGGAGGGTCAGCGAGGGAGGGGAGGGCGGGATACCGGCACGCGCGTGGAACTCCGAGGTCGTGTGCCCCAGTACCAGGGCGGTCAGCGCGACCGGCGAGGTGCGGATACGACGTGAGTAGGCCAGCGACTCGGTGAGGGCGACGGCGTACGCCTTCGACGCACCGTACGAAGTGCCCTGCCAGACAGGCCCGGCGGCGGCCACCGAGGACACGTTCAGGACGCGTCCGCGACCGCGCCGCAGCATCCCGGGGAGCGCGGCGTGGAGGAGCCGGGACGGTGCGACGACGTTGAGGTCGAGCATGTGCCGCTCCTGAGCCCACGCCGTGCGCTCGAAGGACAGGCCCAGACCCGCGCCGGCGTTGTTGACCAGGATGTCCGCGTCGCGCGCCGCCTCGGCCACGCGCTCCAGGCCGGTCGCGGCGGTCAGGTCGGCGGGCAACGGCCGCGCCGTGATCCCGTGGTCGGCTTCCAGCGTGGCCGCGAGGCGGGCCAGGGGTTCGGCGCTGCGGGCGACCAGGACGAGATGATGGCCGCGGGCGGCGAGGGCGCGGGCGATGTCGGCGCCGATGCCGTAACTGGCGCCGGTGACCAGGGCGGTCGACCCCTGCTTGCCCGAGTGTTCAGGCATGCGAGACCTGCCCCGGACGTGACGCGTCGGGACCGGAGCCGACCACGTCCCGCCACAGCCGCTCGACGGCCTCCGCCCACAGCACGGCGAGGTCACCGGTGTCGTCCAGCGCGCGGTCGATGACGAAGCTCACGCGTACCTGCCCCTGGTAGGAGGCGAACGACACCGCGAACTGGTGGTCGCCGTGCAGGAACAGCGTGGGCACCACCTGCTCGATCGGATCCGCGCCCATCGCCAGACGGCGTGACACACGCAGCAGTCCGGAACTGTCCAGCGCGCTGCTCGCGGCGCAGGACTGCCGGACGATGCGGTAGACGAGCCACTCCGGAAGGAGTTCCAACTGTGCCCGCAGGACCCGGCGCATCCCCTCGGTCTTGACGCGCCTGGTGGCGCTCGCCACGGCGATCACCCGGTCGACGGGAGAGCCCGCCCAGAATGCCAGCGGAATGCGAACCGCCGAGATCCTGTTGCCCACCGAGCGACGTTCCTCCGGGCGGCGGAGACTGACGGGCAGGCCCACATGGAGCTCACGCCCGCCCGCCGGGCGAGCCGGCCGGTCCTCGGGCACCCACATGCGCAGCGCCTCCGCCAGCGAGGCGAGACAGACGTCGTTGGGCGTGGCCCCCAGCGCTCTCGCGACCTCGCGCGGCCAGGACACCGGAACGGCCCTCGACAACAGCCGCGCCCGGCCGGTCAGCGGGTGAGGCGGCGGCCAGGTCAAAGTGGGCCGAAGGCCATGGACGGCGTCGCCCAGGTTCTGTGCCAGCGCCCGCACCGGAATCCTCTTCGCCCATGCGCCCGGGTTCCCCCGCGACCATGTACGGCGGCCGGCGGGCGCCTCCGCGACCGCCGGCCGGGGAGGGGCGGCCGGACCCACCCCGAAGAGCGCCGTCAGCGCGTCCAGCACCGCCTGCCCGTCCTGGGCGGCGTGGTGGGCACGGTAGAAGAGCGCGTACGCGTCACTGGCGTAGCCGTGGATGAGCCGGACTTCCCAGCGCGGGGCGTCGGCGGGGATCGGCTCAGCGAGCAGAGCGTCCACCGCCCGGTCGAGCGAGTCGAGGCCGTCCTCGGTACGGACCTCGCGCACATGGCGATGCGGGTCGAAATCGGGGTCGAGTTCCCAGACCGTCCTACGCCCGCGCTTGCTGACCTTGCAGGCCAGGCTCGGCATACGGTCGACGCGACCGGCGATCTGCTCCCGCAGACGGCTCAGGCTCGGATGCGAGCCTGTCGCATGCATGACCGCCCCGACATAGGGCCGGAACCCGGGCTGCTCCCTCTCGTAGGCGAGGAAGCAGCCGTCGAGCGGGTTCGGGCGGGGGACCGTCGTGGTCATGGGCGCGTTCACCGAACGCTAACCGGAGACGCGGAGCAAAGGTCACGTGGCGGCCCTCACCCGCCGTCGGGCGTGCGGGCGTGACATGTCGGGGTGGCACCGCGTTGACACCGAGCAGTTCCCTTCCCTCTCTCAGCGGTCTCTCTCAGCGGAAGCAGGCCCGCATGCCACGAGCCACCGACACCACGTCACCCACGTACACGATGGCGGACCGGCCCGGGGCGCTTCCGCTGCTGGGCCACACGCCGGCGCTCGTCCGCGATCCACTCAAGTTCCTGGCCGGGCTCTCCGGCCACGGCGACCTGGTACGGATCAGGGTGGGCCCGCACACGGCGTACGCGGTGTGCCATCCCGACCTGGTCCAGCGGTTCCTTGCCGAGGACCGTACGTTCGACAAGGGCGGGCCCGTCTACGACAGGCTCCGGGAGATCGCGGGCGACGGTCTGGGCACCTGTCCGGCAGCCGCTCACCGCCGTCAGCGCCGGATGATCCAGCCCCTCTTCCACCGCGACCGGCTGCCCGCGTACGCCGCGGTGATGAGCGAGCGGGTCGCCGCGCTCACCTCGTCCTGGCACGACGGCCAGATTCTCGACGTGCCCGCCGCGATGCACCGGCTCACCGCGGAGGTCACCGTGCGGTGCCTGTTCGACGCCGGTGCCGACACCTCGGACATCCCCGAAGTGCAGTCGAGCATCGACGCTCTCATCAGCGGCGCCACCAGGCGGGTACTGCTGCCGGTCCCGCTGGTCCACCGGCTGCCGACCCCCGGCAACCGCCGCTTCCACCAGGCTCGGCGTCGACTGCGGCAGATCACGGACACCCTCATCGCCGACCACCGGTCGGCCGGCGCCGACCAGGGCAACCTGCTGTCCCTGCTGCTGGCTCCGGATGCCGGCGGTACCGGCCTGAACGACGCGGAGATCCACGACCAGGTCATCTCCTTCCTCCTGGCCGGAGTGGAAAGCACCGCCGTCACCCTGTCCTGGGCCTGGCATCTCATCGGCACCCACCCCGACATCCGGCAGCGGCTGCGCGACGAGGTCGACGCCGTACTCGACGGACGCCCCGCACTCCCCGCCGATCTGCCCGCCCTGGAACTCACCGGCCGGATCATCACCGAGACCCTGCGCCTGTATCCACCGGACGCCGTGCTGAGCCGGACCACCACCGCCGACACGGTGCTGGGCGGCCACCGGGTGGCGGCCGGCACCACGATGATCTACAGCCCGTACCAACTCCACCGCCGCGCCGACCTGTACCAGGACCCCGACCGTTTCGACCCCGACCGCTGGCGGACCATCGGCAAACCGCCACCCGGCACCTGGGTGCCCTTCGGGGGCGGAGCCCGAAAGTGCATCGCCGACGCGTTCGCTCTCACCCAGGCGTCCCTCACCCTGGCCACCATCGCCGCCCACTGGCAGCTCCACCCCGCCCTCGGCCGACGCCCCGTCCGCGCCGCCCGCCAGGCGGTCCTCGCCCCGCACCGGCTCTCCATGCGCCTGCGCCGGGCCGGGTGACGCCGGCATGGAGCGCATGAATGTGCGGGTCGTGGACGTCCGCAAGTCCTACGGAAGGCGTGAAGTGCTGCGCGGCGCCTGCCTGGACGTACCGCGCGGGACCCTGATGGGTGTGGTGGGAGAGAACGGAGCGGGCAAGAGCACGCTCCTGCGCATCATCAGCGGGCAGTTGCGGCCGGACGCGGGGTCGGTGCACCGATACGGCCGGGTGGGGTACTGCCCGCAGCACCCGGTGCTGAACGACGTACTGACCGTCGATCAGCATCTGCGCTACTTCCAGGTGGCCTACGACCTGTCCACGCTGTCGCCCGCCGAGGAACTCCTCGAAACGCTGGGATTCGCCGCGTCACGACGGTGCCGGGTGGCGGAACTCAGCGGTGGCACCCGGCAGAAGCTCAACCTGACCCTGGCGCTGATGCACGATCCGCCCACGGTGGTCCTGGACGAGCCGTACCAGGGCTTCGACTGGGACACCTACCTGAGGTTCTGGCAGCTTGCCGAACGGCTGCGAGACCAGGGCCGCTCGGTTGTGGTGGTGTCCCATCTGGCACACGACGCGGACCGCTTCGACCGGTTGGGACAGCTGGCCGGGGGCCGGATCGACATCCGTGCCGACATCTCCGACGGCGTCAGGGACGGCGCCCGGTGAGGCGATGGGTCCGGGCGCTGGGCACGGCCTGCCGGCTGACCCTGACGGGGGTCGGCCGCGACCGCCTCGCGCTGTGCATGGTGGTCCTCTTCATCCCCGCGTGGATCTGGGCGGTTCGCTGGGTGGTGCGGGAGGCAGAAGTGCGCTTCCGCCTCTACGGGCTCCAGGGGCCCGCCGATGGCGTGGCTTCCGGAGACTTCACCGCCAACGGAAACCACATCGGTCAGATCGTCGGGGCGCTGAACGCCGTCACCCTGATCACCGGCTTCATCATGCTGATGGTCACCTTCGCCACGACGGAACTGGACCGGAGGCTGATCCTGTGCGGTTTTCCCCGCACGGCGCTGATGCTGGCCAAGACGACGGTTCTGTTGCTGGTGGCGGCTGTCGTGGCCGGGTACGCGGCATGGCTGCTGTGCGGGTCGTGGGCGGTGCGTCAGGAAGGGCTGCTGACGGTCGCGGTGTTCATGGCCGCGCTCGTGTACGGCGGTGCGGGCATCATGCTGGGTTCGGTGCTGCGCCGTGAGCTGGAGGGCGTACTCGTCGTCATCATGATGAGCCTGGTCGACCTCGGTCTGCAGAACCCGATCATGGCGCGCGAGGTGGACGGAATCCCCTTGCTCCCCCTCTTCGGCCCGATGCAGGCGGCCTTCGCGGCCGCGTTCACCGATGAAGTCCCTTGGCGCCCGGTCACACACGGCATCCTCTGGCTACTGGCCACCACCTCGCTGGGACTCGGCGTGGTCTACGCCCGCACCCGCGGCTATCCGCGCCCGACGTGAGCCGGAGTCCTTGCGACTCGCCCGCCTGCGCGGCGCCACCGTTCTGGCCGCGGGCAGCAGGCGGGCTTCCCCTTGTCGAAGTGCCTCGGCATGATCCCGGTCGAATACGGCGACGACCTGACCGACGCATCCGCAAGACGGCGCCGGGTTCTGTGACCGCCACCACCGTCAGGGTCAACACCTCGGCCGACGGGACCGCTGTCGTCCGCGCACGGCCCGTTCTGTGGGACAGGCTGCGGCCGTGCCAGATGGGGACACCGGCGATCCAGACGATCAGCGTTCTCGCGCGAATTCAGACACGTGACCACCGATCACGACCCACAGCGAAAAGGCCCCGGTCTGTGACCTGGGCCCTCTTCATGGAGCGGGTGACGAGAATCGAACTCGCACTCTCAGCTTGGGAAGCGACGGCGCTTGGATGGCCACTTGGCCTTTGACCTGCAATTTCATACCCAACAGGAGATTCCGTCCTGGCGTCTTGGAGCCGCTGTTGACCGTGGTTGTCCCGTCCTATGGGCACGCTTTGGGCACGGGCCTGTCCAGGCCGCCGCCGTACTGAGGGTCGGCCCGTCCTACGAAGGTGCAGGAGCAGGGACCGGCGACGTCGTTACACCGTCCGGTTGCGGACGCACACCTGTGTGCGGACCCGGTGCGTGCTCCGTCCGGCTGCTGCGGCGGCCGGAAACAGCCTCAGCCGTCGACCACCGTGAGTCGGAGCCTCGGAGCGGAGCCGTCCGCGAGACCTGCCGGGCACTGGGCAAGGTGTTCACTGCGCTGCGCTGCGCTGCGGGGCGATGCGAGGGGATGCGACTGCCGACGTGGCCCGTGAGTTTCACCTGTGGCCCGCCGACGTCGACGATCTGATCTTCGGGCTCGTTGTCACCGCGCAGGAGGGAGAGGAGCAACGCCAACGCGGCGCGGACAGCGGGCCACGTCTGCCCGTTGTCCACCGACCTGCCGTCCGGCAGGGTCTGGTCAGCCCTGGCAGCCGCGTCCCGAGGCGGCTTTGGCTTCGGCCACCGTGCTTCGGCCACCGTGGTCGAGGGATCGGTGGCCTGCTCGTCCGAGGTGCGGCACGCGGCGACACCGTACTGGCGATTCCGGCTGTCCAAAGCTGCGGAACGGGCTGCGGGGCGACCTGCGGGGCGGTCGATCTCGGCGTCGGCGTGATGTGTGTGTCGAGGGCCGGGGTCCCGGTGACGCGTGGTCGCAGGGATCGGCTGCTCGTCCGCCCGGGCCGCGGTGGCCACGGCCGTACGGAGCTTCGGATCGACGATGCCCGGTGAATCACCGTTGCCGCGTCAGACGGTGATGGTCTTGTACTCGGTGTATGTGCCGAGGCCGACCGCGCCGTACTCGCGGCCGATGCCGCTGGCCTTGAAGCCGCCGAACGGACCGTCGAAGGCGACGGAGGCGCCGTTGACCGTGACCGTGCCGGTGCGGACCCGGCGAGCCACCTCCATGGCGTGGCTCTCGTCCGCGGACCAGATGCCGCCGGAGAGCCCGTACTCGGAGTCGTTGGCGATGCGGACGGCGTCGTCCTCGTCGTCGTAGGCGATGACGACCAGGACCGGGCCGAAGATCTCCTCCTGGGCGATCCGCATGGAGTTGTCGACGTCGGCGAAGACGGTGGGCGTGACGTAGTTGCCCTTCTCCAGGCCCTCGGGGATCTGCGGGCCGCCGGTGACCAGGCGGGCGCCCTCGTCGATACCGAGCTGGATGTAACCGCGCACGCGCTCCTGCTGGTCGGGGCGGATCATCGGGCCGATGAAGGTGTCGGGGTCGTTCGGGTCGCCCACCTTCAGCGACTCCACCAGCTCCTTCAGCGCGGTCACGACCTCCTCGTACGTTTCGCGCGGGGCCAGGATGCGGGTCTGCGCGATGCACGACTCGCCGTTGTTGAGCAGGGAGCCGAACTTCAGGCCCGCGACCGCCTTCTCGATGTCGGCGTCCGGCAGGATGATCGCCGCGGACTTGCCCCCCAGCTCCAGACTGACGCGCTTGAGCTGCTCGCCCGCGATCGAGGCGATACGGCGGCCGGCGCCCGTCGAGCCGGTGAAGGCGATCTTGTCGACGTCCTGGTGCGAGACCAGGTACTCGCTGGTCTCGCGGTCGGCGGGCAGAACGCTGATCACACCCTCGGGCAGGCCCGTCCGCTCCAGCAGCTCGGACAGGAAGCCCATGCTCAGCGAGTTCTCCGGGGACACCTTGAGGACCACGGAGTTGCCGGCGACCAGTGCGGGGATGATCTTCGAGGTGGCCGAGGAGAACGGCGAGTTCCACGGGATCACCGCGGCCACGACGCCGACCGCCTCCCGGCGCACCACGCTGCGCACGGGGGAGGCGGGGTCGGAGGGCGCCAGGGTCTCCTCCCAGCCGAACTCCTCCGCCGCCTTCAGGTAGGCGTTCGCCTGGCGGGTCAGGCCGGGCTGTCCGGCGCGGGTGAACCATCCGGCCGAGCCGTTCTCCAGAGAGATCACGTGCGCGATCTTCTCCGCGTTCTCCTCACGCAGCGCGTTGAACCCGCGCAGTACCGCGATCCGCTCCTCGGGCGGGGTCAGGCGCCACTCGCCCGCCTCGAAGGAGGCCCGTGCCGCGGCCACCGCGCGATCGATGTCCGCGGGCCGTGCCTGGGCGGCGCGGCCGACCACCGACCGGTCGTGCGGCGAGGCGATGTCGAGCAGTTCCGGGTTGCTCGGCTCGGCCCAGGAACCTCCGATGAAAAGCCGGTCGTAGGTGATCATGTGCGTTCTCGCTTCCTGGGTCGGCTCGTTCGGACGTGACATCCATCTGTTTCATCTGTCACTTCAATGTAGCAGTTACATTCGTTAGATGCACATTGAAGAAGCTGTATAGCTAAGATATTCCTCAATTTCGACACGCTTGAGGGGTGAGGGTCGACGCAGCGCGCAACCTGGAAGCCGTCCTGACCACTGGAGCCCGCATGCTCGCCGCCGATCCCGGCGCGAGCATCGCGGGCATCGCCGCGTCATGAGGTGCCGATACGCGCGGCCGAACGGCTCCGGGCCCGGTGGAACGTCGTCCTACCGGGCCCGGAGTACGTGAGAGACAGTGACCAGGGAAAGCGCCGTCGCCGATGTGGGCACAGCGCCTGAACACCTTGTGGGTCGCGCAGCTCATGAGACGGTCCGAGGGCGCCCCGAAGAGGGGCGGCCGGACAGAGCCTGGCGCCCGGGAACACGCCGACGGCCGGCGCCTGATGAGGGCGTCGGCCGTTCGAGGGGGCGCTGCCGGAGGGGTCAGGCCGCGGTGACGGTGTCCTCGGCGGTGGCGGGAACACCGTTGGCCGCGGTGGTGGGAGCATCGTCGGCCGTGGTGGTGAGGGCACCGTCGGCCGTGGTGGTGGGGACGTCCGCGGTCTCCCCGGCCTTCCGGGCCGGCCGGAGGAACAGGGCGAGGAGGATGCCGGCGGCGAGGGTCGGGGCGATCCAGAGGTAGCCCATGGCCGTGGCGTGGGCGAAGGCGTCCAGTGCGGTGTCGCGCAGGGCGGCGGGCAGTTGTCCGATGGTGTCCGGGCGGCCCGCGTCGAAGCCGCCGGCGGTCGGCAGGGCCTGGGTGCGGTCGGCGAATCCGGTGTTGAGCAGGGTGCCGAAGACGGCCACTCCGAAGGCGGCACCGATGGAGCGGGCGAAGGTGACGACGGCGCTGGCGGCGCCGAGGTCGGCGGCGGGCACACTGTTCTGGACGGTGGTCAGCACGACCATGGGGACCATGCCGATGCCGATACCGGTGATCAGGAAGTAGATGCTCAGCGCGAGGGTGTCGGTGGCGGCGCCGATGGTGCCCAGCAGGAGCAGTCCGGCAAGGTTGGCGGCCAGACCGACGAGCAGGATCGTCCGCAACCGCTCGACGTGCGCGGCCCAGCGTCCGGCCAGGGACTGGCTGACGACCAGGCCCGCGACCAGCGGCAGCATGTAGATGCCGGACAGGGTGGCCGAGACGCCGCGGACGATCTGGAGGTAGGTCGGCAGGTAGACCAGCACGGCGAACATCGCGGCGTTGGCGAAGAAGCCGATCAGCGAGGAGAAGACCACGGTCCGGGAGCCGAGCATGGCCGGCGGCAGGACGGGGGCGGCGGCCCGGCGCTCGACGGGCGCCAGCAGTGCGGCGAACACGACGACGGCGACGATCAGTCCGACGATGCCCGGCGATCCCCAGCCCCAGCGCCCACCGAAGGACGTGACCAGAACCAGGCCGGTGGCGATGGCGGCCAGGACGGTGGCGCCGAGGTAGTCGATACGGGCCTTGGCACCCCGGGCGGCTGCGGGCAGCGCACGGGCGGCGATGGCCAGCGCGACGATGCCGAAGGGCAGATTGACCAGGAAGGCCCACCGCCAGGACAGCTGGTCGGTGAAGACGCCCCCCAGCAGGGGGCCGACGATGCTGGCGACGCCGTAGACCGATCCGAACATGCCCTGGTACCGGCCCCGTTCACTCGGCGCGACGATGTCGCCGACCAGGGCGAAGGTCAGCACGATCATGCCGCCGCCGCCCACGCCCTGGAGCACCCGGGCGCCGATCAGCTCGGGCAGGTTCCGGGCCAGGCCGCAGGCTACCGAGGCGATCAGGAAGATCGAGGTCGACGTCAGGTAGAGCCGCTTGCGGCCGAACATGTCGCCGAGCTTGCCCCACAGCGGGGTGACCGCCGTGGACGCGAGCAGATACGCGGCGCTGACCCAGGCGATGTCGTCGAACCCGTTCAGGTCCTCCGCTATCCGGGGCAGGGCGGTGGAGACGATCGTCTGGTCCAGAGCCGCCAGCAGGACGGCGAGGATCAGGGCGCTCATCGCGGCAGCGACTCCGCCCGACCGGGGGGATGGGGGCTGCTGTGTCTTCGGCATCGAACCAGGCCTCTCTCCAAGGGGCGGCAGCCGCGGTGAGCTGCCACAATACGGTGTTGAGTCTCACTCGATAGGCGGTATCCGCCTTATCTGTCACTTGAATGTAGCACTTAATCGGTATGGGTGCACGGGTATGAGGCGCTAGATGTCTCAGGTTTCACAACCGACGGCTAGAATCGACGCCGTGAGAGCCGACGCAGCACGCAACCTGGAAGCCGTCCTGACCACTGGAGCCCGCATGCTCGCCGCCGATCCCGGCGCGAGCATCGCGGGCATCGCCGCCGAGGCCGGCGTGGACCGGCGCACCGTCTACCGGCGCTTCGCCTCCCGCGAGGAGCTCCTCGCGGCCATCTACGAGTCCCGTCTCACGGCCATCGAGCAGGCCATCGAGGACGCCCGGCTGCGCGAGGCCCCCGTCACCGTCGCGCTGCACCGCTACGTCGAGAACATCATCACCGTCAACCGCACCTGGCCGGTCGACCTCGCCCGCATGCTCGCCGACGACAGCGTCCGCGACCGCCGGGACGCGGCCGTCCGCGAGGTCGACACCTTCCTCGAACGGGCCACCGACGAGGGTCTGCTGCGCCCCGGACTGCCGAAGGGGTGGGCGAGTGCGCTACTGCCCCAGCTGATGCACCTGGTGTCCCGGCAACTGCCGGAGCTGAACTCCGGACAGGCCGCCGACGTCGTAGTCGACACCCTGCTGCACGGCCTCGGAGCGCCCTGACGCACCGGTGCCCCCTGGGTGCCGACCGCCGCTCACCTCACTCCACGGGCTCCAGTGGCAGACCCCTGCCGGAGGTCCCCCGTCCCCCTCGTCGCGCGGCGGGCGGCCGACCGCCTGGAGGAACAGCGGCACGGTGCCGGGAACCCAGACACTGCGGAGCCACCCACCGGCCGCCTCGGCGCCGTGACCGTCGACCTCGGCCTGGAACGGAGCTCCGGCAGCGCCGAAGGCCCTGAGAACGGCATCAAGCAGCCGGTCGACCTTCGGACGGGTCAACGCGCCTTCGACGAGGGGGAGTTCGCCGGTGTGGTCGCTGCACGTGGAACGGGTGGTCAGACGAGGACGGACGCGATCCCTGCAACGCGCCAGACGGGACGACGGCAGCGGCATCGTCCGGCGGTACGCCGCCCTACGCGTCGAGGACGTCGGCGTCCGCGTCGAACGTCCCGGTGATCCCGGTCTCGCAGAACAGGGCATCGCGGTGCGGTAGCCGGCGCGACCGCAATCCCTCGAAGTCCCTCGCGGTCCCGATCATCGAGTACCACGCGCCCGGTCCGGACCGGACGACCCACCGTTGCGGCAACCGATCGAGCTGGTGCCCGCGGCCGAAGGTCCGTCGGGACGACCGTCGGCACCACAAGCAGGAGCCGTCAGCGGGCTAAGGGTGCGACACCCACGTACCGGTCTGGACGACAGAAACCCCCGGGTTCGGGATCCGGGGGTTTCTCCTGGAGCGGGTGACGAGAATCGAACTCGCACTCTCAGCTTGGGAAGCGATGGTGCTTGGGCGGCTGTATGGCTGCTGACCTGGACATATGTCTTCCGGTGTGGCGCCCGGACGTGCAGGGTCGTGCCGCTGTTGACCGCGGATGCCCGCTCTTACGGGCACGCTGTGGGCACGGCTTCGCAGAACGGCGGGCACAGGGCTTGAGCGGCGGACCGTGACCGTGCGCTGGCCGACCGGTGCCACTCGCCCGCTTCGGGGTCGTACCACGGTCGCGCGCCGCCCAGGTCGACTTCGACCCTGCGCATCACCTGGTGACCCAGTTCAGCGGCTGGAAGGTGTGCCCTCTTCCTCTTTCCGGGCGAGGATGCCGAGCAGGATGACGTCGAGAGCGCCGTCGACGCGGTCGCGCAGGTCGAACGGAGCGGGCTCCGCCCGGATCCAGCGCAGGATCGTGGAGAAGTAGCAGGCGGCCAGCATGGCGCCGACCTGTTCGGCGTCGACGCCCGTCCGGAGCTCTCCGCGCTGCCGCCCCCGCTCGACGATCTTCGCCAGTTCGATTTCGAGGGACGGGTCGTGCAGGAGGCTGCCGACCCGGGCGGCGGCGTCCATCAGGATCGCGGTCTCCGCCCGGGAGGCGATGTTGAGCTCGGCCATCTCCCGGAGGTAGCGGCGCAGCCGGTCGCCGACCGGCAGGTCCTCCGCCTGGGACGAGCCGAGTATCTCCGCGACGCGCCCCCGGCGGCGGGCGCCCCACTCCTCCAGGAAGCCGACCTTCTGGGAGAAGTGGTTGAAGACCGTGGCCCGGGCGACGTCGGCGGTCTCCGCGATCTGCTCCATGGTCGTCGTCTCGTAGCCCTGGGAGACGAACAGGTCCAGCGCGGCGGCGTAGAGCTGATCCCGCACCTGCCGGCGCTTGCGCTCGCGACGTCCGGTGGGCTGAGCGTCCGCCGCGGGTGTGCCTCCCGCCTCCGGGATCTTCATGGCCCTCAGTACAGCACAGGCGTGCAGGAGTCTTGACCCGCCCGGGCCATCATCTTTAGATTGCGGTCCATTGATGGACTCAAGTCCACCAATGGATTCGAACTGGAGGCAGTGTGGCTTCCCTGGTTTCTCCCGTGGGCCCGGTCGACCTCGGCCGTGGCTGTCATGCGTGGATACCGAGCGCCGGCGGCTGGGGCATGAGCAACGCCGGGCTGGTCACGGGCCAGGGCGAGTCCCTGCTCGTCGACACCCTCTTCGACCTGCACCTGACCCGCGCCATGCTGGCCGGACTGGCGCCGCTGACCGGCGCCGCGCCCATCTCGACCGTGGTCAACACCCACGGCAACGGCGACCACTGGTTCGGCAACCAGTTCGTGGCCCACGCCGAGATCATCGCGGCCCGCGGATCCCTGACCGACATGCGGCAGGCGGGCCCGGCCGAGGTGCGGGCACTGCTGGCCGAGGACAGCGACGCCGGCCGGTTCGCCCGCCGGATCTTCGGCCGCTTCGACCACCGCGATGTCCAACCCGTCCTCCCGAATCGGGTGTTCGACGGCGAGACGGTCCTGGACATCGGCGGCACGGAGGTCCGGCTGATCGACGTGGGCGCCGCGCACAGCGCCGGAGACACGATCGTCCACGTCCCCAGCGCCCGGACCGTCTACACCGGCGACATCGTCTTCGTCGGCGCCACCCCCGTCGTATGGCACGGCCCCTTCGCCAACGGGCTCGCCGCCTGCGACCTGCTGCTGGGCCTCGACGTGGACACCGTCGTGCCCGGACACGGCCCGGTCACCACCAAGAAGGCCGTCCGGGCCGTCCGCGACTACCTGTCGTACGTCCATGAAGAGGCCAGCGCCCGCTTCACCGCCGGAATGCCGGCCGCGGACGCGGCACGCGACATCCGCCTCGGCCCCTTCGCGGACCTGGAGGAGAGCGAACGCCTCGCGGTCAACGTCTACACCGTCTACCGCGAACTCGACCCCGGCCTGCCCCCGCTCGACGGCCCCCAGTCCTTCGGCCGCATGGCCTGCCTCGCCCACCCCTGAGCCGCGCTCACCCCCGAGCCGCGTCCGCCGCGCGTTCGGTAGTCGCACCCACCAAGGAGGAGACATGGTCTCCAGCCCCGCCTACGACCCACCCGCCGCCCCAATCGATACGCCCGCCGTCCGGCACCCGGGCACCATCGTCGCCGGATGTCTGGCGGTCTGCCTCGCCCAGATCGGCCTCGTCCTGCCCGCCGCGATCAACGGCGTCATCCAGCGCTCCCTGCAGACCTCCGGCGCCGAACTCACCTGGATCACCGACGCGTTCCTCGTGCCCGCCGCCGTCCTGGCGCTGACCTTCGGGGTCGTCGGTGACGTGTACGGCCGCAAGAAGCTCCTGGTGGGCGGCGCTCTCCTGGCGGCAGTCGGCTACCTCGCATCCGCCACCTCCGACTCACCGGCGCAGCTGATCACCGGGCAGGCGCTGTCCGGCATCGGCGCCGCGGCCCTCTTCCCCGCCTCCCTCGCCGTGATCACCGCCGGGACCCCGACACCGGCGGCCCGTGCCCGGGGCCTGGTCGCCTGGACCACCGCGCTGTCCATGGGCGCCCTCATCGCCCCGCTGCTGTCCGGAGCGGTCGTCGAACACGCCTCCTTCCACTGGGCGTTCGCGGCCACAGGCGTCCTGGCGCTTGTCACCGCGGCCGTGGCCTGGCGGCTGACCGCCGAATCGAGCGCACCCGAAGGCCGCTCACTGGACTGGCCCGGGCAGATCACCATCGCCCTCGCCCTGCTGGCCCTGCTCTACGGCATCATCCAGGGCCCCACCGACGGCTGGGGGTCGGTGACGGTCGCCGGCTCCTTCGTCGTCGCCGCGGTGATGCTGGGGGCGTTCGTCGCCGCCGAGTCGCGCGGCACGTCACCGATGCTGCGCCTGGAGTTGTTCCGCAACCCCGCGTTCTCGGCCTCGGCCGCCATGGCGGTGATCGGTATGTTCGGTTTCCTGGGCGGCGCGTATGACCTGAGCATCCGGCTCGGCGTCATCCAGCACCAGAGCCCGCTGCGGGTCGCGGTGTCGTTCCTGATCATCCAGGCCGTCACCCCGCTCATCTGGCCGCTGCTGGTCCGCCTGCTCCAGCAGGTCGGGCCGGGCCCGATGCTGGTCACCGGCTTCGTCTCCCTGGCCGTCGCCCAACTGTGGCTGCGCGCCGTGCCGGTGCACGAGACGGGGATCCCCGCCCTGCTGGGGCCGCTCGTGCTCAGTGGCGTCGGCTTCGGACTCGTCGTCGCCGCCATCACCGCCGCCGCCGTCAACGCCGTACCGCCCCACCTCACCGGCATGGCCGCCGCGACCACCAGCCTGGTCCGCGACCTCGGCCAGACCCTCGGCCCCGCGGTCGTCGGCGCCGTCGCCCTCGCCACGGCCACCCACCAGTTGACCGGCAGCCTCGGCGCGGCGGCCCTCACCCCCGCCGAACACGGCACGGCCACGGCCGTCCTCGACGCAGGCGGCCCGCTCGCGCTGCACACCGCCGACCTGGGTCCGCTCGGTGCCAAGATCGCCCCGCTCACCGAACGGGCCCTGGCGGCCGGATACGGCGATGTCCTCCTGCTCACCGCCGGAGCCTGCGTGACCGCCGCAGTGATCGCCGCCGTCTTTCTGGGTGTCAGGCCACGCAGCGCCACCCAGGCCGAGTCGGAAGGGAGCCGGTCATGAGATTCGCGACCTTCCTGCACGGCGGCCGCCAGCAGTCCGGAGTCGTGGTGGAGGACAAGGTCCACCCCTTCGAAGTCCCCGCGGAACTCGGGGAGTTCATCGAGGCGGGAGAGGGCACCCTGCGCTCGGCGGCCGAGGAGGCCCTGGCCGGCACAACGCCCCTGCCCCTGGCCGACGTACGACTGCTCCCTCCTCTCCAGCCGCCCACGGTGCGGGACTTCGTGACCTTCGAACGTCACGTGGAGGGCATGGCGCGGGGACACGGCGACACCGTCCCCGAAGAGTGGTACGCGGCCCCCACGTTCTACTTCACCAACCCCTACGCGGTGATCGGCGCCCACGACGACGTGCCCGTCCCGCCTGGCTGCGAGCGCTTCGACTTCGAACTGGAAGTGGCTGCCGTGATCGGCAAGTCCGGCCGCGACCTCAGCCCGGACCAGGCCCGCGAGCACATCATCGGCTACACGATCCTCAACGACTGGTCCGCCCGCGACCTGCAGAGCCGCGAGATGAAAGTGAGACTGGGCCCGGCCAAGGGCAAGGACTCCGCCACCACCCTCGGCCCCTGGCTGGTCACCGCGGACGAACTCGAACCCCACCGCACGGCCGACGGCTTCCTCGACCTCCACCTCACCGTCGAGGTCAACGGTGAGACCGTCGGCCAGGACAGCCTCGCCAACATGTCATGGACCTTCGAGGAGATGACGGCCTACGCCTCCCGCGGCACCTGGGTCCGCCCCGGCGACGTCCTGGGCTCCGGCACCTGCGGCAACGGCGGCTGCCTGGCCGAACTCTGGGGCCGCCACCACATCCTGGAACCGCCCCCGCTCGCCCCCTCGGACACGGTCACCATGACCGTGCAGGGCATCGGAAGCATCAGCAACACCGTCATCGAAGGGGTGCCGCCCATACCCGTACCACGCGCCCGTCACAGACACTGATCCCAGGACAAGGAGCCGCGCCACGAAGCCGCCGTCAAGCGCTCCACACAACGAATAAACCCCAGGTCACCGACCTGGGGTTTCAACTGGAGCGGGTGACGAGAATCGAACTCGCACTCTCAGCTTGGGAAGCGACGGCGCTTGGATGGCGGCATGGCTTCTGACCTGTGAGTATGCCGCCCGGGGTGCAGTTTCGAGGGCTGGTTTCGCACCGCTGTTCACCGTGGTTGTCCGGTCTTATGGGCACGCTATGGGCACGTCTCCGCGTGGGGACGTCATGCGGGGGGCGGGACTGCTCCACTGCGGTTCTGCACCTGTGGATACGGGATGTTCCCGACACATCGGCTTGCAGAAGCACACCCTTCCACGGGCACTTGACGGCCGGTGACGTCCACCTGCAACACGGTCGACAAGTGGGCCGCCGGCATCTCCGAACCCTCGTGCCGGGCATCCTGCGCAAGGCGTACGGCAAGCGCATCCACGCGGCTGTCCTGCCGTACGTGAACTCGGCTCAGGCCGCCCACCTCGCGTATCGCCGGAGTCTGGAGCAACTCCGCGAGATGGGCGTCCTGATCATGTCGTACGAGCCGCACAGGCCCAGGGCCGGCTGTAGGGCCGACCGCTTCCGGTGGCCGATAGCGGTGCTTGCGATCAGGGGCTTTCTTCGTCGTCCCTCTTGGGCAGGATCCGCAAGGCCATAACGGTGCCGTCGTTGCCGAAGGAGACGGGACCCCACAGCGGGGCCGTGGTGCTGGTCGGGTACGTGTCGCGCAGGTCGTAGGCCCGGTTCCGGTACGCCTCGACCTGTCCCTTGACCAGCAGCTCGTACAGTTCCTCGGCGATACCGGAGAACGCTTCGACGCGGATCCGGTTGAGTCGGAACACCTGGTCGGTGCCGACGTACACCGTCGGACCTATCTTGTGCCGCGCGTCCCGGACGCTGGACGAGCCGGCGAACGTCTGCTGTTCGTAGTGCTTGTGACCCTGTTTGTCGGTGAGGTACTGGGCGATCTCGGTGCCCGCTCCGGCGAACGCCAGCTGGCCGGCGGCTCCGGTGCGTGCGAGTAGCTGGCCGTACCAGCCGAGGTTCTTGCGAGGGATGAGGAACCCGTCCTGAATGCGTTCTCTGCGACCGTCGACAGCCGGCACCTTCACGGATCCGGCGTAGGTTAAGTTCCGTTCCGACAGGACTGCGTCCGCGCTCCCTCGGCCTGCGGCCGGCCTCGCATGCAGCAGACCTCTGCCGGGTGCCTGGAGAGCGTTGACGGTGATGCCGTCCGGCGCGAGCAGCTCGGTGGACATCAAAAGGCACGGTGTGGCGTTCCACTCGGCGAGGTGGAAGTGCTCGGCGCGTTCGCTGCCCCTGGCCAGTTGCTTGAACGCCGAGCGGTCGGCCTTGGCGGTGCGCTTGGTGGCTTTCTGGTGGTTGCCGTTGACCGTCACCACGAAGACGTGAGATGGCTCGCCCGGGCGCCACGCTTCGATGAAGAAGTCGGGTCGTGGCCGGGCGCCCAGGGACGGTCGCGGGCCGGAGCGTGCGAAGCCCGCCAGCAGTACGGCTTCCGCGTCCAGGATGGAGACCATGTGCTCTGGGAAGCGGTTGCGCACGGTGCGTTCCGCGACGGCGAGTCCGAAGGCTCGCCCCAACTCCCGTGCCTGCATGGCACGGTAGGAGAGTTCCGGACTCTGGCCCTCCTCGGACAGGGCCAGGTGGTCGCCGGGGCCGGTCGCCAGGGCCTGGCAGTACTTAAGCCCCTGCCAGTGTTCGGCCAGTCCTCTCCCACGTCCCTGACGGGCGAGTGTGGTCGCCCGCGCGAAGACGCCGAGCAGTTCCCAGGGCGTGGTGACGAGGTCCTGCCGGTCGGCGCCCCGTAACGGACCGAGTTCGGGTTTGCGGGAACTCGGCTCCTTCTCCTTGTGCTTGCGTGCGCGCTGTCGGTCGATGGCCGCGGCTGCCTTGTCCGTGTCCGTGACCAGAGCGGCGGTCGAATTGATACGGACGGGGATCTTCGTGCTGAGCCTGTCGAGTACCTCTTCCGTGGATGCTGACATGGCTCGGCACTGTACGAATCCGGATATGGGTGCACGCAAGTGCGCATGGGCGCTCGAAACCGCCGGGTGCAGTGCGCCTGCGCGGGGATGTCATGACGAACGTGCTGCTTCCCGGGCCACGTGGCCCGCTCTCGGACGCCATCGTCATCGCCGGCCCGGGGCGTTCCGTCATGGACGTGAGGGTCATCGCGCCCGCCGGTCCCCCGGCATCGCAGACGGACCAAACGGATGGCCGCATGATCAGCCTCAAGGCCCGTTCCGTCTCGGAACAGAGGGCCGTGCCGGCCGGTGGGAAGCGGTTGACGCTTGCTGCCGCTATCTGAGCGGCCGCCTCGACATCACCGGCGCTCGCTGGGGCCTTCACAGCGCCGCAGCGGCCCTTGAACCCCCCGCATTGATCGACAACGGCTTCTCGACACCTACTGGACCTACCGCGCACACCGCGAGCACTAGCGTCTCTGTCCTGCGCCTGGCCCGCGGGGATACGACCTCACCGCATGATCTGGAGATTCACTTCAGACGAACTGCACCCATCTCGGGTTTGGCTAATCCATGACCAGCTTTGGGACTGCCCGTTGTGATCCGGGGGCTACGATCCGGCCTCCGGGCCCCTCCGATGATATTTCAGATGTTCCCTGGAAGTGCCCATCTCTCCAGCCCATAGAGATACAAAAGGACACAATTGAAGAGAATCGTGGGGCCTTCCCGGGCCGCGGCTTTCGCGCTGCTGGGCCTGGCCCTTCCGGTTGCGTCCAGTGCACCGGCCACGGCGGACACACCGGCATCCAACGTGCTGTACGTCGCGAAGACGTCGACGTGTTCCGACACTGCGGCTGACAGCGGCAGCGAGGGGCGGCCGTTTTGCACGATCAGTGCCGCCGCGGGAGTCGTCGAGCCGGGCCAGACAGTGCTGGTCGAAGCGGGTGACTATCCGGAGTCCGTGACGATCACCCGCTCGGGTACCGCGGACGCGCCCATCACCTTCGTCTCCAACAACTCGTCGCTGAACCTCGCGTACGTCAGGGGCCAGTCCACGACGCAGGGGGCGAATCCGGCGTTCACCGTCTCCGGAGCACAGCATGTGGTGCTCCGCGGCTTCTACACGACAGCCCCCAGCGGAGCTGCCTCCGTGCTGATCGACCACTCCTCCGACGTCACGGTCGATCAGGCCGCCCTGAACAGCAGTACGGGCGCTCCGGCGGTCCGGATCACCGGCACGTCCAGTGACGTCACACTGAGCCGCACGAGCGTCACTCACCTCACCAACGGCAGCCCGGGTGTCGAGATCGACGCCGGCGCGTCCGGCACCGTGTTGAGCGCAGACAGCATCTTCAGCCCGTATGCGGCCAACCACGCGCCAGGCATCGCGGTTTCTGGCGCGCCCGGCACGGTCATCACCGGCGACACCGTGGTCGGCTACTGCGAGCCGGGCATTGTCCTGGCCGGGGATTCCTCCGGCTCGACGGTGAAGAACGACGTCGTCGAGGAGTCGGCCAACGGCTGGGGCTCCTCCCCTTCGGCGTGCGCGTCGACGGTTGATGCGACCGCGATCTCGGTCGCCGACACTGCCACCTCCGGCACGAGCGTCGACGACAATGTGGTCGACCCCACCAGCGGCGGCTCCCTCTACTCGTGGGCGGGCACTGGCTATCCGGACGCGTCCTCCTTCGCGGCGGCCACCGGACAGGGCGGCGCCGACATTTCCGCCAGCCCCCAGCTGACCGCACAATCCACCGCGGGGCGGCAGTGGTTCAAGCCCGCCGGCTCCTCGCCCGTCATCGACTCCGCCGACCCCGGGGCGCCGGGCGAGACGGCCACGGACTTCTTCGGCAATCCCCGCGAGGACGACCCCTCGGTGTCCAACGCGTCGAGCGGCTACTACGACCGGGGCGCTGTGGAGGTGGTGGGCCCGGAGAGCGGCGGCGGCTACACGATTCAGCCGCTGGGCTCGCCGAACCCGCTGCAGGTCACCGTCACCACGACCGCCCCCACCCCCACCTGGACGGCCAACGGCCCCATCCACCGGGTGTATTCGTACGTCCCCGACGACGCCGCCACCGGCTTCCCCATCGACACGGACGGTACGTTCACCTACACCTTCCACCGCGCAGGCGACCACGCGATCCACCGCTACGGCCCCTGGGGCGGCCCCTCCAGCGACAAGCACGTCGTCGTCGGCGCCGACTACACCCCGCTCACCCCGGTGCGGCTGCTGGACACCCGGCACGCCGTCGGGGTGACGACCACGACCCCCGTCGCCGCCGGAGCCGACCTCGTCCTGCCCGTCCCCAGCATCGCCGGCATCCCGGCCGCCGACGTCAGCGCGATCGTCGCCAACGTCACCGTCACCCAGCCCACCGCCGCCGGGCATCTGACGCTCTACCCCCACAACGGCGAAAGCCTTCCCACGGCGTCAAACCTGAACTTCACGGCCGGGCAGACCGTGGCGAACCTGGTGACGGTGCCGGTGGACGGCGGCGCGGTGGTGTTCCACAACGGCAGCAGCGGCACCGTCCACGTCCTGATGGACCTGCAGGGCTTCTACGGCCGGGCCGGTTCCGGCTTCAAGCCCGTATCCCCAGCCCGGGTCCTGGACACCCGCTCCGGCCTCGGCACCTCGGTTGCCGGAGCGATCACCGCCCACGCCACCCTGTCCCTCGACCTGTCCGGACGCGTGCCGGCAGGCACCACGGCCGTGGTGCTCAACCTGACCGTCACCCGGCCGACCGAGCACGGCTACCTCACCGCCTACCCGGACGCGGGCGCCCTGCCGGGCGTGTCGAACCTGAACTTCACGGCCGGGGAGACGGTCGCCAACCTGGCTGTCGTCCCCGTCACCGACGGCAAGGTCGACTTCTACAACGGCAGCGGCGGCACCCTCCAGGTCATCGCCGACCTGGAAGGCTACTTCGGCTCGGCCGCCGCCGGGGCGAACCAGTCCTACGTCCCCGAGGGGCCGGCCCGTCTCGTCGACACCCGCTCCGGCTTCGGTGCCACGGGACCCGTCCCGGCATACGGCAGCATCAGCTTTTACCCGCTGTGGCACGAGGACTGCTCTGCCAGCTGCCCCCGGCCGGCCGGCGCGGTGCTCAACGTGACCGCGACGCAGCCGCAGAAGAACGGGTTCCTCACCGTCTACCCCAACGAGCAGACGGTGCCGAACGCCTCCAACCTGAACTTCACTGCGGGGCAGACCGTGCCCAACCTGGTGTCGGTCGCCGACCCCGGCCTGATGATCGGCGTCTACAACCACAGCAGCGGCAGCATGCAGGTCATCGTGGACGAGGAGGGCTACTACATCGCCCCGCAGACCTGGGCCAACTAAAGCGGCACCAGCAGCTCAGTGCGCCCGCCGGACATCCCCTTTCCGGCGGGCCCGAAACCAACCAGGTACCGAACGACGGTGCTTGGATGGCGTCATGGATGCTGACCCGTGCTGGTCCATGGCCCACATGGAGGGCGTCTGCAACGGCTTCCAGCGCCTGGTGGCCGACGGCCAGCTGGTCGGTCTGGACACCGACGCACTGGGCATCGAACAGACACTGGCGCGGGTACGTGCTCGCATCGACGAACTGCACCTCGAACGCTCGGGGCAGCGGAGCCTGGCATCGTGACCGGCCACCTGGCCACGACTCTGATGGCCCGGCGGCCCTTTCGCCCGGGCCGGCGCGGGGACGGCACTCCATTGGCCAACTACTTCGACGGCCATCGCGTTCTCGGTGAACCGCGCCTGCTCGCCGCGCTCGCCGACGAGCTCTACCTCGCGATCGCGCGGACGGACGCCGACCTGACCGCCGGAGAGGTGGCGGCCGGAGCCCAGTTGCCACCGCGGTGGCACTGGCCAGTGTCCGGCACGACCGGGTGCTGGAGTCCCGCGGAATTCGCCGCGTGCGCAAGGAGTACGGTGTGCCGGGACTACTGACCAGCCCCGCCCCGGCCGCCTCGCGAGTCGCGGTGGTAGACGACGTGGCGGGTACTGGAGCCGCCGGTCTGTCTGCGTCGAGGCTCTGCGCGAGGCTGGGCACGAGGTGGTCGGTGTGTTCGTACTCCTGGACCGCTGCCAAGGCGCCGCCGAAGCGCTGGAAGATCTCGTACCGAGCTGAATCTGAAAGGCGCTGGCGCATGTCCACGATCCTGGAAGCCCTTCGAGACAACCCCTATCCCGGCCGACTCATCTTGCTGGCACGCACCTTGAACGGGGAACTGACCGCCGCGTACGCGCTCACCGGACGGAGTGAGGCATCCCGGGCTCGTCGGTTGGAACACACCACGTCCGGTGAGCTGAACGTGGTGCCGGTCGGCGCCACGGGCCACGACAGCCTTCGGCACTACTCCGCCGCGACCGCGGACGAACGATGGGCCGTCTATGGCAACGGGGAACAGGTGACTGAGGTTGCTGCTCGGCTGGCGAAGGGCCTTGCGCCCGGCAACGCATTGGAGGACCTCAGCTACGAGCCGGACCCGCCGATCTACACGCCGCGGATCACCGCAGTCGTGGACCGCGTCGGCCAGCGGTCCTGGTTCGGCGCGGCACGCCGCCCGGAGGGCGAGCGGGAGAGCGCGGACACCACCGTTGTCGCGCTGGGCAATCTGGCTCCAGGCCAGGCGGTGATGCTCAGCACCTACCAGTCGGATGGAGACACCATTTCGACAGCTCGGCGCCACCTGGATGTGAGCACTGACGCCCAGGACGCGGACGCGCTGTTGGATGGCCTGTGGGCGGCGCTGGACCCGCGCTTCGTGGTCGTCGCGACCGCTTTCGCACCCATCACCGGCGTCCAGGGACCCACTCGCCATGCGTGACTCGATTGAATAACACCGCACCGGTGGGAGTCGATGCGCTGCACCGGCCCACAGGCACGCGGAGGGCACGTCACTCCCAAATTGGACTAGACAACAAAGAACCCCCGGGTCGACGACCTGGGGGTTTCGCATGGAGCGGGTGACGAGAATCGAACTCGCACTCTCAGCTTGGGAAGCTGATGTTCTACCACTAAACTACACCCGCTTAAGACGCCGGTTGAGCCGGTGTCGAATGCCCGCTCACTCTACCTCATGCCCGGCTGGCGGCGCTGAAGCCGTGGGGTGACGGTCGTGTTTCGGAGGGTGGACGCGGCTGCGGGGGGCCGGAGTTGGGGCGTACGGTGGAGGCGTGGAAGAGGGTCCGGGTGGGACGGAGTGCCGCCTGGAGAGTCGTTCCTTTCATCCCGTAATGTGGCATTTGGCGTCCGGCGAGCAGTAGCCGGACGCGGCTCTTGGGGAAGGGACTCATGGACTTGATGGAGCGCACCGTCGTCCGTTGTGCCGATGGGCACGTGTTCAGCACCGCTACGTTCCCGATGCAGCAGGCCGAGCGGCTCGGCCCCGGACGGCTCGTCCGGTGTCCACGGTGTGCCCGGCTCCGCAGCGCGGTGCCGGTGACCTTGGAGAAGCAGTAGCGATAACACGGTAGGCAGTCGCAGGCGCGCGGGTCCGTCCGATTGTGGTCGGTCCGCGCGTCTTGCGTATCCTCGGGGCGTGCTTCTCTCAGACAAGGACATCCGGGCCGAGATCGACGCCGGGCGGGTCCGGATCGATCCCTACGACGAATCCATGGTGCAGCCGTCGAGTGTCGACGTGCGCCTCGACCGCTACTTCCGGGTGTTCGAGAACCACCGCTACCCCCACATCGACCCCTCCATCGAGCAGGCGGACCTGACGCGGCTGGTGGAACCGGAGGGCGACGAGCCGTTCATCCTCCACCCCGGCGAGTTCGTGCTCGCCTCGACCTACGAGGTCGTCTCCCTGCCCGACGACCTCGCCTCGCGCCTGGAGGGCAAGTCCTCCCTCGGCCGGCTCGGGCTCGTCACGCACTCCACCGCCGGCTTCATCGACCCCGGCTTCTCCGGCCACGTGACACTGGAGCTGTCGAACCTCGCGACGCTCCCCATCAAGCTCTGGCCCGGCATGAAGATCGGCCAGCTGTGCCTGTTCCGGCTCACCTCGCCCGCCGAGTTCCCCTACGGCAGCGAGCGCTACGGCTCCCGCTACCAGGGCCAGCGCGGCCCCACCGCCTCCCGCTCCTTCCTCAACTTCCACCGGACGCAGGTGTGAGCATGGGAGACACGGACACGGACACGGGCGTACGGGAGAACCTGACCTACGAACGCTTCGGCGTCGCCGTCCGCGAACTCGCGCAGACCATCGCCGACGACGGCTACGAGCCCGACATCATCCTCAGCATCGCCCGCGGCGGGGTCTTCGTCGCCGGCGGACTGGCCTACGCCCTCGACTGCAAGAACATCCACCTGGTCAACGTGGAGTTCTACACCGGCGTCGGCACCACCCTCGACATGCCCGTCATGCTCGCCCCCGTCCCCAACGCCATCGACTTCTCCTCCAAGAAGGTCCTGATCACCGACGACGTCGCCGACACCGGGAAGACGCTCAAACTGGTCCGCGACTTCTGCCTGGACACCGTCGCCGAGGTCCGCAGCGCGGTCGTCTACGAGAAGTCGCAGTCGCTGGTGAAGTGCGAGTACGTATGGAAGCGCACCGACGACTGGATCAACTTCCCGTGGAGTGTTTTGCCTGTAGTACGTAAGTTCGGCGAGCCGATCACACCGTCTAGAGAAGCGCTCTGACCTGCCTCTTTGGCAGTCGCGCACAGGGGGAGCCATGTCGGATGTGACGGATTGGTTGAGCGCTGCTGGGGGCATCGTCGGTGCCATCGGCGGACCTGCGGGTATCTGGGCAGCGTGGAGCCAGCACCGCGAGAACCGACGGCAGCGCGAGGCGGAACCCGAGGAACTCGTCACCCTACTCGGCAAGGTGAAGGGCTTCGCCCGAGAAGTGGCCAATGGCTACAAGGACAACGAGTGGTTCCAAACCTGCGGCGCTGAGGACGTGATCAAGCGCTTTGAGGAGTTGATTCACCTTGTCCGGGACAGGGATCTGCGCAGTGATCTGGGGGATGTTCCTTACCTGTACAGCAACATGCGGTTTTCCTTGACCTATCCATATCAGGCTGACGAAGAGCGATACTCGGCGGTTCTCCGACAGGCTCAGCAGGCCGAGTTGCTGCAGATCAAGGCTGGCGAACTGCTTGAGGTCATGAGGGAGCGCCGGTAGAGCCTTAGAGGTCGGTGATGTCTCAAGGCCGAGTCAAGCCAGCGGGGGCGCCGTGCGCAGGTTGAAGACGCCGTCCAGAGGCCTTGAGATATGGCCTCATCCTTATCAGGTCGATCATGCTGGCTTGGGATGCTGGGCCAACCCCTCTAAGCCTGAGGCCTGCCGTTCGCCCCGGAGTGGAGCTGACCGCTCCCGTCCGGGTTTGTTGGTGTCAGGCGCCAAGGGCCGGCTTGACAGGAACCCGTACGTGCATCGACCTCATCGAGGCAACAACTGCGGATCACTGCTGCGGTAGTCCTTGCCCTCTGGCCAGATGAAAGCCTGCCCGAGGCCAGTGACAAGCTCAACGAGATCTTCCCGCGGCTCGCTCGGAACCAAGATCGCTCTACGCGGGGCATCCATGAAACGGCCATAGTCTGCTAGCTGGCCGATCGCCATGCGGACGTTCTCACGCGTGACGCTCCCCTTGGCCTCGACGAGGAGTCCTAGGTCGGGGGCATACAGATCGGTTAGGAGAGGGCGCGTCTCGCCGGGCGGCAGGATGCGATGCCGGACTACTTCGTATCCCCTGACTCGCAAGAAGTCACTGAACCGCTGTACGAGCTTGCTCTCACGTCGCTCTGCTTCATACGGCTCCTGGTTCGGCTGCACGAAGGACTTCTCGGTCTCATGTTGCTCGATGTCGATCTGTGTGACCGTTCCGACCTGGCTAGCTAGCAGTCGACCGAGCTTCGTGCGTGGTTCTTGGGGAGAAGCGTCCACTGGGCGGAGCATGAAGACGATGACCTTGCGTAGTGGTCCGTCACCGGTCTCGGGGGCGTCTGCCTCATACCAGCCGGCCGCTGCGAACTCGCCAAGGTAGGTGACCCTGCCGCGGGCCCCTTGAAATACGCGAAGGGCTCGGCCCTCGGCTTGGTGGTTCAGGATGCTGGCGTTCCCGGAGAGCATCCGTTGATCTCCGTACTGACCCTCTCCGCTGTAGTGGAAGAGCCCATCAGGCATCCAGCCGTCGTAGTACCCGTGCTTCTCGCCGGCGATCGGATCCGTAAAGATCATCACGTTGGGCGTCTTGGCTGACGGTCCAATGCCGCCTTGGGTCCGACCGCCGTACTTCGCGTGCAGTTGCTTGCGCTCGATCACATCGCCTAGTTCGAGGTCCCACTCGATGACCTCGGGTCCCGCGGAGCTCACCTCCGTCACTCTCACTCTCCTCCTTAGGTCGGCCGCGTCTACTACGGCTACCCTGTAGTGTACCCTGTCGCAGACGCATGGGAATCACGTAGGCGAATCGGATACCAGATTTGCGCATCCGATTCGGACATGAGAGAGTGTGGGGCACGAGCCGAAACGAACCTTGAAATGAAACCTGAAATGAATTGGTAAATCGGCGCCAACTTTCCCAATTGCCTCAGATGTTGACAGCCCATCAAGCGTCTGACGCGACGGGTATGCTGAGGCCATCTCGCTCCTTACCGATCGCTGCGCTCGACGCATCCGCGGTCGAGGTACCCGGCTGGCCGGGGGAAACACCAGGTAAGGAGTAGGGATGAAGAAGCGAGAGCCCGAGGAGCAGGAAGAGAAGCGCGATCAAGGTCCGGACCCACGGTGGTTCAGGATCCTGGTGGTGGCGCTGCCTGCTGTGGCGGCTGTCGCAGCCTGCGTGGAGCAGTTGGCGCGACACTAGCGCCATGAGTTGGAGTGGCGCCGGGCGATGGCGGACCGCAGCGAAGCGGGTCCGACCGTCTCTTACTCGGCCGGACCCGCTTCGATAACTCCATGCACGAGCCCGGTCCGGGTCTAGACACCCGGGCCGGGCCTCCGTGCTGGAGGGCTTAGAAACCGAGTTGCTTGGCCAACCTCATTTGGATAAGACGCTTGGCCAACTCAGTTTGCCTTGTCACTATAACTGTCCTGGCCCTAGTGGTTCCTAGTCGTTCCCAGTGGTTCCCAGTGGTTCCCAGTGAAACAGGCGGCGCCTACCGACTACGGCGATGACGTTTGGCCTGGTCGGAACCTTGACGAGTCGCAGATCCCGCCAGTCGAGCTAGTGGCTCCTGGTAGTGGCATATGTGCATTCGGTAATACATGGCGCACCGTTGCCAGATCCTTCACCCACCACTCGCCTCAGCTTCCATCCCGTCCGCCGTTGACCCACACACCGTGGAGCGGGCGTGGTTCATGGCGTCCAGGTGGAGCGCGCCACTGTACGAACGACCTGGACGCCATGGGCCGCGTCTGCTCGGCTCTGCCTGGGGCAATGGTGGTCGGGATGGAAGCTCCCCACGTCCACTACTACGGGCCCGCAGTCGCTCACGGCGCTCCCTCCATCCCGGTGTCGGCTGATCCCCCGCCGGAGGCTGTCTTGACCGTCGGCATGCCCTGCGGTGATCACCTCATGGCTACCGGCCTTACTAGCGTGGGGCGCGCGTCGGCGCAGCCCGCCCGGAGCGCGCCGAAGGCAGGAGCGCAGGGCGGAGCGGAGCCGGGAGCGCGCCCGGCGGAGCGGAGCGCAGCCGGGGCTTGATGAGGTAGAGAAACCTGTAACAGCTCAGGCGTCCGGGGCGACGTAGCAGATGGCGGGGATGCTCTCGCCGTCGCCAAAGTGGTGGGTGGTCTCGCCGATCTTGCGCCAGCCGAGCCGTTCGTAGAGGCGCATCGCGGGAGCATCCTTGGCCATGACGTCGAGCACCAAGCGGAGATCATGCTGACGGCCGTAGCTCATCGCGGCCTCTGTCAGGCGCCTGCCCGTGGCGTGTTGCCGTGCGGCCTGGACGACGAACAGCCGGCCCAGAACGGCTACATGAGCTTCGTCGTCGCCGCTCTGCTCGATCCACATAGAGACAGCAGCTTCGCCGTGTGGGCGCATGACGGCTACGTGTCCGACGACTGCCCCGTCCATCTCGGCCACCCATGCCGCGAGGACATCGTCTGAGCTGACCCATGCCTCTGGGTCCTCAACTCCTTCGACCGGGTACCCATCGGTCTCATGGACCTTGATCAACGCCGTAGCGGCTCCGGACAGATCAGCGCTCTCGAAGGGGCGCACGACCGCAGCGTTCACTATCAACTCCTAGCTCTCGACGGGTAGTTCATAGAGCAATCCGGTCTGGTCCGCCCGATGTACGTAGCGAGACACCTCGAAGGGCACTCCGTCTTGATCGAGACTCGTGTGCAGTACCTCAAGGACTGGTACGCCCGGTAGAAGGCTCAGGATGGCGGCCTCCTCCGGCGTCGGCATCCTCGCGCTGATCTCATCCCGCACGCGCGTCATGACGTGTCCAAGATCTTCAAGGCGGCCGTAGATGCCGTCTTTGCCGGTCTTGGCCTCCATCAGCAGAGTGCCCTGAGCCTCGTCCCATCGCACGTACGTCGAGACGATCTGCACCGGTTCGTCATCCGCGAAGTAGTGGTTCTCGCGGTGCACGACGCTCTCTTCGTCTGCGGAGACCTTCAAGCGCTCCGCGACGTCCGCCGGCGGCTTCTCTCGGGTGATCGAGGGGACGTCGATCCGCGCGACCTTGCCTTGGCGCTTCGCTTCGAGCCGGAACGGCGTCAGTCCCGTTTCCCGGTTCTTGAGCGAGTAGCGATCACTCCCGAAACGGAACAGTCGCTGCGGCTCGCGCACGAACACGCCGCTCCCGTGCTTCGCCGTGACGAGCCCCTGCTCAGCCAGCAGGCGGATCGCCTCCCGCGCGGTGTTGCGGGCCGAACCGTACTGCTCGGCCAACGCCCGTTCTGACGGCAGCTTGTCGCCGCTGCGAAGGTCTCCGTTCTCGATCTGACGGCGGAGTTCATCGGCGATACGGCGGCTGGGCTGCTGCGGAGTCGGCGGGCGGGTGGACGTCATGGCCACACTCTAGCAACTGGCTCAAGCCACCTGCTTGACCCTGGCGACAGCATGTGCTCAACTGGCTTAAGCCAGTAAGTGGCTCAAGCCAGTTGGCACAGCAAGAACGTGCCACGACCAAGGAGCGACGCATGCCGTCCTTCAAGATTGACGTTTCGACCGCTGTGGTGTTCGTGGCGACTGCGCCCGTGCCGAAGCTGGTCAACCAGAAGACCGGTGAGAGGGCCGTAGACCGGGAGACGAACGCGGGTCTGTCGACCGTGGGTCTGCTCGTCTCGGACGAGGGGGAGGGCAACCTCTACCAGGTGACCATTCCGGAGACCGGTTTCCCGGAGGGCCTCGCGCCGGGTACGCCCGTGAAGGTGATCGGCCTGAAGGCGCGTGACTGGGAGAACGAGTTCAACGGGCAGAAGCGGCACGGGATCTCGTTCCGCGCGGTCGCGATCACTCCGGCGGCCTGACCATGGCCGACGCGACGATGTGGCTGGAGACTGCGGGCGCCATAGCGGCTGCCGGTGGCGTCGGCTACGCGAAGTACCGGGCTCCTCGCGCGTACTGGTCGCTGGTCGGTCTGCCCGCCACGTGGGGCCGGTTCACGGTGACGTACCGCTCGACCATGGACGTGTGCGGGCTCACTGTGCAGCCGTCCGGCCTGCGGGCGTTCATGGCCCGCAACGTGGCCCGCCGTCAGGTGCAGCCGGTTCCGCCGAAGATCCGCCGGGTCCGGGGCACCATGACCGGACTGCGGGTGACCCTGCGTCTTCCGGCCGGCCTGGAGCCTGCGGACGTGATCGCCTCCACGGAACGGCTGCGGCATGCCTGGGGCGTGCACGCGGTGCGGGTCGCGGTGACGAAGCCGGGGTTCGTGGAACTGCGGATGACCGGGTACGACGTGCTGCGCCGGGCGCGTATGCCGCGCAAGGCACAGCCCCGCGACATGGTGGTGCCGGTGGCGCTGCGGGATGACGGGACGGTGTTCGAGCGGGACTACCGCAAGGTGCCCATGGCGCTCACGCTGGGCGCCAACAGTTCGGGCAAGTCGACCTATCAGCGCAGTCTGATCAAGGGGCTGGCTCAACTGCCGGTCGCGCTGGTGGGGATGGACTGCAAGCGCGGGGTGGAACAGTCCGCGTACGCGCCGCGCCTGTCGGCCCTGGCGACCACCCCGGACGATGCCGCCTCGCTGGCGGATGCGCTGGTGGCGGAGATGGAAGACCGCTTTGATCTGCTGGGCTTGTACGGCGCCTCGGACATCTGGGAACTGCCCGAACACCTACGGCCGGCGCCGATCGTGGTCCTGGTCGACGAGATCGCCGAACTGTTCCTGATCTCCCGCAAGGAGGACGAGGACCGCCGCACGCGGATCGTCACGGCGTTGATCCGGCTGGCTCAGATGGCCCGTTCGGCCGGCATCTACCTGGAGATCTGCGGGCAGCGCTTCGGCTCCGACCTCGGCAAGGGTGCGACTATGCTCCGCGCCCAGCTCACCGGGCGGGTCGTGCACCGCGTCAACGACAAGGAGACGGCCGAGATGGGGCTCAAGGATGTTGCCCCGGTCGCGGTCCCGATCGCTTGCATGATCCCCGCGAGCCGCGCTGGTACGGCCGTGGCCACGGACGCCGATGGCGGCTGGTCCCTGATCCGTACGCCCGAGGTCTCGCGTGAGGAAGTCGCCGCGGTCTGCCGGGACTTCGAGCACCTGGTGCCCGACCTGCCGTTTCTTCGGCCCTTCGCCCCTGCGGCGTCCTCGCCGCTCGTCAGCACTCCGTCGCTGGTCAAGCCGTAGCGGCTCCTGCTCCACACGGTCGGCGTGACCGCCTCGCGCCAAGTCCCTACCCGAGCCATGCCGAAATCCGGAAGGAGTACAGCTCATGGCCGTATCCGACACCGCCGCCCGCGAGACCGACGCGAAGGACTGCCCGGTCTGCCGTGGCACCGGAGAGGTCTCCCGCACGGTCCACGTCGGCCGCAAACGCCGCGCGGTCGGGCAGCAGACCGGCCTGTGCCTCAACTGCCTGGGCAGCGGCGACGCCCCTGCCGAATGACCTGCCGGGACCGGGCGGCCGGAGATCTCTTCCCCGCCCGCCCCCTGGCCCGACTCTCCTGAAGGGAGGTGCCGTTCATGGTCCGCTCGGTCCGTCTGGACGCAGTCCTGATCCAAGCCGTCATCGCCGGCGCCCTCTCGTTCGCCCACCTCCACGACCTTGCCGAAGCGGCCCACCAATCGGGCTGGAAGGCCTGGGCGTATCCGGTCTCGGTCGACCTGCTGATGGTCGCCGCCTGGCGCCGCCTGCGCACCGCCCGCCGCGACCGCGCGGCCTGGACCTGGTTCGTGATCGCCCTGTCGGCCTCGCTCGGGGCGAACGTCGCCACCGCCGGACTCCTCGACCTGCACCACGTACCGGCCTGGCTGCGGATCCTCGTCGCCGGCTGGCCCGCCCTCGCGTTCCTGGGCGGAACCCTCCTGGTCCACTCGCCCGCCAACGCGCCGTCTTCCCCACAGCCTGTGGACGACGTAGCCGCGCCCGAGGTCGAGATGCACCGCACCCACGAGCCCGCCCCGGCTGCCGACCCGGTGCCCGAACTGGTCGCCGCGTCCGAGCCGCCCGTTGCTCCCGCGCCCGCAGTGCCGGCCGCGCTCCTCGACCACGCCCGGAAGATCACCGAAGCCCACCAGGCCTCGACCGGGTCACCGATGCCCGCCGACGCGCTGTCCGCCCGGCTTCAGCTCCCCGCTCCGATGACCGCGGCAATCGCCGCACAGCTCCAACTCACCTGAACAGAAAGGAAGTTGACTCGTGACCGCGTACCGCCGCTTCCGTCACGTGATCCGTATCGGACCCGTCCAGGTCGCCACCTACCACGACGACCGGGGCCGCGAGAAGCACGCCGCCGCCTGCACCGCGCCGGACTGCGGCTTCTCCAGCGACTACCACGACCGCGCCGCCGCCGAACTCGCCGCCCACACGCACCGCTGCAAGGCCTGAAGGGAGATCACGTCATGGCCGTTCCGCTCTGGCTCGCCCTGCTCGTCGTCGGATGGCTCGGCATCAAGCTCATCCGCCCGCCCGTGTGGCTGGTGATCGTGCTCCTGGCCGGCGGCTACCTCCTCGCCGGCAGCCTCCTCGGTCCCGCCCTCGCCAGTGTCCTGAAGTAACCCCGACCCGAAGGGAGATCAACCGTGTTCACCCCGAAGTACCCCCCCCAGGACACCGCCCCCGCCCCGACCACGGCCCCGTACAGCCCTGCCGCGGGTGCCCCGGTGCCCGCCCCGCAGGCCCCTACCCCGCTCGCCCCGGTCTCCAGCCGGCCGACCGTACAGCTCACCCCCGGCACCGCGCTCGTCCTCGTCGGCGGCGGCACCGCCGTGGTCCTCGTCGTCGGCGCGGTCCTCGTCTCCATGCTCCTCGCGGTCGCCATCACCAGCGTGTCCCTCGCCGTGGTCGCGGTCGTCCTCCGCTCGCTCCTCAACCAGGAAAGGAACCACTGACATGGGCATCTTCAGCAGGCGTCCCGCCGCCGACCCGAACGAGCAGGACCGACAGATCCAGCAGGCCAAGCGCGAGTCGGTCGCACGCCACAACGAGATCGTCGACCGGATCAAGGACGGCACCGCCACCGCTGACGACAAGCGCATTTTCAACGCCGGACGCAAGCGCTCCGGCCGCATCTGACAAACGCCCGGAGCGGCCTCGGTCGCCAAACTTCCGCCGCTCCGGGCGCCTCACCCATTCCTGATCCAACGGACCCGAAAGGGACGCCCCCATCATGCACCAGCACGCCCCGACCAACACGCCAGTCTGCCGGGACTGCGACGGCTTCGCCACCGCGGCCATCACCACCGGTGGACGCCACCGCGACGGCACCCGCGTGACCCTCCGCGTCACCTGCACGGCCTGCAAGGGCACCGGTCACACCGCCCCCGCCGCCCTCGTCCGCGCCGGGAGGTGACCGCCATGCAGACCATCACCACCTCGGCCCACATCGAGCCGGACACCCGTATTCGCGTCACGCCCTTTCCGGACCACACCAACCCCTTCGTCAGCCTCCGCATCGGCGGTGACTTCGCCGAGATCGCGCTGATCGCCCGTTCCGGCACCGCCCAGGCCCTGCGCGACCTGGCCGCCGCCGCGACCGAAGCCGCCGCCGCTCTGGACGCCCTCACCACCGACACGGCGGGAGGTGACCGCGATGTTCCGCAAGCTTCCCGCTGACCTCACCCCGACCGAGGACAGCCCCGGCCTGCGCGTCAAGGGCGGCACCCGCTACAGCAGCTCGCAGGGCGACTACGTGTGTGGCGGCTGCGGCGCGGAGGACCACGCCAACGGCGACACCGACGTGACGGCTCTGGTTGAGGACTACAGCGCCCACCATGGGCCCGCTCACCGGAAGGGCCGGTGAGCGCGTGACTGACACCGCCACCTTGGCGGGTCTCGACTCGGCCACCCTCGGCGATGTGCTGAGGGTGGCCGGTTCGGCTGACTTCGACCGCTGGCAAGACCAGATCCGCCGTACCGGAGGATGCTCCGACCCGATCCGCCTCGCCGGCGCCACCAAGACCATCGACTCGACCACCAAGACCGTGCTGTACGCCTACACAACCGAGCACGAGCCCGGCGGCATGCTCCGGATCGCGTGCGGCAACCGCCGAGCCTCCCGCTGCCCGGCCTGCGCCTGGACCTACGCCGGCGACACCTACCACCTCATCCGCGCAGGCCTCGTCGGAGACCCCGCCAAGGGCTCCCCGCACACCATCCGCGACCACCCCCGCGTCTTCGCCACCCTCACCGCACCATCGTTCGGCCCCGTCCACAACCGACCGGGTAACCGGTCCTGCCGCTGCGGACAACGTCACGGTGAGGACGCGCCCGAACTCGGTACCCCGCTCGACCCGGCGACGTACGACTACGCGGGCGCGGTGCTGTGGAACAACCACGCCTCCGACCTGTGGCGCTACTTCACGATCTACCTGCGCCGCGAGATCGCCAAGCGAGCCGGCCTGACACAGAAGGAAGCCCGGGAACAGTCCCGCGTGGCCTTCGGCAAGGTCGCTGAATACCAGAAGCGCGGTGCCGTCCACTTCCATGCCGTGATCCGCTTCGACGGACCGGACGGACCCGACAGCCCCCCGCCGGCCTGGGCCACCCTCGACCTGCTCGACAACGCGATCCGTGCCGCCGCCGCCCGCGTCGCGGTCGACGTCGACCCGGCCGGAGACGAGCCGGCCCGCACGCTGCGCTGGGGTACGCAGCTCGACGTCCAGCCGATCGGCGCCTTCGGCCACGGCGAAGAGATCACCGAAGCGGCGGTCGCCTCCTACGTGGCCAAGTACGCCACCAAGGCAGCCGAGACCACGGGCACGGTCGATCGTCGGATCGGCAACAAAGAGGCGCTCGTGCTGCTCGGTGTGCCCGACCACCCCCGCCGGCTGATCGAAGCCTGCTTGGACCTGCACGCGCTCTACCCGGACCGCAAGCTCCGCGACTGGGCCCACATGCTCGGCTTCCGCGGCCACTTCTCCACCAAGTCCCGCCGCTACTCCACCACCCTGGGCGCCCTGCGACAGGTCCGCGCCGACTACCGCGCAGCCCAACACCGCCAAGCCCTCGGCCTGCCCGACCCCAACGACAACCCGGAGGCAACCACACTCACCCTCGCCCACTGGACCTACGCCGGACACGGCCACACCCCCGGTGAATCTTGGCTCGCCGCCAACATCCACCGCGACATCCAACGCAACCGCGAAACCGCACGCGAAGCCCTGGCCGACTGGGAGGGAGGTGAGCTTGATGGCTCGGACCACTGAGCAGCAACCGCCCGAGCGGGTCATGACGAAGGACGAATGGATCAAAGAGCACCTGCGCCGTGCCCCGGCAAGGGATGACGAGTGGGTGCGCCGCCTCCTCGTGCTGCAAGGCAGGGCCTGACCGTGGCGCCCAAGGTCGCGGTCTATACGCGAATCTCCAGGGACGACGAAGGCGACGGGCTCGGCGTTGCTCGGCAGCGTGAGGACTGCGAGCGGCTTGCCCAGCTACGTGGATGGGACGTCGCGAGGGTCTACGAGGACAACGACGTGTCGGCCTTCAAGCGGAACGTCCGGCGTCCCGAATTCGAGCTGGTTCTAAGCGACTTGGCGGACGGGCTGATCGATGGGGTTGTTGCGTACGACCTCGATCGGCTCGCCCGTCAGCCGAAGGATCTTGAGCGGCTCATCGATCTCTTTGACGAGCGCAAGCAGCGGGTGTTCGCCACTGTCACGAACGAGGTGATCCTGTCGGCGGCGGACGGCCGGACTATGGCTCGCGTCATGGTCGCGTTCGCCAACAAGGCGTCGCACGATGCCTCGCGCCGGATCCAGCGCAAACACCTGGAGTTGGCGCGACAGGGCAAGCCGAACGGCGGCCCGGTGCCGTACGGCTGGAACAAGGACGGCACGGTCGATCGTGAAGCCGCCGGGCATATCCGGGCTGGTCAGAAGCAACTACTGGCCGGTGTCCGGGTCGGGACCATCCGTACGGACTGGCAGAGGCGGGGGCTGGGGCATCCCCGTGAGGGGACGACCCGGCTCGCGCATCATCACATCGAGCACATGCTGACCAGCCCGCGCCTGTGCGGATACCGCACGTACAAGGGAGAGATCCTTCTCGACAACGACGGCCAGCCGGTCATAGGCGACTGGGAGACGATCAACACCGTTGAGGAGTGGGAAGCGGTCTGCGCCGTTGTCGCCGAACGCAAGCGGAAAGACCCTGGCCGGTCCCTTGCTCGCAAGTACCTGCTGTCCGGCATTGCGCGCTGCGGCCTGTGTCATGCCAAGATCCGGGGACAGGCCAACAACCGCCGGGCGCCGGGCTCCAAGGCCGCGACCTTCACCTATCAGTGCTCGGTGGTGAACGGCGGCTGCGGAAAGGTCGGCCGGGTCGGCGAACCCGTGGATGAGTTCATCATCAGCCTGGTACTCGCAGAGCAGCGCGAGCGGGCCGCCGTCAGCGTTGCTGCTCCGGCTGAGCAGTGGCCGCGACTGGCCGAACTGGTTGCTGTCGAGGCTGATATCGCGGAGCTGACGCAGGCCGCGAAGAACAAGAAGATCACTGTCTCGACTCTGCTTCAGCTCCTGCCGGACCTTGAACGGAACCGTGATGAGCTGAAGCTGGAGCGCGGTCGGTTCAACAAGGAACGGCACCAAGCCGAGTCGCTGTTCGCTGACGTCGGTGAGGACTTTCGGTCCTTGCCCATCGAGCGCCAGCAAGCGCTGGTCTTGCACAGCCTGTCGGCCGTGCTGATCCATCCCGCGGGAAGAGGCCGGAGGAAGTTCGACCCGAGTCTGATCGAACCTGTCTGGCGCTGACTGATCGCGAAGTACCTGGGGCCCTCGGCTGATCGAAGCCGGGGGCCCCGCACTGTTGACCTGCGGCGATGGCGAATCTTCGACCACCCTCATTCGGTCAACGACGCCTGGTCCGTCGAACCGCCGGTCGTGCGGCGCGCGGGGCAGGTTCTCGACGCCTGAGCGTGGCAGTCGTTCCTACGACGACGGTGGGCTCCCGGTACACACCGGGAGCCCACCGTCGTCGTAGCCGAAGAACCGCTAGAACGTGCCCAGCTTCACGATCGACAGCAGGGCGATCAGCTGGATCGCGGAGGCGCCCAGGGCCTTGGGCCAGGGGAGGTCGTGGGAGCGGCTGACCATCATGGTGAGGAGGGCGCCGGCCGCTACCCAGGTGGCCCAGCCGAGGGCCTGGACGAAGGTGGCGTCGCCGCCGAAGAACATGGCGAAGACCAGGCGGGGGGCGTCCGTGATCGACATGATCAGCATGGACAGGCCGACCGTGGGCTGCCAGGCTCCGTCGCCGCCCAGCTGGCGGGCCAGGGTGTGGGTGACCACGCCCAGGACGAAGGACGACAGCACCATCGCGACGGCCGTGATCAGGACGATCGGGACCGCGTTCGCCAGGGTGGCGTTTATCGCGTCCGCGCGGGCGCCGTCGAAGCCGAAGACCGCGAGCAGGCCGTAGAGGAACGTCACGATCAGGGCGGGGGCCCACATCGTGTAGTCCCGCATCTGGAGGAACGTCTGCTGGGGTGCCAGGACGATGCCCCGCAGCAGGTCCTTCCAGTGCAGGCGGGGGCCGACCGGGCCGGTGGGGGCCTGGGCCGAGCCCGCGCGGTACGTACCGCCCTGGGTGTACGGGTCCTCACCTACGGAGAACGCCTGGGTGTTGCCCGGGTTGTTCGCCGCGTACGGGTCCGGGGTGCCGGGGTGACCGCCCTGGCCGTATCCGCCGCCGTCGCCGAAGTACTCCGGCTCGTCGCCGTAGCCGCCGTTCCCCTGCGACCACTGCCGACCGCCGCCGCCCGCGGGGCTTCCGTACTGCGGTTGCTGCTGCGGGTACGGCTGCGGCGCAGAGGGGTAGCCGTACGGCTGTCTCTGCGGCGCTCCCTGCGGAGCCGGGGGAGCCTGCTGCCCGTACGGAGGTTGTTGAGGGCGCGCTTGCGGGGCCCGGCCGTCCCGGCCGCCACGTCCGATCCTGAATCCAGCCACGTCATCGAACGTACCTGGTTCCGCAGAGTCACGGGCCGGGCCGGGGGTTTCGGGCGGGGCTTTGCTGCCGAGCTGTGACATCCCCTAAGGGACGTAAGGGTGCGGGAGAGGACGTGGGTCGGGCCCGTGGCGGACGGCCACGGGCCCGGCGTGGAAGAGGAGCCGGGACCCGGGCCCGGTCCTTGTCGGCTAGTCGGCGAACAGCGCGCCGAACTGGGGTGTGCCCGCCGTCGAGACGCCCGCCGCGCCCGCGGAGATGGCACGGGAGCCGGTCGTGACGATCTTCGTGCCGTCGGAGGGCAGGTAGGTCACCGCGCCGTCGGCGCTGTTCTCGTACGAGCCGACGATCAGGTCGGCCTTGCCGTCGCCGTTGACGTCGTCGAGCTTGACGTCGGCTCCGAAGAGGTCGTTCTTCTCGTCGGCGCCGGGGACGCCGGCCGTGCTCTGGGCGAAGGACTGGACGCCGGTGGTGGTGTCGGCGCCGGACGCGGAACCGTAGATGACCGTGACCATGCCGGCGTTGGTGGCGGCGCCGAGGTCCTCGTTCGGGGCGGAGACCACGACGTCCTGGTAGCCGTCGCCGTTGACGTCACCCAGGTCCAGGTCCCAGCCGAAGGCGTCGCCCTTCTCCGAACTGCCCGGTATGTTCCCGGAGTTCTGGGTGATGCCGGTGGTGGCGGCGGGACCGGACGCGGAACCGTAGGTGATGTTCACCTTGCCGCCGTTCGCCGAGTCCGGGACGGTCGTACCGTCGCTCGTTGTGGCGTCCCAGCCGGCGCCGGTGACGATGTCGCCGTAACCGTCGCCGTTGATGTCGCCGATGCCGGTGACGATGCCGGGCTTGAGGGTCCGCACCGAGGCGACACTCAGACCGCTCGCGGTGCCGGGCACCAGGTAGTTGGTGTTCCAGCCGTTGCTGGTCTGGGTCTCGTAGCCGTCGACCACCAGGTCGGTGCGGCCGTCGCCGTTGACGTCACCGGCCGTGAGGTGGTGCGGGCCGTACGGGAAACCGGTCGAGCCGGGCTGGATCGGGGGCTTGATCGTGTAACGGCCGCCGGGCTTGCCGGTGGAACTGCTGAAGCCGCCCTTGTAGACGTAGAGGGTGGCAGCCGAACTGCCCACCGCCAGGTCCGCCTTGCCGTCGCCGTCGAAGTCGCCGGCGGCCAGGGTCTGGCCCCAGTTGTCGTGCCCGGACACCGCCGGGTCCGGTACGTCGCTGCTCTGGCCGGTGAGGCCGCTCTTCGAGCCCCACAGGATCGCGAGCGCGCCGCCGTCGGTGTCCGTGCCGACCTTCTCGTACGGCGAGCCCACGGCGAGGTCGTCGTATCCGTCGCCGTTGAAGTCGGCGTAGGCGGTGGAGTCGCCGAAGTAGTCGCCCTTCTCGGCGGTCCCTGGCACGTTGCCGGAGTTCTGGCTCAGCGTCGAACGCTTCGTGGACGACACTCCGGTGGCCGTGCCGTACAGGGCCACGACCTGGCCGGCGTCGGCCTTGCCGGTGACGTAGGCGCCGGGCGCGGAGACGACGACGTCACCGATTCCGTCGCCGTTGAAGTCAGCCTTCGCGATCTTGAAGGAGTCGGCGGCGGTCGCTGTCGTCACCGAGAGGCTGAGCAGACCGCCCGTCAGCGCGGCCGCGGCGGCCGTCGCGAGGGCGAGTCGCAGGTACTGCTGCATGCGGGGTCTCCTGCGGCATGCGGGGGATGCCTGGCGGGCATCCGCGTCGATGAGGTGTTGATGCGGGTGTTGCTGGGGTGCGTACCGTCTGTGTTTGCCGGGAGTTGTCCTTGGCTTCACGGGTGGTTGGCGATCAGGAGACCTGCGGTGGGGCGTAAGGGTTGTGCGTGAACTCGGTAAATCTCCGGGGTGATTGGTGGCCGGGTTGGCCCGCATCGAAGCACGGCGTTCCTGGCAACGTCCCTGTGCGCTCCTTGCGGGAACATGACACCGGGAAGTCTGGTCGACCCTGCTGGAGGGGTACATGGCGAACGCCGACCTGATTCGAGACCTCGGCATGCCGGACCTGCACGAGGCGGCAGCGGATGCCTTGGTCGCGCTCGGGGCCGACGGTGTGGAGCGGTTGGTGCGGGCGGCCATGGACGAGGAGTCCCCCGTCGACCGGCGGCGGATTGCCGCCGTCCTGGTACGGATCGGGGACGCGGGTTTCGACGGCCTGCTTCAAGGGCTGGCCTCCGCGTCCACCGACCGTTCCCGCAGGCAAGTGGGCTTCGCGTTCTCCCACTTCGGCGCGGTCGCCCTCGACCGCTACATCACGGCACTCTCGCACCCCCTGCCGCAAGTGCGGCGCGAGGCGGTCCGCGGGATCCAGCACTGCGGCGAGGCCGGCAGGCCCGCTGTCGCCGCCCTGCTGCCACTGCTCGGCGACCCGGACCAGGAGGTCGCCAGGCAGGCGCAGGACGCCCTGATCCTCCAAGGTCCGCGGGTGATTCCACTGCTCCAGCGCGTCCGGGAGCGGGGACCGGGCCGACAGCGGGCCCGGGCGCTGACAGTGCTCGCCGAGCTGGGTGGCGAGCCGGTGCTGTCCCGTGCCGACGTGTTCGCTGTAGAACGCCTCATCCGCATCAAGCTCCTGGAAGACCGGCCCGAACCCCTGTGGACCTGCTGGAACCACTGGATGGCCGTCCCCAGCGGGGACCAGGCCGGGATCATGCGAGCCCTGGGCCTGACCGACCCCAGGCCGGTGACCTTCGCGCTCGGCAACGACATCGTCGACAGCGACGGACACGGCTGCGACACGGATGAGCACACTGGCCATGAGCGGGTCTTCATCACCCCCGAACTCGACGGCTGGACCTTCGTCCTGGGTGCCTGGTGCGACCCTTGCGGCAAGGAACGGAGCGCGGACGTCCTGCGCCGGTGCGTCGAGCTGAGTGCCCACTACGGCCAGACCCAGGCGTACTACTACGGTGGCCAGGGCGACGGCTCCGGCTGGCTCGTCGCGGAACACGGCACGGTGATCCGGCGGTACTGCGAAACGGGCGAGGGGGAAGACGAGTTGCTGACCCTCGGCGACCCTCTGCCGTACGAGCGGGCACGCCGGGAAGAACTGGGACTGCGCCCCGACTGGGACGCCGCGCGGGAAAGCCAGGACGACGAGGACGAGTGGCGGTGGGCCGCTCATGACCTCGCCCCGGACGTGGCCCGTTCCTTCGGTGTCAGCCCCCTCGACATCGGTGCCGACACCGCGTCCCGGGGAACCGGCGTCATCGCCCTGACTCCTTACGGCGTCGCCCATGGCGTACCGGCGGGCGCCTACCGCATCTGAGCCACACCGGCGAGGGCCGCCAATGCCCCGTACTCGACAGGCCGCGGCGCGTCCGCGACCCGGGCGTGCCCTGCTGAACGCGACCTCCATGCCGACCTCGGTCGGCATGGAGGAAACGCGTCAAGCGATGTCGTGGACGTTGTGCTCGGTCAGGTCTGATGTGTGCCTGGCGATGGCCTGGTAGTCGGCATCGTCATGGAGGACGGCCAAGCCGTGGTGGGCGGCGGTCGCGGCGATGACCAGGTCCACGGCCGAGGCACTGCGATGCTCCCCGGCCCGGGCCATACGGTGTTGCACCGCGCTGATCCAGCGCCCCGCGTTCTTCGGCACCGAGACGTCGGGATAGAGATCGGTGAACATCTCCGTGATCTCGTCGTACTCGCGTCCGGTTCGCGCGCTGTGGAGAAACTCGGCCCGCTGCACGTAGCAGGATGCGATGGCCCCGGCATCGATCGTGTCGTACCAGGCCGACTGCAGTTTTGGATCACGGAGCAGCCGGACCAGGCCGGACGTGTCGAGCAAGTAGATCACCGGCTGTGCTTCTCCGCCTCGTGCAGGCGCTCGGCATCCTCGACGGCACCCCACTCACGAGCCCGCTCGAAGTGACGGCTGATCCGCGCCGCGCGCTCCTGTTGTTCGGCGTAGAAGCGCAGGGCGAGATTGACCGCTTCCTTCTTGGTCCTGACCTTGGACAGGGCCATGGCGCGTTCCAGGGCGTCGTCGTCGATGTCGATCTGGGTCACCGACATGCGGCACCTCCCGGGCGATGTTGGTGATGTACATAGAAGAATATGTCACCAACATTCACGGGTCCAGAGCGCGGTGTCGGGATCGAGGTGCGATCCGGACGTCGCTACCACCCCGGCGCGGAGGGACGTCACGACGGGTGCACCGTCCTGGATCTCTGCGAGGTGGGGGCGGGGGCAGGGAGCGCGCGCCTCACTACACCTTCACGCTCGTGACCGAACCAGGAACGCGGGTCGGTAATTCTCTTCGGCGGCGGACCGACGGCGCCGCGGGAAATAATCACACAATTTCGTGGCGCACAGAGCTCTTGTCGACACCTCGCCAGACTTTCCGGAAAGAAGGTCCGCTGCTTCTCGCGAGAGCCACCTCGACGACTCAATAAAGAGCCTTGCTCGCTGATATCGTCTTCTCACTCACCGCCCCAGAGTTGGTCAGTCCCGGCCGGACTGACCAGTCCGAGACGGGGGGTGATGAGGATGACCGGCAAGATCTTCGATCGTTGGAGGGACAAGCCGGCGCGGACGATGCTCGAGCGGTTTTCCGAGCTGTGCACGGTAGGTGTACGCATCTTGCAAGTGGCGTACTACCTACTGCGTATCTTGGGATAATCGCAGGTCGGCAGGTCCGGTCGCAGGCACAGCGACCGGACCTGCCAGCTAGTCCAAGCCTCGGCCCCGCGCTATCTCTTGCAATAGGCAGCGCGGGGCCTTCTCCATGTTGACCAGCCGGAGCGACGTGCAACGCCGCTCCTCTCGGACGCCAAACCAGTGCGGCGGACTCCGAGTAAGGCAAGGATACATCCCCGGGGTAAATAAACTCAGCCCGCCTTTGGATCGCCGATAATTACCCGCCATTGGTCGTGATGCCGATCAGTCGACCGAAGTCGTTAAGAATGTCAGTCGATTAAACTCGCGCGATCTCTGAAGTGGTAGAACCTGGTCCGAAGCTGCCGCAACTTCTCGCATCGATTTGCTCTGCTCGCGGTTGGCGACTTCTGGGGAGCGGCGCTGTGTATCTGTGGGCCGTGGGAGTCCGACCTCAGGTCACCGTCGGCGTCCGCTCAGGTTCGCTTCGCCGTACAGGTGCAGGCTTGCCGGCCCGATTCGCATTCATGATCGGCAATCCGAGGCCGTACTCCGAGTGTCCGTAGATAGACAGGTCGTCCGCCCGCCATGGTCTCGCCGCACAGACGAGGGCACAGAACTCCGGTGGCCGACATTGATGAGCTGATCCACCATCGCCTTCAGCTCAATTACCGCAGGTCGCGTCCACTTGACTGGTGTATTGACTGCCGCTCGGTCGGGAAGATCTCGACCCCCGGCGCGTCGGTGCGGCATCAGATCGCCTTTCTCCTTGTTCAGGCGCCCTTGTGGGTTGTGGGACAAGATCAGCCACCGTCAAAGGTCTGTGTGATGGCACGAGGCCGCCGGGTATCGGGACGCGGTCAGCCGCGTCATCGCCCGCGATAAACCCGGCGACGTCGGCGATCGTCCCCTGGATACTGGTCGCCCATGGATGAGGTCGAAGTCGTCGTCGCCCATTCCGAGCGCGCGACTCTGCGTGTCGGTGACGTGTTCTTGAAGGTGGACGCCGATCAGGCGCGCATCGAGGTCGAGGTCGAGGCGATGTCTTTGGCGCCGGTCCCGACGCCGGAGGTGCTGTGGTGCAGGCCGCCGGTGCTCGCGCTCGCCGCGCTCCCGGGGGCGACGCTCGGGCGCCTGGGCGGGCCGTCGACCGGGTCGCGGGCGGCGTGGGCCGCGGCGGGTGCCGCCATCCGCAAGCTGCATGACGCGCCCCTGCCGCCCCGGACCGGCGGTGCCGGGCGGAGCGTCGACGTGCTGGCGGCGGAACTCGGCGCCGAGTGCGAGTCGCTTGTGGCGAACGGCCTTCTGCCCGCCGACCTGGTTGCCCGCAACCGCCGGGTCGCCGAGGCCGCGCTGCAGCCGTGGACTGCGGCGTTCACCCACGGCGACCTGCAGATCGCGCATGTCTTTGTCGAGGGCGAGGAGGTCACCGGCATCATCGACTGGTCCGAGGCGGGCCAGGGTGATCCGCTCTACGACCTCGCCACTTTCACGCTCGGACACGAGGAGTACCTCGATGACGTCCTCGTCGGCTATGGAGCCGATGTCGACCTCGATGTGATCCGCGGGTGGTGGTCGTTGCGGAGCCTGCTGGTGGTTCGTTGGCTGAGCGGGCACGGCTTCGACCCGTTCGCGCCTGGCTGCGAGGTCGACGTACTGAGATCCCGGATGTGAGGCTGCGCGGGCTCCACCGCCACGAATGCGCTCCGACGCATCGAGCAGGCCATCCCCTGGGGCGATCGCGCACTCCTGCTTCCGACAAAGTGCGGTGTGCGTTCGGCACCGGCAGCTGACGACGACCGAGGGCGACGAACGTGTGGTGGATGTCGTCGCGGATCTCCCAACTGATGCGCGGGCGGCGAAACCAGTGCCGCAGCGCGATCGCTCCTTCCATGACCCAGCGGTACACGCCCGGGCAGGGCGAGTTGTGAACGTCCCCGGCTGCGTCCTCCGCGGGTGCGGGGCGGCAAAGCGTATTCCTCGCGAGCGAGCCAACCGTGTGTCCTACCTGCGCCGACGCGGGATCGGGTGCACGATCCCCGAGCCGGTCGACCAGATCCGCAGCCGCAGGCGCTGCGGCAGCGCGGGAGCCCGTCCGCCGGCCTTCGACCGCCAGGACGACACCGCCCGCCACGCGGTCGACTGCGGGATCAGCCGCCTCGAACCACACCGGGGCCGTTGCCCCTCGATACGACAAACTTGCCGTCCGCTTCGAGGCGATGATCCAGATCGCGGCGACCCAGCAGTGGCTGTGACCCGCCGACGGCCCACACTGCCGTGCCATGCTGACGCCCGAACAGACAGCGCGCCGTGGGGGAGGTTCAGTGGCTGCCAAGCACTACCGCGCAGACAGTGAGAACGGCGACCATATTGACGACCCGTCCGAGGACGCCCTCTTCGAATTGATCAGCGAACTCAATGACGCGGACAACACGTTCGTCGTCGTTGAGCCCGACCAGGACGAGCCTGCCTGGTTCGCGTCCGTCGCGGTCATTGACGAAGGCGGCTACGAGATCGTCCGCCGTGACACCGCCGACCGTGAACACCAGGTCGACACCGACACCAGCATCAGCCGGATCACAAGCGGCCTAATCGTCTGGCTGGCCGCCCGCGACCTCCCCGGACGGTCAGTCCAGCAATCCGGCGACTTCTGATCAGCGGAATCAGTTGGGTGACGTTGTTTCGGTTGCCGCAGCTGGACGCCGGACATACCGAGGGCGAACAGGGAGCGCGGGAAGGCGAGCCGGCCGCCGCAGTCCTCGGCGGTGATGCCGATGGCCCCGCGGGCCTCTGGGCCAGCGCGTCGACCAGGACTAACAGCCGCCTCATTCATTATTTCCCACAATAGGATAATTAATCAAATAGAGTGATGGCTTTTACATTCGTCAGGACCTGCACCTAGTCTCGCGTTACTTCGCGAACCCGACCTCGAAGGGTGGACGCGACTAGTCAGGGAGGGCGAAGAGTTGGAGCAAGCGAAAATCAGACTATCCGAAATTAAGCTTACTGCGGATTCAGTCGAAAGGCTCCAAAACCTTGACGGTCTGGTCGCATCCATTCGGACCTCTGGCCTTCGGGAACCTTTGCTCATCGCCGAGAAGGATCATATCCTGCTCAGTGGCGCGAGGCGGTTCCAGGCGTGCAAGCAAGCGCACATGAAATTTGTAGACGCAGTTTTTCCTGCGGACATCGAAGAAGGTGCGCGCGAACTTCAGCGGCATCTCGAAAACATTGACCCTATTTTCTCCCTCCCCATGTCCGTCCCGGAAAAAGTGGCAGCCGCTTTCGCTTTGCATCGCCTTCCTGCACCAGCTGGTGCGGAAAATGGCTTTCGTCGGGATTTGCCCACTGCTGCTGCCCTGAGGTTGCCGCCCAGGGTTTACTCGGTGTTGCGTTCAACTCTCCGCAAGGCGGAAAAGGAGGAAACCTCTCCGTCCGGCATGGCGGGTAAAGCGCAGAAATCTCTCCGGCTCATGGTGGAAGCCGTTGAGAGTTCCACTCTTGATTATCCACTCACTTCAGTCGTCGCAAAGTTGCATCAACTGCTGTTGCAAGGAATCTGTCCGGACACCCTGGAATCCTGTTTCCCTTATCTCGGCAGTAAGCCTGCAGCAAAAGACGACAGTCCGGCTGCCGCCGATGGTGCAGGCCGTAGAGCTCCAATGAATCGCCCACCCAGGAGAGATTACGACTATATCCGCACGGCCGATGTGGTAATTGGAACCCTCGAAGGGCTGTCCGACGTCGTCACGGACGATCTGGCAACCTCTGAGCACTACGAATACCTGCTCAAGGCGCTCAAGGACGCTCGTCGAATGTCTCACACATATGTGAAGAAGATGGAGAAGATGCGCAATGAGTAGCCAACCCGAGTACACCGTCGAGATCGAATTCCTTGTGCCCAGCCAAGTGACGACCGACCGAGGCGTGAACACGCGCCCGGTGGACAAAACCTGGGTGGCACGAAAGCTCAGAGAGGGTTTCGACTTGGGGCGTCTTGGAGTGCCCCAAGTATCCGCCCGTCCGGACGGTACCTATATCTGGCTCGATGGGCAGCATCGAGGAGCTTTGTGCATCGCCGCGGACCATTCCGATGTCAAGATCGGCATGAAAGTGTTCCGCGGCCTCACGAAGGAGCAGGAAGCGGAACTGTTTCTTGGACTGAACGACAATCGGCGCGTGCAGCCCTTGTACAAGTTCGTGGCCGAGGTCAGCGCGGGCCACGCGGAAGCTCTGGAAATCACCCGAATGGCACGAGATTACGGATGGATCATCTCCGATTCCGGTGCCGGTAACGCAATCATCGCGGTTGCAGCTCTTCGGAAGATCTACGGGAAGTCCACTGAGAAGGGCCAGCTTCTCGGGCGTACCTTGAAAGTGGTGACCGAGTCCTGGGGGAACACCCCTGCAGCGGCGAACAGCTATGTACTCCTTGGCGTGGCGTCCGTGCTGCACAGTTTCCCTTTTCTCGACTTGGATGGACTGGTGCGCAAGCTGTCCAAGATTGCCGGCGGGCCGGCCCACCTCCTCAGCAAGGGACGTGGCTTCAAGGAAGTCACGGGAGGCACAGTGGTAGAGGGAATCGCCAAGGTGGTTCGTGACACATACAACTCGGGGCGGCGAGCCGGAAGGCTCAACGCTGATTCCCGAGAGCCGTTCTAGGTACCGGAACTTCCTACAGGTATCCGGGAGCGAGCCCAGGAACGTGAGGTCCGAGACGGGACAAAGATGGATGATCCTGGCGTGACTTCACTCAGCTCATGGCCATGACGGCGGTAACTCGCGCGACGGTCTCACCCGCAGGAATCCCCGTGGCCAAGTCGCGCTCAGGAGCCCAGGCCGACAGCGGTGTTCACTATCAGGATGTTGTGCGGTCCTGGTAGCCGGGCCGGCAGCCACGTCTGGATGCCGGGGCGCAGCCCCGCCGCTGTCATGGTGTGGGTCGGCGATCTTGCGGCGCAGGGACCCAGGAACCCTCCTGGGCCGTACCGATCACCCGGACGATCACCCGTCGCCCCACCTCGCCTCTACGACGTACAGACGTCCTTGAGCTTGTCCGCCGCCGCGTCGATCTTGCTGGAGTCGGGATTCGTATCGCCGTTCAGGATCGACTTGTTGTAGTCGGAGATCGCCTTGTCCAGGTCGTCGACTGCCTTGTTGACCTTGTCGTCGTCCGAGTTCGTGTTGATCTTGTCGAGGTTCTTGTCGATCGTGGTGATGGACTCGTCGGTACGGGTCGGGTCCTTTGCCGCGTCCACGCCGGCCTCGTGGATCGCCTTGAGGCTGTCGGAGATCGTGTTCCAGTTCTTCAGACAGTTCAGGGAGTTGGAGGCGTCGGAGGTGTCTGTGGGGTCGCAGGCCGTGAGGAGTCCGGCGGTTAGCGCGGTGGCGGCCATGAGTGTGGCCATGGTGGCCGTACGGCGTGCACGCGGGCGATGCGCGGTCATGGGGAGCCTTTCGGGGGCTAGGTGAGGGCGGGCGGGGTTGTGGGTCGGGGCGTCAGGCCCAGGGCTCGTCCACCGAGGTCCGGGGTGACGTCCTGGTCGGTCCCTTGCGGAGGTTGGAGATCAGGCCGCCTGCCGCGCCCAGGGCGACCAGGCCCATGCCGGCCGCGGTCGCGATGCCCTTTGCGCCGTCCATGGCGAAGTAACTGGCCACGGCCACACCGCCGTTGAACAGGAACAGGAACCACAGGGTCGACGTCTTCGACAGAAACGCCTTGATCTTCGGCTTCTTCGCGATCCGCGAACCCGTCAGCATCGAGACGGCGATCCCGGCGAAGGTGGCCGCGGTCTTCGCCGTGCCGTCGAGTACGGCGCCGGAGGCCGTGCTCGCGGCGAGGCCGCCGATGAAGAACGACCACAGCAGCAGGTTGGCGATGAACGACTTCACGGCGGCGAGCAGCGATTTCACGGGATTTCCTTCGGAGGGGAAGAGGGGAGGAGGGAGGGATCAGCGGGGCTTGATCTCTGCCCTCTACGATTCCGTCGCGCGCTCGCCGTCACGAGGGACCGTTCTCCCGAATGCATGGTGTAGCGCGCTACACCATGGGGGCACTGGGGGGTGGGGTTTGTGCGGGCTGTGCTGGTGTGGACCGTGCGGTTGTGCGGGCTGGTGGGGTGGGTCGCCGTCGCGGTCGCCTGTGCGTGGCTGCTCGGGGTCGGGGCCGTACCGCGGCCGTGGAACGGGCTGTTGGTGTGGGGAGCCGTTGCCGCGGGGTGTGCCGTGGTCCGGGCGGGGGCGTTGTGGGGGCTGCGGCGGGTCGAGGGGGCCGGAGGTGGTGTTTCCCTCAACAAGTCGGATGGCGGCGGGAGTCGGGCGTCGTACGACCGGCTGGGGCCGGAAGTCCTCGGCCGCCGGCGCCCGCCCTTGGGGTATGTTCTCGGGCGCTGTCTGGATTCCCGGGTCTGGATCAGGGTCCGTAGCTGCGCCGTGTGGCTGCTCGTGAGTTTCGCCTCCGGCGCGCTGTTCGTCGGGCTGCTGGGTACCGGCAGTGGTGACGACCGGGTCGACGCCCTGCGGGACGCCGGTGCCCGGGTGAGCACCGCGACCGTCGTGGAGCGGCCGGGCGGGGTGCGGGAGGACCTGAGCGAGGACGTCGTAAGGGGGTATTCGGCACGGTTGGTGGTCGCCGTGCCCGGCGGGCCCGAGCGGCTCGTCGTGAAGGGGGCCTATACGTACGACAAGCCCCGTGGCGGTGCCGAGGTCGAGGTGTTGTGGGCTCCGTCGGCGCCTGAGCTGGGCGGATACGTGCATGAGCGCAAGGATCTGCGCGCGCTCGCCGGGGGCCGCTGGAATGCCTTCTCGGGCGGGGGCGACGGCAGGGACGCCCTCGTCGCCTTTGTGCTCGTCATGGTCATCGGGTGCGTACTGGCCGCCGTGTTCACCTTCACGGCCGGGCCCGGGGCCCTACAGCGGCTGGCCTGGTCACCTGGGGTCCAGACGGTCCGTGCCGCCCTGATCATGGCCGTGTTCCTGGGCTGGCGCCCGTTCCTCCTGGGGGACGGGGCGAGCCTGCCGGAGGAGTTGTTCGCCGGGGGCGGTTTCATCCTCGTCCTCCTCGTGTACGTCTTCACGTCCGTGGGGACCATCGGGGACGACTGACGGGACGACGACGCCCCGCGCCCTCCGGTGAGGGTGCGGGGCGTCGTCGTAGCGGACCGGCCGGTTGTTACTTGACCGGCTGGGGCTCCGGGGCGTTCTCCGGTTCCGCGGTGCCCGCGGGGGGCTCGTCGTCGGCCGGTGTCCTGACCGAGTCCAGGAGCAGCTGTGCCACGTCGACCACCTGGATCGACTCCTTGGCCTTGCCGTCGTTCTTCTTGCCGTTCACCGAGTCCGTGAGCATGACCAGGCAGAAGGGGCAGGCCGTCGACACGATGTCCGGGTTCAGGGAGAGGGCTTCGTCCACGCGCTCGTTGTTGATGCGCTTGCCGATGCGCTCTTCCATCCACATGCGGGCGCCGCCCGCGCCGCAGCAGAAGCCGCGTTCCTTGTGGCGGTGCATCTCCTCGTTGCGGAGGCCGGGGACGCTGGCGATGATCTCGCGCGGGGGCGTGTAGATCTTGTTGTGGCGGCCCAGGTAGCACGGGTCGTGGTAGGTGATGATGCCCTCGACCGGGGTCACCGGGATCAACTTGCCCTCGTCCACCAGGTGTTGGAGCAGCTGGGTGTGGTGGATGACCTCGTAGTCGCCGCCGAGCTGCGGGTACTCGTTGCCGATGGTGTTGAGGCAGTGCGGGCAGGTCGCGACGATCTTCTTCGCGGACTTGGGCTTCGCCGACTCGGCGACCACCTTGCCGTCGTCGTCCAGCTCCTCGCCGAACGCCATGTTCAGTGCCATGACGTTCTCCATGCCGAGCTCCTGGAACAGGGGCTCGTTGCCGAGCCTCCGCGCCGAGTCGCCGGTGCACTTCTCGTCGCCGCCCATGATGGCGAACTTGACGCCCGCGATGTGGAGGAGTTCCGCGAAGGCCTTCGTCGTCTTCTTGGCGCGGTCTTCGAGCGCGCCGGCGCAGCCGACCCAGTACAGGTACTCGACCTCGGTCAGGTCCTCGATGTCCTGGCCGACGACCGGGACCTCGAACTCGACCTCCTTGAGCCACTCCAGGCGCTGCTTCTTGGCCAGGCCCCAGGGGTTGCCCTTCTTCTCCAGGTTCTTGAGCATCGTTCCGGCCTCGGACGGGAACGCGGACTCGATCATCACCTGGTAGCGGCGCATGTCGACGATGTGGTCGACGTGCTCGATGTCCACCGGGCACTGCTCGACGCAGGCGCCGCAGGTGGTGCAGGACCACAGGACGTCCGGGTCGATGACGCCGTTGTCCTCAAGAGTGCCGATCAGGGGGCGCTCGGCCTCCGCCAGAGCCGCGGCCGGTACGCCGGCCAGCTGCTCCTCCGTCGCCTTCTCCTCGCCCTCCATGGACTTGCCGCCGCCTGCGAGCAGGTAGGGCGCCTTGGCGTGGGCGTGGTCCCGGAGGGACATGATGAGGAGCTTGGGGGAGAGCGGCTTGCCGGTGTTCCAGGCGGGGCACTGCGACTGGCAGCGGCCGCACTCGGTGCAGGTGGAGAAGTCGAGCAGGCCCTTCCAGGAGAACTGCTCGACCTGCGACACGCCGAAGACGTCGTCGTCGCCCGGGTCGGTGAAGTCGATCGGCTTGCCGCCGCTCGTCATCGGGAGCAGGGCGCCGAGCGAGGTCTCACCGGTGGCGTTGCGCTTGAACCAGATGTTCGGGAAGGCCAGGAAGCGGTGCCAGGCCACGCCCATGTCGGTCTTCAGGGCGACCGTGATCATCCAGATGAAGGAGGTCGCGATCTTCACGCCGGCGAAGAGGTAGGTGAGGTTCTGGAGTGTGGAGACGTCCAGGTGCTCCAGGCCCGACACCACCGGGTACGAGATGAAGAAGGACGCCTCGTAGGCGTCGACGTGGTGCTGGGCGCCTTCGAGCGCGTGCAGCATGAAGATGCAGACGCCGACGATGAGGATGACGGCCTCGACGAAGTACGCCTGGCCGAAGTTGGAGCCGGCGAAGCGGGACTTGCGGCCCGGCTTGTTCGGCTTGCTCAGCTGGCGGATCACGATCAGGGCGAGGATGCCGAGGACCGTCATGGTGCCGATGAACTCGACGAAGACGTTGTACGGCGCCCATTCGCCGATGACCGGCAGCAGCCAGTCGGCCTGGAAGAGCTGACCGATGGCGTTGACGATCGTCAGCAGCAGCGAGAAGAAGCCCACCGCCACGAACCAGTGCGCGACCCCGACGACGCCCCAGCGGTTCATCCGGGTGTGGCCGAGGAACTCCTTGGCCACGGTGACGGTGCGCTGGACGGGCTCGTCGGTGCGGGTGCCCGCGGGCACGTTCTGGCCGAGTCGCATGAAGGTGTAGATCTGCAGGACGGCGCGGGCGAACAGCGCCACACCGACCACGATCAGAACCAGCGACACGATGATCGCGGCGAGTTGCATTTCAGGGCTCCTCGGGCCTGCGAGGGGTCATTACCGAACCCAGAACATTACTAAGCGGTAACTTAATCGGTCCGACCGAGATTACCCCCATTCTCTGTCGCACTGTAGCCAGCCGTGCGGTGATCTATGTCGCTGAGGGTCGCCTTAAAAACCTGTGACGGTCCGATCGTGTTATTCGTACTGAATTGGTACATTTGCGTCTAATTTGGATTCGTGCTCTACGGGATTCTCGCCGCCACGACCGCCCTGCTCCTCTCCGCCCTCCTCGCCGCACTGCTCCGGGTGCCCGCCCTGCGTGCCCGGATCGTCGACCGTCGGCGGCGCACCCGCCCGGTACCGCTGCTCGGGGGACTGGCCGTCGTGATCGCCGTCGCGGCGGTCACCTGGGGGTGCGACTGGACCGGCGTCGCGCCGCTGGGCGATGGTGTCGGCGGCCTGCTGGTCGCCGGGTCCGCCGTGGCCGCGCTCGGGCTCGTCGCCGACGTGTGGCGGCTCAGGACGCGGGTCCTGGTGCTCGGTACGGCGGTGGCGGCGGCCTGTGTCGTGCCGTACGGGGAACTCGGGGTGCCCGGCGGGCTGCTGGCGGCGGCCTGGATCGTGTTCGTCGCCGCCGCCTTCAAGGGGCTCGATCACGCCGACGGGCTGGCCGGGACCGTGGGGGTGGTCACCGCCTTCGGGGTGGGGGCCTGTGCCGCGATGGAAGTGATGGACGGGCTCGCGGTGTTGCTGAGTGTGCTGGCCGCCGCGCTCACCGGGTTCCTGATGCACAACTGGCATCCCGCACGGATCGCGCTCGGCGCCTGCGGATCGCTGTTCACGGGCTTCGTGCTCGCCTCGGCGGCCGTGGTCACCCGCAGCGGGCACGATCTCGCGTCCAGTGCGGGAGTGCTGTTCGCGCTCACCGCCCTCGCGAGCGCCGACGCCGTCCTGGTGCTGCTGTCGCGGCGGCTGGCCGGGCGGGCGCTGCTGCGGGGTGGCCCGGACCATCTCGCCCACCGGCTGCGGCGGTTGGGGCTCACTCCCCAGGGCGCGGTGGTGCTGCTCGGGATCGCGGGGTTCTCCGGAGTGCTTGTCGGAGTGCTCGTGCACAACGGGTGGGCGGGTGAATCCGCCGTGATGTGGGTGGCGGGTGGGGCCCTGGTCGCCGTACTCGGACTGCTGAAAGTATCTGTCTACGGAGGGCGTCGAGCCGCGTCTACGCAGGTCAGGGCTCAGTTGCGTGTAAGGAACGGATAAGAGTTGAGCCTGCTCGACTCAGCTCTGTTGACCCAGCGGTGAGTGTCGTGCACACTTGAGCCTGTTCCACTCAAGTCATTGCTGGAGGAATCAACCATGGCACGTGCGGTCGGCATCGACCTGGGCACGACTAACTCCGTCGTCAGCGTTCTTGAAGGCGGCGAGCCCACCGTCATCACCAACGCAGAGGGCGCCAGGACCACGCCGTCCGTCGTCGCCTTCGCCAAGAACGGCGAAGTGCTCGTCGGCGAGGTCGCCAAGCGCCAGGCGGTCACGAACGTGGACCGCACCATCCGCTCCGTGAAGCGCCACATGGGCACGGACTGGAAGATCGAGCTCGACGGGAAGCACTTCAACCCGCAGCAGATGAGCGCCTTCATCCTGCAGAAGCTGAAGCGCGACGCCGAGGCCTACCTGGGCGAGAAGGTCACGGACGCGGTCATCACCGTCCCGGCCTACTTCAACGACTCCGAGCGCCAGGCGACGAAGGAGGCCGGCGAGATCGCGGGCCTGAACGTCCTGCGCATCGTGAACGAGCCGACGGCCGCCGCGCTGGCCTACGGCCTCGACAAGGACGACCAGACGATCCTCGTCTTCGACCTCGGTGGCGGCACCTTCGACGTGTCCCTCCTGGAGATCGGCGACGGCGTCGTCGAGGTGAAGGCCACGAACGGCGACAACCACCTCGGTGGTGACGACTGGGACCAGCGGGTCGTCGACTACCTGGTGAAGCAGTTCGCGTCCGGCCACGGCGTGGACCTGGGCAAGGACAAGATGGCCCTGCAGCGTCTCCGTGAGGCTGCCGAGAAGGCCAAGATCGAGTTGTCCAGCTCCACCGAGACCTCGATCAACCTGCCCTACATCACGGCGTCCGCCGAGGGTCCGCTGCACCTGGACGAGAAGCTCACCCGCGCCCAGTTCCAGCAGCTGACGGCCGACCTGCTGGAGCGCTGCAAGACGCCGTTCCACAACGTCATCAAGGACGCCGGCATCTCCATCAACGAGATCGACCACGTCGTCCTCGTCGGTGGCTCCACCCGTATGCCCGCCGTCGCGGAGATCGTGCGCGAGCTGACCGGAGGCAAGGACGCCAACAAGGGCGTCAACCCGGACGAGGTCGTCGCCATCGGCGCGTCCCTCCAGGCCGGTGTCCTCAAGGGCGAGGTCAAGGACGTCCTGCTCCTCGACGTGACCCCGCTGTCCCTCGGCATCGAGACCAAGGGAGGGATCATGACCAAGCTCATCGAGCGCAACACCACGATCCCGACCAAGCGGTCCGAGATCTTCACCACCGCCGAGGACAACCAGCCCTCCGTGCAGATCCAGGTCTACCAGGGCGAGCGCGAGATCGCGGCGTACAACAAGAAGCTCGGGATGTTCGAGCTGACCGGTCTGCCGCCGGCCCCGCGCGGTGTCCCGCAGATCGAGGTCTCCTTCGACATCGACGCCAACGGCATCATGCATGTCACGGCCAAGGACCTCGGCACCGGCAAGGAGCAGAAGATGACCGTCACCGGCGGCTCCTCGCTGCCGAAGGACGAGGTCGACCGCATGCGCCAGGAGGCCGAGCAGTACGCGGACGAGGACCACCGCCGCCGCGAGGCCGCCGAGTCCCGCAACCAGGGCGAGCAGCTCGTCTACCAGACGGAGAAGTTCCTCAAGGACAACGAGGACAAGGTCCCCGGCGACGTCAAGACCGAGGTCGAGGCCGCCGTCGAGGAGCTGAAGGCCGCGCTCAAGGGCGAGGACACCGCCGAGATCCGCACCGCCACCGAGAAGGTCGCCGCGGTCTCGCAGAAGGTCGGCCAGGCCATGTACGCCGACGCCCAGGCCGGGCAGGCCGCGGGCGGCGAAGCCCCGGGTGCCGAGGCGCCCAAGGCGGACGACGACGTGGTGGACGCCGAGATCGTGGACGACGAGCGCAAGGACGGTGCCGCGTGACGGAGGAGACCCCGGGCTTCGATGAGAAGCCCGACGTCCCCTCCGGCGCCACCCCCGAAGACGCCGAGCCGAAGGCCGCCGCCTCCTCCTCTCCGGGAGAGGGGGCGGCCCCGGCCGGGGACGCATCAAGTGCACAGATCGCCGGTCTGACGGCCCAGTTGGACCAGGTGCGCAAGGCGCTCGAAGAGCGCACCGCGGACCTCCAGCGGCTCCAGGCCGAGTTCCAGAACTACCGCCGCCGGGTCGAGCGCGACCGGGTCGCGGTCAAGGAGATCGCCGTGGCGAACCTCCTGACCGAGCTGATGCCCACGCTCGACGACATCGGCCGCGCGCGGGAACACGGTGAACTCGTCGGCGGTTTCAAGTCGGTGGCGGAGTCGCTGGAGACCGCCGCGGCGAAGATGGGACTGCAGCAGTTCGGCAAGGAGGGCGAGCCCTTCGACCCGACGATCCACGAGGCCCTGATGCACTCGTACGCGCCGGACGTCACCGAGACGACCTGCGTGGCGATCCTGCAGCCCGGGTATCGCATCGGCGAGCGCACCATCCGCCCCGCGCGGGTGGCCGTGGCCGAACCGCAGCCCGGTGCGCAGGCGGTCAAGGCCGAGGACGAGTCCGAGGCCGGCGACGAGAAGGACAACGGCCCTGAGGAGGGCTGACGCAGACACCGGGCGGAAGGAGGGACGTCGAGGATGAGCACCAAGGACTTCATCGAGAAGGACTACTACAAGGTCCTCGGCGTGCCGAAGGACGCCACCGAGGCCGAGATCAAGAAGGCGTACCGGAAGCTCGCCCGCGAGTTCCACCCGGACGCCAACAAGGGCAACGCCAAGGCCGAGGAGCGCTTCAAGGAGATCTCCGAGGCCAACGACATCCTCGGTGACCCCAAGAAGCGCAAGGAGTACGACGACGCCCGCGCGCTGTTCGGCAACGGCGGCTTCCGCCCGGGGCCGGGCGGCGCGGGCGCCGGCAACTTCAACTTCGACCTGGGCGACCTCTTCGGAGGCGGCGCGCAGGGCGGCGGCGCCGGGGGCGCCGGCGGATTCGGCGGCGGGATCGGGGACGTGTTCGGCGGCTTGTTCAACCGGGGCGGCGCGGGCACGACCCGGACCCAGCCCAGGCGCGGCCAGGACATCGAGTCCGAGGTCACGCTCAGCTTCACGGAGGCCATCGAAGGGGCCACGGTCCCGCTGCGGATGTCCTCGCAGCAGCCCTGCAAGGCCTGTTCGGGCACCGGCGACAAGAACGGCACACCGCGCGTGTGCCCGACCTGTGTCGGCACCGGCCAGGTGGCGCGCGGCTCCGGCGGCGGTTTCTCGCTCACGGACCCGTGCCCGGACTGCAAGGGCCGGGGCCTGATCGCCGAGCACCCGTGCGCCGAGTGCAAGGGCAGCGGGCGCGCCAAGTCGTCGCGGACCATGCAGGTCCGGATCCCCGCGGGGGTCACCGACGGCCAGCGCATCCGGCTGCGCGGCAAGGGCGCACCGGGTGAACGGGGCGGTCCCGCGGGCGACTTGTACGTCATGGTGCACGTCGACACGCACCCCGTGTTCGGCCGCCGGGACGACAACCTGACGGTGACGGTCCCGGTGACGTTCGCCGAGGCGGCGCTGGGCGGCGAGGTCAGGGTGCCCACCCTGGGCGGGCCCCCGGTGACGCTGAAGCTGCCGCCGGGCACGCCCAACGGCCGTACGATGCGGGCCCGCGGCAAGGGCGCCTTCCGCAAGGACGGCACCCGGGGCGATCTCCTCGTGACCGTCGAGGTGAGTGTCCCCAAGGACGTCACGGGGAATGCTCGTGACGCGCTTGAGGCGTACAGAGAGGCCACCGCGGGTGAGGACCCGCGGGCGGAGCTGTTCCAGGCCGCGAAGGGAGCATGACAGAGATGGACGGCCGTCGACGCAACCCGTACGAGCTGACCGAGGAGACCCCGGTCTACGTCATCTCGGTGGCGGCCCAGCTCTCCGGTCTGCACCCGCAGACGCTGCGCCAGTACGACCGCCTCGGCCTGGTCTCCCCGGACCGCACGGCCGGGCGCGGCCGGCGCTACTCGGCCCGCGACATCGAACTGCTGCGCACCGTCCAGCAGTTGTCGCAGACCGAGGGCATCAACCTGGCCGGCATCAAGCGCATCATCGAGCTGGAGAACCAGGTCGTGGCGCTCCAGCAGCGCGTCGCCGAACTCCAGGCGGCGGTCGAGGGAGCGGCGGCGGCGATCCAGCAGCGCGAGGCCGCCGTGCACGCCTCCTACCGCCGGGACCTGGTCCCGTACCAGGAGGTCCAGCAGACCAGTGCGCTGGTGGTGTGGCGGCCGAAGCGGCAGTCCTCGGACTGACGCACCGACAACTGTGCAGGGGCCCGGAGGCTCACCCGCCTCCGGGCCCCTGCGCGGTTGTGCGATCTTTGCCCACTCATGAACTCCCGTTGAGTGGAGGGTCGGTAAAGAGCGTTTGGATGGGATTCCGCAAGGTCTCCACATACAAACGGAACGTGATGTTGCCATCTCGTTAAGTAGTTCCGCTTGACGCCGATGGCCGCAGCCGCGTTGGCTTTTCAGTCACCTGGGTTGCAATGCTGCGCCCACGTCCGGACGGCACCAGAAGTGAGCAACCCAATGCGTCGTATCGCCATATCCGTGGCCGCGTCCTCGCTGGCCCTGCCCCTGGCCGCCTGTGGCGTGCTCAACTCGTCGGGGAGCAGCTCGGACGCCACCCCGGCCAAGGGCAACGACATCACGGTGGGCGTCCTGATGCCGGAGAAGACGAACACGCGGTACGCGGAGTTCGACTTCCCGATCATGAAGTCGACGATCAGTGAACTCACCGACAAGAAGGGCAAGGCCGAGTACCAGAACGCCGGCGGTGTCGCGAGCGTCCAGGACAAGCAGATGCAGAAGATGATCGACCAGAAGGTCGACATCATCGTGCTCGACGCCGTCGACTCGCACCTCATCCTGCCCATGGTGAAGAAGGCCAAGACCGCCGGCATCCCGGTCATCGCCTACGACCGTCTGGCCGAGGGACCGATCGACGCGTACGTCTCCTTCGACGGCGAACTCGTCGGCGAGGTGCAGGGCCGCTCCCTGGTCGAGGCGCTCGGCAGCAACGTGGACACCTCCGACAAGGTCGTCATGATCAACGGCTCGCCGACCGACCCCAACGCCGGGGTGTTCAAGGCGGGGGCGCTGTCCGAGCTGCAGGGCAAGGTGACGGTCGCCGCGAGCTACGACACCAAGGCCTGGGACCCGGGCGTCGCCCAGTCGGAGATGACCAAGGCGATCGACAAGCTCGGCAAGGACAACATCGCCGCGGTGTACTCCGCCAACGACGCGATGGCCGGCGGCATCATCAAGGCCCTGCAGAACGCGGGCGTGACGAAGATGCCGCCCATCACCGGGCAGGACGCCGAACTCCCCGCCGTGCAGCGGATCGTGACCGGCGAGCAGTACATGAGCGTCTACAAGCCCTACCCCGACCTGGCCGAGGCCGCCGCGAAGATCGCCGTCGCCAAGGTGCAGGGCAGGGACATCGAGTTCGACGCCCTCACCCGTGACTCGGTGGACAGCCCCACCAACAAGAAGATCCCCTCGCAGCTGGTGTCCGTGGTCGCGCTGACGAAGGACAACATCGCGTCGACGGTGGTCGCGGACGGGATCTACAAGATCTCCGACATCTGCACCACCAAGTACAAGTCGGCGTGCGCGGCGGCCGACCTGAAGTAGGGCGGGGTCAGTCGGCGGCCCTGACGGCGTAGAGCCGGGTGTCGTCGCTGCCCATGTACAGCACTCCGTCGACGACGACGGGCGAGGAGACAATGGGCCCGCCGGTCGGGAAGCGCCAGCGCTCCCGGCCGGTGGCGGTGTCCACGGCGTAGACGCAGCCGTCGTCACTGCCGAAGTGGACGGTGGCGCCCGCGACGGCCGGGGTGGTGCGGACCGGGCCCATGGCCGTGAAGCGCCACTTGACCTCGCCGGTGGCCGCGTCGAGGGCGTACAGGCGCTCGTCGTCGTTTCCCACGTAGACCGCGCCGTCGGCGACCGCGGGGGCGGAGCGGACGGTGCCGCCGGTGTCGTGGCGCCACTTCCGCTGCCCGTTCGAGGTGTCGAGGGCGTGCACCTCGCCGCGCTGGTTGCCGACGTAGAGGATTCCGTCCGAAAGGGCGGGGGCGCCGGAGACGGGGCTGTCGGAGACGCGGGTGCCCCACTTCCTCCGCTGGGAGTAGGCGTCGACGGCGTACACGTGGTTGCCCGTGTTGCCGACGATCGCCACCGGACCGTCCATCACCACCCATCGATGCGGCGTCATGCCCACGGCGTATCCCCAGTGCTTGGTTCCCGTTTCGGCGTCCAGTACGAACAACGTGCCGCTGTTGGCGACGCACACCCGGTCGGCGACGACTCCCACTGTCGCGGACACGTCGGCCCTCCTCTCGCCGAAGTCCCAGCGTCCCTGTCCGGTGCCCGTGTCGGTCGCGAACAGGATCCGGCGGGCGGTGGCGTACACGAGATCGCCGCGGACGGCCGGGGTCGACCGCACGGGCCCGGCGTCGAGCGCGCGGCTCCATCTCCGTTCCCCGGTGGCCGTGTCCACGGCGTGCAGGGAACCGCCGTCGCCGCCCACGTACACCACCCCGTCCACCACGGTCGGCGTGGACCGTACGCAGTTGTCGGTCTGGAAGTTCCACAACTCGGTGCCGGGTGCCGGGCGTGCCCGAACGGGCCCTGAGGGGACGGGTGTTGGGGCCGGGGCCGGAACTGGGGCCGGGGCCTCGACGACAGGCCGGTCCTGGAGATGTGCGGCCGCCGCCCCCGACACGCTGCGGCTGTCGTCCTCCGACAGGCGCCGGAGTTCCTCCTCCGCGAGGCCGCGTACCGTCTCGTTGCCGACGCGGTACAGGTGCGCCAGGGACTCCACCGCGCCGAGCCGGTCCGTCGCGATGGGGCTGCGCAGGGCGTGCCGAAGATGCGCGGGCAGCGCCCAGTTGACGTTCCGGGCGATGACGATGCGGCCCTCGACGTCGTCCTGTTTCTTGGGCCGTTGCTGCGGCATCTCGCCGACGACCCGGTCGTGGACGTACGCGTACAGCTCGTCGAGGGTGATGTCGCCGTCCCCGTCGAGGTCGGCGCCGCCGTCGCGCAGGCCTTGCACCAGATGGCGGGTGAAGACGGACTGCGGGGCGCTGCCGCTGACCCGGTCGCCCTCGAAGGAGTACTGGGTGGCGTCGGAGGCGGTGAGCACCGTACGGCCGCGTCCCTGGAACCGCTCCAGGGTGTGCACGTCGGCGTCGCCCTTGGTGAGCCGGGCGGCGGCGGGGAAGGCTCCGCTGTAGCAGCAGTCGAGGATCAGCACCTGGCGGCGGGACATGCACCCGCTCATGGCCCGGTCGATCTGTTCGGCGGGCAGTGAGGTGAACAGGAGGTTGTCGCGGCGGGTGTTGGCCGCGGCGAGGTGGAGCCGGCCCTCGTCGTCCTTGAGGCCGTGGCCGGTGAAGTACAGCAGGGTGAGGTCGTCGTGGCGGCGGTCGTGGAAGAGCGCGCCGAGCGCCTCGCCGATGCGGTGGTGGGGTTCGTTGACGAGGATCGTGACGTCGAACCCGGCGATGTCCGGGTCGCGCAGCACCTCGGCGAGCGCCTCGGCGTCGTGCGCGGGCGCGGTCAGCCGGCGCAACCCCTCGTCCTCGTATGTGTAGTTGGCGATCAGGAGGGCCAGTCTGCGTCCCACGGCTACTCGGCGTCCGTTCCGTGGCGGCGGACGAACGCGTCGACCAGTTCCCGGCGTTCGTCGGCGGACGCCCGCTCCAGTTCGATGGTGTCGCCGTCGATGGTGACCGAGACGCGGTGCCGGGCCGACTGCCGGCCGAGCCAGTCCCGCAGGGTCTCGACGAGCGTGGGCAGGACCCCGCCCGAGGCGCTCAGGGCCAGCACCACGGCCCCGACGGTCACCGGATCGACCGCCTTGGCCCCTTCGGGCGGCACGTCGCCGGACGGCGACGCGTGCACGCGCAGCGCGTCGAAGTCGAGCCCGCGGAGCTCGGCCCGCAGCCGGCCCACGAACCGCTCCGCCTCCTCCTGGTCCGCGGCGCCGTCCGGAGCCAGTCCCAGCAGTACGTCCATGGCACACCTCCCCCGTGCACCCAAGTGTGGTGACTCGGGGCGCCGGCCGGGGGAATTTCCACGAAATCGGAACAAGCACCGCACACTTGCCGCGCGTCACGCCACGCGCGTGAACTCCACCGTCACCTCCGGCGGCCCGCCCGCCACCCCCCGGTAGATCCCCTTGTGCGGGGTCACGTCGTCGTAGTCGCGCCCGCGTCCGACGACCACATGGGACTCGTCCGGGCGGGTCCGGTTCGTCGGGTCGTAGCCGCACCAGTCGCCCGCCCAGTACTCCACCCACGCGTGGCTCTGGCCGGCCACCGGTCGGTGCAGCTCCGCCTCGCGCTCGGGGTGGAGATAGCCGGAGACATAGCGCGTGGGCAGTCCCAGGCCCCGCAGCAGGGCGATGGTGACGTGCGCGATGTCCTGGCAGACACCGGCGCCCTGTTCCCAGGCCTCGGCGGCGGAGGTGTTCACTCCGGTGACGCCGGGGAGGTACGCCACCCGGTCGGCAACCAGCGCGGAGACCGCGACGGCCGTCCCGTGCGGATCGAGTCCTACGGCCGCCTTGCGCGCCTTCTTCAGCAGCTTGGGCGGGACCGTCGTACGGACGGTGGGGCCGATGAACTCCAACAGGCGGGAGTTCGTGGTCCGTTCGGTCACCTCCTGCCAGGTGGGGGAGGGTCCGAGCAGCTCCGGCGGGGACGTCTCGACCAGGCTCGACGCGGTGATCGTGAGGTCCGCGTGCGGGTCCATCAGGTCGAAGCCGGTGACCTGGGTGCCCCAGTAGTCCCAGTACGACCAGGTGGGTG
>Ga0307511_10000030_pt1 | contig 107045 bp, 134 predicted proteins | sample 13_EM_MG_FD_200266 | JGI IMG/M metagenome (GOLD analysis project Ga0307511, IMG submission 200266) | Populus trichocarpa ectomycorrhiza microbial communities from riparian zone in the Pacific Northwest, United States - 13_EM | ecosystem: Host-associated > Plants > Roots > Unclassified...
GGCTACTGGAAAGGGTAAAACCCCCCCCCCAGCCTGGGGGGGAAAGAAATAGTAGTTTTACTCTACGGTAAGACCAACATTTCCTCTCGGCTAAGACTAACTCCTCAATAGTTTTACTAATATCATAAGGACGACTGCTTTCACCCCCCTCCTACAATCTACATCCACGTCCAGGTTTGGAAAGGAGAAGGGGAAAGAGCCACTGGTCGTATGCCCTCCCATCCAGTTGCCATGGCGGAGGACTTCGGCGGTTCATGTTACCTCCGACGGGGAATCTGAGTAGCGTTCTCCGACATCGTGGTCATCCCAAGTTGTTCCGTATGACATCGAGAGTGGGCCTGAGCTCACTCGATACCTCCTCTTCACTTCGGTCTACCCATAAGTCCATGCCGAAACCTTCCGGCTCGCTAGGGTATCGGAAGAACTCCTTCCGATCGAAGGCTCCAAACCCACTGAAACTAGATGGGAAAGCTCTCGCGTCTCTTGACCAACAACCACTAAGCAGCTGGGAAACGGCGACCACTTCCTATGAGGAGCAGTTTCGTTGACGGCGGGGTGACCCTCTTCACTGTTGAGGCTCGCCAGTGCCATATATACAAGCATACAACCCTACAAGCCTCCAATGGTGAGTCATAAGTTGTGCTTGGCGTGTTGAACGGTCTACTCACTCATGGGTAGTTACACACTGACTACACGACTCCTGGAGTACGTTTGCGAACCCGGAACCCCTTGTTTCTACAAGTTCAAGCATGTCATTTACCCTGCGGGCACTGGAACTCCACAGCGATATATGCATAACACATACAACGATTTGGCCCTACAAAGGGTGAATCAGGGGGGCACATTGTGAATGTCAGAGAGTAGATGTGGACCTGTCGCAAATTTGTTTGGGAGATTATAATGGATTTTAATCAAAGCGTCGCCGAAAGCCACTTTCGATTATAATGCATTATAATCCCATTTTTAGCCACTTTCGGCGAATTTTATGCCCGCTTTGATTAAAATCCATTATAATCCCTCCGAGAAATTTGCGACACCCTTGGGATTTCATGACAAGGAAAACAGGTGCGAATATCGGAGGGCTTCCGAATATATATGTAGTCCAAGCGGCCCGTTGGGTTCCTTTAGCGGTACTTACTGATCTTTGCGATCTGCCGTGCCAATTTGAAAACAATGCGGATTTTAACTCCGCTGGGCTACAGTAATGACATTGTTTTTCATTCTTTGAATCATTGTTTGAATTGCACCTGGTACGACGAGAACGCTTTTTCGTGTGCTCGCGTTCTTGCTCGATTTTCTCTCAGCAGCGGCCAGATCCTCTCCTGATAGGCAGGGATGGTTGTGTTCGTTGCGGTAGCTATCTGTGAGCTCGGGAGTGACTTTTATCCACCACTACTCTTGGATCTGGATCTGGATACTTGGACCACGTGAAGACGCCCGGCAGTGCATCATCACCACCAAGTACGCGTCCGCCGTTGTTTCAGACGGTGATGGTGGGAAGTCGGATCTCTCCGTGCCACTGCCTTAAAATGGGACAGGGTGGGCAGCTGCCGGGGTTCGGTGACCTGGAAGTCCCCTTCGTCTCCACCCCACCGGCAGCTGGTCTCACTTCTTCGTTCATTCCTCTATTTTAAACTACTTTCATAATGGTCTCTTCATTTCTCGCGAGGCAAGATCCTGCTGGTCGGGAACTCAAGCCCAAGGACCTGTCATTACCGAATGGTGAGTAGCGTTGTTCCTTCGTCTTCTGAGATCGCAGACCAGAATTATGTTGTGGGTGAGTGGGTGCAGAGGCTGATCGGTATTTAACAGTTTCGCCAATTTCGGGCGCGGAGAAGCCCTCGGTGAACTTGAGCGATCTGGTACCCAGAGACGTGCCCCCGGCGGATAGTGACCCCGCTGCGGGCGGTGACCCCAACTCTACCCCGACGACGCCTGCACTTTCTCCTGATGTGCCTACGACGACGGTCATTCCGGATCCCTCACCAGATCTCAACAATCCGCAACTGACCACAGCCGACACCCCCGGCCAGGACACTCCACCTCCAGAACCCATCGCCGACTCGAACCAGGGACCTAAACAGTAAGCCCTGAATAACCTATGATGTATGTATGCTGAATACAGACGTAAACCCGGTCGATCGTCTTGCAGGGATCGACTATCCAGTTCTAATCCTGGGGACGGGGGTCCTACTCCAGATTCTGGTTCGTCTAATACAGGTGCACAGGGGGACGTCCTGGCGCCGCCCCTGCAGTCGGAAGTCGGTTACATTCCATCAACAGTCTCAAAGTGAATCTCCGCTTCAGTTCACTCGACAGATCAGACACTGATCGAAGAGTACTTCCCCCCTCCTTCCTACTGTAGTGACCCACAGCCCACGACCACGCAGACGATCTCCGACCCGCCGGTATCGAGCACCCTCACCTTGTCCACTGGTATACTTCAAGCTGCCCCTACTGCGCCATCGACGCAGGAAGGAGCCTTGTCGTGAGTATTCACCGAAAGTCCCCCTCGGCAGAAGAAGCTCAGGTTTTGGTGTAGGTCGGATTTGTCGAACGATGAGAAGTACATTATCGGCGGCGCAGTCGGAGGTGGTGTATTTATTCTGATCCTTCTCGTGTTGCTCTTGGTCTGCTGCTGCCGCAAACGCCGTGCCAAGAGGGATCTTGAACGCGGTGATGGTCACCCTCGGGGGAAAGCCGACCATGGTCAATTTTCCTGCTGTGACCACGGAACCTGCAGGAACCACGGACAGACATCAATGGAACAGAGGACACCTTTGAGGCCGTTCGCACTCAAGTCGGAGCCTGTGGTGGTAATCACTAAGCAACCTCCACAACACCACACTGTCTCGTTCAATCGTAGAGACTCTACCGGGAGTCAGAAATCTGCCGGATCAGATGCTGGCTCCGGCGAGAGCGATTACTCTGACGGAAGTTCTCAACGTGGCAAGAAGGGGGTACTCAAACGACCACCACCTCTGAAATTGACATCTTTGGTCACCCCTGTTATCAATGGTCCACAAGATAATCCACGCGACAAGACCCAGCGTCCGACGCTCCAGAACCCACTAGAGGTTCCTACTATCGTTGTGGAACCACCTCGATCTCGGACCCCTGATGGAATGAGGCGCCGTTGATGTGAGTTGTCCTCTCAGTATCCAACTTGTTCATCGATGTTGACGTTAGGGGATACCAGAGATTGGGCTGATCATCTATTGTAAATTTGGTACTGACATGTCATTCTCACGATCTTTAACGAGTCACTTTCGGACTATGACCAGGCTGTGGAAGGCGTCGCTAATTGTCCCGTTATTCTTATCTTGGGAGGAAAGCGTCCTTGGTTTTCAAGTTGGACTCCTAAGGGCGAAGGAATTAACTCTTTTTTCATGATCCATCATCTCGTGTGTTCTACTTTCCTGGTTTGCTCGGTAATGACGAAGCGATTTACGAAGCTCTCCGTGAACGCTGACCATCGTACGATGCCCTTCAGGCCTCAGGCCTTGGAGAGACTACGGTCAAGTCGGTCCCGAATCGTCTCGAAGGGTCTTGGACGTGTATGACGAAGGTGCAGGAGCTAACGCGTCCACGCAACCACGATGCGCAGACTCCTGAGCGCGATCTATAGTCATCCGCCGCCCAGCCACATATCCTCCTCGAACCACATCCCGGTCTACCTCCTGGACCTGATACCTGGGCCCCTCGTAGAATACCGTGACAGACGTATACGCCAAATCTTTCACTCACCTGCAGGACCAACATAGAGCGGACGATGCCCTGAAGCTACCTCAGAGGATCGCCTCCTTGGTGAAACCTATTATGAGGAGGGGAGGATGGGTTCTACCTGTCGTCACTGAGTTCTTCCCTGATAACCCGAATTTGTTCGGTGTGTTTGACGTGTTCTTTTCCCATTACTCCTAGCACATGTGACGGAGATGGTGCGGCACGACCACTGAATTGACACGCTCCTTTATCCTGTAGATCTCAGCGAGCTTCATTCCGTTTGGTGGGGCGCCCGGACGCTCGGGGTTGAGAGAATCTGAAAGGTCAAGTTATCTGATCCTCCGTACTCGTCGCCATCCTCAGATATGAATATGGGCCAGATGGTCCTCGTCAGGCTGAGGCCACACTTTTACCCAAACGCGTTCTTCCCCAAGGAGGATGTTCTGCACACTATGCTTCACGATGTCAGTGAACGCTCTTCCCTCTCCATCCACGTCGCTCACCGCGCGTTGTCCCACAATGTGCACAGTCCGCACGGTACCTCGCGGGCCTCGAAGTCGAATACGAAGACCTGAGACAAACAGGTTACTCTGGGGAAGGGTTTCGCTTGCGCGGAAACAGACTCGGGGTCGGTACCTCGCATAACCTCCCACCTCCGGCAAGCCTCAAGGTATTGGAAGCGGCAGAAAAGGGGAGCACTGGGGGTCCAGGTGGGAGGCGGTTAGGAGGTGGACATGCAAGAATTTTCGATGATGGAAGGAGACAATTGGTATATTTCAACGTGCTTTGATCCCTTGGCAGGAACATGGACGATTTATATGCGCACACGAATCTCCTGGGGATAGGAATTGATGCGCCATTACGGAGTGGCCGGTGGCCGGGCACTCAAATGCTCGAAAGATCCGTGGGAGGCGACGATTGTGTGGGTTGATATTGGGAAATGCACAAGCTTTTTGATGAGCTTCACTGTTTGGGGGGACAAACGTTTGAACCCCGAATGTTGAGGGTGTTGAATGTGGGCGGGCCCCGTGGATATCAGAAACAAAACATCGCGCCTATCAAGTGGGTGGCGGCCAGCCGCACACGATGCGATGCGGTGGAATATCGTCAAAGTCATCAACCGAGTACATGAAGCGTCGTACACGTCATATCATCAAACCCCTCTACCGCATACAATCAACCTTACGAAGGTTTGTTCGCTCGCGAGGGTAATGGAGGAGGTCTCCTCACGATCGTGGGAACGGCCACCTGGGAAGGGGTTAACGGGTCCTGCAGGGCTGCGGTATACAGTTCTTCGTCGGATAATGAAGGGGAAGATGACAACGGAGAGTCTGTCGGCGAGTCGAATGGGTTTGCCGATCTATATCGTGCCTCTTCCGCTTCCGTAACGATGAAGACACCGTTTGGATGACCTACCGGATCGGGGTTTGAGAGGTTGGCGGGAGTTTGGTAAGCGTGAAATTAGTACGTACCCGGACCGTCCCACCATGCATGATCTTCTGAGCTGGGCGGCGGCACTGAATAATATATCAGGTCGTAGGTCTCCAAGACAGAGTTGAAGTACGCACAGTCGTTGATCTGAGGGTGTAAAGTCAAAGCCGCAAGTTTCTCGTCCAACTTCTCATCGGCGGAAGTCGATGTAACGTTGTCCAAAAGCAACCTCGCCAACGCGTCCCTTTTAGCTCGGTCCACTATCCACACAATGGTTCTGAACAACGCGAACACCGGTCGGTGGTCAGAACTCCTCAGTTCCGCGCGATTATACACGGCGAGGTCCAGAGATCCCCGGTATAGGATACGATCTGAGTTGGTGGTTTAGTGTTGATATTGCTTGTAAGGTACAGGGCAAGGTACAACACACCTGTCCAAGCTGGAATGCGCATCTTCTCGCTCGTATCGTAAGTATCGGTGCCAATGTCGTATCGGTAGGTTGGGCGGAACAGAAGCGGCCCTTCTTGGTATCCAGCGAATGCGATACCGGCGTCCATAACTTGCTTCAGCTAGGGAAGAGTCAGATTCACTCTCTTCCAGATGGCAACATTCTAACCTGGTCCGCAGCGAGAAGCACGTCAAACTCGTCATGTTGCGCCAACGAACGAGCCGCGTCGTTCTCGAGGTCTATTCTATAGTTGGTGTCTGCCAACCAAACCACGTTCCTTATGGTAGCCCGGTTACTCAACATATAGGACGGGAGGGAGAGGGCGGCTTACTGGTGGCTCCCGATAGTCTTGCCTTTCTGGAAACGGAGTTGGTTCACAATTGTTCGGTAGTCAGAGTTCCGCTCCTCCACGTTCGTGTGCCCAGCTGCAAGGTGAGCCGTGATGAAACAGAAATTCGTGTCATGGTACTCGAGGCGAATGGCGACGGCCCCTTTGTTCCCTGACATCCCTCGCATCCCTGTCTGTAAGTGACAAAGGTGTGTCAATACGAGGGGTTGGCATCCCTTGCACCAACGCACCTTCCGGGTCGTTGCTTCCACGTTCCGTATGACAGACGTCAACTCTGACCTGACGAAAACCATCAGGGCGGTTCCCACAAGCTAGGGGTACAATCAATCCCTGCGTGAAAAGGATTCATGCGGACTCCGACCTGTTCGCTCCTGAGTAGTACGTAGTCACAAGTTTTGCCCCCTCGACGGTCGAATACATCAATGAGCCTCGTTTCCCATACTCGCCTATCATGACACAAGGTGAGTAAGGGCAGAGGTGGGCCGCTCGCAGACGAACCTTTTCTCGGGATCTGTTTGGACTATCTGTTGCGCGGTGAGAGGGACGATCTCCTGGAATCCCAAAACGAACATGTCCGGTCTGGGCTCAGTTAGTTCAAGCGCATATTGGTTAAGTCAAAATAGCACAAACTCCATATCTATAGATGCCCCGTAAATGTGTCAGCGAGATACGATGGTATAAGTACAAGCCATACCAGGACGTGGAAACAACCAAGGCATCAGTGACTCCGTGGATGGCGGCTAATTAGTCCCAGGAGTGAGATGGAAAAAAAGAACACCAGTGGAGGCCCTTACCTTGCCGTTGAGATTCCAGGTACCCGTGAAAATCGTACAATGTTTCGGTGAAGAGTATTCCGTTCGCCTATTACTCAATCAGCGCCATCGAACTGAACCGCGCGAGAGGTGTACCTCTGTTCCAGCGCAACCCGAACTGTGTCGTGAATCGGGTCGAATATCGTGACGGGTTGTTGATCGCTGAGATTTCCCTGCGTGTGGATGTCAGTAAGTAGGCCTACAGCGCGGGGGCCAGACGTGCCAGGAACATGTCGATTGCGATCTGTTTGCTCTTGTCCTGGAAATTGTTGATGTACGCTCTTGATACGCTCTTTGTCGCGTCAGAGAGCACACCTCCATGATCCTTATTAGCTGATAATCGGAGTCTGTGAAGATCGCGGATCGTCCCTACCGGCCAATGTCCGCTTTCCGCTCCGGGTATAACTAGTATTCAGCGCCCCAGTGCCAGCATAGATTTTCGAAAGCGCATCCCCGTTTTCTGCCCACAGTTCCCGATGATAGGACCACAAACTCCCGGAATGTACCCACTCGCGTCGTATCAGAAGTAAGTACTGCTCGAGGGATGTCCTGGAGATGATGTCTTGAACAAAGTTTGTTCGATCTAGGCTGAGGCACAGCTTATGAGATATCCCTATAAGATAAGGGGGTACTTACCAGTCCAGGCAGTTGGTTCTGAAGACACCCTTTTGGCCAATCACGATCTCATTCGAGGATACATCGCACATCGTGAATCCAAACCGGTCGATGTTTTCAGATATGATGTCCATCCGCCTGGGGCACCTTTCAGTACCCAAGTTCATATTTGGGATTGAAACTTTACCTCAGATCACGAAGGACACTCTCATGGCCACCTAATCGAACGGCATTGTGGAAATCAAAGTGTGTTATCCCGATATCTGAGCCCCATATTGATTTGGCGGCCTGTAAATGCCTCGCGTAGGCGTGGGTGAGGGTTGATTCTGCATCCTTGGTTCCAAGGAGGTTGATCGCATGCACAGAGCCGTATTCATCAATGATCTGTGCAAAATGACGTTCGAAAGCTGGCTGGGAAGCGTTTGGTCTGGTAATCTGGACCCGCTGTCCGAATGTTTGTAGACCTTGCTGCTCCCAGAATACTGGAAGAAGGATCAGACCCTCAAAGTGTCGAGAAGGTAACAGAAACACCAACGGGGGACGCTCCCACGCACTTGAACGTAACTGAAACAATGCTGATCTGTTGAAAATATTGTTTCTGTCTGGACAAAATGTGAGACCGGGTAAACCGCGGGTGAATGAGCAAACGTGCCTCAACAAAGTTGGCAGTGTTCCCGTCGTCATCAATGCCGCGGGTATTAAAACGCGTGCCGGCCCGCTTCCAGCCAAGGCGCGATATTAGTGAAAGAGTAGCGACGACTGGTGCGCCGTTAGTAGGAGGCGCCGAAAGCGCCATTGTGAAAATTCCAACGTATCCTTGGATCGCCAACACCTAAGGGAAGGAATATGAATACGTCGCTAGGGAGGTGGGGAAACAGGAGAACAATAAACTGGCAACGATCCAGATCCTCCCTCTCTTGGGGGTCTAGTCTATCTCTGAAGTCCAAGAGACTCCGGACGATGTATTCATTCCAGATGAACCGTTCATCGAAGTTTGTAATATCATGAGCGCGGGCTCTCTCCGCGGCACCCGGAGAGGGGAGTCGTTCGGAGAATCGGGTAGAAAGATCCCACTGAGGTTCGAGGGCGAAGTAAAAACTGCCGGAGGACAGTATCTTTGTCAAAGGAAGGCAAGGATGCTCGAGGACTCCAGCACTTGGGCCCTGGGTGTAGTTGTCTCGGAGGCTAATGATGTCTGTGTCCGAGTAGTTCCAGGCTGGCTCGGAGTTGGCAGCGTCGTCCCAGGTGGATGACGTGAGACTATAGAAGCGGACTTCGTGAATCCGAGCGACCGATTCCGGAGTGTTCGCCGAGGGGCGAGTGTTTCCGACTTCTGTGGCGGAAGTGATCACGGCGACGAAGACATCTTCATAGAAACAGAATACAAGTCAGTGCTGGCCGGATCACTCATTAGGACGCCTGGCTCACCTCCGGCGACGTTAATGAGACCCATGCATCCCTTGATGACCCTATTTGTTGCAAGGGCAGCTGACGAAAGATCTACCTGATCTCTGTGCAAGAATTCTACGACTGCCTGGGAGGGATTGGAAGGGGCGACTCGGAAGACCAAAACCCGCTGCGGTCGTCCAAGTTTTTCATCATGTTGGCTAGTTGCGAGATAGAGAGTCCGGGGATTGTCTCCCAAGTAGAGGTGCATTGCGCGTACTTGCGCAGCCAAGAGAACGGAGGCAAGGAAGCAGAAACGGATCGCAGAGCTTCTGATCGCGCACTCCCACGTACCTACACCGGCATGGGCCTCCTCTACAACCTCAGGTCAGCCTTCAGCACTCTTATTCTAGATTCGCATCTCACTCCTCCGTGTCAGTTATGTCGCGATGCTGGCGGCACTGGCTTTCATCATACTTTCTCTTGGTGGGACCCTCCAATCCCCGCATGCAACTGAAGACTGATCGACACGTGCAGCGAGTGGGCTGCTCTGGATATCAGAGCTGATAGAAGAGTATTCGAAGGCGGGCAAGGCCTGGGGTCAACGGGGGATATACGTGAGTTCATCATTCATAGAGCTACCCATCTGGTTTACACTGCCCCTAGGTCATTATGACAATCCATGTCCTGCTATACTTCTTCGATTCTTTGCCCCTGGCTCACCTGGCATTCTCAATCATCTGCCATATCGTCTATCTCCAAAACTTCACCCCGGCCTGGCCTATGGTCTCACTGTCATCGCTCACATTCATTTCGTCCTGTATCCTGGTGGTTGTAGACCACTTCATGTGGTTCTTTTACTTTTCAAGACTCACTTCGCAGGCTCGAAGTGCTAGAGGTCGGATGTACCGCGGTCCAAACCCAGGCGCCCCAGGATTCTCTGAAATCGCAACATTTTTCGCAGTGTGCGTTTGGCTCGCTCCCTTATTCTTGTTCCTGAGCTTGAGTGCGGGAGAAAATACTCTTCCCACCGCGAGTGGTAAGCGAGCCTTACGTTGTGTTGGAGACGCGACTATTAAATACTGAAACTTTCATAGGCCTCGCCGGTGTTCCAGGCACCCCATCCACCCCATCCGTAGCACACCTCCCCCAGCCCCGTGGCTCTCTCTTCAAAACCCTCGTTGACAACTTGCCCCTGGACCATCTCCCACGGATGCGACCAGCGACGAGCCGAAGTTCCTCGGAGGGGATAATCGCACCCCCACTTAAATCGCCTTCCCTTCATCCCGACGGGCCACCGTCGCCATATATGAGGGCTCTAAACGACCTTCCTCCATCTCCGGGCATCCCACGCCACCCATCGGACATGCTATCTGCGGGCTTTCAGCTGGCCCCACCCCCACGACGGGTATCGAGCCCCTCCGGTATGGCTGGACCGGGCAGCAATAGGCTAAATATACGGAGGTCTACCATGCCGGTGCCAGTTGATGGGTTTGATAAAGACAGCTAACTTATCGTAGTGGCAGGGATTCCTCCCATTGCGGTGATGTGAGGACCCGGTCTAGTATTACCGTACCTTTCGGAGCATCATGTACGAGATTACACACACATTTTGTTCGTTTTACACCTAAGCAATATTCGAAACACGGGTGATGCCACTGGTCCTGAGAGGGAGCCCCGGGCGGGCATTATCCCATGAACGCCGGACCCAATGCGGACCCGCAAGCAGTCTCGATCACCCCTCCAATCTTCAAAACCCACACTACCATGTGCCATGGGTAGTGGCCCTCAAAAGAGGAGTACGACCGTACACGATCGAGCTGCACTCCGAGTTCACCCTGACGGCGCCAGGGTCACCGCTCGAGAGTCAAGATACGCGACCCAAGATCTTCGAGGAAACCGGACTGCGACCAACGCCGGAGGAGCCTGGAATGTGAAGAAACGCAAACGTGCAACCACATCTGACGACGGAACAGAGCCTCTAGAGGAGTTCAATATCGAAACCGACGAGTATCAACCGCCTGAAAGCCAAACTAGCTCCGCCGATTCTCTTGCAGGGGAGGTTGAAGATGAGATCGAGGGAGGGGGTAGGAAACACAAGCGTCACAAGAAAGACCCCCGGACAGTAAAACGGGCCCAGTTCTACCAGGACTTTGATTTCATTCTTGGCGGTGAACGCGGGGTTGGAGCTATACCAGCCTCCAACGACTCGCTACTTCCCTCTTCCGTGAGCCGGTAGTGTTGCCCCGCGTTTAGTTCTCACCCAACACTCCGACTGAACAGGATCTACTGAAATGTCTACACCATTTTGCTGCAAACTACTACTCTGAAAAGGGCCAGCTCATTGATGCTACGAGGATCGCTCGCCAAAAGAAGAGGGCGAAGAAGAGGGCCGATCAGGGAAGCAGGTCCAGCTCTCGGTCGACGGAGGATTCGATCTCCGGCGAGGAATCCGATGACAGCGATGCAGACACCACCTCCGCACCCTCTGTAACATCGCAGACATCAAAATGGAAGGGTCGGCAAGGAGCGAATCTGGTCAAAGACATGTACAAGATGTTCGATGGATCGGCCTTGGTCGCTCTTGGTAAGGTTCCACTCACAGATGTCATGTCGGTGACTCATTGCGGCGTTCAGGTGTTTTTGTCCACGAGCACATCGAACGGCTTGTTCAGAGGGACCGTACCTTGGCCCTTGAAGAGGACCCCGAACAGAAGGAGCTGGTTTTGGTGAGCAACGATGAAGATGAAGAGGACTAGTGTATGCAGAAGGGGTACTACTATGCTTACAGGGTAATAATATACCTGACTACAGAAATCACGACGCGAGGATGTGCTCCTTCAGGAAATGCGAAAGAATGTCCATAATGTCGACATCATCTCCCCCCACCAATTTTTGACCCTTCTCTATAACAGGCTTCGTCTTCTCCAACAACGTTTGCAAATCTGTCGCCATCTCCCCAGTCATACCTCTCCTCAACCGATCCGCCATCGACACCGTCGCCCTCCTTTGACCCCTCCGTTCCTTCCCACTCAGACTCTCCAAGCCCTTCTGTTCTTGTGGAGGCTCATCCGTATCCATGTCCGCACCTCCAAAACCTCCTGACTTGGCGTCGAACTCCGGTTTCGACAACCACATCGCCATCTGAGTCAACGCGTATGTCAAGACGGTCTCCAGCGTCTGTTTCGTGGCTGAAACCGCTTCCCGGACGTCTAGGGGTTTTTCATACCCTGTGGTGGCTTTGGCGGCCATAGGGGTTATTGCCTGGCCCGGAGGGCGGTCGATCAGAAGGCGCAGGATGTCCAACGTGCAGTTTCCGAGTTCAAACAAGGTCCCCAGCGAGGCAGGTTCCCCCACCACCACCTTGGAATGCTAGACAAACATAGTGGGCATTAGCGTTATTCAGGGTAGGTGAAACGAATATTCTCACTGGAACCACGAGAGCTTCGTGTAGCAGCCAATCTTGTTGTTCGCCGATCAGGACCCTTTCCGCCCCACTAATATCCGTCAACGCCCCGATGATCCCGTTGGTGAGTTTGAACAACCGATGAATGAGACGCGTGAGGAATGGTCGTTTCATGGGGTCGATGATCTCAGAGCTTGACTGGAAGGAAGATCTCCTGTCCTTCTCGATGAGTTCTCTCTCCGCTGCAGTGATGGGCTCGAGGAGACTAGCGAGGTGGTTCGGATGTGTCAGGGCGTAGTTGAGATGCTGGAGTAGAGTTAACGCGTGGGTCGTGAACACCCTAAGGATCCTTGTCACGCTTCCGCCCGGTTGCGTCATCAACGGCAGGTTCCTGGCAATCGCAGCGAAGAGATTCACAACCTGTTCCAACTCCTCGAGGAAGGCCAGAGTCAATGGATCACCAATACTCCACGACAAAGCACGCGAAAGTTGGTCCCCGTATAGCTGTACAAAGCCGCTGACCTCGTTATCAAAGTGGGTTTGTCGTCCCAAAGCCGAGGTGACGCCGGATACGACGGCTAACATCGAGCAGTATGCCTTGTGGGCGGGGCTCCTGTCTCCTGGGAGTTCAGGGATGGTGACGTCGATCGAACCAGACCGGATGGCATTACTGATCGTATTTTCTCCGTATGCCAACAACAACCCCTCGCTAGCCAATCGCTCAGCAGCGGAGGGAATGCTGGCAAGCGCCATATGGAAGGTGAGGATATGCGACGCATACAACGGCTGTCTTCGGGTCCGGAGGAGAGGGAGGTCGGACAGCCCAACCAGGTCTGTCCGCGCGAAAAGCCGTAAACTCGCCCCAATTACGTTGGTTTCCTGGCACTTGGTCAACCACATCGTCGATGAAAGGTTCACATCGAGTCGCGTGCACTGTTCGAAGACAGCGACCAGGAATTCAAGATCCTGGTCCAGGTCCAGATCGAAACGCGTCAGCGCAGACTCGAAGCATACGCGGAGGGCGTCGGTGACAAGGTTCAGCGATGAGTCGAGGAATGCACCAACGTTGAGCCGCTGTTCCGCAGAGAGAGTTTTCCTCCGTCGATAGAGCGATCTCGAGTGGCGGGCACAGAAGTACATGATCTGGAGGAGAGTGCGGTGGAAAGGGGCGGGAAGACGTCCAAGGAACGATTTGGCTGGCGGTTGCGTCTCACTGAGGATGATGCCACGAACATTGCCAACGAGCGAAATAAAGGATTGGACTTCCGCCTTAGTGTCGTCCGACGAGAACCAAACCAGCTCCAACAAAGCCAGGAGGAGGCTTAAACGTTCCTCGTAAATGGTAGCCATCATCTCTCCGGAACGCTTCTCTGACGCAATTGCTTCGGATATTGAAGCGACAAGAGATAGCACATGTGGACGGATGCTCGAAGCCGCGCGCAGGAAGGGAACGGCCTGGAGGAGAAGGTAGCGCCACGATGATGTGAGGGCTGATTGGGCGTGGGTGAGGGAGAGGTTGAGGTTCATCGAGGTGAGCTTGATATCCATGATCCGCGTGTCATCTTCTTCGAGTTGTAGTCGCGATCGGAGGAGCTTCCGCGAAAAAGTGAAATCGTCTCCATATTCCCGCTCACTATCAGGGACCTGGATGCGCAGGTGGTCGAGGACAAGGGATGGAACTGTTGAACGAGCAGTTTCCGTGAGATCGTCGAAAAGCTGGGGTTGGTATGGCGTGGCTGCGGCTTCGAGGATGTAGTCGTTCAACTCCTCCTCTGCCTTGAAAACGGGCTCGATCGCAAGATAGCTCTGAGGTTTCTCGGTATTTTTGTCATCGGAACCCTTGCCGAACTGTTCCATGTCCAACGCAATTATGCGCAAGGCATGGGATTTAGCCATCGTACGGCACGCGTGGATAGAGACAGCTTCGTGAAGGTCTGAGTGGGGCTCCCCGTCATCTCCGACGACATAAGACTGGGTAACCGAATCCGGGATCGGCCCAAGTTCTTCCTTCGCGCAACAGACAAGCCTGTTCCAGAACAGGGCATCGCTACGCAGGGCACCCAGCGTTGCTTTGTGCTCGAATCCGTGCTTCCAGGCAATGTCCAGGAAACGGAGGATACACGCAAGGACTCGTGGGTTGGCGTCCCATAGATCTTTCCAATGCTCCATAGTGATGACCGCAATCTCGATGGCACTAAGGGGTTTTGAGGGAGCTGAATCTTCCTTCTCCTTCCCTTTAGCAGATGGAGTCTTGAACTTTCCTGTGACAAGCAAACTAGCCAATGCAGGTTCCGTGTCTACTGCCAGCGAGATGAAGTTCCACACGGAAATGCGGAGGTCGAGGTCTTCGTACGGGTTCTGGACGATTCGCACCAAGGAATTAACCGTAGCTTCAGGGTTGGAGAGGTGTCCGATGAGCATGGGAGGGGAGGGTTCAGAGAGGGACAAAGAGGTGCAAAGCGAGTACAGGACCCTCATTGCCTCAACTGGGACGATGTGGCCAAGTTTAGTTGAGGTCACGTAGGATGCCAACACATCGATGGGGTCCGACCTCGCTCGTCCTGGATTGTGGGACGAAGTTCCGCCAGTTATTCTACCACAGAGTGCCTGCTCAAGGAGGTAAGCAGGAGAGGATGGTTCCTTGCAGTTGAGGAGTAGGCGAGTCAAGGTGAGGTGAGACTCAAGCAAACGCATGACCCGGCGAACCTCTCCGATGCGACGAGTGGAGTGGAATGTTTTGAACAACGCTCCAGCAGTTGTGAGGGAAGAGACGAGGGGGTGAATTGTCGACATGGAAGCTTTCGTGAGGAACGCCTCAACAACGGCTTGGCTAAGCGGCGCGAAAGGTCGATCCTTCAGGGTGGGAGGGGAGTGGGTAAGAACCGTGGAGTAAAATGCTGTGACCCGCCGCCCGATCTCGAACCGATCCCCAACTTGAGCGTACTTCCACCCTGTGTGTTCCACCCAAACTTGCGCGTGGACGAACCTAGCGGCCCTCACCAGGACATCCTCTTTGAGCTGTACGACCTTGGCATCATCGGCGAGTACGGCAGACGATGCTTCGTAGAAGAGCTGCTGCACGAGGTGGAGCATGGAGAGGGTCATTGTGTAGTGTCCCACGGCGCGTTCCGATGCGAGGACTGAGGACACAAGGCCGACTGCACGGTCCGAACTGAAGAGGGAGGAGGAGGACCGGAGGTACAGCCAAACTCGTAGAGAATACTCCCGTATGGAGAGTAGACTAGCCAGGACACTCAATGACGATGCGATAAGTTGAATCCTAGTTTGGGACCGGGCACTGCTCGACCTTGACAACGCTTCCTCCAGGATCATGGTTGTCAACTGTACGAGGTCGGGCGGTGGGTCGTTGTCCGTATGCGAGACGACCGTTTCTCCAGATTCGAGCGATTCCAACAACACCTTGGCGAGGGGAGGGTTGTCCGCCAAGATACTCCGGAGAAGGTCAAGCACATCGAGCACGACAAGCTCGTCTGAAGCCACGTTTTGTTCGAGACCGATTTCCTGGAGCCTCATCGTGGTCACCTGGGATGACCGATGCTTGTGAGTAGAAAGTGAACCTCCGAGCCCGTAGTGGTTGCAGCGACGGTTTGTGTAGTCCGTGAGGAGTTCCAAAATTAACTTCCAACCTGAATGTGAGTGGTCCCAAATGACCACCACGAACTCCGCCGTGTCGCCACTGATTACCCGACCTACGGAGCGCGCGGGGAGTACGGAGCCGCCTGGAAGTTTGATAGGGTGGAGGTTTGTGTAGGAGACACCATAAGAAGAGTTGTCTCGCTCGGAGAAACGGTCAACGATTGCATGGGGTCCGGAACAAAGCGTGGCTGGTATGAGCTGGGTGTACGTGTTGAGGTTGTCCAAATACCGAAAAACTCGGAAAGCACAATCCCTGCGCAGGTCGTTTGAGGGACGCCCCTCTGGGGGGAGGGCAGATGCAGACAGAGGGTCGGTATCGAGGAATCCTGCCGCGCTCATCGAACGGGCCAAACGGAGGAGATGCCGGGGTTGTATTGGGAAGCGGGTTCTGGCAACATCGAAAATTGCGCGGCGAGTGATTCCCTCGGACGAGTCATGTTCCCAAAATTGCTGGCATATACCTTCAATGGATGCTGGTTCGGCCCTACCAAACAGTGCGATCCAAACTTCAACCAGTGTTTCGAACCCCGGTACCATCTCCACAGGTACCAGGTCAACCAAGGACATGAGCAGCCCTGCCGGGAGTGAGAAGAGAAAATGAAATAGGCTGTTGGGGACAAACCTTTCATCACTGACCTGAACGCGACAGCATTCGATTCCGTGAGAGCCGATCCCCGTCGCAAATGCAGCCCTGTGACGAGTAGCGGTGATTGTGTTAACAGCGAATGGAAGAGGTCGATGACGTTCGCGTCAGGATCGAAGCATCGTTGTACCATGAGCTGAGGGAGGGGAAGCGGGGCCTTGTCCCGTAAGCCCGCAGTTTGGGCAACTGTTTGGAAGAAGGTTCGGTAGTTTTCTGGAGGTCCACCCAATTCGTTGGCAGCCGCTTGTAGGCGTGATAGCACGAACGCCCAAGCGAGATAGGTACAACCGAACTGCCGGTCTCCTTGCGACATAACGAGCTCGTGGATTCTCTGTAGAGCTTCTGGGTATGCGACATAGATGGAGGTTTCGTTAGGACTGAGGGTTATATCGAGACTGTCCCCCACCCTCTCCAGTTCCAGCACTTCTAACGTCAGCAAAATCCACAGCGCAGCAGCGTCTTGTTGCAACTGTTGCCCTTCCTCGTCTAGAAGATAAGAGGAGTTTGCTTGCTCCGACCCCAGCCTCGTTTCGTACGCCGTTTCGAAGATGCGCATGACGATAGGCCCGTCACAGGTTACTCGACTCCACATCGCCCAAAACATGATTTCCAGCAAAATGATCTGCTCCATGTAGCAGTGCTTCGCCCAAAGCGAGCTGGCACGGGGGTCTCCGTTCGTGTGACTGGGTAGGGCTGCTTGTGTCTTCCGTTGGTATTCGGATACAACATGCTTGATGAAGGTACGGTCACCCTCCGGAGAAATCTTGGGTAAAAAAGTCCCGGCGTAGCCGTAAGCGTGATCCTGTTCAGATTCGTTGGCGCGGAATAGAGGGATGAGAACCCGGAGGATGGAGAACCGTTCGGAGAGGTAGAAGGGCGTGATGACTTTTATGAGTTGTTCGGTGAAGGATCCGGTTTCGTTCGCTAGCGCTTCGTTGGGGAGACCCTCGTTGTAGATGAATGCACGGAATAGGACCAGGGCATGAATTTGGTCGATCTGGAAATGGTCGCTCAGGGCAATCGCAGCCACCTTGTCGATCTCATCCACGGGCCATTTGGTGCCGTCCGCAAGGGTGACTGCGCCAGAGTCCAATGACTTCTTGGACGCGTCCGAAGGTTTTCCAAACGGTTCTGCGATGTTTTTGAGTTGAGCAACGCGTGGCTCGATGATCGCAGTGACCTGGTCTTTTGAGAGGCCTTCTCTCTCGCCAGTCAAGATTAGGTGGAGCTCCTGGTAGGTCCTAGGTTGTGTTAGTGGAGTCCCGCCACAATGGAGGGCCCAATGAGAACTTACACATCGATGATATTCGACCGTTTGGATTGTTCGCCAGGCATAGCGGTGGCTGAAGCGACCGAGTGCCAGAGATGTGAGATGACCTGCCCTAAACTTGATTTACCCCTCAATGTCACGTGCTACATTGATATTCCCGAGACGCGTCCCGCGCCACGGTGATTCATTACCCCCATCATCTTATTAGGTTTCCTATGCCGCGCCGAGTCCAACCCTCAGACTCTGAAGAGGAGGAAACCCAGCCCTCTGCTGCTCTCAGGAAATCCCGGAGAGCTATTGATGGTTCACAGAATCCCCGGAACCTCACACAAACGGACGGTGCGGAAGAGGATGTGGAGGAGTCACCAAAAGGTAGAAAGCGAGCCCGTGCTAACACTGGTGGTGATTCGCATCAAGTGAAGGGTGAGACCAATGGATCTTCGCATCCTGGAACTTTAGCCCGAGACGCGGATGGGTGAGCAAATACCTACTCCGTCCGGACAGGATCTAATCTCCGTCAAAGATATGTGACGGGATCCATTGTGCGGATTCAACTCAAGAACTTCGTCACCTATGACTTTGTCGAATTCCGTCCCGGTCCTCACCTGAATATGGTAATTGGTCCCAACGGGACGGGAAAGAGCAGCATTGCTTGCGCGATATGCCTCGGGCTCAACTTTCCTCCAAGTGTGAGTGCGTTCGAAGTTACCAGACGACTCCATTAACACCGTTTGTCACCTAGGTTCTTGGTCGCCAAGATTTGAATTCGTTTGTGAAACAAACGAAGCAAAAGGGATACATCGAGCTCGAGCTGAAGGGCCAGCCCGGGAAGCCGAACATAGTCATCCGGCGCGACCTTATCGAGGGGACCAGGAATACATCATTTACCATCAACGGGAAGAGTGCAGTTGGAAAAGATGTCAACGCTACCATTGCGCAACTAAATATTCAAGTCGGGAACCTTTGGTAGGCGATTGAGGCTTGGTTACCCAGCCCTTTGACTCACCTGGGATTAGCACTTTCCTTCCTCAAGATCGCGTCGCGGAATTCGCCCGTATGACTCCACAAAACCTTCTGAAAGAAACTCAGCGCGCTGCGGGCAACGAGAACCTCACGACATGGCATGAGGCCCTGATCAAATCTGGTAAAGAGCTGAAAGAGCTGGAGGGGGTACGTGGATACATTATTTTTAGCCGCTCATCTCACACTTCCCAGAGGATTGTTGGTGACAAGGAAAAGCTCACCACGTTGAAAGAGCGTAACGCCCACCTGGAGAAGGAGGTCAAACGATTCGAAGAACGCCAAGCGCTGGAGAACAAGGTAGGCGTTATTATAGTCTCTGTTCCCTTGACCTCTAATTAGCCTGGCGATAGAAAAACCTCTTGGATGTTATCCTACCTTTCGTGGAGTACAAACTTGCGATGCTGGAATATCGCAACAAGAAGGAGGAACGGGCCCAACACCACGAAAAGATGAAGATTCTGAAGAAGAAACACCAACCTATGTTGCAGCTGAAAGAGTGCGAACCATGCGAGTTTCGAGCTATAGGGTATCTAACCTTCCGTCCCCAGCGAGTTCAACAGCCGCACCAAAGCTTTGGAAGCTGCGAGGAAGAGGATGAAAGAGTCGCTCCGGGAGACCATGAACACCCTACGTAAGCGACAGGTAGACGACGAAAACATTGTACGCTTTTCTCTGCCCTCGCTACTGCCCACGTGACTGAATATTCCTAGTGCACTCGCCAAGAAGCTGTCATTAATAAACTCGTCGACCTCAGAAAGGTGGAGAAGGAACGACAGAGGCGTATTCAAGAACTTGAGAAACAGATCAGTAAACTCAAGGAAGTTTTGGAATCACCTCTCGAGACCGAGGACCAAGAGACACTTGACGCTGAGTTGGTGCGTACAACGCAAACCGTAAGAGGACCTGCCACTGAGAACTCCCACAGGGCAATGCACGTACGAAACATGAGAAGCTCAAGGCTGAGTTGTCCGCGTTGGATTATCAGAGGCGGCAAGACCATGACGCCGAAGCCACTGTCCGGCGCCAGCACGAAGGTTACCAACGAGAGTACGTTGATCTCCAATGGATCGGAATCTCACTGACCAGGGAAAAAGGCTTCAGCGACTCGACAACGAGGCCCACGTAAAACTCCAGAACCTGAGGCGCAAAGATCAGGATTGTGCGGACACTGTCGTCTGGCTGAGAGAAAACCAGCGGCGGTTCCGACTCCCGATTTTAGAGCCCGCTTGTTTGTCAATTACCCTCAAGGATCAGCGGTACATAAACGCGGTCGACGCGTTGATCAGCCAAGATAACATGAAGGTACCGCAATTTCGCTCATTGGATCCCCCCCTCCTCACCGGAAAACACCGTAGACGTTTGTCGCTCAGTGCGACGAAGACTACAGGCTCTTGATGAAGCTTGTTGCTGATACCACAGATGCCCTTGGACGGAGAGGGAGAATCTTTGGCTGGTTCAAGCCGAAGGGACAGCCCTCGCCTCAGCCAATAGATCCAACAGAGGTAATTCATGAAATTGATTTAGGCTGCCGGCTCCTGACCAAGGTGTTCCTAGCTGAGAACGCACGGATTTGATGGATATGCCCTAGATTACGTCGAATGCCCCGAGGAGCTGAAGTGGTTTTTACAATCCAACGGGCTGCACCGGACCGTGAGTTCTCTTGACATCTCTAAGGGAGACGTCGTTCAAGATTCTCTAGCCGATCGCGCTGAATGAAAGAAGCGTGAACACTAACGAGAGCATTAATACCATCGGGGAGAGGGGTGGAGGGAATTTCATCGCCGGGAATGTCGTGTATAACCTCACCCGATCAAGATACGGAAAGCGTCTCGTGCAGAGTACGACTCGAGACTACGGCAACGCACGGTGGTTGGGCAGAGCTAACGGTAGGCCTGGCGACATTTTCAACATGCAGGCGTTCTCACGATACCTCCAAAGTCGATCCATCAGAGAGGGAGAATCTCCAGAATAAGGTCCGGGATGCTCAGATCCAGCTTCAGGTTGCAAAGGAGGCACTCTCGAAGTACAGAGAGAGGGAGAGTGAGCTCAGGGCTGACGAGGTTTCGATAGGAAAGCAACTTGTACGTGTTACCCACTTCACCGGAACGACAGTCACTGACTTTCTGTTAGCGTGGCCTGCAAGAAAGAAAGGATAATGTTATGAAGGAGCAGCGAAGGAGGGCAGCCATTCCTGTCCGAATCTGTGAGAGCTGCCTCGTATACTTTTGCGGCGCGGTTATTCACGAGTGTCAGCCAACTTGGAAAGCGAACTTAAAGACAAACTCAACGCTCCATCTATGGAAGATCAAAAGGCGAAGTGTGGGAGAGACCTTGAGAAGTCGGTCAACGATCGGATGGTTGTAATGAGGGAAGTTGTGGTACGGGTGTTTGTCCTCACCAACTTTTCCAGGTTCTCTAACTGGATTCCTCCACAGAAAATCGCACGACGTCTCGAGATCGATCAACAAGAGATGATAAAGACCGGTTTGGAAGCCTCTCAGGTTGAATCAGACTCTGATCATCTGGATGCCAGATCCGAGGACATGATGGCTGAGATCAATGAAGCCTTGGCGGCCTTCAATGATACGAACAACAAGTTCCAGTCGGCTAAGCAAGTCTCTAAGGAGAAACTGGTGGAGAGCAAGGAGAAGCTCCAGGGTGCTACCGAAGAGGTCCAAGGGTTGTTCCAAACCCTTCAGGATGCAAGTGACATCTTCTGGGCGATTTCTCTCCCGCTAACGCGCACCCGCTAGGAGGGGAAACTTGACGAAATGTCCGCTGATGAAGTGAAAGGCGAACTAGAGCAGGTGGAGAACGAACTAGAGATGAACCTTGTGACCAACCGGAACGTCATCGAGCAGTACCAGCAGCGCCAAGCTCAGGTCTGTCTGTTATGTTGCCGGTTCATCCGCAAGCCGTTTACCATTCTACCAGATCGAACAGTTGTCTCAGGACCTTGCGGAAGAAGAGGGAAGGGCCGAAAAGATCAGTAGTTCAATCGAGACAGCCAGGGTATGCTCTTCCCCTTCAAACAAACCCTCAATGGGAATTCTAATATGTGGTGCAGATGTCATGGGAGCCCGCACTCAAGGCTCTCGTCTCCAGCATCGGCGCCAAATTTTCGGCCGCTTTCGATCGTATGATTACATTTCTGGAACCCCCCCCCTGTTTTGCTTACGGGGAGCCCTTAGGAATTGGTTGTGCCGGAGAAATTCAAATCGCCCCCCACGATGAAGACTATGGGCAGTGGGCCATCGATATTCTCGTCAAGTTCCGTGACCACGAGAAACTTCAATTGTTGACAGGACAACGCCAATCTGGAGGAGTAAGTCGTTTTGTGCATTCTAAGAAGGCAAACACTGACGGCCACCGCAGGAACGCTCTCTCACCACCATTCTATATCTCATGAGTCTGATGGAACAAGCTCGGTCGCCGTTCTCGCTCGTCGATGAGATCAATCAAGGAATGGATGCTCGGGCAGAGCGGCTCGTTCACAACCAACTTGTGGACGTCACCTGCAACTCGGACGTCGGCCAGTACTTCCTCATCACGCCTAAGCTTCTCCCGAATCTGGAATACCATCCTCGGATGAAAGTGTTGTGCGTATACAATGGCGAGTGGTTGCCCGAGGAAGCGGACAAGGGTAGCCTGATGGGGTTGGTAAACAAGTTCCTTGAGAAGGGGAGGGGCCGCGCTGAGGCATGAGTTGGCTTTCGAAATTACTAGTTACTACGCTACGTTTCGAATAGTTGTAATCTAGACGTGCTAATTTTACATTCTCCTAGGTGCTTGGGAGAGACTCGCTTCCGTTCTGTGAGATGCCGGAGATGCGGGACCTCTCCAGTCTAGGGCCATGTAAAGTTGTCCGTGCTGTAGCGAGCGCACAACGCCTCTGGAATTCAACCCGGATATCGGGATTTAATGGAACCCAATGTTGCTATACGGTCTGATCTCCATGAGGCCGGGATATCGGAGGTATCGACTTCGCGGTGGATTCGGTCGTTGCCGATCCAAGATCGAGGGAAGCTTTCCCCGCACTCCTGCCTGGCCAATGGCAATCATTATCGACCCTTCTATCGCCAAGGGCCAGAGTGCCAGGCAGCCCTCGCCGCCGCCGCCACAACCACCTCCTTCGTACACCGAGTCGGCTACCACCCAGCCACTTGTTGTGCAACCAGGGACTTCGGGTGTTCCCCATGCGCATGACTATGGACCGACGCCAATAGGCCAGCAACAACAAGCCGCTCTTCCTTACTATGACCCGCGATCTGTGCATTCCATGCAGGCCGCGAAGAGGAGAGCGAAGGAGAGATTCGTTGGAGCAGTGCTATGGGTTCTCCTCATCTTTGCGCTGGTCTCTGTGGTCATTTGGGTGGACTTTGGGCCTTGAGTTAGGAATTCAGGATGGTCAGTTTCTTGCTGCGCCTTACTGCGGACCGAACCTCATAGATCCCCCCTTTCCCCACAGACTCCCTGACGTTTATTGTCTTGGACATTAGTTATATCGGGACGTACATACATTGAGAGCAAACGTGTTATTCACTTATTAGTGTTCGGTTCATTGTGCGCTGGAGATCACCAAAAAGGATTATTTCGACGAAATCACCGTGAAAGGGTCGTGGACCACCAGACGGCCGGATGGAATTGAGTCGCCACACCTTCCTCTCCCTCCCTGTCCTCCTCGTTCTCAACGATAACAGCGACTGTGACCGCGTCCCTCTCTCAGTCTATCTTGTTCGTCCACCTGTGCTGCGGATGGTTCTTTCCTGACTTCTTCGGTTCCCCGATCCCTATCGGATGATCGTGGTGGACGCCTTGGAGAGTGGCTGGCAACCAACCATCATCGCCGTCTTTTCCGTTCTTACCCACCCCCTCAACTTTGTTGTCCCTTTCACTTTCCCCCCTCCATCCGGCCAGACAATGGACTTCGCAACTCCCAACGTAGGGTTACAGAGGACCCCGTAACTCCTGGCCACCCGGATTGCCCGGATTTGCGGCGATTTTTTTGCTCGATTTTCATCGTTGGGCCACCTTGCCTTTTCCTGGCTCGTGCATAGTTGCCTTGTGGGGTCTAGCGGCCGTCGAGAGCCCGCGCGAGGCCACGATTGTGACGACAACGGAGTTCCGGGGTCCTGTGGGATCAGTGCGTGGGAACGTTTCGTGCGAACCTAGAATGGGTAAACTCGCGTTTCGCTCTTCTCCATCCATCATCTCTGTCTTCGATCGTCAGCCACAGCGCCGAACCGTGTCTGCCCATCGTCCTCGACGTTGCGCACCATCGTCCCCTACATCACCGGCGTCGCTGCACCCCCCCTATTTGCCAACTGCCACACGTATCGCGCGCACACCCCCTGCTGTCAACCTTCGTGTCATTCGATCCTTGTAGCCTTGCGTCTTGTACGTCGACCGATCCCTCCCCACCACCCCTCGTCGCTCATTCCCTCACAGTATCCAGCTTGTTGATGTTCTGATCCCTCGGTCTGTTCAAACCACCGTTTCCCCCCTCCAAATACCCTCATTGCCCACCCTGGATCCTACTCTGTCTTCCTCCACCCGTTCTCGTGCAGACGAGGACTTCATCAATCGATCTCTCCTCGACAGCTTGGACGCTCAAGCGGACGCAGAACCAGTCTCCTCATCTGACTCAGAACCAGTAGGACCCCGCTCAATCTCGTCATCCAAGGGGTCCCCAACAGTTCCCTTCCACCTCAACATGCCTTCCAATACTCGCTCCGACTCTCCCAATATGCTCCAAAATAACGAACAATCTCCTCATATAAAGGACCCTTTTCTCCACTCCCTACCCACTCCTGCCCATCATTCCGTGTACAACACTTCGCATTTACCCACCGACTTTACCTCTGCAGAATCCGGCTCTCGGAAGCAGCTCGCAAAAGCTAACAGCTTCGCCTCCGATCGCACCATTCCTTTTGGCTTTTTCAACGGCGAGTCCCGCAACACGCCCCCAGTGCCCATGAACACATACACTTCGGCGTTCTCACCGGCAAACTCGGAGCTGTTCTTGTCACCATCGCAGCAAGTTGACGCGCATCACCCTTCCCAATCTCATTTTGATATGTTCGGCGGTATTCGCTCCGGCTTATCTTATGACCACCGTCCCGAACATTCATTCCTCGATGGGGACGGGACCGTGAATGACTCCGGCTCTGGGTCCGCTCTCCACTCGTCGACCATGCTCTCGTCGCTTTCCCAGCCTCTACCACAGCAGTACCCTCAAGCCTCCTATTTGAACGGGTTGGCGCACATGCAGTCGCAGACACCATACGGTCCTCATTTACCGTCCGCCTCCGCCACTGTTTCCATGCACTCCGTTAGTGGGGCTGTCACCAATCCTACTCAAGTGGAAGAGATATCAACGATTTTTGTCGTCGGCTTCCCAGATGACATGCAGGTGCGTTACACTGTTAATCCTATTTACCACCACCCCACTAAAGCCGCCATAGGAGCGCGAGTTCCAAAACATGTTCACATTCTCTTCTGGTTTTGAGGCGGCTACCCTCAAGATCCCAAACAAGGAGTCCACCTCATACAATGCCCCGAACGCGGCCGGTGTTCGCGGCGGTGTCTACCCGCAGAGCTTCAGCGATCAGTACAACCTTGCCGGTCTCTCCGAGAACACTCGCGACGGTATCCCTTCCTCGTGGGCCGCGGAGGACTCTCATTTCCCTCCCTCCTCTGTCTCTCAACCTCCCCGGAAGCAAATCATTGGATTCGCCAAGTTCCGCAGTCGCCAAGAGGCCCTTGAGGCCCGAGACATCCTTCAGGGGAAGCGCGTAGACGCAGAGAAGAATGCCGTCCTGAAGGCCGAAATGGCCAAGAAGAACTTGCACACCAAACGTGGTCCAGTTGCTGGCAATACGAATCTCCCCCCCATCATGACATCTGGTTCTGCTGGCGGTATTGTCGATTCCCTGACCTCTCCAACCAACATCCACCCTTCTGAGCCCCTCACTACCCGCGACCGGGAGCTGGGTGCTATCGGAGCGATGGGTCTTGGGTCAAGGCGAGACCGTTTGGCTGACTACACTGATAGCGAAGATGGGGATCGTACGATGGTAAACGTCCGTGGTGCAAGGGGCCGGGCTGATGAGGATGAAAGAGAGAGGTTGAGACGACGCCAGGAGAACGACATATCGCAGATCAGATCCGCCGCCTATGATGCCTTCCACTCGGTCCCAGCTCACATCTCCAAGTCGCCCACACAAAATCTTTCATCGATTGGAGGTCTTCCGGGCTCCTCCCATGACTCCATCGGACCCCTTGGTTCCAACGTTTGGGGAATGACCGCGAAGGAGGTCAATAGGAGGTTGCCTATAAGGGTGGCCCTCCCCGACTTTTCCGCTCACCTGACTTCCCCTCACGCTTCTCCCCCAAAGTCTTCCGGCCTTCCTTCGTCAGCGCACAGCGTCGATTCTGATGGTTCCTCTGGCTTCCATCATGGCGATACCATCTCACCACCTTCTGGCACGTTCGTCTTGCCCCAGCAACCCCCCTTCGGTCTGAGATCGCGGCCCTATTCCCCGCCATCCTTGGACTCTAGCCAACCAATTTCCTCCACATCTTCTTCTCTGCCCTCTTCCCAGACGTCCAGCGAGGATGGAAACGGGACGGTGGAAAATGATATTGCTAAGGATTTAGGATCGATGTCCGTTGGATCCCCGAACTCATCCTCGCCGACCTCCGCAGGAGTGATTCCGAGTAACATCGCTACCACAACCAGGGGTAATCCGGGTGATCAGAACCCACCCATTAACACTCTATATGTCGGCAACCTCCCCAGTTCCCCTCCACCTGTGGGGTACTCCTCCAGTTACTTGGAGGATGAGTTACGTGAATTGTTCGGCCGGCATCCAGGTTTCCGCAAGTTGTGCTTCCGTCAGAAGAATAACGGTCCGATGTGTTTTGTCGAGGTATGCATTCCCATCTGCCCCGAGTCGCTTGCATCTAATCCCAGATCCAGTTTGAGGACGTGCGCCACGCAACAAAGGCGCTCCATGAGTTACAGGGAAATACACTGAATGGCCTCGTGAAGGGGGGAGGAATCCGTCTCTCCTACAGTAAGAATCCCCTCGGAGTTCGCACACCAACGAGTGCGACGGCGAACGGCATGCAACAGCAACAACAGGCACTCAAAGACCTCAGCCCCGTGCAAATTAGCGCTCAATACTACCCCTCAGAGTCGAACATTGCCCGGCAGTCCGAACTCAATGGTGGACCGCTCGGTAGGAGGGAGTCGCTCCAGAGTTATCCCTATACCCACCCCCCGGCCCCCCGCTTCTCCAACTCTGCGAGCCACTACTCGGCTGCCGTTGCTCAAATCCCCTCCCACTCTTCGTACCCGAGGTCGATTCAATCCCAATTCGGGCTGGACTCATTTGTCCCCTTCCGCCTCGCGACGGCATCCACACACCAGCAGATATCCGAGCCTTTGGGACCCGATGATCGTTTCTCGCACGCGTTGACTCCCACAGTTCACAGTGCGTAGAGTTCAAGCATCCCGTGCCTCACTTTTTATTTTGTGGTTGGCTTCTTCACTTGTATCCACTATGAACGCACATCTCTCGCCTCCACTCCTCCTAACGTATTTTCATCGTATTCCTCATCGCTCGTCGGACACTTCTGTCTTTCTGCATTCATCATCCGAACCCATTGCCACCGTCAGCAATTCATCCCCAATTCCGACACACATATATAACACATCACGTCCATCGCCCCTTATTCTTCCTTTTTGCTTCATTTCTAACTGAATTCTCTTCGTAATTGCCTCCCCCCTCTTGCGTCACCTGCTCCCCCATTCGGTGTTCATGAACTCGCCGCTTTTTGCATACAACGTAGGTCTCCCACATATACTTCGCATTGCTTCACCATCCCTCGTTTTTACGCCTCTCGCGTTCTTTATGTCGCTGTTCATTTGGTTCACGTTGCTTCGTTATTCGTTCATAAAGTTTCTGAATATTACAAACGCCTGTACTGTATTCTTATCCTTCTTCCGCTAAATTCATATCCTACGCCTCGGTTGTTACGCCCTTGCAAATACATGAGCCCCCTGGATGCGGTTCTCCATATCGGGAAACCGGACAATGTGATACGCGACCTTCCTCCGCCCCTCATCCGTGTAGCGCGGACTCTGTCTCAAATCAAGAGGCTCATCTCGCCGGCTCACGCGCCAAGAGCGCGTCACTCTGTGCGATGAACCCTCCAAATCCCAACCCCAATCTTTCAGCGTTGGTCGACCCCCGTAAGCGTCGTCACTGTGGCCCCAACCATCAGCTCACCCGTCCATGTGCATTGTAGACCAGTATACGAGAACGAGGCAGATGATCCAAAATGCCAGGATGTACATGGACCAAATGGAAGCCCAGAACGAGGCTGGGTTCCAAGCATTCAGCTTCACGGAACAAGAACTACAGAGACGGATTCGTGAAGGGCGCGAAGCCGAGTGAGTTCGGTCGGGATATCAAGTCGTTTATTGGCTCATTGGGTATCGATTTGGGCAGGATGCTGGCGGCCCAACTTAGAGCAGGAAACGTGCCACAGTGAGTTTAAGATGGCTTACGTTCTCCGCTCAGCTTTTGTTGAAGTTGTGGATCGCAAAGGCAGCCATTCGTTGCGCAACAGCCTCAAGTTGCCCCTTGGCAAGCCGCACCCGTGCCTCCGCCTGTGGTCCCGCAATACGTTTTTCCGACTTCAGCAAGGATTGAAGAGGTTCCATCAATGTCTTCGGCGGGAAGGTCTTCGAGATCGGGATCACATCCGACACTCCAACGGAACGACAGCAATTCCAATCATCGGAGCCAACAGTCCCCCCAGTATGAAGTTCCACGGAATGCTAACGTCTCATACGGGCAGACCTCCAACTACGGCAATGTACCCGTTCAGACAACGACATACATCTCACCCGATGTGGGTATCGTTGCAGCAGTTCCGGGTGATGAGCTAACCTGAGGTGTTTGCAAAGTTCTATCACGGACAACAGCCGGGGTGGCAGAATTATTACAATCCTCCGACGGTCGTCCCCGCCCTTGCTGTACCCATTCAGCAACCTCCGCCTCCCCGTACGCTGTCGGATATTTCCCCCGAGCGAGCCATCGTTAACCAAATTATAGCCGTCCGCCAACCCCCGCCCCAACGGGAAGCTCCTGTTTACAATGCCCCCGAGCCGCAACCCCATGCCGAGCAAAATCAAACTGGTACTGCACGGTACGACTTCGTGCGAAAGATCGTGGAGGCCTTACAGGTGAGGTCCCAGTAGTCATTCACTTCGTCTACGAACTAAGCCAGTGCAGAAACATTCGGAGGATGTTCAAATGAAGGCCATCGCCCAGATCTTCGACTACACCAACGGAAAGCCAACTCCAAACCCCCAGATTAGAGCGTGGGGTGATAAACTCAAGGTGGGGGAAACTTCTTGGTTTAGTCTGTCGTGCGTATAACTGACAGTTGTCGTCATTTGACTTTGAAAGCAGGTGGGAGGTTCTGATCCGATGGAACTCCTGAGCGTGGTTCGCGACAAATTGATAGTACAGAGGAGGACGCAACAGGCCGCGGCGTCCCAAACACACCAAGCCCAACCTCAGCCCCAGGTTGAACCTTTGCCGGAACCTCAACAAACACTGCAACCCCAGCCAGAACCCCAGCCTCAGCCCCAACCAGCGCAGCCGGAGCAGCCGCCACAAGCCCAACCAGCTATTGTCACCACAGGCCTCGTGAGTCCCCAACTTCATTGGCCTAGCACCGAAGCGCTCAACCATACCCACAGGCCGACGGTGCTCCCCAGCCCAAGCCATCCGAACAGCAAACGCTTCAAAACGTGACACAAATGTACATCAACATACTGGGGAAGGCCAAGGTACTGCTAGCCTGCCGTCAAGTTAACACACGCACTAAGTTTTTTTTTTTTTCTTTTCTGGAGATTGGTTCGCATAGGGCCGGGGACATTATTTCGCTCGCGTACGTCAGCGCACGTACGAAGCAGCCACCGCCGAAGAATGCTGATATCTGGGTCCGGAGGACTTTGGAGCTGTTTGCGGTGCGTTCACTCGTGCCACGAATTAACCCCAGATTTCCGACGTAATCCCTCCTAGAAATACGTCGCCTTCGACAACCTCCACCTCGTCTTTGCACGGTTATTGCGAGGGCTCAAACGACCGATTCCCAACATTCCCTTGCCAACTGAACCACAAGTTGCAGGTGATTCCTCGAGTTCCCACGCTGAGGTTGAAGTTGTGCCTCTATCAAGTGCCACACCCTCAACCGTGATGGAGCCGTCCAATGTAGCGGCGCAATCGCTGGAAAACGGTGTGGTCGTGCTAAACGACGCATCAGATATTATTCCAGAGGCACAAACCCCACAGTCACCCGACCTAGCACCTACTGCAACCCCTTGGGCTCAGGCGTCCGGGAATGAGCCCAACTCGTCCGTACAGCCATCATCTTCTTCAAGTCCCATACCCGTGGACAATCCTTACCCCACTACTGCGAGTCACCATACCATCGCAGTTCCAGGCGATTCTACTCGCAAACAGTATAAGCCAATGGGATACAATCAGCTCGCTCTAGTCCCAAGGCAGTACTTTTACAACGCCCTTCCTAACGTATCACAAGGACAGGTACCATATCAGCGGTCTATGTGGATACCATATCAGCAGCCCGAGTGGACAACATACCACCCACCAGAAGCCTCAACTTCCACCCTGCCAAAGCGGCCTCCGACTAGGGTTCGACTCCCACGGGAAGCAGACCGGTCCAGGCTAGCCAAAGATATCTTGAAGCAACTTGGCAAACCGTCAGGGCCCGTTCCTGCGGTCCCTTTAAGACGCGGGTATCAAGATCGGAAAGAGTCAGAGACCGGAACTGGGGCTACTTCAGTGCAGCCTCCCGCCCAGTTCGTGGCTCCCGAACCCCGGTCGTTGAACTATGATGGGCCTCCTTTACCTCCGGGGATCGTCCCCGTGCCCGATCAGGTTGCACCATCCAGTTCACATGCAACCCACCCTCCGGAAACCCCGATTGGCGAACCGCCCTTGCTTGAATACCCAGACCCAGACCCAGACCCCGCTCCTCGTTACACAGATGCTACCGAACAGGACGTCCGCATGGACATCCAACCCCTTGAGGGCTCATTGGCGCTTCGGCCACCAGCCTCCCCCGGGTCAAATACTCCGGAAGATCCTGTTTCCTCTTTGGTGGTCCCCGGATCGGCTCCAGCCACGGAGGAAAGGTCCACTGTGGAACTCCCTCTCCCTTCAACATCTCCGCAACAGGATCGAAGGGGACCTCCAGCCGATGCCGAGATCATCGAAATAAGCGACGATGAAGAAGAAGCTGCCGTCCACGTTGAAACCACCGTTACCGAGCCCATGGAGGTGGACGAGGAAGTCGGGACAGGAGGGGCGGATTCTCCAAGATTGTCCGAGCTATCCCCGGCTGGGGGCGACAGCCTTTTAGTCGCGGAGACAGGGGAGGGACGTACCATGGAATCTCTCAGTCGTCCACCAACTCAAGAACTTATTGGCAGGAAGCCACAGAAGAATCTGGCATCTGTTGAGCTCCCGCCTCTGCCTGCATATGCACGCCGGAACAGGGGCAAGGAGAGAGCGCCGGTCGAAGAAGAAGACGAGGAAGGTTTGTATGAAACATCAGTTTGGTAGATCTTTTTCTGACAACGACTTATTTCTCAGACACGGAACTTCAGGCTGTCGTCGACTTGGCATTCTCTCGGCTGCGACCGGCCCGTTGTCTCTGGCTGGGGTGCAGGGCCACCCTCAATTCTGTAGACAACCTGGCAAAACACTTGAAGATCCACGCAGACGAGGCTGAGGTTCGTGTGCGCCGTATTTACCGATGACATCGAAGTTAAGACGTCGTTTCAGCGTACATCTGATATCCTCGAGTGCCAGTGGAAGAAGTGCACGAGGTCGTATAGGACGCGTGTAAAACTTGATCGGCACTGTGTGCACCATGCCCAAAAAGTGTTGCACTGCCCCTACGAAGGTAAAGTCTCCCACCCTGCGACAAGCCATCTCAGAGTCCAACGCGCTGTGTTAGACTGCGAAGAAGAATTCCGCGATGCAGGGGAATTGCTCGACCACACGAAAGATATGCACGAGAACAGCGATCTGCTGCCGTCCACAAACCCAGTCCCATACCCAGGACGAAGGCTGGACGCACTTCCAGAACAAGTTCCTTCATGGACCGTCTTCCCGGTATCGGTGGCCTCTGCGCCGATCTCTCTTGATCGTCACGGCCAAATTGGACGTTGGGTGAGCTTCGTCCTTGATGGAACGCTCTGTTGACCCTGATGTGATGCCCTAACGATGATCCGTGTCGTCAGGTCGCTCGAAATATATGTGGAACGGCCAAGAGGCTAGGCTCCTCAGGAAGACTGCGCAGTTCACGACGTTTCGAAACAGGAAAACAGAAATCGACGATGTCAGAGAGGGAGGAGATTATGAACGAAGAACGGTTTGGATTTCTTTCGTCTACGGATGATGGAAACACACTGTTCGCAGATATCCCATCGGAGGCGGTGTCCTTGAGCTGTCGTTATGGCCTGGTGACACTGTCTGACGACGGCGGCTATCCTGGTGTGGCGCGGGATGGGAGAGTGCGATCGGAGCAGGGGAACATTGATGGTGGGGATGGGGCGGTTCGTGCAAACGTTCCAGCCGAGGATGATGTGATTAGCCTCGAACTGGAGCCGGTGTCGTCGGAAGACGAGCTTTTACTGAAGCCGTCTAGTTCATGACATCCCGATGGACGACAGGCGGGCCTTGCTTCGAACGGAATTTGGCTTGTTCCGAGAAGAGACGAGAGAGATAAAGCCCGCCACTGCATTGTTTCTCATTAGGCCTTGCGTATATCTTTCTTTGTTTCTGGTCGGGTTGGTCGTTTCAGCGAGTAATGGATGTCGTTTGCCTCTTCTGCCACTATGCGTGAATGAAAGGGTGAGACCGGGAGCATTTGATAGAGCAGAGTCCCAAATTGGAATTGGGTCAGCATTACAGCCGATATTTGGTCTTGGGTGAACTCTTTCAATACCCCCCATCCCCCCTCCCTCCCCTCCTCTATACCCACTCCTCTCGCGCTCTTCTCTACGACATGGTCCTCGGCCCCGATGATTCTGGTCTGTCTCTGGACACTCTCTGTCCCCTCACCACCTACCAGAGTCGAGGGTCAAAGCTAACCCACCTTCTACAGGCCCTCAATACCTCTCTCCGCGTTCTAGCGACGTAATCCTTTCCGAAATTCGCCCCATCCAACTCAAAGCAGAAGCCCTGCGCTCTATCAACACGTTTCTCGACGAGTTTCTATGGAACATCCTCAGCACCGCTCGTTCGTTGGTCACTGATCGCATGAAGGCGGGAGTCCTCAAGATCTTGCCGACTAGTCTGGGGAAAGCGGCGTTGCTGGAGGCAGAGGTTGAGCTCAAGGCATACTGGGAACGTACTAGCCCAACTACGAGTCCTAACATTGGAGTCAACGACGCGCTAGACTTCCCACTCCAGTGGTCCTACGAGGTATCCTGATACTTTGGCGTCTCCATGGTGTTCTCGCTGACGCCAATTCGCTTCCCTGCCTACCAGCTTCTGCGACTCAAATGCGAAGCATACTCAACCCTCAACGATGCCGACGAGGATATCATTGCCGAGTCAAGACTCAGCACGCGTATGCGTGAAGCTGGTCACCTCGTCCCTCCCTCAGCTAGTTTGGTGGCCCCTGCGGCCTTGTATTTGACTGCGGTTTTGGAGCACGTTTGCGAGTACGCCCCACTCCACTTCTGAATGGGAACCTCATCGCTTACTTCGGATTCATTAGGCACATCCTCTCAAACATCAGCCGCGTCGTTTCGCGTGATAGCAGCCGAACGTCCGCAACCCTCAACGATCTTTTCGTCGCAATATGCGAAGACGTAACCCTTTACGGGACATTCAAAGCCATGAGGGGTATGACCGACCGACTCTCCTCCTCTCGGGGCTCCGACTGATTGAAAATTCTAGTGTATGACCAGATAGATAATCTAATCAAAACTCGACCCCGCCGAAGCAAGTCGATTAGCAAGTCTGTGGCCGAGAAACTTGCGACTTCCTCTCACCACTCGGAAACCTCCCTGAATAGCGGGCTGGGGCATTCTCGCAATCGCGGTTCAATTGGTGATGGGAAGGCAATCCCCGGTTCCCCTGTCGACCAGCGCTCAGGGTCGAGGACTTCTATGGATCACCCTCCCTCAATCCACAAACGGGCTGAATCTGCTGCGAGTGGTTACTCAGAGAGCTTGAACAATAGTTCCGTAGAGCTAGAGGTGCGTTCCCCCGGAATAATCCCCCTGAACGTCAAGGCGCTTATCGATGTGTTATTCCCCATGTGTTTCAGGAGCGCATACTTAACGATGAGTTCGACGAACTCATGCGGTCCGGAGCGACCATGAAGGTCTCTCTGACCCCCGACAGGCTGAAGACTATGGAGGTCAGTCCCTCTCCCCTAGTGCGATGACGCGATTCTGATACCGGTTTTAGGTCTACAAGGAGGAGAAAAGCCGCCGCGTGGGACGCAAGACCGCGAACAAACGTGGGATTGAGGAAAAGCCCATTGTTAACCGTCCACCACTGCCTGGGCGGGTCGATGTCATTGCTGAGGATGATGAGGATCCGAACTCTCCCCTTATTTCTCCGACCAGCGGGAGGGTTCTCCCCATGAATCCGCTATCGAAGCGCGCGGATGCTTCCCAGTTTGACGCAAACGGCCGCACCCGTGCTATATCAACCTCTCAGATCCAAGCGGGGGCCATCCAGAATCTTACCCGGAAATACTCTTCGCTCTCTGCCAAAGGGTCTCTCTCAGCCTCCCAAAAGCGCTCCCCTCACGGTCCAGGTCCCTTGGAGCTTTCTGACAGACCCAATCGTACTCGAAAAGTCCAGCGCGACATCAGTGACATGGATCTGGATGACATTATGAACGCTTCGGACGAAGAAAAGGCGGAGTCCCGCACGCTCTCCAGCTTCAAGACGCCGAGGCCGGCAAAAATCTCCAAGAGTGCTCGTGACCTGATCGACTTCCTCGATGAGGGTCCTCCGGCAGATCCCACACCCCCTCATCCTCCACAGTCTCAAGTTGCGTCGTCCCCGAAGTCCACCGGTCGCTTCCGGCGGATCGTGTCCAAGCTCACAGGAAGTTCGAGCAACGAGAGACTCCGAGAAGATGCAGCCAAGCTAAGGAAGCCTGGTCCCACTGGTTCCGTGCTAAATGTCACAAACGGCACAACAAATCTTCCGCAGAGTCCTGTCAAGCGAGTGCCGACCGTTGTTGTTGCCACTCCACCTCCACGGCTGCAGTCCATACCACAACAAGTTACTCCTCCCGACTCTCCTCCCACGGTTAATCATGACTCCCTCCGACCGGTGCAGAGGAGGACATCCGTTCGAAAGAAGGTTCCACCCGTCGACCCTGACTTGGAAACGTCCGGGCTTAGCCCAACGTCTCCTTCCACCCCCCGAGTCGTCTCCAACGAGTATTCCCGCCCATTAGCCCTTACCAACGGGAACGGACAACTAAACAGGGTGGATGAGGTTCATAAACCCGTTTCACCTCCTTCCTCATCTCCAGAGCCGCCGGAACCTCGAGCTCGCGCTGATACTATCGCGAGCGATGAGAAAATAGCGTTCCAGCGGCCAACTCCCACGTCACCGACAAAGATCACGGTCGAGACTGCCACTCCCACCCCCGTGTCACTCCCAGTGACCATTCGACCACCCTCTTCTCAGCACACTGAATCATCATTGAACGCCGCCCATGCACAGAATTTACGCCAGTTGATGTCTACCGCGACTACTGCTGATGAATGCAGAGTGCTCGTCGACATGTTCCTCGCACGGGTTGGACTCCCAGTCGATCGAAGTACGAATATGGATCCATACCCCTCCCCTATCTCCTCCACCGACCCGAGCGATGTTGACTTAGAGAGTTCCGTCATCGAGACATTGCTCGGAGGTGACTCCTCAAGTAGTCCCTCAACCCCAGTTCATAGCGCCCTGCCATCAGAGGCTTTCCAAGCTGATGAATCCGAGCTGGGGACCAGCGATGGGGAAACTTGTGATGAGGACATCAATACTGGTATTCGACACTCTCCCTTGAGGGTCGCTCAGGATGTCCGTGTTAATCGTTCATTCCCTCCCTCCGCCCGTCTACTCGCCGTTGCTTGATCCTCCCGGGCTCTCTCTTCACCTTTTTATTCATTGACATTATTCCATCCCTGACCTTCGTTCTTCACTCATCTGAATTCCTATGCTTTATCTATCCATGTCTACGGAACTTTCCCCTCGTTCGTCGTCTCCCTTACCCTCCACCGCCTCTCATTTTCCTGTTCCCCTGTGATATACCTCACCCCCACTTTAGGAATACTACACACAACCTACTGCGCCGGTCTCTCCTCATTCCCCCGATTGTTGTGACCTTTAATTTAGGGCACACGTGCTTCTTGTTTGTGCTTCTTGTTTTTACTTGTACATTAAAATATACGAATCTGAGATTTCGCAAGTGCAAACGTCCCCTGTTCCGACTCTACTCGACTGCGACAGAGACCGCAATACCCATCGCTGCCAACTCCGCACATAAATACCTAAATACGTATGGTACCGCGACCACATCCAGGTCACCACCTTTCGATGTTGATCCGAGGAAGTTTGTAGAGGGGATCGAGAGCCGAATATCACCAGGAACAGTGAACTTTTCGCTTGTTCCGTTGGCGAGAGATTGTCGAGCAAGTAGATCTTCCTCCTCCGCCGCCGCACGACAGACCCGGCAATACTCTCCACCCGAACCTGTCGGCTTTGCAAAGCTCTCCGCCGCCAACGTGGTTGATCCGAGGCCGATGTTGTCATACCCGAGAGAGATCATGCTTCCACAGGTTCTGCAGACCCACGCGGTAGAGTAATCTGAGCAGTTCATCAGCCGATCCTGAAGCAGGAAAGAGGTCCCGTGCGCAATAAGCGCATCTCGCTCCATCTCCCCGAATCGGATACCACCCGCCCGCTTTCGTCCCTGTTCGTGGGTGACAAAACCGCGTAAATTGAATTCCCAGGTAAGTGGAGCTCCTCATGTCTACAATCAAAAGGCACGAACCTTGACAGGCTGTCGTGTCAGTGGGTCGATCGGCCCAGTCGTTCGGACTTGGAACTTGTCCAAGACCATGTGTCGTAGGCGCTGGTAGTAGACGACTCCGATGTAGATATCTGCAGCGAACTCCTGCCCGGTGATCCCGGAGTACATTGGCTCGTTGCCATAGTAGTTGTATCCCGCGGCCTTGAGCTGTTCACCGAAATAATCGATCGCAGTATCATCTTCGCTGAATCTGAGACCGAGTGATTGTGAGCATCCTGGGGGTTGGAGAATTGGTACCGGATCTTACTGGAAAGGCGTCGCATCTTGCGCGAGACCGTGCATCGCGCCAGCCTTCCCTGCCATGCTCTCTACCAACATTCCGATCGTCATTCGACTCGGAAATGCGTGGGGGTTGATAATAACATCCGGCTGCATCCCGCTCTCGCTGAAGGGCATATCCACCGCCGGCCATTTCTGAGAACAGACCCCCTTCTGTCCGTGCCGGGATGAGAACTTGTCACCTATGACTGGAGAACGCGTAATACGAAGCGTGATGTGGACTTTTTGTAATTCAGAGTCGCCGGCATCGCTCCCTGACGAAGAACTGTTAGTTCAACGGTGATGTCGCCGAGTGGTGAGGAAGCCAACCTAACAACCTCACGGTGTCGACGTATCCCACCTCGTCTCCCTTGTACTTGACGAATCGAGTTCGACCTGTGGTATCGTCGGTATACGCGGCGATGGGGCAGCCAGGTGCGAGACGCGCGCCAACGAATGGAAGACCATCCCAGTCGATCGTATCGGCAGCCGGGTGCTTATAGTCACCCTTCTTCATCCTGACGTCGGGGCCAATACCGAAGTGAAGCGTTGGATTGGAACCCTTCAGTGCGCCTTTCACATCCGCGAGGTCGATCGGGTATGACTTGTAAACAGTCCCGTAACCGAACCCACGCTCATGGGCAGATTTATTCAGGATCATGGCATCCTCCATATCGTACCCAGTGTAGGAGATGACGGCCACGATTGCGTTAGTCCCATTGGGGAAAGAGTCCATGCCGTACATGTTATGCAGGGCCGGCCGCACGACGGGTGATTGTCCAGTCTGTAACCTGTATAGCTTGTTATCTGTTCGATGTTGGAGCGCCGTTGATGGTGTTCCCATCGATTGTTTGCCCATCTTTTAGGGGGATCAGTCATAGGAGCGTGGGGGGACAGGGAGTTCATACCTGGCACTGGTAGATGTTTCGTGGACTCTGGAGGGTGACATCAATCCATAGTGCTGATGGTCTTGATCGTTTCAAAGTACATTACCTGGTTGAAATCAGAGAACGGGGTCAAGTTGGCAAGGATGGACAAGAAGTTTGCTGGTGCATGTTCCACGTGGGTCGAGACCCCCGCCTCGATCTCCGCCGGGGTGCACGCGATGTCCATATACACCTGCTCGAACGAGCCAACCTGGTCGTCTCGACTGTTCGCCAGGTACTTTACGGGTCGCATCATCCTCGCCCGTGTGGAAAATAGGTATAAGCCGGGGTATTGCCCGCCACGAGATAGCGGAACCATCCCAATCTCCAAATCAAGTGGTACATTATTGAGACCCTCAGTCTTCCATATTCGCAGATTCGTCGCGAGTTGTTTGGCTAGTAACGGGGGCGCCCACCCAATGACCCTGCCATCCAGTTGGACGCAAAGATTCTTGCGGCCGTCGATTTTAGAGGCAAATGATTGCGTCATTCCATGGGATACGAGTAGCTGTGGAATGTGGGAGACGGAAAGGGGAGAAGTGACGATTCGACACGTCCTGCTTAGGTGATTCAGCAGACCGCAAGGAGTACCATCGGGGGTGTGAACGGGACAGAGGAAGCCTGCGGGAAGGCGTTAGCCAACGTCATAGGAATTCGGGGTTCTGACTGACCCCATGCTTCAGGTAGAAGTTTTCGAACAGTGGTTGTCTTCAACTCCGCGAAGAAAGCCCCTCGATGTATTGACCGGAAGTGGCTGATGTACCGTTGCCAGTTCAACTTCTCCGCGACGATAGTAAATCCGGATGCTTGCTGCAGGTCTAAACCTGTCGGAGAAACCAAGTTTCCCGTGGCGAGGAAATTTGTCATTTTCGAGCCGATCTCGAAATTCACTCGACTCAGAACCTTGTTAAAGTACCGGTCTATGAGGTGCACCGTTAGCCTCCGCGAAAGGCATTAACTTCAGCCACCCACTGTCAAGGAAATCAGCCTGTCCTTTCTGAACGTCGGTAGTTATCTGGGACCGGATTTGGTTCAGAGCCTCCTCCAGTCGCTCCTTGATAATCATCCCGTAGAGCGAACCAGGAAGTAGGACTTCCTGGTTCTGAGGAGAGTCCGGATTGTCAACACAGCATTCTTTAGAGACCAAGGCGTACAGTTTACGGAGCATAAAGCTGTTATGTATCAGTTTGAGGGAATATTCACAAAGGGAAGCGGAACGCACAGGAGCATCTTGAACTTCTCTCGGGCAGATTCGATATGGACGAGGACCAGCTTCTGAACGAGCCAAACCCCGACAGCTTTAGCGGTCCAATCTTCCGGAAGCCCCAAGACGACACGGAACTTGTCGCCGAGGTATTCGAGACACTGGTCGCCAGTGTAAAGATTGTACATCTTGTAACTGCGAAGCAAGAGTTCCACACGATCCGTCAAGAACGTGTTGCCGTAGTCTTCCATCATTATACCCTCAAAGATCTCTTTGTCTGAGGCCCCGGTGAGCGCTTTTAGGATCAGCATGATTGGGATAACATATTCTTGCTTCCGCCAACTGAACCGAAGCATGGCGCTGCCGTTGGTGAGGTAATGGAGTGTGTTTGTCACGCTTGTTTGGTCAGGTCGGACGCAACGGATTTGTACAGCTGAAGGGGTGTATGAAGGGCCGCGATTGGTAAAGGATGGTCGTGAAAGGGCAATAACCTGGTTTCTCCGGGGTAGAATCAGGTAGCGAATGAGACGTTCGTTTCCGTTGACAATAAAATAGCCACCAAACTCCTCGGACTCCTCGTGGCGAGTCACGAGTTCAGCGGAAGACATGGAACGAAGGTTACATCGGACAGACTGGAGGTATGTGAGACGCAGCCCAGCTGACCCGGTCTGTTACGCACCCGAACCATGATTGGAACCAGACCACAGTCTCGCATGGTTGAACGAACAACTTCGCCATGGCTTTCTATCTGCCAGCAAATTTTGGCGGACATCCGTCCTCTATATGAGGTCAAACGTTCCCGTGCCTACAGCGGCGCTGATTAGCACTGGGTGTCCCGCCGCCGATGCATGTAGCGGACCTCTGAAGGAAACACCCTTCGTTCTTTTGCGGTTTTTTCCTTGTCTGAAACCATTGGCCGAGCTATTGTGACTTGTTCGATCCAAACTGACACCGATTCCGTTCAGCACGATGGGTAGCTGGGTGTATGCGACAAACTCACTGCGCATACGGGTGCCCCAGGCTTTCTCACCACCTTCCCCGCCAGGCACGCCAGCTCCACTAAAAACTACGCGTTCGCCGATGTCCTTCATGGCGAGAGATAGCAGTCCTTTACCGTCTCCATCGCCAGGAGGCAATCCGGAGTCGTCGAAGAGAGAGTTGAAAGATTCGAGATGGGGGGTGACGAACTCGTTTAGAATAGGTACCGATGCACCATTTTGCGGAGGGTGTCTGAACAACCTCTCCCTCTTTAGCGTCTCGAAAGTGCTCGGCATTGAAAAGAAATCGAAAAGTGATCGAAATTCGGAATTGATGGTCGCGGGGTTACAAATATTTGAAACTCCGAAACGAGTCAGCCGCACTCGACAGCAACAGGCGCTGCCTCAAGTAGCTTGACCTTAGCCTGTGTCCCTGACCTCCAGATTCTTGCGATAGCTCATCATGTACGGCTCAAACTGGGGAGGTCAACAGCAGGGTCAACCCAGTGGATCAACCTTTGGTCAGACACCTGGATTCGGCCAGGCCGGAGGTGCGTAATTTCGCGTATCGCGCGTTCTTTTCTTCCCCTTTTCACCTGGGCCCCTAGCGTTCGGTCAGACCACGGGAGCTTTTGGGCAGCAGCAGCCGCAGCAGCAACAACCACAACAGCAACCTGCGAATCCCATGTTCGGTGGCTTTGGCACGAACCCAGGCACAACTCAGACGACCGGTTTTGGCACGACAGGTAGGTGGCCTCAAGATCCGATTCATCAATCGATCTCACACTTGCCTTCATTTCAGCGGGCGGAGCATTCGGTCAGAACCCCCCAACAACCACGACGAGCGTGTTCGGCGCCCCAAAACCTGCCACCGGTTTTGGTACGGCCGGAACATTTGGTTCGGCCGGGTTTGGGTCCACAACTGGCACCAATACCACGGGTGCATTTGGCCAGCCGAGCACAAGCACTGCAGGAGGTTTCGGAAACACCGGTATCTTCGGTGCCAAGCCGGCTGGATTTGGAACCAGTAGGCACATTCCCTGGATCCCCAAAAAAAACTTGGTTTAACGCTCTTCTAGCTGGGCAATTCGACGGCACTGGAAATATCACCACAGGAACTTCGAACCCAACTTATGCCGCATTCAACGAGAAGGATGCAACCAACGCGAACCTTACCTTGGCGTATCAGAGCATAACTTGTATGCCAGCTTACCGTGGTTATTCCTTTGAAGTAAGTCTGATCTTTCCCTAGGATCGCGAGTCTTCGGGTCCTTCTTCGCCCCTTGGAAAGCCACCCCAGCTCCCGTCACTCACCCGCGCTCTTGGCCCTCCGTAGGAACTCAGGTTGCAAGACTATCAACAGAATCGTAAGGCAGCTACCACGGGAGGAGGGTTTGGTACTGGTGCGTTTAGCTCGACAACACAACCTGCGGCAACAGGAGGCTTGTTCGGCCAGACCCAAACCACACAGCCCACTCAATCCGCTTTCGGTGGTGGAACTGGCGCTTTTGGAACCGCCGGAACCACCACCGGACCAGGGTTTGGTACGTTTGGCCAGCAACAACCACAGCAGCAGCAGCAGCAGCAGCAGCAACAACAACAGCAACAGCAGACTGGGACCGGGTTCGGTGCGTTTGGTCAAACTCAACCACAACAATCGGCCGGCTTCGGCACCGGCGGATTCGGTACTACCCAGCCGCAGCAGCAACAGCAGCAACAACAACCCAGTGGTCTCTTCGGTACAGGTGCCAATGCTTTCGGTCAAAAACCTGCTGGGGGCGGGTTCGGTATGGGCACTTCGTTTTAAGTTTACTCCTGCCACTGACACGTCGAAGGTACAACAACCACAGGTACTGGTGCTTTTGGTACCGGTACCGGTGTCTTCGGTCAGACGCAGCCTCAGACCACCACTACCTTTGGTACTACTCCCCAACAACCTCAGGCAGGTGCTTTTGGCACAGGGGGATTCGGTACCAGTGAGTTTGGAAGTACGACCCGTCGCGATTGATCTAACCGGTACTCCCTAGCCGCGAACAAGTCGATCTTTGGACAACCCGCCACAGGGGGATTCGGTACCACCACAGCCGGAACCGGAACCGGAATATTTGGCCAACAACCCCAACAGCAGCAGACCGCTCAGCCGACGACTGGATTGTTTGGCGCCACCACTACCGGAACCACCGGCACCGGCTTGTTTGGTCAACAGCAGCAGCCCCAGCAGACAGCAGGGCGTGAGTACATCGACTCTTCCCTCGTCTGACCGCCTCTCATCATTCCCAAGTCTTCGGTACCGCCCAACCTCAACAGCAGCAACAGCAGCAGCAGCAGACCGGCGGTCTGTTCGGAGGGCAAACCACAGGACTGTTCGGAGCTACACAACAGAACCAACCCGCTCAGCAGAATCCACTGGGTGGTGGTATTTTTGGCCAAAAGACTACCACGCAAGGCACTGGACTCTTCGGATCTACCACCGCCTCTACAACCCCTGCCCAGCAAGGAACATTGTTTGGGGGTGGTACCCTGGGACAACCGCAAAACCAACAGACCTCCGGGTTCGGAGGGAACCTATTTGGAAAGCCCACGACGGCTAACGGTACTGCTGCTCAGCCTTCCACCTTCGGTGGCTCTACCCTGTTTGGAAGCACAAACCAGGCCCCTTCTATGTTTGGTGCTAATCCCACTAACGGTACCACCCAAGGCACCCTCACCCCGACGATCGATCAACCAGTCAATACGAACATCCCTATCTTCTCCCTACTCCCCTCTGGTCCCCAGCTCAACTCATTGGACGCTTCGCTTGGGAAGAAAAAAGCCGAGTTCTTTGTTGACGTCCCGACCCGCTCGTCTATCCCTCTGGTCTCTAGAGGAACTATGCCTGTGAACTCGAAGATTCGAGGAGCCGGGCGTGGTTTTACCTCGTCGACGTACATGGGTGCCTCTGCGAATAATTTCAGTTCCGGCCTCTCGATCTTGTTAAGCAAGTCAGACGCTTTGAGTCTGAACAAGAGCTCTACCCAGCGCGGTGGTCTCACCGCGGACACTTTCTCGAGCCCTTCTTTCGGCAGCGGAAATCGGGACAGTGTCAAGAAGCTCGTGATGGACAAGAAGGTCGACCTCTTCGACTGGGCTCCCAAGTCTGCTGATGTCACCTTCAACCCTGCGCTGAGCGTCGCCGCTCGTGAGAAGGAGGCAGTCACCGGTCCTCTTGGCGCTACTCGCAACACCCCCACCACACCTATCATCAACCCCCCCACTCGTACCCATCCCCGAACTCCAAATCGCTTCACTGCTCAAAGCATCACGGATACGACTGACGAGCAATCCGGCGAACTCAAGGAGGGGGAGTATTGGTCTGAACCTCCCATGGATACTCTTTCCTCCTGGGGTCACAACGAATTAATCGCCATCGAGAGGCTCGTTGTCGGCCGGGTTGGGTATGGCAAAATCACATTCCTGGATCCCGTCGATCTCACCGGATCGGGGAGCGTCAGGCAACTGTTTGGTGACCTTTTAAGGTTCGAGGACAAGGAATGCAGCGTCTACCCCGATCTGGATAACATCGACAAGCCCCCTCCCGGGTCCGGACTGAACGTCAGGGCGAGGGTGGAATTGGACGGATGCTGGCCCGTCGATAAAGCCACCCGGGAACCGATCAAAGACGAAAACCACCCTCAGATGGTCAAACACCTGAAGAGATTGAGGGGAATGAAGGAAACGAAGTTCGAGTCCTTCGATATGAAGGATGGGAAATGGACTTTTACTGTTGAACATTTCTAACTCCTTCCCCTCTTCTTGACCCACACCATACGCCCTCATACACGTTCCCGACACCTTTACTCTTACCCCCACTCCCTTCCCGAGTTGCCCTCCCGATACGTTGACGATTCCTAATAGGTAGTTTGGACCGAGTGTGAAACTCTATCTTTGTCGTTTCGTCCCTCATGTAAATCCTCCGGTCCCACGCAATATACGATATCTTACGCCCCCGTTACTCGGATATGTGAGCTCGTGCTGTGACGTGAAGCTTTGAAACTTGAAACGTTCCGACTCGGGTATACTTATATTGGGAGTTCGAGTGTTTAGGTAAAATTACAAAGGGTTAACGAGATCGATAAGTAAAATTGACAAGTCACTACGTGCATGAGACGCCATAAATCGCATGCACACTGTACACCATAGAGTTGTAACATTAACGCGACCGATCCTCGGAGCGTCGAGAAAGAAATATAAACAAGACGCTATCTAAAACCTGATATATAAAAAATACCCATGGTTTCGCAGATCGAGAGCAAGGGGGGAAATTAAAGGCATACATACAAGATCATAAAGGTGGAAGATCGCATCGCCACCGGCAAAGCTTAAAAAAACGGAACAAGTCAAAGAAGAAAGAGCGAAGATCGCCCTTTTCTACCTTCGTTTCCTACCGCCACGGTTGTTAACGGGGGCAGAGCCCCTACCCCTCATCGACGTGGTGGTCGGTTGGGCGGGTGGGGGTGGTTCATTCATCACCCCCGGCGGAGGCATCCCATCCGCTTGCTGTTGTGATTGCAACTGTGGCAAGCTCACAGCATTCGTCCTTCCCGTCCCAGGAGTCTGAGTCGGCAACGTCACCGGTGCGGTTCTACCGGTCCCCGGCACAGCGGGTGGTAATCCAACTGGTCCATAAATCGGGGTCAGCAACCTCCTGGGGGCAGGCGGGGTCGACAAACTATTGTCCGAGGACAAATCCGACGAGACTTCATCATCCGTAGAAGTCGCCGTCGACGGCGGTCTCCTGTTCCGGCTTCCCGTACTGGGCATGCGAGCAGGGGTTTGAGTGGGTGTAGCGTATTTAGACTGGCTCGAGGTCCCCGACATGTTCGAAAGCGCTTTCTTGGATCTCGATGAGAGAGAAGCGGGTATGACTGGTGCCGTCGGGGGTTCCTCGACGTGTGCACTGGGGAGGTTCTGGAAGTAACTCCATCCGCCACCAGGACTAAGCGGTTCTGGGTTCAGCGGTGCAGGGTTTTGTAGAGGTGAGCGAATGGGCCTACAAAGTTCCGGAACCGTTAGAGCTGTCCACCCCAAACGAGCAGGAGGTGAGTACGACTTACTGTGCGGGCGAAGAAGAAACGAAGGGAACGAAACCGGGAGGAGGCTCGGAGACTACCACAGCAGGCGATTGCACCTGTGTAGGTGCAGGATTGATAACCGGTAACGGTCGGTGATGCGCGTCCTCCGCGCTCAGCATATCGTGCTGACTGGTTGTAACCCCAGGAATGTTAAGTGAATCAGAGTAGGTATTCGAAGTTGGACGCGACTGTCATCGGAGAAGACCTGTAAATCACAACGTCGTGCGGAAAAATGCGGGGAATACGTACCGGTGGGACAACGTCGAACTTGTACTCTTCGCTGGACATCGAAGCCGACTTGTGTAGGGTTGGTGCACGGTCGAGGGTAATAACAGGGACGTGGCTGGAAGGTGTATAGGCGGCAGTCGACTGGAAGACATTAGGGTTAGATTGTAAGGACTGTGAAAGCAGAATTCAGTAACTGTTTGAGGGTACCGGCGCTACACCAGAAAAGACTCACTCTGATACTAGGGGTATTATTAGGCGAAGCCACAGCTGAAGGCCTTTCCTCCGTTATCGAGCTCAATGCCCTCTCACGCCCGTGGTCTGGGGAACCGAGAATATCCATCTGCGACATAGCAGTCGACGTCTGCGAACCCGAAGACCTTCTCCTACGGTGGTGCGATTCACGACGGTCCACAACTGGTGAGTACGAAGTTCCGGTGGCCGACGAATCTCGATCAGAGTGATGAGGGTCCGAAGCGGGGGGACGGACCATGAGCGGTTGGCTGCGCGGTGACCTGTGAGGTGGTGGAGTGGGCGAAACTGGACTCGGCAATTGGGGCTGAGAAGGTAGAGCCGGAGGGTATGCAAGGCGGGGTGAAAATTCGTGTGGAGAGGGGAGACGTATGCCGTCCCTATCGCTAACTGGAATCCACACGTCAGGAGGGGTAGGTCCTGGCTTATACGTCGTCGGCCTGGTGCCCACACTCGCGACGGATATAGGACGGGGCGGGATTGTGGGCTCTGGCGTGGGCACGGGCACAGGTACTGACACGGGCTGTGGGAGTTTCGGTGAAGGGGGTTCTGGAGTTGGCATCCGCAGAGGCGTGGTGACTGTCATGGGGTTCAACGTCCTCTCATCTATCGGGTCCGTAACTCCCGGAGCTCTGCCACCTCCTTGGGTGCTAGGAGGTGCGGTGGTGGTAGCGGTCCTGGGGGGAGGCGAATGTCGACTCCTCGTTGACCGACCGTAATATTCTTCGTCCTCGACCTCCTCTACAGCCGCACCTCCCTCCAGGTAGGGATATCCTCGGTCGACATAATCAACTTCCTGACCTCTTGCTAGACCCTCTTTGAGACCGATCCTCCTACCTTCCTCGCGAGCGATATCCACCAGTCTCTGCTCTCTCAACCTCCTCGCAATACTCCTGGCTTTGGCAGCAGCGTGTTCTGCTTCGTCTCTCATCTTCTCGACCTCCGCCAGGGCGTCCTGGGCTTTATAAATCTCGCTTTGAGCCTTCTTCAACTGAACCTGGTATAGCTTCAACTCTTCCGCCTTCTGTTTCATTGCTTGCTCCAACCTAATCCTGGCTTCGGTCTCTTCCTTCAACTTGTGCGCAGAATGCGTCGCCCTGCGCTCCGCGTCGTCCGCGCGTTGCTTCTGCTGAGAGAGCTGGGAGGACAGGGTTTGGGCCCAGTTGGTAAAGTGCGACGTTCGTATTTCTTCTTCGACCAGCATGCGGGCAAGGTCTCGGCTGGATAACCCTGCGTAGGTAGAATCGGGGCGTTCCTTGTGTCTGTGAGATCGACGGCTCCCACTGGAACTGCTGCTGCTGTGACTCGAGGAGTTGGAGTGTTTGAGGGTTGTGGGGGAGGTGGGGTCGATTGAATGGTCGTCGTTCATGTGCCCCATTGGTATAGTAGTCATCGCTCCAAAGCCTCCAAGGCCTGGCACCAGAGGAGAGGTAGGAGATAGATTGTCCATGACGGACTGGTGCTGTTATAGGTGAACCGATAGGGATATTACAGACTGGGGAATCAAGGATAGCAATGTCGTGTTTCCGCAGCCGTTTCCGTCGGAATCTTCGTTTCGTTTCGTCGATCCGTCGAGGACCGAGTCGCAGAGTTAATAGGTTTGGTCGAAGCGAAGAGGCGTTTTGGTGGGAGTAACGTATGACGGTATGGCACCGTCTGGGTGGTTGGGTGCGTGTCCGGCTACCGTCACCCGGACAATGGGTTTTCAATACGTGTTGGTCGGATTTGGGAATGATAACCGAGAGAGATAGGACGGGAGGGTGGGTGGCAGGGCAGAGGGGGAAGAGGATGATGTGAAGTGTTGGGAGAGGTAGGTGTTACGAACTGATTGTAAACGCGGTGATGACTGACCGTATCTGGCCTACAGGTGCGGTCGGTCGTGTGAGATAGGAATGGGAGAGCGATGGGCGTGGTCCGCCCTCGGCGGGGTGAGGATGCTGAGTTCGTAATAGTTGTTTATCGAGAACGCTCAACTGTCTGCGATTTGAAATGAAAAAGTTCAATTCGGTCAACACGCGCTCGCATCTCTCACATGACCCGGCGGTTTGCACTTCATTCTGTTTTACTCTGACTACACCAGAGATACGTGGCACGCAATACGTCGAGCAAGCGGGGGAAATGAACAATCGAGGGGGGAACGTGAGGATATAGTGACAGTGGATGGATACGAGAGGAATAAGGTGTAAGTAATAAATAGGGTCAACCTAACTGCACAACTGGAAGGAATAATTCATCAGAGACACACCGGCGGCTGCGGGCCCACAGGGAAAGGTCCTTGAGAATGGGCAAAGAAAGGGAGGTGGGACTGAGGTATACCGTAACTGGACATGAGAGAACGATAGAGACGGGTAAAGTGAATTGAACTAACGACGGGATAGTTTAATGTACGAGCCATAACCCTAGGAGAAGAGAATCGGTAAACGAGGGGAATGAACACACGGTGAGTAGAGGGTGGGAATGGGTGAACGCCAGTGAGCACTGGCGGGGGATGGGTGTGAGGTAAGCAAGCGGCCGGGCATGACAAACGGAACCTGAAAAACCAACAAACGGAACCAACACGTATCTTCAAGTACAGCAGACACACTGAGTAAACAGTACATTTGAAGAGTCAACAACCATCAAGCGGCGGTCCCGGCAAGAGACGATGTGACCCACTCAAGTCGCGCAAAAGGGCAGAACTTGGTGCCCTATCCTACATCTTGCGCAGCGGGTAGTTCTCCTGCAACTCTTTGTCAAAGCCAAGAGGATACGACGAAAGATCCGCCGTCAACGCGAGGGTATCTAAACTCGCTCGCTGTCTACCAGGGGGGAGATTGGATGAGGTGCTGCTCCTCGGTTCGGAGGACTCGATCTGGAATGGGAATGACCCCAGCCCAGCCGACAGCGTCGAGATTTGGGATCCCGTGGACATGCCCAACGCCTTCCTGTCGGGCGGTGGGGGTAGAGTCGGATCATCAACCTGCTCCTGTCCCTCCGGATTTGAGCGTGGCGGGGCAACGTCGGCTGGCGAACGGGGACTCCTCGCTGGAATACCCGAAATAGGGGACGGAGGGACAAAGGGGAAGGATTCGAGGATGGAATCTTCCCCGGCGGAGGCGGCCGAGAGGTTAGACCCACTGGAATCCCTGTAGCCATCTTGGAATCGAGAGAAGGCACGCTGCTGCTGTTGTTCGAGAGTGCCCAAAGCCTTGTTTCCGTTGGTGGGCGGAGAAACGAGGCGCGCGCTGGCCACCCGGTGGAGGCTCGTTGAGGTACCAGCGGTCATCGGTGTAGCCGTTGTGGGGGTGAGCAAGCCAACGTTAACCCTGGTGGCACTTCCGATGTCAGCAATGATGGAATCCGCTTGAGTGTTGACGCTCGTCGGGCGGTCATTCCAGGGTTGGGAAGGAGCAGTTGGGGTCCAATCGGAAATGGTGGACGCAGTGGAACCATGGACACCAAAGGTTGAAGAAACATCGGGAGACAGGTGAGCGGTATGTTCATCAGTGAAGGGGTTACCATTCACGACCACTTCCTGTTCCTCCTCCTTGAGAACATCTGCAGGACCGAAGGATGTGTTGGCGAGGGGAGAGCGAACGGGAGGCCGCGAGCTGGCACTGGTGCGAAGGGAAGATTGCTGGCCGGGAGACTGGGGTGCACGGATGACCTCCGCCTTGACGACACCCAAAACTTGCCTGACTTGACTACGAACTGGAGTGATAATCATGGGAACCTCGTTGAGGAAATCACTTCCGGTACTCGCGCTCGTCAAGTACGAGTGCCTGTGAGTGTTTGCGGTCAGATTGCTAGCTGTGTCGGAACGCAAGTCAGACTGGGAGATGGAGAGGTGCTCCAGGTTGAGGTCAGGACTGCGCTCAGGACGGTTTGGTAATGACGAAGGGCTTGAAAGGATAGAGGGAGGATCAACCGGTGGAACGAGAGCGATTTGGATGACATTTGACCCGTGAGTACCCGTCGTCTGAATGGATTGAGCGTCGTCAAAGGGATTGTGGACGGTTGATAGAATTTGGGAGGGAGAGCAAATCGCCTGGCCCATGACGACGTTGGTATCATAAGAACCGTAAGTGAGAGTGGATTGAGCGCCGGCGGGGTTGTTGTTTGGGGGTGGGGTAATGACCGCGTCTGGTTTCTCGTTCGGATCTGGTCGGTTGAGGACGTCTTCTGCGCGGGCGGGAACATCTTTAGGCTTGGGAGTGAGAGAAGTTTCTTGCTCGGCCTTTACCAGAAGGCGACGACGGTACCACAGGGCGAGAACGCCGATAGCGACCATGAAGAGGAGGGCTCCGACGACGGCACCCGCGAGACCGCCCTTGCTCAGACCGCCAGAGGAAGGGGCTTGAGTGTGGGCTATGCATTGGAAGGTCTCACATTGGGTGCAGGTCCTATTTAGAATTGTCAGAGAGGGGTTACTTGGGGGAGAGAGCCAGAATACCTGAGGGTCTGGACACAACTCTCATTCGCCGCGCAGCTACAGGGCGGAGGATCTTGACAGACAATTTGCGGCTCAGCGCAAGCCCTGGCATGCAAAAGGTGATCCAACTGCATGAGAGAGAGAGATAAAGGGAAGGAGCGTGGGGGTTTCGAGAGCGGCTGGAGCTGTCAACGCCAACCAACACGACAGGCAGCAAGAGCGGGAATAAAGTAAGAAGAGGAAAATGTCACGCACCCGTGACAGCCCCGTGACATCGTTACCAGTCCTCAGCCATGTCCCTCGTCTCGGTAAAGGGCCTCACATTTATTCCCCAGGGAGCCCAGGAGCCTGCTCTGGACGATGTCTCGCTCTCTCTTCCCAGGGGCTCGAGGACTTTGCTGATCGGTGCAAACGGAGGTCAGCCGCTCGTTCTTTCTCTCACTCAAAAATCTCATCGCGATCGGGAACAGCTGGGAAATCCACCCTCTTGCAGATCCTTGCAGGAAAAAAGCTCATCAAGGGCGCAGACGTAACGATCAAAGGTCTGGATGTCTTCCACCAATTCCCGGAAGGTTTGAGCTTCCTTGGCACTGAGTGGTAGGTCACCCAACCCATCAATCCAATCCTATTGGGTACATGCGCCATCTCACCCGTTTCCAGGGCCATGAATCCTGTCGTCAGGAGCGACATCATCGTGGCCGACTTCCTCAATTCTGTTGGTGGTTATCGATACAAAGAACGAAGGGATCTCCTGCTTGATTTACTCGACATAGATCTCGACTGGCACATGCACAACATTTCTGATGGCGAGCGACGTCGGGTTCAGCTCTGCATGGGCCTCATGTACCCTTGGGACGTTCTGCTCCTTGACGAGGTTACCGTCGATCTTGATGTCCTTGTCCGCCACGAGCTTCTCGAGTTCCTCAAGAAAGACAGCGAAGCGAGGGGTGCTACCATCATCTGTACCCTCCTCCCCGTCTTCCCGTTCAATACATACACCTAACTCTAAATTCTCCAGATGCCACTCACATATTCGACGGTTTGAATGACTTCCCAACCCACGTAGCTCACCTCCGTCTCGGCGCATTCATCCAACCACCGACACCCTGGAACGTGGGAGACGTATCCAGAACCGATCTTTACGGTACCGCCTTACAATGGCTAACCGAGGATCGCGTCCACCGTCGCCAGCTCGAGCTTGGCGGTCGAAAGACGCGAGGTGCTAGGCGAGATCCTGTCCGTAATTTCGCTCTGATGCCTGTGTTTGTCGGCCGACTAACAAACCACTCGCTTCACCACTTATACAGTCGGACACACCGACCAACTCAGAGACGTTCTATAAGAAGTGCGCGTCCGGTTCCTTATCGATGATCAACCGATGGCAATTGTCTGACCTGAGACCCATACAGATACGATTACTCGCATTGAGACGCATATAGCCGCATACATTTGTCGGCGATCCTCGCGGCCACACCTCCACATTCAGCACCATCGATTCATTCCCGGGCCCCGCCAAACTCCGTGATCCCCTCTCGCCCCTGACGCTCCCTTCAACCGGAAGCACCTCGCAAGTTGCTCAACGCAACATCGCCCGAGCCATTCAACTGCAATAATGTTATTCCCCATCGCCCCGCATTCGCCATGTCCTTCTGGCACACGCATTTCAACATGTAATCTCCTGCATTCCCCTGCATATCAAGATATCCTAGAGAATATCCCCCGTACACATTCAACCTCGTGTATACCGGCCGCATTCCGCTGTATTCCACCCAACGTATATCGCTTGTCGTTGTGTAGCATTCAACATGTGTTGCTATCATGTCTCATACCCAGTGTCATCGATTTACCAACACTGGGGAGTAAGAACTACTCTAGCAATGCCGGGGTGCCTATTACCCCGCCCGACGCTGTCGCAATCTGCCTGAAATCATTAGGGAACCTAATGACCCCTGCAGCGTGCTCGACCCGCACGAGATTCCTAGGACCCAATCTCTAGGTGACGAAAAAGCCCCACTATGAAGAACGCTACTTAAAACGTTCAACGATCCAGGCCAAATCAACAGGAGAAAAAAGTTATTTCATGCTGTTTTCCGGTCATGTTCCCCCTTCTCCACGCTTCCTGCATAAGAAATAACATACGCATAATGGTTCCTTCTCTCCCCATTGAAGAAAAACGAAAAAAGAAATCATTGCATGTTTGGGGCCTCATAGGCGCCGAACTGCTCCGGATGTTCGAGGTACTTCATCAACCCCAATTTCTGGATCAGCTCCACCGCTTGTTCTGGTGATACGGTCGACGATGATGATGGGGGTTGCGTTGCGGTCTGGGGTTGTGATGCCGATCCGGATCGATGTTGTTGAGGGAGAGGTGGAGCGGGCGAGATCGGTTGAGACTGCAGTTGCGGGGGAGGCTGCGGAACCGGTTGATGCAGTTCCGACTGCATCGCTGCACTCTGTGCCGCCTCAGCTGCAGCTTGTGCGGCTTTGTCTGTAACCCACGTGGAACCCAACGAAATTAATGGCAGGTTAGCGTTAAGATGAAACATCCAATCCTCCTATTCGCATTTGCAAAAAACGCACATTGACTACGGCCCCAGCTTAGCCGGATCCTACTGCCGCCGATGGGGAACCCTTGCATCTTCTCTATTGCCCTTTCGGCGTCTGGCTTACGGATGAATTGAACGAATCCACAGTTCTTGCCTGCAGGAACCTTAACCTAATATAAGCGTCAGCGCGGCGCCAAAGCCCACGACATCTGTGCACCCACATAATGAATCTCGCCAAAGGGTATGAAGAATGTGCGCAGGGTTTCTTCCGAAATCAGAGGCGACAAACCACCGACAAATACCGTGGTGTTGTAAGGATCGGATGAAGATAGTTGTTCTCCGTTTGGTCCGATGAGGTTCGACAAAATAGCTCGCGCTTGTGCATGATGTTTCCACGATTCCTCGCTGATCATGTATCTCTGAGCAGCCGCAAGTGATTGGTCTTGGTAACTGGGTACCGGTGCGGAGGTAGGGCGCGAGTTGTTTTGTCCATTTCTCTCGTCTTCGCTGAGCGTGGAGCTCGAAGAGAGATGGGGGATAGAAGGGGAAGAGCTCGAAGTGGTGTTCACAGAGCCGGGTTGACCGGGAGAGCGTTGCCTATAAATACTGTGTGAAGAGGAAGACGGTCGCGGCTGGCTCAGAACATCTGTCGGAGTCGACTCTCCCGGCGTCGTCGATTCCGGAGGAGGCGCCACGGGTTGCATCGGTAACTTGTATTTCGCGGTCGCAGGGGAGATGCGCACTGCGCCCACGTTTCAGTCCATGTATTAACGCGGCTGGTGAATCGGGAAGCACTTACTCGGTCGAGACAAACAATAGAGTCCATGCATTTCGATTAACGCCCGCTGTTGATCTGCTTCTTCAGTAAACCTGTTGTGGGCGCACATATTGATGTCAGCGGGAGATAAGCTCGAGAGATAATGAAAACACCCGTACCTCACAAAACCGTACCCTCTCGAGACACCAGTGACGGGATCCAGCATGATTTTCGCGCTCTTGCAACTCGTAAAAGGGCGGATAAATCGAGGCTCTCGGTCATTGCGAAGTCCAAGAACCGGGTTGCGGAACACGGCGACGAGATCCGAGTTGGAAACTTCTGGGGCGAGATCCCCAACAAAGATGCTGTACTCTTTGGTGAACTGGTGTGGTTGGTGGGCGGGATACGAGTTGGGCGGAACGTAGACGGGGGCGGGAGCCGGCGCTGGAGGGGTCACGGGAACCGAGGTCGCCCAGGCAAGCGAGAAGGGTTTCGTCGAGTTCGGCATGATCGTAGGGTTGGGGCTGTGGAGGACTTGACTGAGGGCGGCTGCGGCTTTGGCGGAGTTAGAGAATGTGAGGTAGCAATAACCCTGGTTGTTAGCTTGTGGACCATTGGAGGGACCGGTGTTGGGTTTAGGGACTTTTATGCTGATCGGATCCCAATGCATGATCATGCAAACTTGCTTCGTGTACTCTTCGTCCATCCACGGTTCGAGATCGCCCCATAATAGGGTACTGGTCGTGTCGGTAGAAGGCTGAGGCGAGATGATCTGGGGGTTGCTCTGAGAGGTGGTGTGGGATATGTACATGTCGCGGTCATTATAAGGCAAGAAAGATGTCGGAGATGGCTTTGTTAGATGGAAAGACGAACTCAAAGGTAAACGCGAGGTAGGCTGAACGAAAAAATGGGGAGTGTGCTGCTGATTATGTGGCAATTGATTGTATGGGACGGTATTGGGAGGTGAGGTCGGCAACACCCTGGGATCCAACGGACCGTTTGGGTGAATACCCATGAAGGAATCTTGCGTGTGCCTCTGGAAGGGGTCCACGTGTGCGACGGACCTGGGGACGAAGGAGGAGAACGACTTCTGGGACATTGTAAATCTGCTGCTCCCGGTGCGATCCTTGTTGGACAAGACGGGGATGGAGAAATTGATGGTGGGTCGCTGGTCCCCCTGGGGCATATCGTAATCGTGGACTTCAGGGCGTGACATGAGGCAAAACGTTAGGCTGGAGGATTCGTGAATATTCCTAGGCGGGTAGGTCGGTAGAAGGCGAAGTACGGATGGAGGGTCCGTCGGTGGGGAGGTGGGGGTGACGCGCAAGGGGTGGGCAAACTCGATCTCCTCTTGGTATACTCTCGCTCGGCTACGCAACAACAGCGTCGACTTGCGGGTGGGTGGGGTGGGAGCGAAAGGTGGGCCCTGTCCTGTCCGAGCATCACCTGTTAAATCCTCAGAGCCAGCCAACCATCACAACCAGCTTGCCCATTTCGGGCGGGACAATGGGGGAGATTTTGCCACAGTCACACACATCTGATGTCTCCAGATGGTCGAAGGTTAATACCTCGCTTTATTTTCCACTCCTTGTGCTGGACCTAGACGTACAATAGTTTGTAATAGTACCGTTGACGCAGTGTATGCCTTCCTTACCGTAGTGATGCCACACACGCGTCTCGGCTGCCTTGGATCGACTCCATCGCCGACAGCCATCTCCTCCCCCCCCCCGCTCTGATGCCCGCCAGACGCGCCTCCGCCTCTGGAGGCCACGTCGGAATCACAAGCCCAAACACCTCGATGACTCGTATCCACAGGGCAAACGAATCGCTCCACGGGTTCCCAACCCCTGTCCTACCCAACGCGCCATACAACGCCAACTCGACACCCCAACAGAAGGTCGTTCATACGCTTGTTAATCGGTTGAAGAACAGGGCGAGTGAAACCGAACAACCATTGTCTATCTGTTTATGTTTATCCCTTGTTCCAGCTCCCCGCACATTCTGGCGTCAATATCTGCCAAGTTGAGGCAGACGAGGCCCTGCAACAGGCAATCGAAACCCTCGTCGATCTCTCTCATGAATCCGCGGACGTTATTACCTGGGCGATCGCTGAACTGCTCGACAAGTTTGCCAAAGTGCGTCCCGGTCGTCCCTTCCGTTCGGGACCTTCGCGCGCTGATCAAAGTCGAATCTTCAGACATCGGAAGTGCAAATACAGCGGAATCCTGAATTGCTGCAGTCTCAGTTAATGCTCCTCAAGGTTCTCTGTGTAGTGCTCGCCGTACGGTGGAAGGACAAGACAAACGAGGCCAATGGTAGCTCAACTCGCCTCGGCACCATGTCCCACACACCTTCGATGGCTTCGTTACCTGGCACCCCACTCCATCCGGCTGGCACAAGGCGAGGATTGACCAGGGATCTGCCCCTTCGGTCCCCCCTTTGGACCGAACCTCCCCCTCTGGACGATAACTGTGCTAGATATATCCTCAGCGTGATGATTCTCTACCTGAGGCAGACCGCTCCATCTGAGGCGACTGCCGAGCCTTTCGACAACTTCAACTTCACCACATCATTTCACGACTTTGAGACCACAGAGTATCCTGGGATGCCATCTGTAGTCCAAACCGATCCTTCCTTCGGCCTCGGTATTACAGCAGAGTCAATCGGGATGCCGAGGTCTACAGACAAACGCGCTCCCTCTCCCGTGCGCAAGAGCAACGACCCTTCTATCCCGTTTACTGCTTTGCCCCAGCACTTTACGCATTACGAAAAGACGTCCCAGATGTTGTTCAAATCTACTGTCTCGTTGAGCCTTATGATCGCTAAATACGTCGGTCGAGTGCTGTACCACCTATCTGCTAGCAATTGGCCCATGGTCCTTGAAAAGATCAAGAAACGGATTCACGTTCTGGCCAACACCCCCGAAGACGGACCGGATATGATTGACCTCCAGCTCATAGCGCACAGTTTGTTGGATAGGAACCGGCTGTTCCAAATTCTCATAGGTGAGGCTTGGTTCACTCCTCTTCACATTCACCTTACATTAACTGTCGCCATCCTATAGAACTGTCATCACTCCTAGTGAACATGAAACCTGAAGCCCAACTATCCGTTTCGATCCCTCTTAGGTGCGCGATCTGGAACTGGGTCGAGCACTTCCCAGAAGAGTTCCGAGAGTCCCTCCGGATTCGCGGCCGAGGTGAAAATGCTCCTGAACGGGTGTACGACGTTCTTTACACAAAGGACGCGGAAAGGAACACAGTTCTGTGGCCGACTTTGACGGCCCTGATGTGCATCAGCAGCGTTGACAGGATATCCTCCGAGTTGATGGGTGGCCGAGGAAAGGTTCGTTGTTGTATATTGTCACCCTGGTTTCTGGTTCTTGAATTGTGGTTGATTAGTCGGGTTTCGCTTCGATGGTGACCAATATCGTGGAGTCAAGGTCCAAATATTTGGACACCGCAGTTATCTGCCTATTGGATTTTGCCCGGGGTGCGATACGGGCCGAAGAGGTTGGTGAACCACTGATGTATGCGGTCGATATTGCCCATGAGCTCAAGGCGAGTTTCATCTTACGTTAATCGGGAGGATCCGACTTACGACATGGTTTCATTCCATCTTCTCTAGAGGTACCTTACGGCGTACAACAACGGCACGAGACCGTTCTGGGAATGCGATGACGAAATCGACGTCGGCATCATCTCGGACATCCTCGTGGTCATCTTCAGATACATCCCAGAGGAAGAGAGTCTCCTCATCCTCCAGATGTGCTTGGACCAGTCCCGGTCTTGTGCTGTGAAGATGTGCGCGGTCAGGGCCCTGACCCTGCTCACCATTGAGGTGCGTAGTGTGGAGCGGGAAACCCGGCCATATTTTTACGAACTGACTCCTTTCATCCAGAGGCACAGAGTACCTTGGCAGCGTCCATTGACCAAAGCTCTTGAAAAGCTAGCTCCCCTCATCCGTCATGCTCACATCGTAAGTTGTGATCTGTTCTTCAAAATTCGCTTGTCACAACCCTTCGTCCACCAGATGGCCAGTTTGATGCGGAGTGACCATGATGGTCGAGGCATTGGAGGCAAAGCTCGGCGGAGACCCCGGGCTCGAAAGCACAGCACGGATGCACACGATGACAGAGAACTCCTAATATTCTCCATTATGACACTCTGGCGTTCGGACCTTCCCTGGCACACGTTAGCCACAGATAAGCTGGACTTAGCTGACTGGGTGCCAAACGCAATGGTTATCTGGAGCCTCGGCGACCAGACTATCAACTTGGCAGTGGCTAGGGCTTACAGGTTCGTTCAGGATCGGGTGTTCAGCGAGAGCCCTGGAACGCCACACTTCGACGCCGCAGTTTTATGGTTGAAGCTCGTCACTCCTGCGTCTATAATCGTCACCTCAAATCACTTGTTGAATTCAAGATTCGATTACGAGTCGCAGCGAATGTGGATGGGAATCGCATATGGTCTGATGGAATCATTCACGAGGATATCAGATGTACGTCACGCATCTACTCCACCTTTCCCTTCCCCCATGGGTATTGACGCTGTTTCCCATTGTTCGCGTGTTTATAGAAGGAGCACGTCCTGGATATTCAGCGCTCCCCCGATCGTGTGACCGCGTTCACGATCCTCGAGATCGCGTGTCTCGTTTCTTTGACTTCCCTGGATATCAACGTTTCGCTCACGGCAGCTCACTGTCTACGTTTGATTGCAGAAGCTGAGCGCTTCCCCGGTGTTCCGCTCAACGAGAATATATCAGAGGAGGATCGAGTGAAGAGATACCCGATCTACGATCAGATCGGTGACCCCAAGGTTCCGGTTGTGGGTCGGGTGGCACACCAGAAGCGGATACGGAAGTTGGTACGGCTGATTGCGAACCCGAACCCGGTGTACATTGCCGTCTGGGAAGAGTGTTTTACGCGGACTAGGCTCTTGGGGGATACGATCAAGGCGGGAAAGGACGATTCCGCTTCCGATGATGTGGATCTAGGAGTGGTCATGAGCCATGAGGTACGAATGCCTGACAAACGGCGCCGCACCATTTCTGTGAAACTGATTATGGTCTCTCCCTTCAGGACCGACAAGCGCAATGGCAGAATTTGACGCTGTTCCTCGCAGCCTTTGGCGCGTCATGCGTGAAACCGGACTTGAACCCACGTGCACTGACCCAAATGGTCCCAGCGAACTACCTCCTAGACTCCATGTGCAATCTGCGGAACCCCGATGAAATCCTGACGGGCTTCTTGAATTTGCTCATCGAGCTGTTGGTTTCGGACTCTCCGGTCGTAAGGAATGTTTCGAGAGATGCTCTCGGAGGAGAGTTGAGCCCGAAGCTGTATGATCGAGTGTTCAAGCTACTTTACGAGTGAGTCCATCCCGTCCTCGAACGTGGGCTCGACATGACGATCGTTTTAGGGTCATTCAAGATATCACTTCCACTGGAGGGGCACCCGATCTCGACTGGTCGGAGACCTTTTCAAACTTCTTGGAGCAGGTGTGATTCATCTTAACCCGTTCATGCGTCCAATGCTTAGTTTTGTGATCTAGTTCATTTCCGTCATCAAATCGCTCATCGAGCATGTCGATTCCGTTGAGGAATTCATGTCCGTGGATGTGATGGGTGTGCTCAGAGCATTTGCCGACTTCCTGACACGGTTTGATGATCCTGCCTGCGCCCCCATCCGTATGAAGTTCTGTGCGTTTTGCGACACCACCTTGGACAGTCTGGCCAAGGTTGGTATCCGCAAGGATACGTACCACCGGCAATTGATCCTCGAGATGATCATGGGTTGGCTTCAGGACCCTTCAACCGTGCGTTGTTGTTTCAGAAATGTTGGTGGACGTCAGGCTGAGAGCATTTGACAGGCGGTGCACCAGCAACAGCAGTTCGATCTGAACGTGGCATCCTTGAAAACCCTTGTCAGGCTGTTTGAGAAATTGGAGCTTAAACCGTTGGACAACAGTGGAGACGATCCCTTTGTATTTGTGATGAGGCTTCTGGGACGTTATCACGCTGCCTGCTTTAAGTTACTGGAGTTTACGGGGGTGAGAACGAGGCACCTTCCATGGCTTCTGAGTCACTTAAACATCGTTTAGTCTGTGGAGGATCTGCGGTCAGACTCCCCCATCGGCAGCTACGTGAGCTATCAGCCAATTTGACTTGCGAGCTCAAGTTACTGATAACTGCTTTCAGAGGATGCGGATGGCATCGAAGGAGAACGAGATTCGCGAACTCATCATCGAGGGATTTTCCCGAGCCGTGAACGCCAATACGGAACCCGGGCTGAAGCATTGTCTGAATTACGCCGATGATCAAAATCTGAAGACAAGAGCAACGTTCGCCAGGGTTTTCGCGAGGGTGCTGCTTGCGGGAACTAGGTTCGACGCGCCAGGCGGTGGCTCAGGGCCCCCGAAGCAGAGTGTTCTGTGTGAGGTGGGTTTACCTATCCCCGGTTTTGGTCCCGGCCACTCTAATACATTCACAGCTGGTAAAAGGTCCAGACGTAAGTGCTCGAAAAACGCGTCCAAGTTGGGTTCGTGCTTAGCGTCCACAGTTGATGCTCGCTGTGGCCATTTGCGAGACATGCCCTCCTGACGAGGCCGACTTCATCATCCCGATAATGTTGAACCTTTTCGATGCAAGATCATCGCTCTTGGCATTATTGAAGATGCTCGTGGACCGGGAGATATCCAGAGCTGGTAGGCTTTGCGCCATTCTCGTTCAGAAGCGTGTGCTAAACCGATAATAGATGATTCCCGGTCATTATTCCGTGGGAACTCCACCTCTGCTCGATTGCTTGGCGCATTCACAAAGATTCACGGTTACAACTATCTGAGGAGTCTGATTCAGCCTCTGATTCAGGTCATGAAAGATATGCCCGCAGGTCACAGTTACGATATGGATCCTTCTAGGTTGGTGGGCCAAGATTTCGATATCGAGCAGAACAAAAGAAACGTTGAGATCGCAACTACTGCTTTCCTCCGGGTCGTCACTGCCTCCATCCACAGCCTACCCCCGTGAGTCGATATATCGTGCAGTTCAGAACCCGAGGCTCACCCGGACATAGCATGATTCATGAGCTTTGTTCGCACATCGGAAAGACGGTGTAAGTGACCGAATCCTCCATTCATTATACTCGTGACGCTCAAACTTTCGTAGGAATGAAGTCTGGCCTGACGCAAAGTTCCCCGCTCTTGGGGCCTTCATGTTCCTCCGGTTCATTTCCCCCGCAATTGTGGCCCCAGAATCTATCGACCTCGAATTACCAAAGGAAAACGAAGTTACCATGAGGAGAGGGCTTCTGGTTATCGCGAAAGTCATCCAAAATCTCGCCAATAACATGTTCTTCGGGAAACAAGTCCACATGGCCCCTCTCAACGACTTCCTCAAACATAACATCGTCGTCGTCACCCGTTTTCTAAGCGACCTCAACGTATGTATCACTTTTCCTTCGTTTCCCCTTGGCATATTCAAACAGCTCGCCAGAAATATGACACGAGAGGAGAACCACCAGACCTGGAGGAGTGGATCGGCCTCCCCTATGATGACACGGATTCGATCGTCTTGCATAGATTCTTCGATAAACACGCAGACAAGGTCGGAAAAGAGCTCCTCAGCCTTTCTCGCCCCTCAGAAGCCGACGCCTCAGCGGTTAACGGGAAGAGAGCTTGGGACAACCTCTGTGCTGCCCTGGTTGATCTCGATAGTTCTATCCCACCGCCACAGCCGTCAGGATTCGACAGCTCCTCACATGAGGGATACTTGGAGTTCATGCACACACATGCAGATACGGACACAAGCTCTGTTGCCCATCTTTTTGTTGACAGCACTCCGCCAGATGTAAGCGGTGACGTTTTCCATTGCGGTTATTTGCGTTTAGACTTTCTTTCAAGGACGAGGATGTCACAGTGTTCATCCTATTTGCCGCCAAGATTGAGGCAGATACTATCAACATGGAGCAACTCGTGTACCATGTCTTCAGGGTCCGTAAGAACTCATTGTCCAACATCTGGGTTGCTGACAAGCTCAACAGACAATGATGCACCATTCCCGAGCGGACCGACAATACGACGTCGTCGTTGATCTGACCGGGTTTGCTGCTGGGTCCCAGCCACCAGTTCAGTGGTTGAAGTTCATCACGGAGATCACACCATCGGACCTTCGATCAAGAAAACGGTCGATATATTTCCTCAATATGAACGACCTGGCCCATCGGTTCCTTCGAAAGATTCGGAACCTGTCAGCGGGTGCGTAGCGGTATTTCCTAGCACATTTCCCGGATACTCAGGTTGGAACCAAGGTGGATGGTCATCCAATGGGGTATACTACTCATCGCTCGCGGATCTCAAGGACATTGTCAACCCGGCTGCCCTTGAGCCGCTGACATACGCCGGTAAGATCATCACTTCATCTCCGAGCCCCGAAGTTCCTGAAATTCCGCATAGCGCAACTGGAAGCCGAAGAGAGCCAGGAGTTCAGCGAGGTTATTATGCGGCGCGAACAACCCGCGAGGATCCAAGTCACGTTGGACGTCAGGTCTACTCATCTCCGTTTGACAACAGTAATCCATCGTCCAACTGTCCAAATCCACCGCCCACTAACCGCGTACCGTAGCTAATCCCTCAACCGGTGGCCACTTTCTCAACACGCAGGCTCACGGAGATTGTGTCGTTGGCTGACATCAGCGATGTGTACAACGTGTCGACGGGACAGGACCCAGATGAGTTCATCATCCGGAAGATCCGTCACGGAATTACGCTGTATTTCTCCTCCCCCATGCGAGACTCAATCATAAGGGTGCGCGTTCCACACAACGCTGCATAACGCGTACTAATGTCTTCAACTTCAGGCGATTCGGACGGCAAAGGGATCTATGAAGAACGTCCAGGTGACAGGTCCAGAACGTTTCTCAAGACTGACGAATGTCACTGCTACCCTACTCCAAATCGGCATGGTCAGTTCGATATATGAGGAGGATGACCTCCGAGAGTCGGGGCTCGAACTTCTTAGCGCCATCTGCAATTACCTCGACTACGAGGGACCAGCGATCGTACCGATGAGAGGTTCGCGTCGGCTCTCCGCTTCAAAGGATGTAAGACTGATTTGATCCAGGGGCGTTAATCTCGCGACAAACAAGCTTCTTGGTCATACAACTGAGCGAAAGGTTGTCACAACATGCTCCACAGCTTACGCTAGATTTCCTCGGCGAAGTAGCGATGGGAATGGAAAGGTCGACAGTACAGCACAAGATCCATCGCCTCCAGTACATGAGCCCCTGGGTTAGGAACTTGGTCCACTTTGCGGATCCTACGACGAGGTTGTTTGACCAGTCTGGCGCGCGTCTGAGGGACTGTATCCGACTCTTAATCAATTTGACATTGCAGGATGAACAGGTTCGTGACCCCTACTAGGCAGTTGTGCCGGTACTTACCGAGTACCCCCAGGTCTACGCGATGGTTCAGCAGTACATCTGGTCGGAAATATGCAAATTGGACTCACCAGCTGTCAACATCGTCCTCGACGAGTTGATGCGCACCGCTGTGGATGGACCATTCGGCTCGAGGAGGTCAGAAATCATAACGGATACCGTCGGAACCCTTTCATCCATCAACGTCCGCGGGAGGATCCTCTCAAAACTCCGGAAGGTAAGCCATGGAGCTGGCAGCGCACCTTTCCGTTGCTAAATCCGATTAGGTGATTGGCAAGACAACCCTTAGGCCCACCCCGACGCTTGTGGAGAACCCACACTGGAACGAGATCGCGGCTCTGACCAGATTGGCCCTCGTGTCGACAAGCCAATGCAAACAAGCTGCCCAAGTGCAACTTTTCGTGCCCGAGATTGTCCATCTCGTGACGTTGATCTCCTCGACTGGAACTGTCGGGATCAGGCTTTCTGTCCACGGAATAGTGATGAATATGCTCCAAACATTGACAGTTGGAAGGAGTGGGGAAACCACATCACCGGAGATTCGGGTCCTGTTGGACGAGTGCGCCAGCCCAGAGACCCTCCGGTTGTTCGGTCTTGTACAGTCTATCGCTACGGGGGAATACTCCAACTTCGAGCCTGCGAACGAGAGGGTTTTCATTGGCTATCAAGAGAGTTTGACTCAGCTGCTTGCTCGTATACTCGAAGGTATAGCCGGGTCTAGGGGTGAGTCGTAATTATAACTTCCCTCACACGGTACTGAATGAATGAAACGTTAGGTTTATTGAACGTCTGGCGTGCACGCTGGATGAGTCTCGTATCATCTACTGCCTTCCAGTACTCTCCTGCCGTACAAGCCCGGGCTTTCATCAGCCTCGGGACATTGGCTATCTCGGACGTCGATGACGATCTATTCTACCAAATGATCGTCGCACTCAAGAAGGTGTTATCCGAGACGAGACCATCGGACACCGACTTGTCCATGATCCTGAGCATGCTGAGATGCTTCGCCAAGCTTGTTCCTAGCCTGACCGCTGGAAGCCGCTTCTTCCCCCAACTATTTTGGCTTGGTGTTGCGCTCTTGGAGACCGGGATCATGGGCCTGTTTATCGAAGCCGCGGGGTTGTTGAGGATCGCACTGGAGAACATGATGTCGCAAGGGATGTTTGGGGAGCGAGGCGTGTCATTCACACTGTTGCAAGAACGCGCACCGATGGAAGAAATCTCCGTCCAACTCGACCACATGCTTTCGCTCTCGTTCGATTCGAGCTTCTCGTTCTCGTTAGCTGCCATTCTGTTCAAGGGGATGCGACACCAGGGTCTGAAGGAGGCGGCAGGAGAAACCCTTCGTTCATTGCTGAGGATCACGACCCAGTGTAAAGGTGGCGAAGGGGAGACATCGCCCAACGATACGGTCTATTTTGATTCCCTGGGTTACTTCCTGGCATTGATCCCACTCTCCACCACGTACCGAAGTTTCAGAATACTCCTCGAGGACGCAAACACGAACCTAGAACCATCCAAGGAACCAAAAACTGCTGAAGGAAGGGATCTCCCTCAGATTCCCCTTACGTTGTTGGGAATTTCAGACCCTACAACGGCTCTCCTCTCGACCGCCTTCATCAGCTCCGTCCTCACCACCGCGCAGATCGACGACGCCGAAACAGAGCTTCTCTACCATATTCTGTCCGATATTGGTAACAAGTATCCTGAAGTCATCGCCTTGGCGTAAGTAAATTGTTTCTTTAGTGAACGCAGAGGCTAACCATAGTGCCAATAGATACGAGAACCTGCACGAGAGAATCAAGTACATCTTCGCGAATTGCACGCATCCCGACATCATGAACTCGGTTTCCAATGTGTTCAAGATCGCGATGCATCAAGAAAGTGCACGAAACATTCACTTACGGGGGTCGTCCTCTACGTTGAGCACGGTAGGCGAGGGTGAGGACCACAGACGGACGATTGGGGAGCTGGAAGATATGGGGATGTCTGGATTGGCGTACACCTTCTCGTTCATCCAGCCATCCGGAGACCGAGGGAACATACTCATGTGGGTCACGCAGTTGGTGGACAAGATGATAGAGTGAGGGGATGGAAACCGGATCGAAGGGATGGAATAATGGGTTGGATTGGGTCAAAACTATGGAACGAACACCATGGAACGAATTTGCTCGTTACTTATCGTATTATTTACTTACTACTCTGAGCGTTTTATTGGGAGAACTAACAATAGCGGTACGAACTAATAAGCTGTAGGATTGGAAAGACTTGCACACATTCCCTGTTTCCGTTCTTGGTCGCAAGCCTGTCCCGTTGCCGAACTTTGGGGATCTCGGCCTTGCGAAGGGGTCAATCAACGGACCCAATGTCGTGCCTAAACGTTTCAACCACTGCCCTTGCAGTGAGAGGTTTTTCGAGGGGGGGCGGGCACGATCACATGGCCGTGACTGAATGCGAAGCGGAGTGTAAATGGAGAGGGAAACCTTCCAAACCTTCGTCCCATGAGGGGCGAAAGTTGTGCCTGGCTGGCTGTGTGGTGTGGCTCATCAAGTGACTTTCCATGCTTATCTCGTGCATGGACGGCCTGATAGCACACGCGGTCGTCTCCGGAGATGGGGTCAATGGCACGAAGTGCTGAGCCTGGCCAGGCTCGGGGTCACTTGTGGCGACCAAAAATTGGGACGCGCTAGTGGAAACAACTCCCTCAGCACGAAGATATCCTCTGGGTGGACGTTCCGAGCCGAGCCGGCTACCTCTTGGCGGGTGGACCAAACGACTCACTGCTTCTTGATTGCATTCCTCGACCATGTGCTTCGACCCGTGTTCATTTCAAGCTCCTTCCCTTCCAGATACCATCACAATCCACCGGCACCGGCTGGCCGGAAGGACTTCTCCAACACCACGTTGATGCGTTAGAACCGCTTAATGGTTGGACGTTGACGCACAGGACAGCCGGTCTCGCGTTCCTCAGCTCCTACCACCCAGTCTCCCGACTTGCTCTCTGGCCATGTCTCAACTACGAGTCGTAGAGGATGTGCCTGCACTCGAGCGTGAGAGTGGGACCGTACCGAGTCCGGACGACAAATCCTCGAATAACGGGTCAGTTCAGGCTGTCGTGCCGATTGCCCCTGTGGATCAAGAGTCAGAACCGATAGTTACGCGCAAAGAGCTCTGGTCTTACTACAGTATGTCTCTTCGTGGCTCCCTCCCATTCGTGTGAAGGGATCGAATGACCCTCCAGTGTACTACAACGGTGATAACGGCGTGGGGCCTATGGTAAGTCACTTTCTCGTTCCTCGTCTTAGACGGATTGGCACCAACATATCGCTCTTACAAACAGGGTTCCTCGATGACCCTCTTCCAATCTTTGGCCACCGCCGCCGGTTATGACCCCGTCGCAGGGCCAGGATCCAACTGCTCTGCAACGGGCAATTCGGGGCAATGTGTCGTACCGTGGGCCGGCGGCACGAAGAGTGTCAGCTCTGTAGTCCTGGTTGCGACCGGTGTTAGTTTCACGGTACGGCCACTTCCATCCACACTTCCTCTCAACCTGGGAATCGAGATACCCCCGCACAGATCATGACCATGATTTTCACGACGATCGGTTCCGCTGCCGATTATGGAACGCTCGGGCGGTGGCTACTTTTCGTTCTCACAGCGATTTGTTGGGGTGCACAATACGCAAGCATTGCCTTGACCAGTAGGTGTAGTCCGGGCTGGTGTGTTTACTTTCCGTCCTGACCTCCTTCCCCCGTTAGGACCCTCACGATGGGGTCTCGCCATGGCTCTTTACATGATCGGTTTCGTCACATATGGCGCGACACTTGTGTTCTACGCAGCCGTATTTCCGCGGTTGGCCCGTAACACCCCCCACGCTCGTAGACTCCGGGAGAAGTACCAAGCGGGGGAGATATCCGCAGAAGTGTATGAAGTCGAGGAGAGCCTAGAGAAGAATCGCATCAGTAACATCAGCACCGTACGTTCCTGGTCCGGGCTCTCTCCACCCTCACTTGATTTACTCTTTGAAGACCCACAGCAACATCGGATTCATCGTCACCCTTTGCCTGGGCCTGTCTGTGTTATTGCCTTTGAAGGGGAACCCTAAGGTCGATAATTACTTTTTGATGATGTGAGGGCGAGAACGCTTGGCAAGGCTTCCCCCCGCCTCTGACCTCGTCTCTGCTAGGGTCAACTCATACTGGGTTTTCGTCGGTATCTGGTGGTGTGAGCTCATCGCTAACCGGCGCGATATTAAACAACCCTAAACCGTTGTCTAGTCATCTTCCAAGAACCACGCCCCGGTCCACCGGTGCCAAAGGGCTCCTCGTATCTGACCATCGGGTGGAAGCAGGTAGGTTTACCCCACCCAGATGGTACCCATGGCTCTCGCTCAAAAACTCCCAGATCTGGACGGCCGTGAAGCAATACAAACAACTTCCGTACACTTTCATTTACCTTTTTGCCTTCTTCCTTCTCGCGGATGTAAGGCATACAAACTCAGTTTGTCGTTCATGGGGCTAATCCTTTCATTCGTTTCCAGGGTCTTAATACCACAGGAACGCTGGTGTCCATCTGCCAAAACGACCGCTTTCAATTCTCGTTCCTCCAGAACACCTATCTTGGTCTCTCGCAGGCGATCACGTCCACGGCCAGGTGAGATCTCCCCACAACGTAGTGTCCATCACGAGGGTTGACTGGGTTAAATAGCACGCTCGGTTTTTGGTACATCCAAAGGTACTGGAAAATCCCCACGAAGAAGATGGTGAGTTACACCCACGACTATGTGAACCGTCCGTTCACAAGTGTGCTTTCAGTTCGTGGTTACGAACGCATTTACCATCTTGATACCATTTTGGGGGATGATTGGTATATGGACCAATAAGATCGGTTTCCACAATGCTTGGGAGTTCTGGTACGCCGATTAGTGCTGATGTGGGGGTGTACCCTTCTAACGTACCCGATTATACAGGGGATATAACATCGTATTTGGGCTGTTCCAAGCTCCATACTATGCCTTCTCCCAGACGATGATGGCTGAATTGAGTCCTCCCGGGTTCGACAACATGGTGAGTGTTTTCTACGGAATACCGACCCCGTCGAGGTAACTGATGGCTACGCTTCTAGTTCTTCGGCTTGTTTGGCCTCTCAAACAGGGCTTCCAGCATGATTGGTCCGAACGTCATTCAGGCCATCATCGATAAGTCTGGAAACAATTGGAAAGGGTTCCCCTTCCTTTTCGCCCTTTGCCTCGCGGCCAGTCTGATCATCTGGTTCGGTGTGGACGTCGATAAAGGAAGGAGGGACGCTGTCGCTTGGGCTGGTAGGCAAAGGAGGAAAGACTCAGAGGTTGGCGTGTCCGAGAAAGATATGAAGATCTGAACGTCATGTTCTCTCACACCCGTGACAATGTACGCGGCTATTTTGTAACAATTACTAACACGGTTTGCGACCAGGATACAAGTCTGAAGTCAGAAATCCCATTCTCTATATTCTCTATCTAAGCGATTAAGGTAAGCTATTACGAGAAAGCATAAATAGAATGAGGTGTATGTACGGCGGCGACCCCAGTTTCTACCAGGAACACTCCGACCACATCAAAGGCAGGAAAATGAGCGAAGCGGTCCATATCTGTCCAGCCGCGCAATACCAAAAGGTAAAGATTGGTCAGCCATTAGGTTTACCATCGATAACACGGAGGAAAGTAGGCGGAATGGAACCCTTTGGGAATAACTCACTGTCTGGATGCTCATGATGAAGAGCATTGGATATTCGTCAATGCCTGGTGCGGCATATAGCGGTTTTCCGCGAGCATCCACTCGACCAGGAACGAGCCGTGAATGGGTGAAGAGGATCCAGATCGAGTAAAACGCGACAGTGAAGAAGTGTCGGAATAGTGTGAAGAACTGGGGTGAGATTCTGGAGACTTGGTCGGCGAATGGCCAGCTGCGTAGGGAAGGTGGATAACGTACCCGGAGAGTAGACCAACGGGTCCAGCGACACAATCGCCACCACGTTCGAAGTATTTGAAGCAACCGATCTTCAAAGCGTCCAGTGATTCGTCTGATGAGCAAAGTCAATCGGGGCAACTGGGGCAACCATGACCATGCTTACTGCTGGCTCCGAACAGCTCATAAAGAGCAACACTGAGCACGTTGATTGTGGGTGCGAGAGCCTTGCGCTCCCAGAACCACTGGCGTAACACGTCGGACACGGCCTCCCAATTACTCAATTCATCCCCCCTGTTGACGATCCCGGTCAATAACCGAGAAAGTATCATGACGTCATCAAATGCGACGGTCATGCCACCTCCGGTGAGCGGGTGACGCATATTCCACGAGTCTCCGAGTAGAATGACGCCTTCCTTGGTGTGTTTTGTGCCTTGTTTTGATGGGGGTAGGAAAGTGTTTGGCATCCTGCGTAACCTCTGCTTATCAAGAGCTTGGAGGGCGGGTGGTCGGAGCTGTGATGGGAGTCCGGGGACGACCTCGTGTGTGATATATTCCTAGAGAACGAGAAGTTAGCGAGCTGAGGGCGTAAGGGATGAAGCGAACGCTCATACCTTGAGGTCTGGTGGTAATGGCACCCGCACGGCGACGAGCATTCTCGTCTCGGTTCTTGAGATACGGTAAAGCAGAACTGGACCGTGCCCCTTGACGAGAACGACCGTCCCATGCTCATCATACGGCAACCTCGCATTCTCCAAAATCAAACCCACGAAATGACTCCCAAGAACCGTCTTGGCCGCCCCACCTCCCATAACCTTGGTCCTAAAGTTCGAGAAACACCCATCGGCCACAACGGTCAAATCTGCATAAAACTCTTCCCCGACTCCTTCCTCCGATCCATCCGTTTTGTTGACGGCGCGGACACCGAGGACCTTTCCGGTGTGGGGACACTCGATCAGTTTGGTGACTGTGCGTTCGAGCACGTCCACGCCGGGTGCGACCTTGGCCTCGGTTCGTAACGCCATGATGAACTTTCCGTGGTGGAATGACCTGCCCTGGTACCCCTCAGGATACGGTATACGCACGTTCTTCCCCTCATTAACGACGCAATACCCATGGGCAGGCACAGCGTCGATCCCTTCAAGACACTCTTCCATCCCCATACTCTTCAATGCTTCAACTCCCCGAGGCTGCAGCAGCTCCCCGACGATACGATCCGGTTCGTCGAGAGAGCGTTCCAGGAGGCATATCTTCAGGGGCTTCTCAGACTGCGTAGCCAGAGAATGAGCGAACGAACAGCCTGCAATGCCGGCGCCGACGATGACGACGTCGTAGTTGAATGAAGGGGGTGACATGTGGCCGGTGTAGGGGTAACTGATAGTACGTGGCCCGGTTTCCTGAAGTGGTGGAGAGCGCCCCAGGAGCGCACAGGGGATAGAAAAGGTGGATTTCGGATCTGGACTGAAAGTGGTACGATCGCGTAGACGCGTTCCGTCAAGGCCCCGACGGCGACCTGAGACGTCCAGGCGTGGTCTAGAAAGCTTTTATTACGATGTATGCGTGCAAAATGGGCGGAAGGGGATGAAACGAACGATTGCAACGACAGTGAGTGGGGTATATGGCCTAACGTCCAGAACAAGTATGAGATAATATGCCCGTAATAGCTAGTAGGTTACACGAAACAGAGTGAAATCCGTATCCTAACGTCCAATAACAGCGTAACATAATCAATACCCAGAGGGCCGAGCAGAACTCTTGGATGTGTCGTATGCTCGGATGAGCCTCGCCTGATCTTGTTTCGTGCCGTTCTCGGTCTGACTGAAAGCGAACCCGCGATTTCGTCGCATCCTCTGCACAGCACGCACTTTCTTGATAGCTTTTTGGAACCTTTAGGAATCATCACATGAGCGTGCATGGTTAGGATTGGTTCCAGATATACGTACTGCTCCTGCCGTGGTCGGTAGTCTGGGATGTTGTACTTCTGGAGTTCCTGAGCAATATGATATGACGCTGGCATATAGGTTCGGCGATAGCTAAAGCTCATGGTCAGCTCCCCCGCCTCTCGGAATCGACGTGCGAACACTTACTACTTCCACACGTAATCACGTGCCAGGCACACGATAGGAACGAGGAGAAGGGAGAAGTAGAATACCGAATTACTCCATAGCCTCGGAACCAGGCCGCGATACTCCGTCGAGAAACCGATTTCCGGCGTGACCAATGCATAGATGGGCATGAATACCATGGCGAATATGAAAGATCCTGGGATAGCTGCGGAACATCAAGATGAGCGGGAGCGTGGCAACGGAACGTCAGAGCTGTGAGAATACGCACCAGCTACTGTATACTTTGTCCACAGGCTGTGTGGGCACAAGTTTCAGAGACATTCAACAGTCGGTGTTGATAAGAGCTTACTCCGAAACCAAGGCGGCCTTCCCCAGGACCGTAAGCAGCACGATAAGGTATAAGACCGTTCCCCAGAACCAATGGCCAGAATCCAGACCGTTTTGCTGCTTGAGGTCCCCCCAGAACAAGATGACCGAGAACCCAAACGTGACCTTTGTAATATCGAGGTATCAGAACGCGCTAAATCGTGAGGTTGACAAGGACATACCAGACTATGGTATAACGCGTTCACGACCCATAGCCAGAAAGCGGTCTTTGTGAAGAACACGTTCTCCTGCCCCAGAGTATAGAGTTGAGGATACCGGTCTAAGATGCGGGCGGAGACGAATTGATCAAAGACACCGATGACGAAAGGAGGCAGGACAGTGAACACGACGTTGTACAAAGACAACGTCCATGATTCGTAGGCGATTTGCCCGGAGAAGTTATTGAAGAACGAGTACTGCATCGTAATGGCGTCAATGAATGCGCTTCTCTCCCGCTCACCGGTCCACTCACCCAAAACTGTGTCATATAGAGCACGATATTCTTGTAGAACGAATCTGGGACGCAGTGATTAGGGAATAGACGTTATTGGGTCAACAGAACACCCACAGAGAATCAGCTTGGACAACCGCTGGTAACTCCAAGCGCCATGGACGAGAAGTAACTTCTTCAGGAACCGGAACTGTGAAATAGCGACATCCGAAGCACGAGCAGCTTGGAGACCTTCGACACCGGAAATTCCGATTCCAACGTGCGCAGCCTGAATCATACTGACATCGTTGGCACCGTCCCCAATGGCCAGCAAAATCGAGCTCGTGTTCTTCTTGACCAACTTCACGACTAAAGCCTTCTGTAGTGGTGATACACGACCTAAAAATGGTGGTAGGTGAGACCAAGGTCATTCAGTTGTACCAGAACGTACAGCAGATGACAGCCTTGCACAACATAGCCAATTCCAAAAAGACCTTGGATATCTCCTTCTCGAGGGCGAACGTCAAACTCTTGCCATCTAAGCAGGGATATCAGCATCCAGCAAGAGATCAGGCGTCCATACCAACGACCCACCAATAATCAGAGCAAGATCTTCCAGCTCTCCGGTGCTCCTTTGACTCTTGATCGCTGTCAACCGCCTTTCGAGGAAATCCTTCGTCCCAAGTGCAGTCGATTCGTTCACGATAACCTGCCGGTGGGATAAACCACAACGCTCGAAACTAAAAGGAGTATCCCGCACCAGGTTCATAGACTCTGAGATCAATCGGCACGACATCCCAATGTTGATAGCCGTTTCCTGCCTGTCTCCGGTCAACACCCACACCTTAATGCCGGCCATTTGCAAGGTATGAATCGCATCTGGAACACCGTCTTGGAGTTTATCCTCGATCGCCGTGGCCCCGAGCAAAAACATGTCCTTCTCAATGAGTTCAGCGGCCTTATCCAGTGCTTCACCACGTCCGTTGATGGTCTGAGCGGCTTGGTCATAAATAGCCGACCACTGTCGGTACTCCGCGTCGGAAACATCGCGACAGGCGATACATAATGTTCGAAGTCCCTCGGTTGCATATTCCTGTGAAACACATGAGAACACGCAGCCTTTCCAGTGTTTTACTAACCTCCAGGTGAGCTAACGTTCGGTCTGTGTACGGTTGATTTGGGCCCAAACGTTCCAGGATGACGGTGTCGGCACCCTTGCAATACAACTTGATCCCTCCGTCTGGCCCACGAACCACAGTGGACATCCGTTTCCTCGTGGAGTTGAACTCGCAAACGTTGAGAATCTCAAATTCCTGGGTCGTTCCCTGGATATTGACGAAGACCGACTTAGGCTTCCGAGTCTGAGGTCCACAGGTTAGTCCACAAGGTAAAGGCAGGACATGCGGGCGACCCACTTGGAACTGATATCCTAACAGCTCTGCCCCAGCGACTAGCGCGGCCTCGTCCGGGCTACTGGCCTGATACCTAAGCTTTCCGTCCTTCATCTCCGGGATGACCGTATGGCAGACGGCGAGGAGAGTGAGGAACTCATGGATCACATCTCTCTCCTGATTCTGGCCACGGTTGGTGGGGTCCGTAAAGGGGTTGGTGCTACCGTCCAGGATGTTAGCCATCTCCTTGAAGGTCTTCCATCCATCCTGCTCGCCCTCGACGCTCGGACCGACCAATTCGGTATCTGCTCGTTTACTGTCATCCACGGTTTCGGCGTATGCTACACCCGCAATGCTACAGCATTTGAACTCCATCTCGTTGCAAGTGAGCGTTCCGGTCTTGTCACTGAAGACGTATTCGATCTGACCAAGTTCCTCGACGAGTGATGATGTCCGACAGAGTGCCGGTGTATCTGTCTTTGGATAGTACATGTCCAGATCCGAGTTGATGAGTTGGGCCTGTTGGAACTTGACAACCTCCATCGTGACAATGAGCGAGATTGGGATCAGGTTGTTGTACAAAATGATGAATGTCAGTATATCTGTCCGTGTGATACGTCGTTAGTAAATCCCTGAGCAGGCATAGGTGTCACACGACCTTCAATAAATCCCCTGGCTATCGAAAACTCAGCATCCGGTCAGAAGGTGTCACAAATAGGAAGCGACACACCTCGGTCACCAACGCCGGTAGTCTCGATCAAGTACCACTGTTGCGACGAGAAGAACCACGACCGAATGCTGCTACCTATCGTGGAACCGATGGATAACGCGAGTAAGAGAATGAACAAGAATACAATTTGGGTGTTGACTTGGCGCTCAACAGCAGTTCGTTTGATGGGAGCAGCTCTGGGCGGGGTTGAGATGGAGGTGTGCGGAGGGACCACTAACAACTCACGTAGCGTTTCTCATCAATTTCGTTTCGTGTCCAGTGTACACTGCCAGGCCATACAACCAGGGGGTGTTCCGAATTTGGGCACCACGCAACAACACCTGGTCCGGTCCAATAGGCACTTGCTTTGGGACGCCCATACTGGAGGTCAGTTCTAGTGTACCCTCGAAGGTATACAACGAGTTGTTAGGGTGTTCGCAACGCAGGGCACCGTTGAGGACGGTAACCAGATGTGGCGCAGTCATGTGGGAGGTATGTGGGGAAGCCTGCTTGATCTTCAAGTTGGTTTCTCTGTGTGGGAATTTCGTGTCAAGTTGCAAGAGAGAGGTATCTCGAATGCACGTACCCGTCCAGATTCGATGTCTCGATATAACACAGGCCTTCAGGTTCGCTCGAGGCGATCAACACTAAATCCGCTGGAATGAAATCGTCACTCTCTAGACGGACGAAGTCCCCAACTCTAATATCTTCCCACTTCTTGTCGTCAAATGTGTTTCCAGCGTTGAGAACTTTAGCTTTCCGCGAGTTAAGCTCGGCGTCAGATTGGTGTCGTTTCTGAGATCGAGAGATTAGGAACTGCGCAACGATCATGTGTAGGTTTGCTCACTAAATCCTCTTGAACCTCCTTAAATGCAGACGCAAGTAGTACAACAAGAAGTGGTGCAATGGTAGTGTATGGGTTTGTGGGTGAGACTCCGGGGATTTGTTGAATGCAAGCAGTAAACAGGAAGAACAAGTTGGCGTATTTCGAGAATTGTTCTAGAGGTGTGCTCGCGTTAGAGAACGAACCGGTGAAGGTTAACCGAGGGCACGCACCTAACAGGAACTTTGGGAGAAAAGTGGCCATGTTGTACTTGCTAGTGGTGACATAGTTGGAACAGTACTCGTCGTTGGCAGCCGGGTTGTTGAGGGTTACGGTTCTCTCCCCAGCCAATACCCGCTCTTTCTTCTTCCATGGCCACTCCCACTTGATCTGTGGTATCCGTCGTTTCTTCTTCTTTTCGTTTAGCATCGGACGGGAGGACGTAGGCAATACCGATCCGGGGTAGGTCTGGTGTGGGTCTTCATCGTCGAACGACCAAGGTTGGGGAGCGCCAGCGGGGTGAGCAGCGTTTTTAGTCAGGTGGATACCAGAAGCCTGGGACTGCGCTGGTATGGGAGGAGGTCCACCGAAAGCACTGTCAGGAGCGTAGTCATCTTCATCGTCGAAGAACGGATCGAGTTGTTGGTCGCGAGAGGAACTTGGTGGATATCCATTGCTCGTCTGTTGGTATTGGTTGTTCGCCGGGTTCGCCTGGGACACGAGGCGGACAAAGTCGTCGCTCATCGTCACGACGACGGCTCTAAGCGGAGGCGGTAACGTGGATCTAACGTAGTTCGGAGGAGGTTGCGATTGTGAGAACTTATTGCCACACGCGGGCTAAGCAGGTCTCTCCCAGTTCCCGTGGGCGTCAAACTGCATCAGCGCAAAGCTCGCGGGCGGTACCGACCTGCCTCGACAAGCCTCCACTTGGAACCCCGAAGGCCCAATGGACCCCAGCACCAGGTGATGCGCGCAACGCTATCACTATACGAGCAGATGTAACTAAGTATACAATAACGCTATAGAATCTCCATGTCGTCGTGCCACGCCCACCGCTGCCCTCAGGCTTCGGTGTTCAATCCTTGTTCGAAATATCATGCAGGCACACAAAGATGGTCACGACCATGGCAACATCAACTAATAACATGCCGGAGGTAAGAACCGATGTTGGAGCGTACTGATAGGATAAGCAGACATACCCAAGGGTGCGACGGTTATTTTGCTGACAGATTCTAATTTGTCCGGTTGACCGTCCATCGACTGGGGAACCCCACCCTCGAACCTCGCGATGGGTTGATCATTCAACGTGATCTTACCACCACTGTCCAACAGCTTGCCGCGGACTTGGAGCTTAACTGGCTTCTCGTCAAAATTTGTAAATTTGACCGCCATCCTGGCTCCGCCGAGGGACAATTTGTTCCGGACGGTGAATAGTGGCGACGTGTCAGTGTCACCTTCGAACACCTACGCATGGTTAGTCAGAAATTGGTGGCTGAAGGACCATACTGTACTCGCACGACCAAAGCGGCATCAAAAATTCCGCTAAAACATCCGAACAATTCAGTTAAGCGACTAAAACATCCGATTCAATTCAGTTTTGAGCCCGTGATGACTGCTGACTGCCGCTTTGGTCATGTGACTACAGTATCTCCGCGTTGACTGACACGGTACTCTCCTCCAAAATTAAGAGCCTTGTTGCGGACGTTCAGGATCGGGCTGCCCTGATCGTCGAGCAGGAGCTTATTGTCCCGCCCAACTATGGACATGTGGACCTGGCCATCGGAATCTAGAACTTCCAACCAGTTCTGCTCTTTCTCCCTAATTGTGACAGTGACTTCGGTCCCGTGGTTGGAATAGTCGGAAAAGACACCGAGCGGGTGACCTGGACTGCGTAGAGGTGAGCTCTTAACCTGAGATGCGTACAAGCAGGAGCGGCGCGTACCCCTCCATAGTGTGTGGAGTCGTTGTGGTAGAGGATTGGGGGTTGAGAAGGAAAACCGGAGGCACCGCCGTTCGTTCTATCACTTTTGTTAAAGGGAAGCAGTCCCCCGGCAATATGCGGTACGTTGTGTACACTACGGGTTAGGGTCGAAACCTGAGGGCAGCCGGAACCGTTCTGCCCTCGGCATCCCAACCTTTTCATGATGCAGTAAGTACCGTCTTTCATACCACTGGATATGACAGGATATGACGTGCGGAAGCCAATAAAACCGAATCTGCCTACCTGTCGCGCTCATGGGTCAGTTCGGGAGGGTATCCGTGCGGTTTGACCAAGGGTCGTAACTGGCCGTAATCGCGGTCGGCCCCTGGTTTACCGGTCACCTTCTGGGTAACCGACGCGTACAGTGACGTGATGACGACCACTTCAGCTGCTGAAGAGCCCTGCAAGTCCTTTGGTCCGTCCTGGCCCCCCCTCCTAACATTCGCAGCGGTAAGACCGCTTGTCATGTACTGCAGTAGTTTTCTCTTGTTTTATCTCACTGTTTTCACTCCCGGTACTTACCCTCAGATCATGAAGTCCCCCACACACTGCTGACATCGATCAGACGGTTACCTCGATCACGGCGATCACCGTCAAATTCGAATCCAGGGCCCCACAGAAGTTGGACTTCCCTGACGATTCACGCGCAACAGCAGCAGAGGGGTTAAAGGGTTAAACACATATTAGGAGGCGGAAAGGACCGCAACCCCACCTGTTTCAAGCCCACCCAAATACCGGTGTCACCTCCGCGCTTCAACCCTCAACTTCATCAAGTCCTATGTGGAAGGCTGCAGATATCAAGAAGTAATTAAACCTCGGCGGGTGGCCCCATCTTACGACGCACACATCCGGTTCTATGGATTGTCACCCACTGAATTCAACATGCCGGAGGAAGCTGGTTTATTGAACCGAGAAATCACCGGTGGGTCCTATCTGGTGAATATCAAAAGAACCGGTGGTTGTCCTGGTTTTGCCCTGGGGATAAATATAGGCAGCCCCCGCAACGGATCTCGGTGGTAAGAAGGGTGGGTGACACCAACCATGTCGTCTGATGGCCTCAGTAATCAGACTCGATATATCCTCGTGGCTTGTCGGGGGATCGCAAGACGGGAAAGCCCTCCCGATGGGATTTGTATACACCAAGTGCCTCACCGAAATGACCTCCACCGGTCTGCCTCGAAAACCCGCCACTCGGAAGCCCGGAGGCTCAAAGGACTCTGGCACAAGGTGATGCGTGCAACGCTATCAATACATGGACGAAACGTAGGAAAGTGTACAAATACTCTATAGAATCTCCATCTGGTAGTTCCACTCCCATCGTCGCCCTCAGGCCTCAACATTCAATCTTTGTTGGAAATGTCGTGCAGGCATATAAAGATGGTCGCGACCATGGCCGCATCGACTGATGTCATGCAGGAGGTAAGAACCAATATCGGAGCGCGCTAGTAGGATGGACGACCACTTACCCAAAGGCGCGACAGTTATTTTGCTGACGGTCTCTAATTTGTCCGGCTGGCTAGCCATCTGTTGCATAACCCCACCCTCGAACCTCGCAACGAGCTGATCATCCCATGTGATCTTCCCACCGCTGTCCAGCAGTTTCCCCCGGACTTGGAGCTCAACGGCCTTGTCATCAAAGCTCGTAAAATTGACCACCATCTTAGGGCCACCAAGGGACCATTTGTTCCGGACGGTGAATAACGGCAGGGTGTCAGTGTCACCTTCGAACACCTACGCATCATCAGTCGGAAATCTGTGACCCACGATGGAAAATATCTTCGCGTTGACTGACATTGTACTCTCCTCCAAAGTTAAGAGCCTTATTGCGAATGTTCAAGATCGGGCTACCGTGAGCGTCGAACAGGAACTTGTTGTCCCGCCCGATTATGGACATGTAGATCTGACCGTCGGAGGCTAGGATCTCCAGCCAGTTCTGCTCCTTCTCCCTGATCTTGACAGTCATCTCGACCCCGTGGTTGGAATAATCAGAAAAGACACCGAGGGGGTAACCTGGACTGCTCAGAAGGTGAGTTCTTAACCTGAGATGCATGCAAGCAGGAGCGGCGCGTACCCACTCATGGCTTGCGAAGTCATTGCGGTGGAGGACTCGGAAGGGAGGTTGAGAAAGAAAACTGGAGGCATCGCTGTTCGTTCTCTCGTTCTTTTTAAGAGGGGGAGCTTCCCAGCAAGGCGCGGTACGTTGTGTATCCTCGCGACGGGTCGTGCACGAACCCTTGGCTATCTTGGCCCGTGATACATGATACGTGAACGATGTCGACGGCCACTTGTAGGCGCCGGGGAGAAGCGCTATCGGCTTTCACCGCTTTGAGTGACGAAGTACAAGAATTCTTGGTTGCCGAACTCCGAGAAGTCCAGTGTAACTATTTCCAATCTAAAAACTACATATAAACGTACGGAGACAACCATCCACGACGAGCTAGGCGACCGTCACCAAGAATCTAGACGTCATTCTGCGAGTTACCTCGAGACTTCCCGGATGTCGTAAGTCGAAAGGGGAGTGACAACGGCTGGGCCACTTCCCCGGAACATTGCACTCGGAGACAAATTGCCGAGGCGGGGACACGCCCCCGGGTAAGTCAAGGGGTGCAAACACCTCGTCCCCGTTTACGAGATGCTACTTCCAGAAGATGTGCTATTGGTCTGATCAGAAGAGTCCTCGACGGCAACTCTGAAAACGGGGTGCGTCGTCAACAAAATGCATGAGAGAACAACGGAAGAAGACAAACCTTTGCAAGTTCTCCAGGAACTTATACAACGCTTGATCCTCAGGATCCTGTGACGAATATTGGGGGTATAGGAAAAGAAGGGGTATCCCGTCTTTCCAGTCGTACACCCCGCGGTCGAGGAGGAGCGAACCTGGGATGGATTTCATTATCGACTCGAGCTCGCATACCCTGAGTTCTTCCCTCTTCCGATCCCAGTCCGGATCGGCAAAAGGCTTCCCAAGCGCCTTCCGATCGTTCCTGAATCTCTCCAACGACTGCTTGATCGCGATGCACGCCGGCCGCGACCGAATGTTGTCAATGATGTTGGTTAGCTCCGCCAGGAGATAGATCCCTTTCCACCGTATCTGATTAGCCCTGACGAATAGGTTCCTCTGTAACCAGTCTAACAGCACATCCGCCTCCGGATCGTGTAAGTGTTTGTGACCCATAACCTCCCCAAGAACCGCAGCGGCAAAGAAATTGGTGTCCATCGCTCGGTCGATGTGATCATTGTCGCCGTCCGTCGTAATGAAGAGCTCCCCGACCCGGGAAACCGTCTCCGCGATTGGTCGTGCTTCCTTTTCGTAAGAAAGTGCGATGGTAAGGGAATATAGGAATGGTAGGCGGTACTCGGGGTTCGCTTGGGCGAGTAGAAAGACATTCGGATCCGAAAGGACGTTCATTGAAGACATCACATCCGCATCCGAGTACCGGTACACGTTCCACGCATATCCGTCCAGGGAGAACATATTCTCCATTGTGGAGGCATAGGCGTCCAAGAACCGTTTAACGAAACGCGTTAATCCTTCCGCACCTCCGCCCCATCCCTGAGTGACTCGGTAGAAGACTGACTCGAGTTTCGTCAACGGGAGGTAATCCTTCCCGATTCTGACCCCAGGTCCGTAAGCGATGGCGTCCAGCTTGTATGCCAACCTTGTCAGTGTGTCTTCGGTGATGGGGGTCGAAAGTGATTGCCTCTCGACGGATCGTAGCATCGCATCGGCGATCGAAGGGTCGGTGTCCAAGGAACCAGGATTATCCCTCCATCCAACGATGACGAATGAACAAAGAGCATTCAACAGGATTGGGGAGAGTTCCTCCTTTTCGTCCAAGAATCGAAGAGATTCTATCATCAAGGCGGGCTGGAGCGCTGTCTTTTTCGGAGAACCGAATGACTCGCACAATGCACCGAATAGATCGTGAAGATATGCCAATATTTCACCATCTAGATCGCCTGATGTCGATGTGTCCGCGCGATCCCAAGATAGGATGTTTGGAATGGGAAGTTCCACGACGGAGCTTTGGGATCTGAACCAGTTGAGCGTCGCCGCGTGCAAACCATGAACCGTTGACATTAGAAGGTCCTTGTCGATACCGTGAATCCCTCTGTCCAATCTTTCAACGACCATCTCAATTCTCGCTCGTGTCGGGCAGAACCATAACGAAGCGACCATATCCTCCCACTCGATTCGATCGTGAACCGACGACGGCGCCTGGCGGGCAAATAACGGGTCCAATGTAGTGGAGACGGCATCGTTTTTTAGAATAATGAGCTCCTTGCTCTCAGAGATGAAGAATGCATGGTCCAACGCCCTTGCTAGGACCCGCATACAGTGGATTGTTACGGGCTCCTCGTCAGTGCTTATGTAACCATCCGCCAAGACAGACGATAGACAGAGTACGAGGAGGCCGACGAACTGACGGTCAACGATGTGACTGTCACCCATACGGGTGATCTTGTCGAGTTCTTCGAGGACCTCCCCGACTTCCCGCTGGTTCAATGGCATTTGGAGGAGCCAAAATAGTGCTCTTGCCCTCCACTCTGAGTTTTGATCCGGAGGGTCGATGGTCAGCCAATTAAGCTCTTCCAATGGACCATCCTCCGCGAATTCGAACCGGGGGAGGAATGCGAGGAATCCCCGCCAAATGGGGAAGACGGGGGGAGCGGAGTGTTTGTAGATTTGTTTTAGTGCGGAGATAGTGAGGAAGGTGAAGCGCTTCAATGTTCGTTTTGCATTCCGATACTCCTTCCGGAGAAAGGACGAGGTGCCAGGTAGGATGGCGGTGTTCTGGTTGGGCTGATTCTTGGGAGGGAATACTGAACCGAGTGCACCCCTGAGTGAGGTAAACACGGGAGGCCAGAGGATTCGTGGGAGTTGTGGAGGGCGCCTGAAGTGCTTGAGCACCAACTCGACCAATTCTGAGGCAGAAGTGTAGAATGGGGCGTCCGTAAACACAGGGAGAAGGGTGAATATGATGTATGTAGCAGTGATAATTGAGACGGGGACGCCAACGAAGAGCCCTAGAACTTCATTCTTGTCGGCCAACCGGAGCCATAGTCCAACCAAGAAGAGGAATAGTGAGAGATGGAGGATGAAGGGTATGGAAATCACGAGTGCCTCCATCCTCCATTTCTTAATTGCCTGGAATGAACGCTGCCGCTTTGTTGCCATTTCTGTATAGTCTTCAGGTTTCCTTCCCTGAAGATGAAGCGCGCACCACTCTTGGCAAAGCATGGCCCACGTGCTTGCGCCAAGGCTGAGGGCAATGCTCAGGAACCACAAGGCATTGACGTAGAGGATTGAGGATGGTGGATTTGGGGGTGGTAACTCTTCCCCACCTGTGAGATTATTTTGTGCGACGATAATGCGCAATATCTGGGTGGTTGGGTCCTCCTCGAGCTCGGCCATGGAATCGAGCGCGAACGAGGTGACAATGGAGGTGAACAAGGCGGCCTGTATCCGAGCGTTTCGTCAGCTACGGAAGAATCGACCTCGGAACCACAACACGTACAAAAACGAGCAGGGTGTTCATGCTGGAGTTCCAACGTTTGAACATATTTTTATCATGCTTATCCGCAAGCCGAACATATGTCGACCATATTGATGGGCGCTGACCGGCAATGGCCTCGTACCGACCTGAGCCGAGATGTGTGTGAGCGGGGTTGGATTCACGACCACGGGCTTTTCGGGAGACTCACGGGAGCTGACATCTGAGTGGAGGTCACTGTAGCCGTCGTGCCTCTGACCGGAGGAAACACTCATGGTGGGGCTCGGTCAAGATGCTGCCACTAGTAGAGGCGTAGCCTTAAATGTAATCCCCACACAATTGCCGCTCGAGTATACTGTAGTTGGGTCACTAGTAGAGGTGCCACAGGGATTATAATTCGATAACTCAAAGCTCGAGGGAACGCCATCGGCTCAAGTAGAATCGTAATGGTCGGTACAGGTCGTCGTCGTAAGGGACAGAAGTAGGTCGCGACGAAATTGAGATGTCATCAGGATTGGTTAACCGACCGCGACCTTTCCCTTATCGTCACCGACTGCGCCGACGTTTGCCAGCAGGTGTGCTCGCATTTGGCACCGTACATACAAGAGGGCGGCCATCTCGACAACGTATGTTGCAGTATCATGTCTGGTGCTCTGAGTTCCGCTGACACCCAGGACCACGGCATTCAAAAGCCACCGCTGCCGTTCATATATCCTCGCTTCTCCGTCTACTTCCTCCGCCTTGCCACCCACATATTATGCCTGTCCTTTCTGAACGCCCTACCGCCCCACCCAACACCTCTCAACCCACCTACACACCTACCTCCGACGCGCCGATCGCAATCCCAGACGTGGTGGTCAACGGAAGGAGACAAAACGCTTCCGCTGCTCCTCAGCGACGCCCCAAATCATCCGCCAGCAGTCACAACACCTCCGGAGACGATGGGTGGGGTTCCAACTTCTGGGTGACTCTCGTCGATCCACAGGTCAGCTCCTTCGGTGGCTCAGGTTGAATGAAGTATACTCAATCAGATCAAACATCACCGCTTAGACCCAGACCCAATTCTACGCATGTCCTGCAACTGGCCAAGTGAGTTGGGATCCTCCTGTTGGCAGTTTCCTGTGAGTATCTTTTGGACGCGTCCACTCGAAACGCGTTCACACCATACGTGGTAGTCTACCGCCAAACGAGGAAGGTGAATGGTGGGAGTTGACCGACGACTCTCGGGGTGGCATCCCCTACTATTATCAAACGAAGACGGGAGAAACAGTTTGGGAACGTCCGGATACCTTTGTAATCCCCCTTGGAATTCTGCAGGTGAGGAAGTGATCCCCGCATTCATGGCGATGCCAACTCAAACGGGTATCATCCACAGAACACCTCCCTTGCTCGTCGACTCTCCGCACGATACAGCATGAACGGTCAAAACAACGGGAATATTCCATCCCCACAAGTCCGGGAAGACTGCAAACCAAATCGGCCATCGTCATCGAGCGAACGGCCTTCTTCTAGTCGAAAGATGCGTTCTCCACACCTTCCCGTGGGCGACGGTTCACCCGAACCACGCGACCCAAAAAGGCGTTCGCAATCGTCCACCCAGAGCTCAGGAGGTAGGATTACCCCTTCGAACGGCTCCCCCGTCCCCAGAAAGACTAGGCACGTCGTTCGTCGATCATTCTCCAGCGATCAGTACGGAGGTTTCAGTCAGCAGGTGAACCACCTACCTACGATACCCGCTTCGGACGCATCATCTGTCCTGTCTGCACATCCTTCCGCCAGAAGAAAATCCACATCGACTCTCAGGAGCGCGTCGTACGAAAAAGACAGCCCACCTCAGAACAGGTCTGGTAGCACTCGATCCAAACATAAGGGGTACTCTACCCATCACCCACCTCAACCTCAGAGCCTGAATGCTGCCATGGAGCTCCTTTCTTCGCCCCCGGGGCCCGTAACCTCGACATCAACGCGAGGTAACGTCGGGGTCAAGCTAGACTCACCTGGTACGTCGTATGATGACTCCTCGAGATCCGGTCTTCTTACTAAATCCCTGCAGGAAAGAAACAATCTCCTACTCACCTAGCCATTCCGCCGAAACCTGCTCACCTCCGTCCGTCGCAGTCCGTTCCCACCACACCCACTCAGCTGGCTCGGGGCTCGCCAGTAAGCCTTCACGGCAAAGAAATCAGCGCACCGGTGCCAAACCAGGGTAAGTGGGGAATAGGTCCGGTGCGGTCCGGCTGTTGACCCACTTTTCAGACGCGACGATGAACATTGGGCCTGCGAAGGAACGTGCGAACGCACAACCCATCCTGGTCGAGCGAGAAGAGAAGCCCAGGGTACCTACTGAACGTACCAATGGGTAAGCTACCCTCAACACGAGCTTTGATCCGGTGCTAATTCATTCTAAGCACTGCGATACAAATTCTTCCTCAAGACCTCCGATCAGACATTCAACAATTCGTTGAGTCTGACTTCGCGAAGCGGTACTTCTCAACTCACCGCACGGGTTTCATTTTCCGGCGTACAGTTCCCGTCACTGAAATGATGTCATGGCAAAAGGTGTCGACGACACGCAAATCTTGATTTTCCCTCCCTGACCGCGTTTTCCCAGACACCCCTGAGTGCCCCCTTACTTTCACTGAACAAGGATCTTCATAAGAACGCAGTCCGAGCGTTCAAAGTCATCCAACGGCTTATGGGTGACCGTGACCGCGAGCGGACGGCGACCAGGGCCGATTCATTGGGTCCATCTGGTAATGCTAACTTGAATGGATCGACGTCTTCTTTGGTCGGCTCCCTCGGGGTTCTTGAAGAAGAGCGTTGGTTGCTGAGTGAAGCCCTGACTCATGGCGAACTTAGGGACGAGGTCTATTGCCAGGTGGTGAAGCAACTCATAGGCAACCCGAGCACGTAAGCGACCACCAGCGGTTCAATCCTTGACGTAGTTGAATGCTAAGGCTTTCCGGTGATCCAGCGAGAGCGCATTCAAGGGGTGGCAACTCCTCTGCGTTTTCCTCGTCACATTCCCGCCATCCAAGAACTTCGAAACGTACCTGCGGTCATTTATGACTCAACGGACGACACAATCTGAGGGACGCATGGACGTCATGGCTAAGTATTGTCTTCGAAGATTGGCCTTCATCTCGAAGAAAGGGCCGAGGGGGAAGGCTCCCACAACAGCAGAGATAGAAACCGCATCGGTAAAGCCTTACAATACCGTGCTTCCTCGGGTCTGACGCCTCGCTCATAGGATGCCGCTTTCAACCCATCGATTTTTGGGGAGACCTTGGATATCATCTACCGACTGCAGCAGCGGACATATCCTCAACAGAAGGTCCCCATCATCCTACCCTTCCTCGCCGACGGTATCCTCGCCCTCGGTGGAACCAAATCCGAAGGCATCTTCCGCGTCCCTGGAGACGGGGATGGTGTTTCAGACCTTAAACTCCGGATCGACAAAGGTTATTACACCCTCGAGGGTGTTGGTGATCCGAATATCCTTGCATCTTTGATGAAGCTTTGGCTTCGAGAGCTTTGTGATCCGTTGGTTCCTGAGGAGATGTACAACGTTTGCGTGTCGAGTTCAAAGCTCCCCGAGGCTTGCGTTGAACTTGTGAAACGGTTGCCGACGATCAATAGGAGAGTCGTGCTGTTCGTGATCAGTTTCCTGCAGCTCTTCTTGGAGGATAAGATACAGGCTATCACGAAAATGACGCCGGCGAACTTGGCGTTGGTGATGGCGCCAAACCTGCTGAGGTGCAATTCGGACTCTATGGCTGTTGTCTTCAATAACGCACAGTGAGTATCGCTCAGATTAGACGATGTTCGGGCTCCTGTTCTTGGCTTACAATTCTCCCTCACAACAGATACGAACAGGAATTTGTATACCACCTGCTTCTTCACCTCAAGTGCAACGAGATAGACCCCGACTACGTGCCCGTCCACGGTCAAGGAGCCATAACCGCCTCAAACCAAGCCCAACCTAGGGTCTCGAAGTCCCGTAACCGCCGTTAGTGGCTGAAAACTACTCCACACAACACCCTCATTCCAGATCTCCCGACTTTCTCTCTCATTGCACTATCTCTGCTCCTACGCACTCCCTCCACTATTATGTCCCCAACTCCACAAAGCGCTCGAACCCCCAACATAACCCTCCCCTGCCCACGGCCTTGTAATGCGTGCCCATGTGTAAATGTAAAATACCCCTCACCCCCAGTATTCCCTTCGTCTGCCTTTCAGGCCCTATAGTTCCCTTCCTCTCCCTTTCACTCTGGACTCACTCGTTGATTTACGTTCCCGTCTAATGACTTCTGCCCTTGCATAATGATCTCGTTTCTTGTATTTTGGGGTAGAATTACATATGTGAAGTACGTTAGTGCTCGCATTTAGTATAAAAAAGCTAAGGTAAATTTATCGCTGGTGGAAATGCCCATCCGACGCTTGCAGTTCTACTGCGTTTTCAAAGGAAGCCTGGGTGATCCCCAGTTACCCCACGACCAGTCCTCATTATCCCTAGACCTGTTCAACTTCTCGTCCACGCCACCTTTCCAACCCTCCCACCATGATTTCTCAGGCGGTACCGTCCTTTTGATCGTCGTGGTGCGACCTGGAGAGGGAGGTCCCCTGACCAAGAACTCGATCTGGGTCAAGATGTGCATTACATGGTCCTGACCCTTCCCGAAGTAATCCTCCTCTTCCAGCAGTCGCATAGTCGGTGCCTCCCTCCGAATTGTTTCGACGATCCTCCTCGTCCGACCGTCGGGCTCCACCCCGTTCACTTTCATCTCCTCCAACGCGTCCAGGATGCCCTTGAGGTCGCGGAAACAAAACCACCGTGTCTCGATGAGTTCGTTATACACCGGAGCGGTGCAACCAAACACGTAAGAAAGGATGGATAGGTTCTTGGCGTGATCGAAGATGGCGAGTGTGAGGTGGGGATCGCGGAACTTGTCTCGAAGAGTCCTCATGAGTGCGGCGATGATGTGTGGGTAAATCTGGTTACCCTGCACGGAGGTGAGTGATTCTTGAAGAGGGGAAGTCGCGGGCTGAGGTTTGAACACCTCGTTCATCGCCCATTCCAACAGCTGCACGTCTGTGTCGCACAACTCGATCTCCTCTTTCTTCCTGTCCAGCTCCTCGTCGATGTCCGACGTCCAACGCATCTTCTTGATGTTCTTCCGGAGGCGACCAAAGAGATCTGACATCTCTCTGTGCTGGGTAGTCGTCCCGACAACGGGGGTAAACATCGGAGCCTCGGATTGTAATTTGCCGTCCTTGACATCTGCGGCGGCGGCGAAAACCATATCGAACATGTCTTGGAAGGCGTTTTTCTCTCGTGCTGTTATGAATTGGCTCCGAACCGGTCTTTGTAACGCATCTGGAGAGTAGTGCGACGAAGGGCTTTCCCTTCGGTTACCGGTGTACATTGGTGTGGATTTGTCGATACCCTCGAAGACCTTATCCCATGGCGAGTTGTGTGGTGAAAAGAGTGAATCCGTGGGGATAGACCTTCAAAGAGAGTTCAGGAACGACTCCAAGTACCAGAAGGGAGAGTTGTTCACTCACGAGGAATCGTCTCCGCGTCGGGTAGAGGTCGAGTACGCGGCTGCCGCCTCTCGACGAGAGAACGACTTGAGAGCCGCACATAGACACGGGTTTTGTCTCTGTACACTTCCTCTGGCGAAAGTGGATGCCTGGTGAAGACTTGGTCGTGATAGCATCGTGGCGAGCGGAAAGACGGAGGTGATCGCGTGTCCGATCCCGTTCCGATCGCGAACTGGCGGGATTTGCAGGAATATGCAGTGGTTACACGAGTCAATAAAACCGCAACTAATACAGCTAGAGTACAGTCGTAATCGAAACAACCCATCAAGTGGACTTGATCGCCTCTGGTTGTGCCGGCTAACGGACGGGACACGACATCAGGAAATCTCAGGTTGAGGTATGCCATGACATACCTCGGCAAGTTCGACTGGGGGCTCGTCGATAAAGTCTGGGGCCTTGTTGAGATCTGCCAGGTACGATGGCCCCTCTTCTTCCTCTTCAAGGGCAAGAGCATCGAGTTCTAAACCAACTTAGCAGAGGAGGTTATTGCAGGGAGTCTATTGGATTTACCGGCTTCGAGGTCTGCTTCGTCCAACTCATCAGGAACGGCATAAGATCTGCCGAGAGACTCCTGGATCTCGTTGGCCTGTTCCAATAGATCCTCCATCTCATAGTGAATGTTCTACAAGGACCTTCGTTGAGTTACATTCGGTGGCGTTTGGGGCACGGACCTCAATCTTGTCGATGTCAATCTTCCCATACTGTTTCTTCATCTCCTTGCTGGCCAATTGCATAGCGTCGACAGTGGCCATCGTGTTCCGGAGGTTATCAGTCGCGAGGGCAGCAGACTCCATGTTGAACGTTTGTTGGACCAACTGCGCAAGCTGGGACTCGTACATCCGCTTCTGCTTCAGGGTCCGCATTGCGCGTTGTTGCACGGCATTCTGTGCCACCCGACGAGTGAGCCAACCGGCAGAGCGGGTAAAATCGAGGAGAAACAACCTTCCCAGGTCCATTGCGAAGTTTAGCTATCTGTTCCTTGTAGCGGACGAGTTCGCCATCGAGTTTCTTGATCTTGACTTCGATGGTCCCGATCCTTGTATCCGTCTAAACCGCTTGATCAGCCTCAGACCACGAACTAAGAACCAACGAATCGCTCACAGAGGCTATGGCATCCTGTAAGGATGCCTTAGGTTTCCCCCCTGAAGACGAGCCAAAGATACGGTTCATGGTGGTGGGAGAACAGAGACGAAACCATCGGGTCGGTCACTGCGGATGATCGACCTACATCTCGGTGACCCGAACTTGCCCAAGGTTAAGCCGGTCGATACGCCGGGGTGTGTTGGATTTGCGAAACGATTTCGTGACCTCCGAAATGTGTCCTTGTTTTTACACGGAGCCGAGAGCGTAGGTTTAGATATCAGCCGCGTCCAAAATGAACATGGCATGCTTGGCGTATCTTTACCCCGAGCCGCCATCTCCGTCACCTTCGTTCTTCTCTGCATCCTCGTAATCTCTGGACATTACCCCTCTGGTACAAGATACCAACAGACTCAAGGAGAAACTATGGCAAGCGCACTGAAATCTGTCACTGTTCCTGCCAAGGGACCGCATACCGCTACCGTGATCTTCATGCATGTTCGTCGTCATCGCGTTCAATCCGCTCCCACTCCGGACCCATAACTCTTGCACAGGGATTGGGCGATTCTGGCTACGGTTGGAAACCGGTCGCTGATCAACTCTCGCGCGACCCGAGTTTCCAGCACGTCAAATGGGTCCTCCCTCACGCGTAAGTAGCCTAAGCCTGTGGAGCCCCGCGAGCGTTCACCGAACTCGCAATAGGCCAACAGTGCCGTGCACGGCCAACGGAGGGATGCTGATGCCAGGATGGTATGTCGCTGCGATCATGCCACACCTTTGGGACTCAAATCGCGCGATAGGTTTGATATCTTCAGCCTTGATTTCAAAGGTCCAGAGGACGAATCTGGGATCCTCCAGTCCAGGGATGAGATAAATAAGATCATCGCACAAGAAGTCAGCAGTGGTGTCCCCCCGAATAGGATTGTTGTTGGCGGGTTCAGTCAAGGTGGTGCTTTGACCTTGGCTACAGGACTCACGACCCAACACAAGCTCGCCGGCCTCGCTGTTCTTAGCGGATGGTTCCCCATCAGGTTCAAGATCAAAGAGGTATGAATGAACAGTCCCGGTCTGCTAGTCGAGAGCTTTCACACGTCTTGGCAGCTTCTCGGATCGCCTGCGACCACTGTTCCCATCTTCTGGGGACACGGTGAGGATGACCCGTTGGTCCCTCTGTCACTCGGAAAGTTGTCCAGGGACGAACTCAAGGGGGTTGGAGTGAACGAAGCCAAGGAGTCTGGCGAACCCGGAATTTCCTTCAACACGTACCCCCACTTGGGACATTCGACCGACATGCGGGAGATAAACGATTGGGCCAGCTGGTTGAAGAAAGTCCTCCCTCCGAACTAGAGATAGAGCCGGTTCAGAAGTATGCAGTGGATTAAAATGCAGCACAATGTAATATAGGTTCAGACCGTCACGGTCTCCCGTACCCGCCACGATATCTAGGCCCTCTATCATGGCCCCCATCTCGAGGCCTGTCTCCACCTTTACTCCTGCCCCGGTCCCATTCCCGGTCTCTATTTCGTTTCCTGTCATTCGATCCATTTTCTCGGTCCCGAGGGCGGTTACTGTAACTTCGCTCTCCAGGGGGTCCCAACCGTTCACTCAGGGAAGGAGGTTTGTTTCGAGGAGGATCTCTAGAGAACCTTTCAGCAGCTCCCTTGATCACGATCCCCGTATGTTTGACTTTATGATCGCTCGGTTCGTTCCTTGGTGTCACCCTGTTCTTGACGTTCCTGGAGAAGAAGTCTTCTTCCTCCTCTGCCCTCGCTCTCGCGTCCAGGGTCTCCATCCTCTGTTGTTCCTTCTTCCTCCCTTTTTTTCCGACGTTGACGGGAAGTGAAGACCCATGACCATCTCCCCAACGGCCTTCGTCTTCCCACTCGCGTTGTGGTCTCTTACCCGACTTCTTGGAAGGCCTAGCGTAAGGGTCAAAGAAGGGCCCAGAGCGGATGTTGTATTCGCTGAATGCTGAGGGTTCTCTTGGAATGTCATGCTGATGGGGGGTCTCGACGCAGTCCTGGTTCCCAGTATCAGCGTTGGCTCGACGGGGTCAAGGCCACTTGGCTTACGTCTCCCAAATGACCTGCGTCTCCACAATTAAAGCACCAATCTTCCGGACCGATATAACCTTCGCCCCCCACACCCAACGGGAGATCTTTCTTTGTCTCTCTGTCATTGAGCGTTGAGTCCCTCCCGTTGTCAGACAAGTAGTCGTAGATCCGCCAATGGGTTGGGCACTCCTGTAGAGATGGTGAGAACGCTCTCCAGTGGGAAGCGTCGCGTCCGAACCTTCTCATAATGCGACCTAGAACCACAGCGGTTGCAGTCATCGAGCGCGCGTGAGGGGTCATCGCGGGATGCGTATCTGTTTGGGCAGGTTTTGTTTATGTGACCTTTCATACCACAAGTGTAACATGTTTTGCTGATGGGACAACTGCGAGTTGAGTGCTCATCTCTCGCACCACAAGTCAGGCACTGTAGCCAATCAGGACTCGTTTCTGAGGAGAAGGACAGGTGTACAAACGATTTGGTGGGGACAGTCCCTGGCTTTGTGATCGCCTTCTTCGCCACAGTTTTTACAGGCGAATCGAGTCTTGGTATCAATTTCGCGGGTATCATGGAAGTAACGAGAAATTCCGACCTTTCATTTTCTGAATTAGTGTACATAGTAGGGGGGGCTTGGCGAGAAGTATACACACACTACGATCACCATCGATGTCTAGATAATCAATGAAGTCCTCGTCCTCCTCTTTGTCCGAGAAGACATCGAGCGAAGGTTCTTGAGCTTCGGAGGACCCCCCGGCGACCTTAACGTGAATGGGGAGCACAAGTCCATCGTTTTGATGCGTTCTGGACGGTCCGGCCAGTGCGGCGGAGATGTAAGGGTCCCTGATGTCCCCAGGTTTGTCGTCCACAAAGAACAAAGAGTCCGATGGCTTTTCACGTAGAGCGCGCCTCCGGGCAGCACGATCAGGAGGAGAATGAGAATTTGCTCGGGATGGCTCCCCCCACTCGCTACCCCGTCTTCGCCGTTTGTCGCCATTCTCCTCGTTCTCCCCCTTGGTGGATATGGGGTCTGCCTGGGATACTTTGTGTTTCCGTGGCTTTCGCGACTTTGCGGCCGGTAGAAGTTCTCCATCTTCGAGCGGAACACCCGCGTCCGTGCCAATCGCGGGCTTTTGTATTTGCTTTGTTGCCCTGTCCACGTCGTGGGCTCGGTCCCTATCATAGATGCGGACAAGAGGAGTTGGAGAAGGTCCAGTGAGGTCGATGGCCTCGGTCGCCGCGACCATGGGTGTTGAGCTTCAGGAGGGACATGTGACCTGCCACACATTACTGGCTTCAAGGCTTAGCCGCCGCCCCCTCGCACTGTTCCTCTCCGTCATCCCCCGGCACGAACTATGGATAACGATATCGCTCAGCTTGTGGAAATGGTCTGTTTATCTACATCGCGACCGAAAATGCTGGGCGGTCAGATTGACGGATCTACTGTACTACAATAGGGTGCCACCGTAGCCCAGGCCCGTGCGGCGTTGAAGAAGTATCCGGATGTAATGGAAGCTGCTTCTCAGATATTCGAGGGCAAGTTCGCCCATATCACCGATGACGATGGGGATGCCAGTATGGACGATGCCACAGCTGGATCCAGCACGGGTAGCGGCTCGAAGAGGAAGGCGACGAACATCGTGAGTTACGGCGTTCATTTCCACATCGCCCGCATTTCTCATGGATGGTGTGAAATGAAGGCCTCTGATGATAGCGACGATGATGACGCAGAGGGTGACGGGGATGACGAAGACTTCGAAGGTACCCTCCATCAGATTCTGGCCGTATCTCCGCAGTTGATTAACAGCGACATACGTAGATTACGACTACGACTCCGGTCCAGAGATGGATATCCATGTGGACGGACATGCGGGCGCCGCAGATCCCTATGCTGGTATACCTCCTCACAGACCCTGGTCGGAAGGCATGCTCAAATCAGCTGCCCAGGTATATTCTTTTCAAAGGACAGACGCGAGGAAGTTATCGAGGTGGAGGAAGACCCCGAGACTATCCTCATACCCGGACAGGACGGACCTGTGAAGTTAATGACCCAATCCCAATGGATGAAGGGGTGTCCCGAGGGTGGCGAACAAGGCTTCCTCTTCTCGTTGTATAACGAACTCTCTCGTGATCCATGCCAATGTCCCACCAAGTGCGGTTTTTCTGTCGCTCGGAATAAAGGCGATTTCTTCCCGGTCCTCGTAAGCCAACCCCCAAGCCCCTGACGGTTTGTTTTCTTAATCTCTATCCCAGAGCGATTTCTCCGTCTACGTGCAGCGATTGAAGGGTCTAATCCGTAGGCTGTGTCCAAGGTGCCAGAAGTCGTTCTGTTTTGCTTGCGGCGAACCCATTACCGAGGCCCAATCCAAGGACGGCGACGTCCTGTTCCATTGTCCCAACCTTCAGGGGGTTCTCCTCGGTGTCGGGCTTTTTACCCTTGAGAACAAGTACGCCGAACAGTATTCACCATCTGGGCTCGACGACGTGTCACAATCCAAGAACCGAAACACCAAGCGACGGAAGACGGGAACAGGGAATTCCTCTCCCGGCTCAGAAGTCGAGGATTATGATTATGGGATTCCCGGTCAAGTCGGGAAGAAGGCGAAAGGCGGGACCGGTTATGCAGGCTCACAGAAAGAAGACGTGCGGTTTGCCTGGCTCTTCATTAGCCTTCACTAACCCTTGTTCCACAGACAACCGGGCAAGAACAAGCCGCTAAGGCTCAGAAAGCGGCGGACGAGCGGATTTCAAACCTGATGAAGACCATCAGGGTTTACCTTCCGTCGATTAGCCGTGGTCGGACATCGGACTACCTCGTGCACCCGACGGCCCTCGCACACCTTCGTCGGCGGTTCAATTATGTCTGCAGCTCACTCCTCAGGAACGACTCACTCGCGGATATGTCTGACCGATCGGTGTTGTATTTTGAGCTCTTTGAATGGCTTCAGGTGGGGTGGGATTGGTACCGTTTCCCTGGCTACCAGCTTATCCCTTCACAGACGATTTCACGTCACGAGACTTTGGCCAGCATGATGGGCATGCCGATCATGGTGTTGGTGTCATCGAAACCCGTTGTGAAGAAACCTGGAGGGTCAAAGGGGACCCCGAAGGCCAAGGAGCGAACCTTGACATACGAGGGTAGTTCTGGACCCAGAGAACTTCTGGAGTCGATCTTGATCCAAGCCCAGGCTGCGCTGAAAGGCCTCGAGGCGAACCTCCCAACTGAGACCGCCGTTGCGGAAATGACAGAAGAGGAGAAACGAATGACGAGCGGAGATAAGGGAAAAGCTAAGGCAGCCGACCCAGCTGCCATGTCACCGGAGAACGCCCAGCTGTTATCATTCTGTAGGAGCATTCGAGGAACTGCCCAGGCGATTGACCGGGCGCTAGAAGAGGCCAAGGGTAAGCCGTTTATGGACCGACTCCGTGCCTCGCTCCCCAGTATCCCCAACTCTTCGACCGGCCACGAGTACGTCGCCACGCCGGAAACCGAAACAGAGACGCAACAAGCATACCTTGACTGGGCCACGAAGGTCAGGTTCGAGTACTGTGACTTGACCATCCCTCCGTCGGAGCTGGAAGGGAAGGATGCGCAGGTACACTACAAGTTCCATTACGACGCGGAAGCTAGGATGATGGCAAATCAGGACATCCCGAAGCGGTCGTTGGCGATTGCAAAGGAGCTAGCCGTCTTAACGACGAACTTGCCCATCGCCTGGAACTCATCGATCTTCCTGAGGGTTGACGAAACGCGGGTCGATGTTATTAAGGCGCTGATTGTAGGTCCAGAAGGCACGCCCTACGAGAATGGATGGTAAGTTGCTCCCTCAAGGTAGGGTGAACTTTGCTCATACGTCATGCAGTTTTTTGTTTGACATCTTCCTGCCCTCCGGATACAATCAGTCCCCTCCGCACGTCAAGTACATGACGGTGAGTCCCCCTTGGTTGTCTCCTTTAAACGCACTTTAACCGCTGCCCTTGCAGACGAATGCAGGGAAATATCGCTTCAACCCCAACCTTTATGCTGTAAGTGCTTCTTCATGGGCGCCTTCACCTGCTGAATCTACTTCGTAGGAAGGGAAAGTTTGCTTGTCTTTACTGGGTACATGGTCTGGCCCTGGTGGGTGCTGTCTCTACAATTCTGCGGCAAGTGTTGAATATCCAATTACTCGATCACAGGTTGGGTTTCCGGCAAATCCACACTCCTCCAAGTGAGGATTAAGCGTCATACGAGTTTAAAACACGTAATGACGTTTTTGGTCGTTTCAGGTCTTGATTTCCATTCAGTCAATGATTCTTTGTGAAGAACCTTACACCAATGAACCCGCTTGGTCGCAATCTGGGGGCACTCCACCTTCGAAAGCCTGTAAGACTTCGCCCTATGAATATTGGTCCATTTCTCACCACGGAGTAGATTCGGCCAACGTCCGGCGAATGGTCGTCAGGACAGCGGTAAGTTCACATGGGAGGTATTTACGACTTTGCAACTGATAATGTGGCAGATGTTGGGAAACCTCCGAAATCCGCCAGAACCCTGGGAAGACATTATTCGCACTCATTTCCGGCTCAAGGCTCGTTCAATTACGAAACAGCTGAACCAATGGTTGCAAGCCGACGACGGACGTCAGACCGCTGACGATGGAGCCGGCATCGAGGGTCGGTCTTCTGCTGCAGGCGGCGGAGGAAGTTCGAACGGGATGAAGAAAGATGTCGATGCGTTGGTGGAGCTTATGAATAGCTTGTAGATGGCCTTAACCGTGGGTGGGCGCGCTGTACATTAACATTCTATTATTTGCACACAATAAGCATATAGCAGGACAGACCCGACCTGAGGGCCATGCCACCCAAACAGTCACCCGATGTTTGCGTCTGTTTGGCCTTACCTTTATTTGGATCGCGAGAATCAATTGATTAGCCTTGAGGACAACGGTGGGCCATTTCGATCTTCCTTTTCCCTGACCCACCAACTCACCACCACTCTCACTCCCCAGCGCCGTCATGGCCACTTCAGCCATGAAGCCCTCGCCGGTGGCCTCACACCTGGACAGTTACTCTCTTTATCGCGACATGATGTCTTTCCCCGCCCCCGCTAAGAAGCCAGTATGTGCGAAGTATCAGAAGGGGGAGTGCACCGGTTTACGCTGTCCGTACTTCCACCCTAAAGATTTGGTGAGCCACTCTCGAGTCGTCGCAAACGTCTATTGATCTGAATTACCCAGGTTGTTGAGAAGCCGACTCAACCCGCCCCGCAGAAAGCGACCCCAACACCCTCCAAACGACCTAAGGAGACCGCCCCAAACCCCACGAAACCTCCCACAGGATCCACCCCCAAAACCTCTACTATAAAGCCCCCACAACCGCCAAAGAACGATAAGAAACCTGTGTGTTCCTCCGAGTCTGTACTCTCATGTCGCCCACCATGTCGCTCACTTTGTTCCTCAAGGTTGCACCTCTGATTGACCCGGAGCGACCAGAACAGAAACCTGCCCCGGCGAACCCTCGCCCTGCGAAATCGCAGACGCCACAGGACCCAGCGGCTTCAACACACGCTCCACGGCAGCTGAAACCAGCTTCCCATACCTCTGGGCCTCAGACGAAGGCCCGAGGGTCCAACTTTGATGGTGGCCCGATGGTTCCCCATGTCAAGAACCTGAACAATAACCGTGTCGTTGTGGTCCGTCCTCAGCCGGCAGCGTCACGCACCACGGCTGTCAACACCATCACCAAAGATGACACAAAGCCGGCTCCCACGCAACAATTCTCTTCGGGTTCCTCCACTTCCGGAACGTCTCCTTCTCCCAAAAAGAACGGACGTAAAAAGAAGAAAGTGTGTCGCGTGTGGCGCCTTAGTTCTAGCGGAACTTTGACCGGCTATAACATAAACAGGTTAAGCCGTCGGAGAGTTCGAATTCAACAACTGAAACAAGCCCTCCTCCACCGGAAAGTGTGTCTTCGGAGCAGAGCTCGATCCCAGAACTACCTGTGCAGTATAACCTGGTACGCTCGATGAGTAGGATTGACGGTCTGTACAATTCAATTTGGTTCCAGACACACGCCACCCCGTCAAAACGGTATATCTGCCGGAACTACTTGCATAAGCAGTGTACACGATACCCGTGCCCACACTATCACGATCCTTCTTTGGTGAGCCTCCCCGTTTTCAACGTGAAACCTCGCATTGAATTGCACAGGTGGGCGAGCCACCCTTGTGTAAGATTCTGTATACAGGCCCCTGCACCAGAGACGTCTGCAGTTTTTATCACCCGGAGGTAAACTGGTTTGTCCTGGTCAATTTCAGACTCCTTATCGTTGTACCCAGGGTAATCGTCGCCAAACGGTTTGCAAAAACTTCCTCAGTTCCCGATGTTATTACTCGGATTGTCGTCGGTACCACTTCAGGCTCCCCGTTGTCTGTCATCTGTTCCTCCTTGTCCGTCAATTTCTCACTATGGTTACTGTAGGACGAAGTTGCAAAACCAGAGCAGCTCACCCTCCCCCTGGGGCCGAGAACCGGCCACACTGGTTATACCAACAACGGCGGAGCGAGTCGGCAGCCCGTCTCCCCAACCAACAAATCTTTGCCTCCCGTCGTATCATCTCCGGACGTCGGTCTTCATCAGAATCAATGCCCATCGTGGAATGATGGATATTGTCCCGAAGGCAGGGGCTGTAAAATGGCCCACCTCCCCCGGGTAATTGCATTGTACTACCACACGATCAATCGATCTACTCACACCATGAAAAATAGGTCGAAAGGTGGCAAATGGAAGCGGCACAGGCGGCAGCGAAGACCATGGATCGACCGATCTTCGGTACCACCAAGGTTGTCTTCGGTGCAGGTTGCGAGATCAAGCAGGTCACTACGGCCCTCGAGTCTTGTCGGGTCCTCATATCGAGCTTACCCTCGAGGACGACGAGGGAGGGGTTAGAAATCTACCTTACCCGTGCGGGCTTCAACCGCGAGACCTTCCGCATTTTAGTCCTACGCGTGAGCCCAAATCGGGGGACCCAAGAAGCCAGCGTCATTTTCGACGACCCCCAGGATGCAAAGGCTGTGGTCGAGGCCCTCGACAAAAAAGACTACTACGATGAGGTCCTTAAGTTCGAGCTCGCCCCCGCAGTGAAACGCGGTCAGATGGACGACTACACATACAACCGATCTTCCTACCTGGAGATCACCTTCAATGCCCCCTCGATGCAGGTGCAAGCCGTCTATCCCACTGTTCAAGATGCTATAGAAAAGGCCAAGGCCCTCAATGGTGGAAATTGCTGGGGACGGTCCGTTCGCGTCACCGTGGCGCGTCCACCGCAACCTCATGAGACGTGGACCTACATCAAGAACTCCATCATCATCTCGAACGTCGCCGTTGACACACCTGATTCCAAAATCTGCGAGTTCTCAGACCTGTGGTCCATGAAGAAGTTTGGTCACAGAAGGTTCAGGGTCGACATGGCCTTGCGGAGGCTCGAGACCCACATGCAAACAGTTGGTGGTCTGAAGTCAGGCGACTTTGCCGTTGTCCAAAATCCTCGGAAGGGCGTCATTTTCGTTCGGGGTCGGTTCGACACCTGGGGACAGGCGGACAAGGTCTGGCAATCACTGCAGGAGACTGATCTGGAGTTTCTCACCAGCGACCACGCGCACATCTTCCTTGCGTTCCCTCACCAATATTCACTCCATATCCCCCTCAAACACTACGACGCTCAGAAGGAGATCTACGATAGGTTGGAAATCCAGCACGGTCGTGATCGAACTGCACACATCGTTGCGACGAGATACAGAATGGTCTGTCTCATCCAGGTGGTCGGGATCGACAAAAAGGCGGTTGGGGCGTTGAAGATGAAGGTCGAGAGGATCGCCCAAGGAGAGCTTGTAGTGGTTTGGGATAGGTTTTTCCTCAACTGGGAAGGGGTTGCGTTCTTCGGCCGGCTGCAACGACTATTCGGAGCGTTCGTCCGCCCCGACAGTACGAAACAGGTTCTGAGGGTCTACGGCTCCGAGTCGGCCGTTAACCACGCCAGGCAAGAGATCGAGGAGCAGATGAGAACGCTCGCCGCCCTCGACTACCGGGTGACCATCGAAGATCACTGCGTTGGGTTCTTCATCCACCAGGGCATAAAGACTCTCGGCGATATGTTGGGAGAGGATAACGTTTGGCTACATACCACGTCCAAGCCATACTTCGTATCCGTTCGAGGGGGTCACGATGCAGAGCACGCGTTGCGAAAACTCGTACACGAGGCGTTAAAGAAACCACTCCGCCCACACGTTTGGGGTTGGTCTCGGAATTGCCCACTCTGCTTCGAGGAGCCAACTCAACCATTCCCCCTGGCGTGCCAACATATTTATTGTACTGGGTGTTTGAAGCACATGCTGATTTCGGCGACGGACGGCCAAAGTGTTCCAATCTGCTGTATCGGTAACGAAGGTCGGTGCAAGACCCCGATTCCTCTCCCCGTCATGGAGAGGTTTGTCTCCCTCGCCCGCCTTACACAAATCTTCGAGAGCTCGTTCAGGGTCTACCTCGCAGAACACCCTAATGAGTATAGGTTCTGCCCAACACCGGACTGCACCCAAATCTACCGCGTCTCGAAGGAGGACTCGGTGGTCATCCAGTGTCCCGCTTGTTTGATCGAAACATGCTCGCACTGTCACAAGCCACCCCACCGAGAACTGACTTGCGAGGAGAACACGTTGATTGGATCCAAGAGCGGACAAGAACTGCTGTTAGAGAGGTGGGCGAAGGGTCACCAGAACGTCAAGAAATGTCCCGATTGTGGTGTCCTCATCGAGAAGATCGATGGGTGCAATCACATTCATTGTCGTTGCGGAGGACACGTCTGTTGGATTTGCGCCAAGACGTTCAATAACGGTATTTATGACCATCTCAACGCTGTTCACGGGGGTGCTTATGACCCTGACCATTGAGCCGATATCACGATTCGAGTTGTTATTTTGTATTCTTATGCCCCTTGCCCCTTGTTTTTTGTATCCTTGATCCCCACTACTGCCACTGTAAACTGTAACTAAGTACGTACTAGAAAAATCTCACTGCCTCGGATGTTGTAGTATCCTGACGTGATCCGTTGTCCCCTGTGGCAGAAATATAAAAACGGTGTCCGCCGAGCTTCCCATCCTTCGTTCCCCTTCGTTACCAGTCGCCCGTGCCACCTGGCCATCCTTGCCTCTCGTTCTCTCCTCTTGTCCCTTCGCTAATCAAAATGCGCGCAGTCCTCGCCGCCCTTGCCCTCCTTCCCGCCCTGGCTCTCGGTATGTGGATCACCCGAGGAATGTTGGAGCCGTTTCAGCTTAACGGGTCAACCGCGGCGCCTCCTCACCCCAACAGCTACGATCAAGATCACTGGGCCTGGTTCCAGCGACTACTGGTAAGCGTGGTCCACTTGCGGGCCGAGGAAATCACGTTCCGAGGCTGAAATCGCGCGCTTGTACAGGGTTCAGAACACCAGCAAGACCATTACCTGGTCCTACGAAAAGGGTGACCCTACCCCAATTTCCATCCTGATCGTGAATGAAGACGCGAATCTCCTCAATGGCGCCTTTTCCATCGACGAATACGTCGACGTCGCGTTGGAGGTACCGTAAACACGAGCGCGTTCATGTTTTTCGCGGGTCTCACGCGAAGTTTACCATTGCCCCACAGAGTTTCACCATCACCCTCGTTACCTTGAAGACCGGAAGTGGTTACTCTGTCGAGTTCGTTAACCCGGCCAATCCTAGCGAAGTTTACGCCATTGGACCCAAGTTTGAGGTCAAGCCCCCTGGAAGTGAGTTTTTACATCGTTCATTTGATGGTTGACGTAACTAATTTTCACTTCACCTTCCTTAGCTCCCCCGGCCCCATCTAGCAGCTCGGGCAGCCCTGGAGGCTCGAGCAGCTCCGGTTCTGGAACCCCCAGCAGTACTAGCAGTAGCTCTAATCCTTCCGGAACCGCCGGCGGCAACGCTAACAACGGCGCCCTCCCCACCTCCTCCAACATCCTCTTCGGCCTCGCGACTTGTGGTTTCGTCACCGTCGCCTCTTTCTTCGCTTGAAACGTTACCCTACGAATACCCTGCTGACCAGACGTAGTCTGCATATTCACGATGCGCAACCTTGGAGGCGGGTTGTGTCGTACCGGTGTCTCTCTTCAGCGTGCTTTCTGTTGTTCCATTGGTGTTTGTTATTTTTGATTGATTTCGTAGACCCCAGGTGTTATTTAATATTTAACACGTCCGCTCTTTGACCCAGTATCCTTCGTCTACCCTCGATCGGCGAAACGCACCTTACCTGTGTCCCCATGTCCAGTGGGAAGGGCTCCTGTTCCACCATCTTCAACGTTTACGTCCCCTCGCCTTGTCCTTTCCGCGTCGTACCAGTCGACCTTCTTCTTACTCTCTACTTCATCCTCAAGTGACTGGTGACCTTCAGAGAGGTGTCCTCCGGAGAGATGACCTTCAGAAACAGAGCCACTCCGTTGCCCTCGAGTTCGAGGTCGACCTTTAGTCTGTGGTGGCCCCCTTGCGCCCTCTAGACTTTTGTTTGCAAACCCGGACTTGTCACCCTCGCGCCAGCCCACAGAGTTCGAGTGGGTCCGGGTGCGTTGTTTGCCTGTAAGACTGGGGCGGGAGGAAAACAGAGTTGGTGGGCACTCCAAGATCTCCGTGTTCTGGAAGGATAGTGTGTGGCTTGGGGGTACAGTCTCCGCCCCGGATGGGGTGGATATCTCCGAAACTGTCCGGCTCCTATTGCGGTTCTGTGTCGATTTTCGGAAGATGCCCAACTTGTACCTGTCGACGATACCACCGAACAGACTCCTTCTCGATCCCCTCCGCTCCCTGTCCACGTCAGTTGGGGCGGAACCCTGGCCACCCACTGTTTCAGACCCAGTAAGCTCGTTGGTGCCGTCCCTGAGCCGCTTATCAAGTGCCGCGATCCCGGACCTCTCTCTCCGCTTGCTGGTGTATTTCGATGGCCTTCGGAAGGTGGGATACCTTGGCGGGACGGTTGGTTTCCCAGATTCCGAAGGGGATTCGTTCTTTTGAGAACTGACAGGCACCTCTGTAAAAGGTCCCTTTGTCTGCTCTGTGGGCTGTGTAGGCTCGGTGACAAGGTTCGCTCCCTCCCCCGCTGTCAGATGTGTCACAGATTGCGACACCGCAACCTGGCCTGCCGCGCCGGCCGGTGCGCTTTCTCGATCCTCGACGTCACCAGAAATGGGGCTCTCCGGAACGGAAACATACCCCCCCTCGTCCTCGTCATCACCGAGATCGGAGCTCCCCTCATCGTCACCGATGGTGGCAGCGATGGTGGCAGAGCGAGAACATTCAAACGAGTAACCACCGAAAACGTCCACGCAGACTTCGTGAACGGAAGGGCTGGGGGATCCGGGCGGGGTTGCGCCGGAGTCTCCACCTTTGCTGCGCACATTATTCACAACCGGTTCCATATCTAGGAATGTCTCATCGAAGTTCTGTGTATCACCGCGATTCGATGGGTCGACCGGTGGGGTGTATGGAGCTTTCTGGGTGCTCGGTCACTGGAAACATCGCAGGGCGGCGGCTCACTCACCGATGTATCGCTTGTACGATATGTGCGACCAGTCGCTGATGGGGCGATCTGTATGTCAGCCAAACCCTGCGGTACATCCGGAGACTCACATCATCGAGAAATACGGATGTCGTTTGATCCTGGGTTCCTTGATTCTCAGAGCGGGATTCCTTTGGAGAAGCTATCGTTCCGATGTCAGTGGTCTGGACGCAGTACGAGCAGCGCGTAATACTTGCACCGCGGATCAAACTCTTGGTATCCTGGTCCATACGACGATCTTCGGGGAACTGAAGTTCATCCTGGAGTATCCTCGAATACATGTCGGAGTGATTGTTGGCCCAGAAGGGAGTCTGGACAGAACAGTGAGCGGATGTTGCTTCTTGGCGAAACGGAGAGGGTCCGTACAATACCTGCCAACATCTCAAACAGCATTGTTCCAAAACTCCACCAGTCAACTTCGAAACTGTAAGGGAGTGCCTGGATGACCTCGGGAGCGAGGTAGTGGGCCGTGCCGCAGAACGTGTTTGTTGTCTCCGTTCCAGCACTGGGGATTCCATTTGGCGGGTCTTTCTCCGTACTGGGAAATCGGGGAGCGCCGCCGGCGATGGGCTCCCCGCCTATACCGTTCGGAGTCGGGGGTGGGGCAATGACGTTTGGTAGGCGAGGGAACTGCTTCGATAAACCAAAATCCGTCAGAACGATGTGCCCATCGGAACCGATGAGCACGTTTTCTGGTTTGAGATCTCGGTAGATGATTCCATGCTTGTGAAGACATTCGACACCCTCGACAATCTCTGCGGCGTAGAAACGGGCCCGGTCGCGACCAAACCTTCTCCAACGGATCAGCTGGGTGGCCAGATCGCCACCGGGATAAAAGTCCATGACCAGGAACAGGTTTTCACGGTCGTGGAAACTCCGCCAAAGCTTCACAACGAATGGTTCCTTCCTCTCAACGCCCACCCGTCTTAGGATAGCCTGCTCGGTCAAAATCCCCCGTAACTGTTTGCGGGCCAGCACGTCTCTTTTCGCGATCACCTTCATCGCAAACAGGTCCGATGTAGGCTTATGTCGGACAAGCAACACCTTGCCCGTAGATCCCTTACCAACCACCTTTAACATCTCGAAGTCATTTATTCCCATCTTCTTTGGTTGTTTCCCGAGCTTCCGGTCCTGACCAGCAGGGTGTGATAGCTCCGACTGGCGTTCGAAGTCCGGGACAGTTGTCGCCGCGACGCGAGTCTCCCGCCCCTTCGCACCAGGTGCAGTCTTTCGCCAATGCCGACAAACCAGATTCGCGGCCGTGAACGATTCGTTCGAAATATCTGACACATCGCCGAGTGGGTATCGTCGTAGGTACGCGAAGATTTGAGAAAGGACATCCGGTGGGAGCTTATTCACGGGAGCCCGTGTGGCGTTGAGGGCGAAACGGAGGTCGCTGACAACCCGAACGAGCCTTTCCTCCAAAGCCCTGAGCTATTACAGCGCGATACGAGTTACGATGTGTGTGATGACGCCAACGCGCTCACAGATACGTACTTCCTCAACACAGACGGTTCTCTGACCGGGATAGTCAGAACAGATCCCTCAGCGGTTGGATGTACAAGCTTACAAAATTTAAGCAGGCACTAGAGGTCTCTAGTTTCGTTATAGCTTGTGCTAACGCATCCATATCGTGATGAGGGGCGGAAGCAATTGTGGGAAAATGCAAGAGATCCTTATCAGTCGTGCGTTGGGCGCTGAAGTACCGACTTGCAATCAATCTTTACGATAAAATCTTATTCCTGAATAAAGGGTCCTGAGCTTCTCCCTCGGTCACTCGGTGGGGTGACTGGGTATTTCCTGGGCTGGAATTACTTCCTGCCAGTGTGTCTGTAATCAAGTTGTTGGAGGCTCAGGGCTTCCTCCCATTTCATTTCCTGTGCTTCCGCGTCCAGCCCACTACACATCATACCAATCGACCTTCTTCCTGCTCTCTCCATCTTCCTCAGGTGACTGGTGACCCTCAGAGAGGTGCCCCCCTGAGAGATACCCCTCGGAAATGGAGTCGTTCCGAGAACTGGGCCTTGACCGCCGCAGACTCCTAGGGCTCTCTGGCTCTGGCGTGCTTCTATTCTTAAACCTGGGGTTGTGTTTCTTGCGCCACGACCCTCTCGCGGGCGATTTAGGACTCTCAGCTCTTTCAACACCGGCGTCTGTGCACCGAGTGATAGGAGGCCCGCGATAAGAACACTCATCGTCGGTGCCTACCCAAGAACATGGGCCACAAATAGGCTGCGCGCCATCGCAATTCTGCCACGACCCAGCGGATTAGTTTGATAACCAGAATTTCAAAAACCTCATCGACTACGCACCATTTTCCTTCGACTGTTGCAAAGAGAACGAGTTTAAGCACAGCGAGGGAAAGAAGTTAACCGATTCATCTCACCGACAAGGCATGCAGGCCCCCTCTCTGCGCAGCACTGGAGTGGGAGGATAAGGGTCGTTCTTGAAGAAGGAGAGATCAGTCGTGGAGGGCCCTGTACGGAGTCCCGGCGGTTCGGGTGTGTTGGCAGTGGCTCCAGAACTGGGCGAGAAAAGCTTCTTGGCACTCAGCCATTTCTTCACCCCCTCTCGAGGAGTTGGGAGTTTTGGGATGGGACTGATCTGGATTGGAGTGATAGGAGCCTTAGATCGAAACGAGGGGGGTGAGAACGACCCGTCCGACGATAACGAGGAGAATCTGGACCTGGGAGGAGTTTGGGGTATGCCGAATCCGGCGAGTGTGAGGAGATTTTCGATGACTTGCTTCCTGTCCCTTTCTGGCTCATGCGACGGGCCCGCAGCATCTAAGGAGCCTGACATCTGAGTGGTTTGGTCCGTCCAGGGGTCAATATCTGGGCTTGGGGCGTAGTTGAGCATCGCCTCGGCATTTCTTCTCCTCTCCTCCATACCAGGGGACGACCACATGTACTTCGACTGGTTGCCCTGGCCGTCAGATAACTCCAAAAGCGACGGGCTCGGTGAACGGCTCGCACTCCCCAGCGGATTGAGTATTTCGACGTCAACAACTGGGTGGGTGGCTCCCATCCCTGCGGAGCTTGGGTTATTAAACCGAGAGATAATCTCCAGTCATAAAAACGTGCCTTCTTGTACAACAGTTGGGGTTACTGTTGTATGCAGGAAGACCCCGTCGTCGAACTGAGGTGCCAGAGTTTTGACTCGACTACCAACTCGTCTCGAATCCGAATGGTGGTTTCCAGCGCCGGGGGATGCCAACGCGAGAAACGTGAGCCTCCAGCTCAGATTCTCAAGCCGTCGTCCATTTTCCAAGAGTCTTGCAAACTTGACAGTCGTCTAACGCCCGTTCCGGGTGTCAGCAGATGGTGCCAGTGCGCGATAAACTCAGTACCCTGAACATCTGCACCGGGTCCCTCTCCATAAAGAGGCCTTCATCGCCGGCCTCTGCGAACATGCGGGGCTCCGACTTCAAGTTGGGCGGTGAGACGTCAGACTCTTCGTTCTATCTAAGGCGAAGCACAGGCGTACCGGGAACGTGATTTTTAGAAGGCCAGCCATGTACGACCGTATTTTGGGGTTTCGCCACCACTGAAGCGCTGACGCTCGGGAAATCACTAGCAGCGATCGCGGGGGCGAATTTGCATCTTCATCACCAAACTTGTGAGTCGATCGGATTTTTCTTTGTAGCAACATCCTGATCGTCCTGGTAGCAGTGCCTCTTCCCCAGAACGGACTCATACGGAGCACAGTGGATGCTAAACTGGAGGTATGGGCAGTAAAATGATATTTACTTATGAATTCAAAGGGTACATTCGACTCCCCCTGAGAAATCTCGGGTATCCAGACCTGGTCGCTGAAAGTGAGCGGGCGGAAGCACATCCGACCCTATTTCTGCTTCCTCCATGCCCGCCACATCTTATTCACCGCATCTTATCCAATCTACCTTCTTTTTGCTCTCTCTGTCATCGTCAGGCGACTGGTGACCCTCAGAGAGGGAGCCGCTCCGGGATTGGTAAAGGAGCGCGAACCCTGCCACGTTTCTGCGATGTCGAGGGAGATACAGCCTCCGCGCCAGACTCCTCGGACGTCGTCCCCGAAACTTGGTAGTTCCCATGGCGGGGTGATGTGAATTTTGAGACACCCAACCTGTACCCACCGGCGTCACCACGAGCGAACAGGCTTGTCCCTTCAAGGGGTATTCACGGTTGCAGCATTCGCTGCAACCGTGAATACCCCTAATGTTCGGTTCGAACCTGAACAACGCCCTTTGTGAACCATTACTTGCGGTGCAGTTCGGTTCCAGGTTCGCTCCCCAGCCACTTGCGGCGCACGCGTGCAAGTTCCCGTGAACGCGTTCGAACCCGTTGTACTTAGTTGTTCAAATTTAGTTCGAGCCGTGACAGTAATTAGTCGAGCTTGCGAGACTATAGATGGGACTAGGGGGGTTCAAATGCGTAGATTTGTCAGCAAACGTATTTCCTTTTTTAGTAACAAACGTTGCTTATCTAATTTCCGCGAGT